>Ga0207650_10000786_pt1 | contig 24433 bp, 14 predicted proteins | sample KBSS63metaG_FD_184325 | JGI IMG/M metagenome (GOLD analysis project Ga0207650, IMG submission 184325) | Switchgrass rhizosphere microbial communities from Kellogg Biological Station, Michigan, USA - KBS S6-3 metaG (SPAdes) (version 2) | ecosystem: Host-associated > Plants > Roots > Rhizosphere...
TACCCGGCGCCCCCTGATCACTCGCCCAAATATAGAACTGAGCAAATGAAAGCGGCGCGGGTTCATCATTCGCACGTCTGAACAGATGACGCGCATCAGCAGGTTTTTTTGATGCGCCCCTGAGGCGGAGTGCTAGCAATGCCTGCTTTTCAGCGGATAGCGGCTTTGTCTTTTCCATGTCGATCTTCTAATTCTGCATGAAAAATTTCCGGCTAAGGAATCTTATCCGCCATCGTTTGCAAAAGCCGCCCCGCTTCGTCGTCGCTGAGATTCTCGATCTCATGAAGGATTGTCGCCGTTATTGCAGCACTCAATCCGGCAATCGTTGGAGCACCGAAGAAATCGCTGAGCGAGAAAGCTATTTTATAGAAGGACCTGATTTTAGCGACGATTTGCATCGCGATGAGAGAATGGCCGCCCAAGGCAGAGAACTGCTGATGAATACCGATTTGCTCATGTCCGAAGGCGTCAATCCAAATCCTCATCACTTCCGCCTCAATGTCGTTGGTAGGTTGATCCACCCCGTTGTTCTGGCCGCTGTTCAGAGGGATTTTCCGTTCTGAACTCCGCGCGATCAGATGCAGTCTTGGTAGTTCGGGCGCCGGCTTGGATCGGTCAATTAGATTGTGAAGGTTCTCTGGGCTGACAATAATCTGAGGAAGATCTGAGCTTAATGCTCGTGTGAATGCTTCCAATCCATCATTTGTGAGGATCGCCCTTTTGAGCATCTCTTCTTGTAGATCCTCGACACCAAGTAAAGCTTCCAGTTGCGCGAAGTACGAGATACCTGCTCCGATCCCCACTTCCCTCCACACCGGCCAGTTGATGGCCAGGGTATGAAATTTCGACAGGGAATTGGAATAATTTGCAAAAGCGTCCAGGAAGCAGTTTGCGGCGCTGTAGTCAGAATGCGCATACGGGCCGGTAACCGATGACATGGATGAAAATAAGACCATGAAGTCGAGCTTGACCTCTTTCAACAAATCAAACAGCACCATAGTGCCTTGGACTTTTGGGGAAAGCACACTCTCGACCATTTTCGTCGTAATGGTCTTAACCAAACATGGCCTGACAATTCCAGCAGCGTGGAATACCCCGTTTATGGCTTGGAATTTTCCGAGCGTTTCAGCCACCACCCGTCGCATTTGCCTTTGGTCGGAAGCCTCGGCGACGCATACTTCCACTTCTGCTCCCAGACGCTCGATTTCCGAGAGTTCCTTGATGATCTTGACAACGGCTTCGGGTGCCTCCTTCGAATTCAACAACTCCTTCCACTTTGATTTTTCCGGAAATGGTGTTTTCTTTGTCAGCACGATCCTGGCCTGGCGCGTCCTAGCTAGATATTTGGCAAACGCCAATCCAAGCCCGCCAGTTCCACCAGTAATCAGATAAACTCCGCGCTCCCGGAGGCGTTTCACTACGGGAACCCCAAAAGGTCCCTTTATGGCGGGCGGGGCAGGCAAGGTCACCCGTTCATATTTGCGTTTCCAACGGTATTTGCCTCGGTACGCCAGAATTCCACTTTGATTTGCTTCCCTAAACTCCGACAAAATCCTGATGAGGACATCGTCGTGCAGATCTTCGTCCCGTGCGCTAGGCAAATCAACATTAAAGCAAGCGACGTTGGGAAATTCCTTGGGGATTACTCCAGCTGGACCCAACACCGTCGCCATGCCGGGATCAAGAGTTTCTTCACCGGTAACTTCGTGAATTCGGTTGGAAACAATTCCAATCCGGATTGGAATGGAAATGCTTAGCTCCCCGATGGCCTGAGCAATGTACAGAAGACTGAAGAAACCGAAGTCTTGGTTGCGGTTGAGGGTGGCGTAATCCGCCGGATCACCGTCCGCCGTGAGGCACCCCAGGTGAATGATATTCAGCGAGTCTCCGAATTTTCCTTTGATCGCGCGAAACAACGTCAAGTAATCGTCAGGACCGGCCGGATTTATTTGAAATGAACCATCGTCCCAACGGCAATATTTTTCACCAAACCGCGCGACTTGAACGACTGCCCCCAGTTCCTCGAGTTTTCTCCGGAAACCGGTCCCACCGCCCCATCGGTCCGTAAAGACAAGCCAAGACCCGCCACCGTCGGGTGACTCAAGATTCATGTCTTCGGGAAAGGGAGTTCTTTCCCAGGTTGGAACATAAAACCAGTTATCGATGCTACGTTGCTCACGATCCGGAAGATTTGATAGACGCTCCGCTCTGATTTGCGGGCCCTCATTCTCGATCCAGTACTTTTTCCGCTCAAACGGGTATGTCGGCAAAGACATCTTGCGTCGCCGTCTTCCTTGATGAAGATTATTCCAATTTATCGTGATTCCGGACGACCACAACGCTCCGACGTTATGCAGCTGGTATTCGGCGTCGTTCCGGTTTTCATAATGATTATGCAGTGATGAGAGCACGGTCGGGTTAGCGACGTTCTTCCCGTCCGGGTGCTGCCTGGCGAGAACACCGATCGTGTTCCCAGGCCCTCCCTCCAGGAGAATAGGATTTTTGAGCTGCCATAGCTCATGCAGGGCATCGCTGAACCTGGCTGTGTGATTGGCGTGCATTGCCCAGTAACCAGGGTTGGTCGCGTCGCCTGCCGTAATCCACGTCCCGGTGACATTGGAGATGTACGGAATCTTCGGCTCGTTCAGTTGAACCATCTTCACCTCCTCCTCGAATGCTTTCACGATCGGATCAAGCATTCTCGAGTGAAAGGCATGGCCATTCTGAACGTGCCGGCAAATGACGCTCTTTTCATTCAACATCCGCTCGAACTCGGCCACGGCGGGAATCGGACCAGCCACCACACACAAACTAGGACCATTGATCAATGAAATGGACACATCGTCGGGAAGCAAGGGGAGCAATTCATCTTCGGGAAGCATGACGGCAAGCATGTCTCCGTGAGGCAACTCATCGACCAACTTGGCCCGCGTCGCAATCAGGCGCAATGCGTCCTCCAGCGACAAGACTCCCGCCAAACACGATGCGACGTACTCACCCATGCTGTGACCGACAATGGCGTCAGGAATGATGCCCAACGATTGCCAGAGCCGGCTCATCGCATATTCGATCGTGAACAACGCCGGCTGAGCAAAGAGCGTCCTATTTAGATTTCTCGTCTCTTGATCTTCAGGTGCAGCAGTTTTTCGACTAAGCATCTTCTTTAAGTCGATCCCCTTGCTTTGACCCTCCTTCTTCCAACTTTGGCCATTCGGATAAATGATTGCCCGGATATCGATCCCCAGATGCGGCTCGAGAATATGCGAGCATCGATCAACTTCTTGTTTGAAACCGGCCCACGTTTCATAGAGATCGTAGGCCATGCCCACGTAGTGATCGCCGATACCGGGCAATAAAAAAATCACCGGGCGCCGCGATTCGTCCGCCCGGTTGGAAAGGACTCGCTTCGAGCCTTCCTGACCTAGGGCGGTTATCGCGTCCTCCCGGTCGACACAGACGAGACACCGTCTGTAAGCAAACGCCTTGCGTCCGACCTGCAACGTGTAAGCGACGTCACTCATGTTCACGGAGTCGTTGCGCTTCAAGAACTCCCGTAAACGATGCGTGGCCTGGTCGAGAGCCGTCTCGGTTTTAGCCGACAGAATCAGCAGGTGAGGAGAACTGGCATTGATCGATACACCTGGTTCGGGCGCTTCCTCGAGGACGACATGCGCGTTCGTTCCGCCCATGCCGGTGGACATCACGCCGGCTCGTCTAGGACCTTCGCTGGTCCATTCCCGCAGGCGCGTGTTCACGTAAAAAGGAGCGCTGGGGAAATCGATTTCGGGATTGGGCTCCTTGAAGTGGAGGCTCGCGGGGATTTGGTGATGCTGTAGCGCCAGAACGGTCTTTATGACTCCAGCGATTCCCGCCGCCGCGTCGAGGTGACCGACGTTGGTTTTTACCGAACCGATGGCGCAGTAACCCGACCGCTGCGTAAAGGCGCGGAATGCTTTGGTCAAAGCGGCGATTTCGATGGGATCGCCAACGGGGGTTCCCGAACCGTGCGCCTCAATGTAGCTGATGTCCTCCGCGCCGATTCCCGCATTGGCCAGAGCTTCGATGACACAGTCGGCTTGGCTGCTGACGCCGGGAGCCGTATAGCCGGCCTTGTCGGAACCATCATTGTTCACTGCAGAGCCCTTGACGACAGCATGAATGGTGTCGCCGGCCTCGATCGCGTCGGCCAATCGCTTTAGCACTACTATCCCGCCGCCGCTGCCGAACACGGTACCGTTGGCCTTGGCGTCGAAGGCTCTTACGCGGCCATCCGGCGAAGTCACACCACCCGCGTCCGTGAAGTAGCCTGCCCGGTGAGGAACCCGCACGGAAATTGCCCCGGCAAGCGTCATGTCCGTCTCGCCGCTCAACAGGCTCTGACATGCCAGATGGACCGCGACCAGGGAGGTCGAGCAGGCGCTCTGCACTGTCATGCTCGGACCCTTCAAGTTCAGCTTGTATGAAATACGCGTGCTGAGGAAATCCTTGTCGTTGACGATCAATGTTGGGATGTAGTCTTCCGCCAACCGGCCGTTCAGGCGGCTGCTTGTGAAGTAGGTATTCATCGCGGAGCCGGTGAACACACCGATGCGGCCGCTATAGCGTTCGGGATCGCAACCGGCGTCTTCGAGCGCCTCGTAGGCCAGCTCCAGCAGGATCCGATGCTGCGGATCCATGGTGCGGGCCTCTATTGGCGAAAATCCGAAAAATTCCGCATCGAAAGCCCCTGGATGATCCAGGATTGGCGCAGCCCTCACATACGTCAGATTGCTCAGGTAGGACACGGGCACACCGGATGCCAGGATTTCCTGGTCCGAAAGTCGGGCGATCGACTCAACGCCTTCTGCCAAGTTGCGCCAAAACTCGCTGGCGTTACGCGCGCCAGGGAGTCGGCACGACAGGCCGATAATCGCAATGTCGTTGCTGTTCTCCACCGTATTCATCGGCTAATGGGCGTTATCTCTACTCATGTCAATTGCGACTGATCGTCGGACTCGCTTCCGCAATGCCGGGCGGATAACTGGATTCAGCGCTGGAAAAATCGATAGAACGCGGCTCGCGAAGATAAGATTTTCCGACAACCTTTCGCAAGAAGGCGACAAAGATCATGCCTCTCGCGTGAAGCAGCAAGCGAACTATGCCCGCGAACCGCGCATAAAGAGACTCCTTTCGCCTCCGAAGATACGAATAGCAATACCAAATTACGATTGAGCCCATCAAACCACGACGATCAATCATTCGCCTGCCGCCCCCGGGATAAACACCGCGCCTCTCATTCCGGATCAACGCCAATGTGCCTTGTATACAAAACTCAAGATCGCGCGAGGCGTTTTGCCCGTGCGCGCGGTGTCCAACCGTAATCGGACGGATGATCTTGATCATGGGACCTGCATCGCCGAGTTTGAACAGTATGTCGTCGTCATCAAAGCTCCCTGCGTTTTGAGAATAGCCTCCTGCACTGAGAACCCTCTCTTTACAAAGGACGATGACACTATTTGATTTTGGGGTAGAAACGGTCTTACCAAAATAGTCCCTAAACTTGACGCACTCCACAATCGATGGGTTAGCGAACGGAATCTTGAGGGCCTTGGCCGCAGAAAATGAGCTATAGGCCGCCAGCAGAACAGGCGGGCGTTCGAACGCGTCAACCACACGTTTATATATCGCGAGGGCATGCGGAAGAAGGATATCGTCATGGTCAAAGCAAACAATATATTCTCCCTTGGCATGCTGCATGCCTCTGTTCCGGGCGGATGCCGCGCCCGAATTCTGTTGCTGCAAAATTTGAATCCGATCTGAGTATGGCTTAAGGCGGTCGAGCGTTTTGTCGGTCGAACCGTCGTCAACGATGACAATCTCATACTGATCGCGAGGAAACTCCTGGTTGAGCAGCGAATGAATAGTCTCGTCAATTTTCGCGCCCGTATTCCAGGTCGGAACCACAATGCTGAAGAATGGCGTGGGCTTCGTCATACAAGCCACATCCCGGCGATTGCGATTTCGAACTCGTTAATCATTGGCGTCTACGAAACTCCAACCTGGAGGACCGGCTCCGGCAAAGCCTTGCGATCTGCCTTGCCGCTCGGCGTCAGAGGCATTTCATTGATCTTCTCGAAACGATTGGGGATCATGTAGTTGGGAAGGTGTTTTTCTAGGTACTGCTTTAGACCGTCAATCTTCAAGTCGGATTTGCAGACCACGTAGGCAATAATAAAGATGATGTTTTCCGAGTATGTTTTTACCAGCGCGACGCAGTCGCTAATGCCCGGGTGCTCCCTGATCGTGTTTTCAATCTCACCCAGTTCGATTCGTAATCCCCGTATCTTGACCTGGTGATCCTCCCGACCTAGATACTCGATATTCCCGTCAGGCAGCCACCGGGCGGTGTCTCCGGTACGATAGATTCTTTCACCGGGGTTGACGGGATTGTCGGTGAACTTTTCATCAGTCAGGGCCGGGTTATTCAGGTAGCCTCTGGCCAGACCGACGCCCGCAATGCACAACTCTCCGGTCTCACCGATCGCCATCTGATCGCCGTCTCTGATGACATAAAGCCTCGTGTTATGGATTGGTCGTCCGATTGGAATGGTTTCGAAATTATTGTCCACGGGACAATCGAAATAACTGACGTCGACCGTAGCCTCAGTGGGTCCGTAGAGGTTAGTAAGTCGAGCGCCGGTCTTGCCACCCCAAATATCATTGAACTTTCTAACATGACTCGGTGCCAGGGATTCACCGCTCGCAAATACCCGCCGAACCGAAGCAAGGCTACTGAGTACGCTAGCGCCTTTGCCGTCCAAATAATCCAGAAATACGTTCAGCATGGATGGAACGAAGTGCATGACAGTGACCTGATGTTTCTTGATGGTTTCAACAATGGCGAGCGGATGCTTTTCCCCGCCCGGCGCCAAGAAGCAAAGTGAGGCGCCCTGCAGGGCCCACCAGAAAAGTTCCCACACCGAAACGTCAAAATAGTAGGGGGTTTTTTGTAAAATGACATCGCTTTCATCGATCGAGTAGGCTTGTTGCATCCAGTGCAAGCGGTTGACGAGGGAGCGGTGCTCGATCATTACTCCCTTGGGTTTGCCGGTCGACCCGGACGTGTAAATCACATACGCCAGATCCTGCGGTTTGTTGAGGATGGCGGGGTTCGCTGTTGAGCCGCGGTAAATGTCAAGACCGTCAAGGTTGATGGTGAGCCCTCGAAAAGCAAAGCGGTCTGCCGTTCTCGCGTGTACCAGCAGTATCCTGACTCCGCCATCCTTCAGCATGTAGTCGATGCGATCCCGCGGGAGATCCGGTGCTACAGGCAGATAAGCCCCTCCGGCTTTTATAATCCCGAAAATGCCGATGATCATGGCGAAGGATCGTTCGACCATCAACGCAACGACGTGTCCTGGCCCAACACCTTCCGTCCTCAGTACATGCGCCAGTTGATTGACCTTGTCATTAAGCTGCGCATACGTGAGGGAAGGCGCACCGAAGCTTTTGTCGTAATCACAAATCACGGCCGTGTCAGATGCGTGCGTTTCGATCTGCGCCTCGATCAATTCTTGTAGAGTGACGTTATCCGGAAACGCCGTCTCCGTCCGGTTGAAGTGAACTATCCTCGCGAGATCGGCTTCCGTAGCGGCATGTGGAGAGTAAGTGGTCATACTGAGGTCAACTTGACCGGGTCACGTGCCGGATCTGCCGGCTTGACCGACAAAAATCTTCCCAAGAATTTCCTCATGGATCTGCGTGGTGCCTTCAATGATCTCCATAATCTTGGCATCACGGTAATACCGGGAAACCGCGGATGATTCGTGACAGCCTGACGCCCCCCTGATCTGGACGGCATCAGAGGCTGCCCTCACCGCGGCTCGTGAAGTGAAATATTTGGCCGTCAAGGTTTTTTCAAAGGCTTCCGGAACATGGTCGTCTTCCGACCGGCAGGCGTTGTGACATAAAAAACTTCCAGCCTCCAAATCGGTGCCCATTCTGGCAATCAACGATCGGATCATGCCAAATTCACCGACGTTTTTTTCAGCAATCTTGCGCACAGCCGCGTAGGCGATGCTTTCTTCGAAGCATCCCCTCAAAAGCCCCAGTCCCGAGCAGGCAGTGCTGATTCTCCCATACTGCAAACCAACCGGTGCGACGTGTGATAGGGCGAAACCCGGTTTGCCGACGAGGTTGGCTGATCGTACCTTCACATTTTTGAAAGTGAGCTTGGCCAGGCCTGCGGCACGAAATCCCATCAAGCCATGAATGGCCTCAACCTCAAGGCCGGAAGTGGCCGCGGGCACAAGACAAGCGATGGAACGTTGCCCTAGTTTGCCGAATACTAGAAAAATCCCAGCATGCTGCCCGCAGGTTATCCATTGCTTCTTACCGTTCAGAATAAGAGAGTCGTCTATAGAACTCTGCGTGAACTCCGTTGTCAGGGCTTGTATGGCACTCCCAGCACCAGGTTCCGTCAACGCGAAGGCGCCGATTATTTCTCCTTTTGCCAGAGGAGGAAGCCATCTTGCTTTTTGCTCCTCCGTGCCCCACTTCAGGAGTGCCATGGAAACCATGGATTGGACCGTCAGCACACCCGTCAGGGAGGATGACCCTTTCCCTAAAGCTTCATTCAGCAAACCGAACGTGACGATGTCCCATCCTTGTCCACCATAATCTGGCGGCAGACTAGAGCCTAAATAACCGGACTTTGCCAACATGGATATCACGTGATCAGGAATTCTTTGTTCTCGATCCCATTGCTCGGCGAACGGTTCAACGTTCAAAGTAACAAAGTTCTTGAAGTCAGTGTGCTTGGCTCTTTGTTGGTCAGTTAATAGATGCTGCATAAAAACTGCGTTCTCTTAATCACCCGCCCGCCCGTTCTTTCTCATGACAAACGCCGTAGTCGCGTTAAGAGACTTGAAATTCTCAATATCCAAATCGTCCATCTCCACTTCGATCGCAAAGGTCTTCTCGATGAACGTCATCAGTTGGACGGCAAATAGCGAGTTGACGATTGCTGATTCGAACAGATTGTCGTCATCGTCCAAATCCGCGATTGCAATCGAGCTCAATATGAAGCGCTTAACGGTTTCTTTGACCCCGTTTTCTTCTGCTGTACTCATAGGCTTCCCTGAATGTCGCCTACGCAGGTCCGGTATCTAAGGCGCGGAGCCCACGTAGGTGAGTGGGGCGAGGATGTGTCGCACAAAGTCGTAGGGTGATCGCTGTCGTGAAAAAAAATGGTCTACGTGGTCGAGAGTCGCAAGGAGGTCGGGCAAAAGCTTCCAGTCTTATGCATCCGGATAAACATGAAACCCTTTCCCGGTCTTCCGTCCTAAATGGCCGGCATGCACCAACTTTCTCAACAAGGGGCAACACCGGTACTTGGGATCCTGAAAGCTTTCATAAAGAACATCGAGAGAACGCATCACAGTATCCAACCCGATCAAGTCAGCCGTCTCCAACGGGCCCATTTTGTGTCCGAAGCATTTCTTGAAAACTGCATCGATTTTCTCTGCCGTCGCCACATGGTCCTGCAAGGCGAACGCGGCCTCGTTCATGAACAAGTGCGAAATTCGATTTGAAACGAAGCCAGGCATGTCCTCGACGATGATTGCCTCTTTCTCGAGCCGGGAAAACAACTGCAGCAATATATCGATGGTCCGATCCGAGGTGTGAAATCCACGAATCACTTCAACGGTCGGCTTTAGATAGACCGGATTCATCAAGTGGATGCCCACGACATTCGCCGGCCGCTTCGTAGCGCTACCTATCTTCGTGATAGAAATGCAGGATGTATTCGCCCCAAAACAGATTTCGGTCGGCATCACTCGCTCCAGATTCTCATAGACCTGTTTCTTGATTTCCCAGTTCTCGGTAACGTTCTCGATGATGAAGTCGCAAGACGCAACGTCCCTTAGATCGGTCGTCAAGACCATTCGCGTTACGGCCTCCTCCTTCGTGATCCGTGGCAAGGTTTTCGACAACAAGGAGGCGAATCGTATGTTTTTCAATACGTCGGCTTGGGCTCGCTGCAATATGTCTTCCGAAATATCGACCATCACCGCGGATATTCCATGAAGAACCAGGTCGGTTACGACACCAGTGCCGATATTCCCTGTGCCAACAACGCCTATTCGTCTAAAGTCCATCTTACGAAGCTCTTTGCCTCATTGTGTTATATCGTCTCTGCTGACCGCGTAGCGCGGCCGCCGCAGTTGTGGTTCCGCCGTGGGTGTCTCCATGCGTTCCACTCAATTTGGCGGCGAGAAGTGTCACCGTCGGGCACTCGAACAGACTGACGATGGACAGGCTCTGCTTCAGCTCTTTCTTGATCATGGCAATCACCTGGACCGCTCTCAGTGACGTTCCGCCCGCCTCAAAGAAGTTGTCGGTCATGCCGATTTGCGGCCTGCCCAAAACCTTGCTCCATATGTTCGAAAGCGCCGTTTCCAGCGTGCTGCCGGGTGTCACATCCGCCGCGGCAGGGAACGGTTGTTTCCTGAGCCGGTATTCCTCAATGGCCTTTGCAAGCCTGTCAATGTCGTACAGGTTCTCGCCAATTCGCTGCAGGCGCTCGGACCGGTCAGCGACACCAAACGCGGACGCCGGGCGGGGCGCGAGTTTTTCTGCGCCGACGGTGTCCTGTGCCTCGGACTCGATCGGCGCCTTTTCGCCGGGATCGTATTCCACCAGTGCCAGCCGTTCCGCTGGAAAGCTCCAGGACGTACCGGATTCGTTTCGATACTGATCGCCGATGCTCGTGATAAATTCGAGTGCCGGGGAATTCTTTCCGGTCGGCAGATACGTGAATTCGACAAAGCTTTTGCCTTCCTTAAGCGCCCGTTGGCCGAGCCACGACACAAGCGCGTGTTCCACTCCCCGCCCCAATACCCGGCAACTCAACAAGAAAGTATCCACCTTGTAGCGGTCGTGCTGCGACTCGTACATCAAGACGCCGACCAGCCCATAATCGCCAAACCGATCGACAACGCGCACCACAACACAGCTAGCGTTTTCACGCTTCAAGAAGTTTTTGATGTCGCTTTCCGAGCGCCGGATGGTTGTGAAGTTGAATTGATTTGTTCTGAACGTCTGTTGCGAGACACGGCCGAGTTGATCTTCCGTCGCTTCAGTAATGTCGACGCGAAGTTGAAGCCCTTTGACGAAATCCTTCAAGGAGAACGACTGCTCGAGGTACTGCTGCCTCTTCGTGCTTTCCTGATACATCCTGGTGCGGTTTTGATCTTCCTCGGTCAAGCCGCTGTGATCAAACGCCCAAATATGATTCAAAAACGGTGCGAACGATTCAGTGTTCTGCGGCAATTGCACTGTCAAAACGCTGGGGCAGTTGATCTTGACATCCGCGCAATCAAGCGGGTTGTCATCAATGAATATGAAGCTGTCCAAACCAAGGTTTAGTTCCTTCGCCAGCGACTTGATGTTTTCTGACTTGCTGTTCCAATTGATGCGCCATGACACGAAGTGCCCGCGTTTCAGGAGCATATCGGTTCGCTGATCAAAGACGTCGAGCACATCTTTCTCATTGTTTTTGCTGCACAGACAGAGCAGCATGCCGGCATTCATTTGGCCGATCATAAATTCTTGCAAGGTGCGGTAAGGGGCAGTCACTTCGATTCCCAACGGACCGTCCTCACCGCATACCCCTTTCCAGAGTGTGTTGTCGCAGTCGAGCACGATCACCTTGAATGGATCTCTTTTCAGGTTGAAGATGGTTCGGACGAGCGCGGTCGCGATGCCGGCGTAACACTCCGGTGTGTACGGGATGTGACCGATATGATGACTATGCGAATCGTAATAGTCGTTGACTGGATACTGCCGCAACAGCGACGCCGAACTAATGGTGTGCACATTCGCTATTGTGCCGGCTTCTGATAACAAAATCTCCTCGGCCTCCTGCAGCGCCGCCTTCAGTGGGGCATCGGCTTCCGCGGCAGGGCTCCTCGGACAGATACACAAAACCAGAGGTACCGTAGTCTGATGCATAAACGACCGCAGCGCAGCGCGAAAGTCCTCAATGTTTCGCTTTAAGCTGCCTGCCGTCTGGCGCGCTTGACCCATTTCAGTGGCGACAGTTTCGATATGCCGCGAGTCGGAAATAATCTCGTCACTGACCTCGCCGCGGATTGCATAAAGATTAAAAAGCCCGGCATGTTCGAGCAGCGTTTCCTGTTCGACGGCACAACGGTATCCCTTCTGGATCAACAGATCTTCAATCCGCTTGACAGATTCGCGAGTGCGGTCGTGGATTTCGATCACGATCTGATCGATTTTCGGCCAGTCGCCATCTTCAATACCCTTGATGATGTCTAACTCGCTCTTCTCGGCATCAATCTTGAGAAGGTCGATCTTGTCGATGTGGTTTTCCCGGATAATGTCCGACACCGATGTCAATTGGCACTCGTGTGTCGTGCAACGGAGCCTATCGGCGGTGAGGTCGTTGACGTATTCCTCCATGGATTCGCCCGCGACTGATTGGCTGTTAAGCACGTTCCGGACGACCGCTTGAATGGCCTCGCGGTCATCGACTTCATCCGAGTGAAAACCGGAAAAGACCGAGGATTTTTCATAAAACGTCAACGTCGCGGATTTAGATTTGTCCGAGACGCCCATGTTCAGGGCCCGGACATTTGATCCATAGGCGTCACAGTTTGCCTTCAAAAGATCGTAGACAATCGGAGCCGGTTCAAAGGCGTAAATCTTTGGGTTGGTGCAGCGGCTCATCACAAACAAAGAAAAGAGGCCGATATTGGCCCCGATATCCACCACCGTATCCCCATCCCGCAAGCGGATGCCATGCCGCAAATAGCATTGATCCTCAAAGATTTCCTTGTAGACATAATCCGTCTCGTACTGGTTCAAATGAACGATTTCCAGGCCATTCGGCAGAACGCATCGCGTACGAGTGCCGAAGCATTGTTCTACCCGCTCCTTATTGAGATCGATAAGCGCATAACGATCCGCGACCGCCCACTCCTCCAGTCCCAACAGGATGACGTTGACCCCGTCGGCGTTTCTGCGAAACGCGCTTTCCGTATCCAGCAACTGCTGAAAGATCTGATTGTAGGGCGCAAATTCGATGTGGCTCTGAACCCCGAAGTGGTCGCCCCAGAATTCAAGGGAATCCTTCAGCGGCTCAGCGGTAAAGTTGGCGGCGACGACTAGCTTTGCGGTCGCCTTTTCAGGGTCAACGTCGACGCGGTCCAGAAGGGTACATGCGACCCCAGAGAGCTCCAAATAGGCTTTGCCGGACTCGTCGAAGACCCGAACGTTGCCGAGAAAACTCTGGTCACCGCCATTCGCCGGCAACAGTGTGGCGTGACCCCACAGCGTATCGGGAAAATTGAAGTCCGTTACTTCGACTTGCTCAATCGATCGCAGTATTAAGGTCCTACCCTTCTCGATGACAAAGGACGCCAACAACTGAGTTATGGAATCGAGCAGACTCGGGTGCAAAAAATGTGGTTCGATTTCCCTGGCCACGGAAAGCCTGCCCAGAGAGTGATCGCCCGCTCGCCAAATCGAGGAGACTTTTTGAAAGCTGGGCCCGTATTGATTGCCGTTTTCACGCAGTCTTTTGTAAAACTGTTCCGAATCGATCACGGCATGAGGCTGCTCTTGGAAAGCTTCGATTGAGAATACATCAGTGCCCGCGGCCAGAGACGTCGATTGGTTCCGGTCAACTTCGAGCTTGGCAGCATATTGATGGCGGCTACCCTTCTCGACAATCGCTTCGTAGAACGTGTATTCAACACGCCTGTCGCCAAGGCCCCTCACTTCGACCTGTATGACGGTATCTTCTGCCGAAAGAATAACAGGATTGTGGAATGTGATGTCCCGTAGGAGAGACGGAACTCGTTTGGAAAGTTTCCGTTCCATGGACAGAGCCATTTCAACATAGAACGACCCAGGCAGCACAACCATGTCCTGAAAACCATGATCGGCCAAATACGGGATGGAACGAACACTGATCCTAAATTGCGCAGATGCCTCTAGTGGCCGATCCGTGGAGAAAGTGACAAGGTGTTTCATGATCAATGTGGCTTCAGGAGTCATCGTGCTCATCTATCGTCCCCGTGACGCGTCAGGCTCACAATAGGCTCCGTCCGTCAATCGCCAGTCCCGAAACAATTTTTGATTCGCAAAGGCAAAGAACAGGGCGATGCGCGAGTGATAACGAAATAACATTCTTCATCTCCTGAACTCGCAAGTAGTTAAAGAATCAGAAGCCTGATAAAGGCAAACCGCTCGAAAGGTGGGACGCAAAGCTACTGGCTGAGTCTCAAGTTTAAGAGATCTGGTCGCAAAGTGACCGGATGAACGCGGTGCCTCCTGAGCGTATCGCACGGATTATATGCTGGGGAGTCATGACCTTAAGGATGAACCGCTTGCTGATCTGTGGCAGCGGTAGAGTGGATGACATCAATTAGCACCATCATTGAATTCGGCTTCATTCGCGGCTTTAAACGCTGCGTTCACTTGACATCTTCAAAGGCGGTGCGGAGTCAGAACCGCCGCGTATCCAAGCGTATACAGGCAAGATTGGCTGAACTACTGATGACCACAGATGATGTGCGGCTAGTTTTTCTTGCACCTCGCTCCGCTGAGGCTGAGTCAATACAGTCACAATGCCCTCGGCCAACGCGTCAGCATCCCCTGGTAAAACTACGCAGCCAAACCCGGGCGGTATGTAATCGCGCAGCGACCCTACATCCGATGCCACGACACGCAACCCGGTCGCCAATGCCATGAACACCACGCCGCTCTGATCAATATGGCGATAAGGCATGACCAACACATCTGCCGCATGGAACAAGGAGGCCACCTCATTTTCAGGGAAATAGCCTTCCAGCCAGTGCACCGAAGCACGGTAGGCGCTGACGTCGATTTGCTTGCGTAGAGCCGCCTTTAACGAGGGGTCGTGGCAGCGTCCCGCGATCACCAGGCGAACAGGCAGATTACCTGCCAAGCGGTCAAACGCTTGGAGCAGCACATCGACCCCTTTGTAAAGCGCAAGATTGCCGAAAAACAGTAGCAGCTTGTCGTCCTCGTTCACTCCCAGGCGGATGCGCATGGCCCGGCGCGACTCTTCGGTGGGGGGGAGCAAGCGGTCGATGCCATGCTCTACCACCACGATGCGTGCGGGATCGATGCCGAATTCGTCAGCCAAGGCATCGCGCATGCGCCTAGTATGCACCATGCACACGGCAGCGGCGCGATAAATGGCCCGGCTCAGACGGAAATTCCGCGCACTGTGCTGATCGTGAGGCAGCAGGTTATGCACGGTCATCACATAACGTCCCACCAGCAATCGGGTAAGCCATGCTTCGATCAGAGAAACCCGCAAATCGTCAGTTGAGAATGCTCCGATCATATGAACTGGCGTGCCACGATGACGGAGCACATAACCGTAGCAGCGTAGCATGGGGAGCACTTTGCGCCAGCGCCGACGACCATACAAGTTGAGCAGATTCACCCCGGAGTCGAGACGATCGACAAGGCTCCTGTCCGACCCGATCAGGGTCACCGACCAGCCGTTGCGCGCCAACCCATTGGCAAAGCCTGCTTCGTACTCAGGCTGAAAGTCGTGGGATAGCAATATGATTCGGGGCATGCGGCTCAATGGTCTCTAGCGGAACTCTCCGCAAGCTTGTCCTGCTTTTCATAGATTACGTTGCCGTACTCGGGCGCCTCGACTGGCGACGGTGCTCAGCTGCTTCACGCAAATCGTGCCCGATCCGAGCCCCCAAAGCGAAGGCCGATCAACTTTGTAGAGTGCTAACAATTTTGTTAATTAGGAGTTCGACTAGAGGGGAATCAGGAGAAAAAATGACCGCCCATGGGCGGGAGTTTTCGCCCGGTCGTGGCATATTTATTGCGGGAAGGAAGCACAATAGATTCCGAAAAAAAAGAATCAAAATCTCACGCTGGTTAGAGTCACCGTTTTCGAGGAGCAGGGTTTATCGATCAGGTGGCAGTCGAGAAGTGCATGACAATATCAAGTTGCGATACCGTCGTAATCCGTGACGAAGCCCTATACCAAAGACAGGTACTCGCGAACTTTGATACGCGCAATAACCCGAAGGAGACAAGTCGTGAAGCTCAAAGCAGTTATTCACAAAGCCCCGGTTATCCTGTCCGGCGTGTTAATCGGCATCTTGATGGCCACCCGTGCCTTTGCAACCATTTACTATGTTTCAACTAGTGGAAACAACCAAACAGGCGATGGTAGCACGACTCGTCCTTGGGCCACTCTGAGCTTTGCGTGTTCTAGGCTAAACGCGTTCGGCGATACTATTCATGTAAACGCCGGCTCATATACTGATAACACCCAATGCGTCCTAGCGCGCGGCGTAAAAATTGCCGGCGATTCTCGCAACACCGTAACGATCAACACCGCGGCAAACCCTTACGTTTTGGCTTCATCCGGTGTGCCTACAGTAGACGGCAGTAACGAAATCTCGGGTATCACTTTTACCGGAAATAACACCAACACCGCAATCACGTCAGCGGGGAGAAATAACCAGAAGATCCATGACAATCATTTTCTGAACTGCGCCGAAGGTATTCTGCTGTACGGGATCATGCCACGATACATAAATCCCGCGGATGGCTCCGAAACGGGAACCGCAATAAGCGCTGGCCCTAACAAGCTCTTTTCAGTTAATCCGGCTGCTACGGATTGGGCGATCGGCGTTGAGATTTACAACAATACTGCCGTCAATAGCCAATTCAAGTTTCACACGATCCAGGGAGCGAAAATACACCATAACATTGTTAACAATGCTGCTGCCCTGCGAAACGCCTTCGGGGCTACAAGCTATTTCTGGAGCGGGGTGCAGTTTTACAATAACGAATGGCATTTATTCAGGAACGATCAAACCAACATTGGTTTGGAAGTTTGGCACATAGATAACGATTCGAAATTCTACAATAATATCGGGGACGGGTGGTGGTCTCTGCTCACTAACATTGGCGGAATCGACACTCCCTATTCATTCGAAGTTTATGATAATGACATTTCTAGCAATGTAACGGCGGGAGACGCGCACCAGGCGCTTGAGATAGGATATCACTTAAGCAAGGTTCGTGTGTCTGGCAATTATTTTAGTAATACCGGAGCAAATAAAACATACAATAGACAAATTGCTATCCACGGCAGCGGACCAATGAGCCAATATACAATTACCAATAATGTATTCTACAATAACGATGGGCCGGCAATAGAGATCGATGCTACGAATACCACTCCTGGTGCCATTATAAACCCGGCCAATATCGACAACATGTTCATATACAATAACGTATTCGATATTATGCAAGGTGGGGCGTCTAGCGGGGTTCTTCTGTCCAATAACGGTTCTTCCGGCGATCTCGATGGTGTGTTTGTCAGGAACAACATTTTTATGAACGTCGCTTATGGAGTAAATTTCTATCCGGCTCCTGTCACAATGAGCGGCAACTTTTACGATCACAATACGATAAGTAATGCGATAGGAAATGTTAACTCAACCGGTAGTTCCACTTTCACGATCGGCACGACTTACTCATTTGCGCCTGGCATATTAGCATCCGGGGATCGATGGAAGAATTACTATCTCCCAAACGGACCCAACTCAAACTTGGTAGATCGAGGAACGGTTGTTGGACTTCCTTATCTCGGTGCGGCACCAGACATCGGGCCCTACGAATACGCTGTTCTGGCACCCCCCGCACCCCCCGACGGCTTGACGGTCATTGCACCATGACGCGATCGTCAAGGAACTCAACACCTCAGGCGCGCTTGCTCAGGGCACCCTCCTCAAGAAGAGCCAATAGTACCAATATATCGCATCGTCTGTCGCAGTAGTCATTTCATAGCTCTCAATATCACTCCAGCCGTCATATCCGATTTGCCTCAACGTTCGTCTACTCACTTCTCGTCGTAGCCTGTCTGTGGCCCGGAGTCGCCGCGAGGGGCCGATTTGCTCAGAAATTAAGGTTCTCCGGATGGGCGCTAGCTAAGCTGGATAAGCTATACCCGATCTTTTCAGCCAAGTCTTCTATCATAGGGCAGACGGACTCAATAGCTTCTCTGTTATTTGTCACCCATTTATGCGGTGCCGGTGCTGAAACAGTTGTTCTACTAAGTGAAGGGTTCTTCAGGTAATTTACGGCGGAGTTCGTTACTACTAACCCCAGCTTCGTTGCCAGTTCAGACACCGTCTGCAAGCTATTCTCAACCAAATCTTCGTAGCGCACAACGTAACGGACTTGTCCCGTATTCTGCAAAAATTTTAGCGCATATTCTATATGCTGCCTCCAGATCCAAGCACAAATATGGGGAAGCGGCAGAGAGACAACGTCTTTCCATCCAGGCGGAGCCGAATAAGTCCAGCTTTCAACTGTTGCGGTCCTCAACTGCCGGATAATCGGCGTAAGCTGAGGCGTGCTAAATTCGCGGCGTCCCCAACCTTCTATCATGCTACTAATATTTGCCCGCGGGTCCCGTAGCAACATAATGTATTGCGCATCTGGGAACACATGACTTAGGAAGTCTAAATGGAAACCGTTGGTAATAGTCTTATCAAGATAGCGAATTCGCTTGAAACCAAACAAGTAGCGAAGCTTATGAAATCGCGCCCACTTGCCATGCTTCACGCAACGATTTCGCATCGCTTCCAGATAGGTTAGGTTACGGATTGCCCGAATATTTCCGACGGAAACTTGTTCTTCGCCTATATAGTCACAGGGATACGGCATCTTGTCATAAGGAAAAATCCGCCACCAAATATGATCGGCCTCCGTGTCTAAATAATGTAGTCCATTAAACTTTGTTAAAGACTCAAAGAGGAGAGTCGAACCAGACCGCGGCGGAGCAATTATGAAAATTGGTCGATCAAAGCTATCAAAAGGCGCCGGAGACTCAATAATATCCTTAATTCTTCGCAGTAAGGCTATAAACATAACACTTTTTTCTCTCTCCTCTTCTTAGAAAAGGATAGACGTTATGTGGGTCCGAATTGTCTAACCCAAAAGGTCATATTGTGGAACTGCATGTGCTAACATGTGAGCAACACTCCTTCTCAGGCTTCGGTCCGCATCACTGGCGCAAAAGCAATTAACCCGAGTCTTTTGCAACCTCCGTGTTTAGCGGTTGGCTACGCTGTTGTTTTTGATAAAAGAATATACGTGTTGATCTACGAGCCATGATGCAATCGCTTTTGCAGCCACTTGATGTCCGAGATTATTCCAGTGCCCATCAAGTTCCCAGTCGGGGTTTTTGTTCGACTGAATGGTCTTGCGAAACAGTGCAGTCAAATCGAGATATGGAACATTTTTTTCTTTAGTCCATATCCGCAACCTTTTTTGAAGCTCAGTATCTTCCCAAAGCCACCGCTCATGTATTTCTGTCCCTGCAATAATCCATGGATTCTTCTCACTGTGTTTCTTTGGGTCATACATGAACGGAGCGGGCAAGAGTACAACCCCAGTCTCGACTGCGCTTTGTTCCGCCCGCTCAAGAATCTTTGACAAAAGAAGCGTCATATTTTGCCATTTCTTCATGGCCAAGTCGCTTGACAGATCAATTGAGTCGCTCCAAAATCTCGGATAAAGCAAGCCCAATGACAAAATCGCCCCGTTAAATTCACCACGGTTGACCGCTTTCACCAAATCTTGAGGTAGAGACGCTCTCCAAGCACTGATCCGCGCGGGAGAAATATTCTGCTTTTCTGCTTGCCGCACGATCGCTGAAATAAAATCAGATGTTCTAGTCTTGTTGCGGTACTCTCGCCGAAATTTGACTTCTTGCAGCAACGTATAAATATGAGGCCAAAAACTATATGCATGTTTTTTAATACCTGATCGAAACCGGTACGATTCGATCAAGCCATTCTGCGCTAATTCGGCAGGGGTATCGGCAACATCGTTTACAAATAGACATATAAGCAACCCTTCCGGATTGTATTTCAAACCAACATGCTGAAACAGTCTTCCATACTCTAACGGGCCTGTCGAGGCGAGCCCGCCATTTATGAAAAGAACACTTTCCGAGGAGGTACTGAATTCGTCTTCAAGCAAATCTGTGAATCTTTTACCTTCATCAATTCCTTCGCCTTCAACGAACGAATCACCAGAAACAAATATCCTATGGCTAGATCCAGCCGGTTCTGTTGGAATATTGCGGTATCTTAAACCGTGATCGTTTGTTTTAAACACGTAATGAAATTCGATGTTATTCCTAATCTCCTCAAAGTTTTTCGGGTGAGAAATCCTTTGCGGAAGTACAGGTGGGAAGTTAAACAAACTGAGAGCCCCGTCACAAATAAATAGTGACAACGTACTAGCCATGCAAAAAACAATACTGTTAACTAAGAAATTGCGAAGTGGTGGTTTAATGCTTCGTAGTACCGCTATGGACATAACACCTTTCTGCGTCTCCTCTTCTTAGAAAGGGATAGACGTTATGCGGGGCCGAATTGTCTAACCCTAGGGCCTAACATTAAGGATGGTAAATCGAAGGACTGTCAGAGCCGAACCAAGCAACCCTACAGTGGGATTACGACATTTCGCATAGACTAACTGTGCCGTTTTGTATACCAGGCCCGGCATACGGCTCCTTTCGGGCGATGACCGTAATGAGCACTTGGTAATTCGGGTCATGTTCGTCCAGGAGCGCCTGATTGGGCAGGTCCTCAACTGCAATCCCCCGAAGGAACGCAGTTGCCGCCAGTGCGTTGCCGTAACTCTCTATCTCCAGTCTCCCCTTAAACACTGGCTCAAACAACTTATGCAGTGAAGCAGTCGTAAACCGCCAGTAATCCCCCCAGCGGTCCATGTCATAGCGGCTTATCTGGCTTATGCCGCACACAGTGAATAAAAGGATTCCGCCTGGTCTCAAAAGATGGTGAACTCCTTCCACCGCTTTTTGCACGTTAAAAATGAAATTGAAGGTTTGCGTGCAAATAAAGCAGTCCATAGAGTTTTCCGGCAGCGTTGCGGGGTCCGTCAGATCACCGATGATGGTAGCTGTTTTGTTGCCCGGGACGGCATGGAGTACGTCGAAAGATTCGGCTTTTTCTCCACCGAATCTTTTGCTGTAGTAACTATCTCCGACCTCCAGAATCCTCCCGCTGATTAGGGGGGAATTCCTGTGCAGAAACTTCTCGATATAGTATCTGGCTATCGGGGTGCCGCGGTCCAGGCCAAATATGGGACTAACAGGTTTAATCCTGTTAAGGTCGTCGAAGGTAACACTGATTTTCTTGCGAGTAAGATGCTTAAGGAGTTTATCCAAGAGTCCAAATAGTCGATCTATCATCGTACCTCTCGCACATTTAGCGTCACGTGCGGCGACGTGTTCCTTCGGACACGATCACTCGAATCAACAAACGGAGACCTCTGCAAAACCTGCTTGGCATCGAGATAGGTGTCCCTGGGAGCCGAAAACGCTGGTTCATACAGCAAGGTTCACCTTTTTCGATTTGTGATTTCTCAAAATTTCCTTGTACCAGTCAAGATACTCATCGACCATGCGTTCCAATGAAAACTGTTTTCTAACTCGCTGCGACGCTTTAACGCTCATTGCTTTTCGACGCGGCTCGTCATCCTGTAGCTGCATGATCCGCTCTGCCATCGCGCCCGGATCCTGTGCCGGCACAAGAAACCCAGTTGCGCCGTCCTCGATCTGCTCCGGTATTCCCCCAACCCGTGTGGCCACTACAGGCGTCCCGCATGCCATAGCCTCTAAAATGGTCGTAGGAAAGTTGTCGGCGTGAGAGGCTTGTAAATAGATGTCGGCGGACTGGTAATAGCGAGCCAGCTTGTTACGATCTGATTCATAGCCAACGAACCGAATCACTCCCAAATCATGCCTCTGTTCTTCGCCGGCTTCCCCTACACATACCAAATAGTGCGGGCGCCCGCTCCTTGCGCTGGCCCTTGTTACGGCTGATTCTATGGTTTGGTAGTCTTTGAACCTGTTGCTGCGAGTGTTGAATCCGACAAAAAGTGATATCCAGGCAGTTGGCGGGAGACCAAGCTCTTCGCGCGCTGCCGATTTAGGCCCTGGATGAAAGACCGAGAGATCAATGCCGTTCGGGATCACTTTCCAATCTCGCACCCCACCCCGCAAAACTGAGTTGAGCGCCTTGCCCATAAGCCAGTGGCTCGGTGTCACTAGATACAATTCGCTCTGCTCGTAAATTTCTCTTTTTCGGTGCAAGTTATAGGCAGTCGCGTCACGCGGGATTGCCGGGGAGATACTCAGATCAGGACATTGCCCACAACCTCGCTGCCAACGGGTGCAGCCAAGTGTAGCACCGCAGTGGCCGGTGTATGTCCATTCATCATGCAACGTAATCACTGCAGGTATCTGTTTTGTTAATCGAGGCAATTCCTGTAGATCGAAGTAGCCGCCATGGAGGTTGTGGAAGTGAAGTATATCGGGGCTCTGCTGTGGAAGAATGAGTAAGTCACGTGTACCAGGAAAATCAAAATCCTCGAACCCTCGCCTTTTCTTTAGCCAACGACCCGGTTCGCCTACGCTCGCGAAAATACGGCATGCCATGGGAAGGCCCCGCACCCTAGCTCGTACGAATATGTCCTCCAGGGAAAGGCATGCACGCGTCCACCTATTCCGATGAGCATCGTTGGGTATAACAAGGACCGTCGACTCTTTTCCTTTCTTCGCCCGTACCGCAGAGTAACAGGCATGCCCTCGAACGCGGTAACCATACAGGAGGTCAGTCGCGATACGCTCAGCACCACCACCAAGGTCGTAGGTGCTGACCTGGAGTATATTCATCGATTCGTCACGCTAAGATTCCATCAGTCCGAATCGGCAGGCGTCGATAGTGAATAGTCATAGATCACCCTACTGCCGGCTTGGCGGAGCCCGAGCATTAGGTTCTGTCAAGAACCCAACTGTCCAACCAGCGGGCGAACTCTTCGCCACTCCAGTCCCTTACCACATTCCTCGGAAGCTGGTACCGGTCAGTTAGACGCCAGACTCCTCCGCTGAAATTTGCGCAGGCCTGGCCAAAACCTGCCTCTCGTACAATGGCCACTGTATCTGCTGTATAACTCGTATCCGTCCCGTACGGGTAGGCGAAGCTCAGAACACGGCAGCCGATCATATCCTCGAGCATCTGCTTGCTCGAACGAATTTCCGCTCTTTGTTCTTCACTTGAAAGGTTCGCTAGCACCGGGTGCGTAATGGTATGAGCCCCAACCTCAACGAGTTCGCCCTTTGCTAAATCCCTTACCTCCAACGCAGATAATGTCCGATGAGTAGAGCGCGCCTGGCGCGAGTATCCCGCGTATGAGAACATCCTTTCTATATTTACATCCCGGACTTCTTCGTCCATTGCTTGGAAGAGCTGACAGAGCAACCGATAGACCCGGTGTCGAGGAGTCGGATCATCAGGCCGAAGAATATTCCACGAGTGATGTAGCACACGATCTCTCTCCGTATATTGAGACGCCTCGGACAACCTGATCCGCATGGCCGTTCCGCCCACATCCAAATCAAACTCTTCAGGCAAGTCGCCAGGTTCAAGCAGAACCCGCGCGAGTTGATCCCACCAGAACTCCTCGCTATTCCCAACCCGACCTGCCGTTATGAATACAGTTGCCGGGACACTGTAGTTCTCCAAAAGGGCCTTTGCGTTGAAAAGATTATCGGCATATCCGTCGTCGAAAGTAACGACTACGGCACGCCGCGGTAATGTGCCGCGTTTGAGATTAGCTACCCAGTCCTGGAGGGCCATCGGTCGATAGGCCTCACGCAGGACCTGAAGCTGTTCGGCAAAGTGTTTCGGTGCGACCGCCAAAAGCTGCGGATCGAATTCTAGCTCTGCAACTCTATGATAGGCGAGAATGCCGCATGGTGTTCCTATCATAGGCGCCAGTGCACGGGACACCTTTCTGGTTAGATTACCAATCATCACAATTAACAAGCCCGATAGTGAGCATGTACCTGATCGTCTTGCCGACTTTAAAAAAACAAAGGGTGCGATTCATGCCCTGCTGTCATGGAAGCCCAAACTAATTTGTTCGCGTTAGCCCGTGCAAATAACTAATTACAACTTGCCTTTCCTCTCGATTAAAGACCCCTATGCTAATAGCGAAGGTGAGATATATGACGCCCGTTAACGCCATGGCGCCGATTAACAAAAAGATATTTTGAATGCCCGCTAGCGGTAACCCTCGTGCCGCCCCGGCCACGCAAACAGCTAATATCACCGGCCTGGCATAAACATCCTTGAGCAGTTCTACCATCGGTAATCCCATAACCTTGCGGTTGGCGTATGTCAGAAATATTGGGACCATCACGATTCGGCTTATCAGAAGTGAAGCAGCGATCCCGCTCACACCCATGACTGTAGTCAATGGGTATATGAGGGCTAGATATAATACTCCACCCGTCATGGAGAAAAGGCCG
>Ga0207650_10000787_pt1 | contig 24427 bp, 17 predicted proteins | sample KBSS63metaG_FD_184325 | JGI IMG/M metagenome (GOLD analysis project Ga0207650, IMG submission 184325) | Switchgrass rhizosphere microbial communities from Kellogg Biological Station, Michigan, USA - KBS S6-3 metaG (SPAdes) (version 2) | ecosystem: Host-associated > Plants > Roots > Rhizosphere...
TCTTTCGAGTTCTGCTCGAGAAAGCTCCTGATCGAACTTTCGACTTCGACTGCTGAAACATCACGGGAACAAGAGCATCGGGAACACCGTCCCCAAGCTTGGAACGATAGCCACACTCGAAGTCGAAAGTTCGATCAGGAGCTTTCTCGAGCAGAACTCGAAAGAAGGTGAGCAGGTGTTCTTCAATTCTTCGCGCGCCGCCTTCCGAGTTATCCAACCGGTCAAGCCTGATGTCTTCAGAGCGGCGGATAAAAGTTGAGAGCTTCTCCGGCGAATAATTCCCGGCCCCGGTCCAGAGGGCGGTATTGATGGTTTCGACCTCAAAAACATTTATTCCGGAGAGTTTGAATTTTAAGGACTCGACTGGAACATCTTTCGCGTAACTGATTGTTCGTTTACTTTCGCCAACTTCCAGCACGGTAAACTCAAGCGGATCTTCTCGCCAATCCAGCGGAATGACCTCGACCGAGTTGAGATTGATGCCCTCGGCGCAACTTCGAATCGTCAATGTCCGTTCAACCTCTGCGATGTCTTCGGAAACTTCAAACTGTTTCTGCTGCTCATCGCGTTGAGTCCCCGGCTTCTCATCGTTAAAAAGAAACGCACCGCTGAATTCATATTGCGGCTGCTGCCTGAACACCAACTCATACGTGCCGATGGCGGCTGCGCGAAGACGAGCTTCTTCGCGGATATCGGTCCCCTCGGGCAAAGCGATGCCCTCAAACTTCTGACTGTAAATTATTATCGGCCCGGCTTCAGTAAGCATTTATTACCCTATTCGTTCGGCGTTTCACGAACTGTCGGCGTCGTTTCAAGAAGTTTAGAGTTCAGCCTTTAGGCTGCTCTGACCACGAACGTAAACTAAAGTTTGAACACCTGAGCTACAGGCTTCATTCGGCGCGTTCCTATCCCTCATTAGCGTTGGCGTAACCCCAGAGCGTGGACAAGCCCTCGGTGTTGCCATTGAAGATATCCCGGTCGCAAGCGCCTTGAATTCCCGGCACTGATCCGGATTCTGTATATTGCCACATGGTCCAGGTGGGCCAGGTCGGTGGCACTGAGGGCGCGGAGTCGGCATATTCGGCGCGCCAGAACCAGCAGTTCGCCAAGACAGAATTCACCGTGTCGCCGAGCAGACTGCCGGCCAACGCGTCGGAATAGAAACCCGGATAACGCCCGGTCTTATTGTAGACTTCCGTCACGAACTGTTCGGCTTGCGCGATAGTCATCTGGCTGCTCGGGTTCTGCTCGAAATCCAACGCCAACAAATCCTGTGGGCCAGGATTTACAATCGACAGGAAATACTGCGCCTGCGCGGTGCCGTCTTCGTTAACGCCGAAGTGATAGGCTCCCCAATAAAGTTGCGCGGCCAGTGCTTCCTGTTTACGGCTCGCATAAGTTGGGTCAGTCCAGTTGGTTCCTTCGGTGGCCTTGTGTATTACCCCTACAATGCCGCTCTGCTGGATCTGCGGGAAACTCGTCACCGGGTTGAAATGCGAAAGGTCGATGACAACATTTGATCCTTGAACGCTGCTGCTCATGTGCTTTGCTCCAATGTTTGTTAGTCTGCCGCCAGAACTACGTTACCGCCGCTGCTAAATTTCGCGAGGCGTGGGCCATGGTTACTGAAGCGGCGAATTTGTGTTCCGAACATCTTAGCAAAAAATTCTTGACATCGTTCCGGCTCGCAATTACTGGTAGTGACCTAATTTGGAAAATCTCGGTGCGTCCTCTGTGTTCTCTGCCACTCTGTGGTGAATGCTTGCCAAACTTATCCACCACGGAGACACAGAGAACACAAAGGTGGCACAGAGGAGATCTGAAATTAGGGCACGACCCATTGACTCGTAGTGGCCTAAATAGTTTCGACGACAAATCTACCCAGAACAGGAAACACAACCATGCAAACAACTGCCAACATCACCATTTATCTCCAGGCATTGGGAGGGAAATTCCTGGGCCCTAATGCTTACAACACCGACAGCATTAAGCTCTCGCTAACACTGGAGGGCAACACCCTTCCGGTAACTTACCAGTTAGGTGCTAACGTTAACGATGGCGGGATAGGTCCCAACTTCCTTAGCAGCCTGCCTTCAACTATCGGACTATCTTCCTTCTTGCCCATACTCACTCCGGTGCCTGCCAGCGGCAGCGATCCGGCAGTGAACTACTTGACGCCAAACAACCTCACGATCTGTGGGACTGTCGCTGTTAATATTTCCCAACCAACCGTACTGGGCACCGTGAGCGCGAGCATCCCGAGACCCGAGGGAGATGACCTGGTACTCAAACAGAGTATTGCACTCAATCAACTGCAAGGAGACTACCGCGTGATAGTCGTGGTGCCCGGACTTTTGCTTGAACAGCCGCCGGCCACAATTCCCGATACGCTCAACAGTATTTCGGTAATGGTTAAGATGATGTGCGGGTGTCCCATCACAACCGGGATACCCAATTCCTTCTGGGCACAAAACGACTTTCTGGTCTCTGCAGAGATCATTCTGAAAAACGGAGGGCGCGAAAGGCAGAGCTTAACCTTTGCCTCCGATGCAACGCCCTCACTCTTTCAAGCAGCCGTCAACGATCTTCCAAACATCAAGCGGGTGAACTTCACCGCCAAACAAAAGAGCACCAGCAACATCGGTTATCTCTCAGTGGACTACTCAACTTAACAAGCGGCGACTTGCAAAAAGAAAAGCCCGCTTCACAGCGGGCTTTTGGTTGGTAAACAGAAAGCGAGAGTAATCGTCCTACATTTGCGCTAAGGGAAGTAGTCGATGTAGATCGGCCCCCGCTCGAAGCGGCCGCGCTTGGGCGTTGGCAGTTTTTTCGGAGCGCCCTCGATGGCGGGTGTCTCGCTGCCGGCCAGGGTGATCGCAAAATGGTCGCTACGCACGATCTTGCTCTTTTTCCCCAGGGCGTCCAGCAATGGACCGCGCGGCACTTCGCTTTGGTTGTCGACACTGCCGAAGGCGCCGTCCTGGGTCGAGCACATAGACGCAAAGTCTCCTCCCATCGTCGCCACCGCGGTGACCGGCGTTGCATTCGTGCTACCGTGGTGCCCGACCTTGTAAAAATCCAGACGGCTGAGAATCGCCGCGCTGTCCTTTTCGATGTTATCCGCCGACGGCGCCTTCTCCGGCGTGCCACCGTACATCCAGTACTCCCAGTTGCCGCCTTGCGCGTCTCCGGCGAACAGAAGTTTTTTGCCGGCGAAAGTAAAGAGCACCACGAGACTCTGATTGTTGAGAAAGTCATCCAGAATCTTCGCCGCCGTGAAGAGCAGACTCGGTTGCGCGGCCTGGATCGTGGCCTCCATCGCGGCCTCGGGCGATTTCTTCGATTCACGTTCAAATTCACGGAATGCTGCGGCCGGGTACTCGCGCGCCTCCGCGTGCCACGAAGTTCCGAAAGGATCAAACGTCTGGCTGTTGGCGTCCTCGGCTTCACCCAGGAACTGGCCGGTTTGTTTCTTCAGATCCATAAGCTTCATGAAGTCGACTGCGTCGGTCGGAGGTGGTCCCAGGATCTCGGCGGTAAGCCCGGCGTCTTTCAGGACCTTCGGTATCTTCGGCTTGTCACCTTTCGCGTAGTATTCCGGCTCCAGGTTCAGGCCAGTCTTCAGGAACGTGAGCGAGGCGGCGTTGGAGCCCCCGCCGGTGCCTTTTTTGGCGGACGGGGTGCCGCCAGTTGCGGCAAGATCGGCGTCATCGATGCCGGTTGCGTTTCGGAGCATGGCCAGGATCTCGTCCGTCTCGGGGTCGTCCTTGCCCGCCAACGCCAGGCGGCTCTGCATGCCCAGAGCGAGCGCGGTCAACTCTTCCTGGAATTCGCTGGCCAGCGACTTCTTCTTTTCCTTCTTTTCGTCGGGATCGTACTCCGTCTCCCAGATCGACATCCAAACGGCGCCGACCTTGAAGTCGTTGAATATTTCGGCCGCACGACTAAAGCCGATTATGTGGTCCTCATGCCGGTGCGTGACAATGATCAGCGCCAACTTCTTCCCCGTCTCCTCTGCCATATGAGCGACGGCGGCCTTGATCGTCCCGATGTCGCCCTTTGCATGTTCGCCCTTCTTGGCCTTTCCTTTCGTGACGCCGCAGTCGATTAGGATGTGCTGCGGCCCGTCGTCCGTCGGCACAGTCATGAGAAAGAAATCGCCAAAGCCGACGCGATACATCCGAATACGCAGTTCTCCTTTTTTTGCCGTGGTCTTTTTCGTGGCCATGTCAGATGCCTCCGTGCAGCATAGAGAAGTTGATTTGGAAGCGGCTCCGCTCGCTCATGCCGGCGAGGCCGAGATGCTCACCGAAGCGCCGCTGGCGCACCTCGCGCTCGGGGGTAAGGTTCTTCGATATCACATAACGGATTGCCGACTCGTTATTTTCCGCACCCGGCTCGCCGACCACCGGCTTGCTGATGATAAGTGTCGCGCCACCCCTAAACTTGATCTTGCCGAACTTCGGCGCCGCTTCGTTGAAATCCTTTTCGACCGTCTGCACCGCTTCCACCACCATGTCCGTACGCAGACTGCCGTCAGCATTGATGCGGAACACCGGGTGGAAGGAGGGGACGAGCACCGGCACGCCGGCTGAGAAGCCGAGTAGTTCGCTGTTCTTGTTGACGTAGGTCCGCAGTACCTCGGCGGCTTTGCCCTTCTGTCCCCAGGTAAGCCCGTTCGGATCGCCAAAATCAAGGCCGACGACCTTGGGGAGAGACTCCGGCGCGCGCGGCCAGCGAATAGAGTCGTCGCTAAAGAATCCCGCGCCCTCAGGCATGATGCCGCGCAGCCGGAACGATTGCATGATCGCGTCGCGGATGCCCATTTCATCCTCGGGATGGAGATCGAAGTCCGCTGTCACGATCGAGCGCAGATACGATCCGAACGTGATGTCAACCGGGGCGCTGTAGTCGAGCGCGCGGACACAGAGCCTGAAAAAAAGCCGGGCCAGCCCGCGGGCCTCGTCACAAAGCCGCAGGGCGAGCGGGCGCGGGATGTCGACCGGATTCGCACTACCGCCGCCGGCGCGGAAGATGCGCCACAGATCGGCCGTGCGCTTCAGGTAGATCGCGAAGTAGGCATCGAACACTGCCGCCACCAGGATCGAGCCGCGAGCGTGCGGTTCCGTGATCTTCTCTATGGCGTCCGAGTTTGGCTTGGTGCCGAGAGCGGAGCGCAGCGCCCGATTCATTCCGGTGGCTTCGCCGAACTGCTGCGCGAGTTCAATCAGCGGATTGCGCGCGCTGATCTGTGCGCTGAGTAAGGGTTCCTTCTTCTGCTGCCCGGTCGCGGTCGAGTAGTCGTCGTAGCCTGTCATCTCGGCGTCCGGCCTCAGTTGGTACTGGTACAACCTGCCGCCAGTCTTTTCCATCGTGTCCATCAGCACTTCCTGGTAGGTGAAGTGCTGAAAGAGCGCGGCAAGATCGGCAAACGCCTCATGGAACGCCGGCACGTCCAGGTTGGTCTGTTCTGTGAAGAATGCGCGAATGCCGTCGACAATCGCATGCGTAGTCTCATGCACCACAACGTCGTGCGAAAGACAGGTGAATACCGGCTGGCCCGGCAGGTTACGTCCGACATCCTTCGAGCCGGCGCGGAAATAGCCGAAGAGAATGCCGTGCGCGTTTGGACTATAGAACGCGTTCTGTCCGACGAAGGCGTGCGGGTAGATATTGAGCGTCCAGATGTCCTCGCGTCCCGCAGCCTCCATGTCGCCTTCGCGCAAGCCGCGGCGCCAGTGGATGCGACGCCCGAGCGCCTCCTCGAAATGCTGGATGGTATTGGTGATGACCGCGTACACCATCTGCTGGTGGAAGTACGGATCGGCCTCACTCGGATTAAGTCCGCCGCGAAGCAAGATACCCCTGTCGTCGAGGTCGACCGGCTTGTAATACCTCTTGTTCGCGCCGTCATAGTCAACGATGGCGATCGCATTACGAGCCCAGCGGTCGCGTACGACTGGTCCGGGATCAAGCTCCTGAAACCGGACGGCCATCGACATCTCATTGCCGAGTAACCTACCCGCACTCGGGTCGAACGCATAGGCCTTGAGCGGCCGCGTGACCGGATTATCGATCTTCATCTTGTAAGTTCCCCCTCCTATAAAGAGTGAAATTCGGCTCCAAAACGTTTCATGCCCTGACAACAATCTCAGGGCATTGTGCCCGAGTTACAGCCGGACAAACTCGACGGTCTTCCATTTCCGAACCTGGAACACAACAAGTAATGCTGTCATTACCTTAAAGAATTAGTGCCGCTAAGGGCTCAGGGCCTTCGCATCCATCTTTAGCTGGTCGAACAGGAAAGCAAAGATATCGGTTGCCTGCGCGATGCGCTCGCTGAGGCTGGTGCCCCGGCTGTGACCTGCGGTGGAGCTCGTGCGCAACAAAATGGGGAGCCCGGAACTCGTCGCCGCCTGAAGGCGCGCGGTCATTTTGCGCGAGTGCATCGGATCGACCTGCCCATCGTTGTCGCCGGTGATAAAGAGCACAGCCGGGTAGGCTGTGTTGTCCTTGACCTTGTGATAGGGCGAGTAAGCGTAGAGTGCGCGGAATTGCTCAGGGTCTTTGACCGAGCCGAACTCACTTACGTTAAAAGCGCCGTTATCCGATAGCTCCCAGCGCAGCATATCGTAAATACCCGCGTTGGCGACGACGGCGCGGAAGAGTTCGGGATGCTGTGTCAGCGACGCGCCCATCAGTAAGCCGCCGTTGCTCGCGCCCTCGATGGCGAGCTTCGCCGGCGAAGTGTATTTCTTGTCGATCAAATAGCGTGCGCAGGCCGCGAAATCGTCGAACACGTTTTGTTTCCTGGTCAGCATTCCCGCGGTGTGCCAGGCGTCGCCATACTCGCCGCCGCCGCGCAAGTTTGCTACGACGTAAACGCCGCCTGCGTCCAGCCACACACGATTGCGCCGGTTGAAATTCGGCGTCTGGCTGACGCCGTAGCCGCCGTAGCCCAAGAGGATCGTCGGATTCTGCCCGTCAAGCTTCGTGCCTTTGCGCATGATGATGTTGAGTGGGACTTTGGTGCCGTCCTTTGAAGTGGCAAAGTCCCGCACCACCAGCGCATCAGCCCAACCGCTGGAAAGCGAATTGGTCAAGCTCGTCTTCGCCAGCTGGCCCGCCGCGGGGTTATACCGAGACCAGGCAAGCGGCTCAAGGTAGCTTCTGCTTCCGATGAGGACTTCGTCGCCCTGAAGACGGACGCCGATCTCAACTGTCGACACGGGCGGAGTAGGGATGGTCGTGTGCCGTTTGCCTCTAAGTTCGAAAACGCGCACCTCCGAAGGCCCGCCGAGCAACGCCTCCACGTAGAGTCGAGTTTGCGCCGGGACAAAAGATCTGATTGTCACGTCGCTTTCCGGAACAACCGTCTTCGCTGCGGCGAGGTTCGGGTTGGCGAGCGGCAGCGAGAGAATCTTGCCCCGTGGCGCGCCGTTGACTGAGAGCAGATAGAGCATTCCGTCAAGTCCGAAGGAGACTGATTTAACCTGATCGGAAAATTGCGTGAGCTGTTTCCATTCGCCCGCAGGTCCCAACAGGTAATGGGCGAACTCCCCGCCAGTGCCGTTTGCCACGCTCGCCAGCAAGTAGCCGCCGTCTTCGGTCGTGCTGAGATTTATTAATGCGACGCGCGGAAACTCTTTGCCGATGGCGTAGGTGTCTTCGCTCACGTTTGTGCCCAGCTTGTGAAAATAAACCTGCTCATAGAAACCCGCGTCTGCCGGCGGGCGTTCGTTGCTCGGATAACGCGTGCAATAGAAGCCAGTGGATTCTTTATTCCACTCCAGGCTGCCCAAACCCGTCGGGTACTGAACACGCGGGATTACGTCCGGCAACTTTCTGCCGGTGGCCGTTTCATAGACATGAACGTCGCCAATTTCGCTGCCATTCTCCGAAAGGGATACGGCCACTAAACGTCCGTCGTGCGAGGGCACATACCAATCGATGGCCGTTGTGCCTTTGGGATTGATTGCGTTTGGATCGAGAACAATTTGCTCTGAGTCGAGTTGCTCTGGCGATTTCAACATTACTAAGAACGGCTGATTCTTCGGCGGCTCCGTCTTCAACGCAAAGAACATCTTTCGTTGATAGAAGGTGCGGTAGCTGACTGATCGTTGGTTACCGATGATGTCCTTCAAGCGATTTGCAATCGTAGTTCGCGCCGGGATTTTCTCAAGTATTGAGCTGCTGAACTGGTTCTGCTCAGCAATCCACCGCCTGACCGCCGGGTCATTAATGTCTTCAAGCCAGCGATAGTCCTCACTGACTTTGACTCCTTCATACTCGTCGTTGACAGCGTGCTTTGTTGTCGCCGGAAACAGAAGTGCTTGCGCATAGACAGGCTGGACAAGCAGGAGCGAAAAGCTCATGACCAGCGCGATGAGCATTTTGCGGCGACGAGATAAGACCGCTATCAGAAGGAGCAGGTGTGGCCTCATGTCGTAAACTCCTGTCTTTAGACGTTGAGGAAAATGGCAAGCAGCAAAGAGCCGTGAAGAAGGTCGCTTATATAACTACCTGAAATTCAAGTCAATCCAATACTAATAGTTGTCTTTGCTGCAACGAAAAAAGCCCGCAGCTGCGGGCTTTTCCGACGGAGTAGACCAGGAAGGTTTAGTGGCTGTTCGAGAGTTTGCCGATCAGTGTGAACAGCGGCAGGTACATCGCGATAACGATCGAGCCGATGGTGACGCCGAGAAAGCCGATCAGGATCGGTTCCATCAAGGTCAGCAGGTTCGCGATCGCGGCATCCACTTCCTGTTCGTAAAAATCCGCAATCTTTCCGAGCATCGCGTCGAGCGCGCCGGTCTGTTCGCCGATGCCAACCATCTGCGACACCATGTGTGGGAAAACTTCAGTGGCCTTCAAAGGATCCACAAAGCTTTCGCCGCGTTCGACGCCGTTGCGCACCTTGATGATTGCTTCTTCGATGATCACGTTGCCGGCCGTGCGCGCCGTGATATCCAGCGATTGCAAAATCGGCACGCCGGAAGAGAGCAGCGTCGAAAGGGTGCGCGAGAATCGCGCCACCGCGATCTTCTGGATGATTGACCCGAGGATGGGAATCTTCAAGAGAATGCGATCGATGACATGGCGGCCGTTTGGCGTTTTGTAATAGAAGCGAATCGCCACTGCTGTTGCGATTATCGCCGCGAGAATTACCAGTCCGCCCCAACCGGCGAGGAAGTTACTAATGCCGACCACGATTCGGGTTGGCAGCGGCAGTTGTTCACCCGGTCCCAGCAAGCCAAGGAAAATATTTTGAAACTGCGGAATCACGACCACCATGATGAGGGCGACAGCCCCAATCGCCAGCACAATCACCGCTGCCGGATAGATCAACGCTGAGATCACGTCGCGTTTGAGTTTGACGATTTTTTCGATGAAGGTTGAGAGGCGCTGCAGAATCAGGTCGAGGATACCGCCCGTCTCGCCGGCTTCAACCATATTTGAATAGAGCTGATCGAAGACTTTTGGATGACGAGCCATCGCTGCCGCCAAAGTTGAACCTTCCTCAACGTCCTGGCGTACCTGCAGCAACACCTGCTGAAAGAATTTGTTGTCCTGCTGTTGGGCCAGGATTTCCAAACACTGGACGAGCGGCAAGCCGGCGTCGATCATCACCGAGAACTGACGGGTGAACACCGAAAGGTCTTTGGCCTTAACTTTCTTGCGGCCGCCGATCTTGGGTATACCTATCTCACGACCCTTTTCTTTAACTGACGTGAGCGTAACTTGCTCGCGACGAAGAATCTGTCGCAAAGCGTCGCGGTTATCGGCCACGCGTTCGCCAACGACAATCTCGTTCAGGCGGTTGCGGCCTTTGAATACGTAAGTAGGCATAACTGATTAGCTCCAGAGTCTGAATCTATCTGACAACCGGTCGAGCGCCGATGGGGCGGCCCTGGGCATACGGGCTCGGGTGTGGCTTGTTGCCGTTGCCGGTGTTGAGACCGGATCCGCGATCGATAAGCTCTCTCAGCTCGTCGACGTTGGAAGATCGCTGTAACGCAGTGTCCAAAGTGATCTGGCGCTTGTGATAGAGCGTCGCCAGAGCCTGATTGAAGGTCTGCATCCCATACTTGTCCTGGCCGGTCTGCATCATCGAGTAAATCTGGTGGACCTTGTCTTCACGAATCAGGTTTCGAATAGCGCTGTTCGGAACCAGAATTTCCAAGGCCATCGCGCGGCCGCTTTGCTCAGCGCGCGGGAGCAGCGCCTGACAAAGAATTCCTTCCAACACGAGGGACAACTGCGCGCGAATCTGCGACTGCTGATCAGACGGGAAGACATCGATGATGCGGTTGATGGTTGAAGCGGCGGAGTTGGTGTGTAGCGTCGCTAAGGTTAAGTGACCTGTTTCCGCGATTCGCAGGGCCGATTCGATCGTCTCGAGGTCGCGCATTTCGCCGACCAGCACCACGTCAGGATCCTGGCGCAGAGCGGTTCGGAGTGCTTCGGCAAAGCCGTGAGTGTCGGCATTAACCTCACGCTGGTTGACCAGGCAGCTCTTGTGATTGTGCAGAAACTCGATCGGATCCTCGATCGTCAAGATGTGTTCGTGACGGTCGCGATTGATCTTGTCGACCATCGCCGCGAGCGTGGTTGATTTACCTGAACCGGTTGGACCGGTAACCAGAATCAGTCCGCGCGGTTTTTCGCACAACGACTTGATAACGGGGGGCAGACCGAGATCTTCAAAAGCTTTGATCTCATAAGGTATGGCGCGAAACACACAACCAACCGCGCCGCGCTGGTTAAATAAGTTGGCGCGAAATCGCGAGAGGCCTTTCACGCCAAAGGAGAAGTCGAGCTCCAGGTTTTCTTCAAAGCGATGCTTCTGCGCGTCCGTGAGCACGGAATAAGCGAGTTGCTTGGTGTCGGCTGCGGTCAGCAGACGATAACCATCGAGCGGTTTCAAATGTCCGTCGACACGAACCTGCGGCGCCGAACCGGTAGTGAGGTGCAGGTCGGAACCGCCAAGCTCGGAAAGCTTGCGCAGCAAGTCTGAGAGAGAAAGTTGGGGGGCAGTGTCGTTTAGGGCCATCGAAAACTCCCGAGGTAGTTAGCGACCTACTTGTTTGCAGGCGCGCTTTGATTTGCTTTCGCGGCGAGTGACGAGATGAATCTCTCACCTTCGGCCGGCAGGCGGTTGGAAAATTCGACGGGCGTGTTTAGAGTCAAGCTGTAAATCTTCCCGTCAACTTCGGCAAAGTAAAAGTTCCACGCTTTTTCCGGTGAACGTCCGTCACTCGGTGTTTGCGCGATCACTACGAACACGCGAGCGCCGTTCACCTGGCGTTCGTAGTCGTTAATTACCCAGCCGCCCGCACTGATCATCTTGTCGATCGCAATGCGTCGCAGGTCGGAGAAGGAAACGCCGGAGAGCATCGTCCGCTGTTCTCTCTGAGTCAGGTAGGCTGGCGTCGGACGACTGCGCGCAACGACGGCAAGCGTGCCCTGGCTGGGAATGCTGGCGGCGGCTTCGGTGCGAAGTTTCAATTCAGTTCCATTGGCGCCGGCGGCGCTGTTCCAACCAGCCGGCAACTTTGGCAGTCCGGGAGTTACAGCTTCAGGGCTGTTGGTTGTGTTTAGAGTTGCATTGCTTAGAGTCACACTTCCAAGCGGCGAATTGCGGTGGGCCATCGCGGCGGCGTGACGCAAACGCATGCGAGCACGATGACGTCGCCACCAGGCGCGTGAATGTCGCCGGTAGCGGCGCCCATGCTGCGATGCATAACTCGGGCCCAGACCATGAGCGGTGGAGCTGGCGAAGGGAAGCATTACAACTACGGTGACCAGCATCAGAAACGACAGTGTGATTGTGCGTAACATAGTATTTCCTCTTTCCGTTAAGCCACGGTTTCGCGAACCACTTCCTCGAGCGTGGTTATTCCGGCGCGAATTTTGTGCAGTCCGGATTCACGTAGCGTGATCATGCCGTCTTCAATCGCTTTCTTTCGCAGTTCGAGCGAGGAAGCGCCGATCAGGATCAACTCGCGAATGTCGTCGTTGATTTCCATTACCTCGTAAAGGCCGACTCGTCCTTTGTACCCGGTGTTGTTGCAGGTGGCACAGCCTTTACCTTTGAACGTTTTCAGGGTCTTCACTTCGTCCGCGCTAAAGCCCACTTCCATGAGCGCTTCAGGCGGAGCGGGATGCTCGCGTTTGCAATCTTTGCAAATGCGACGAATTAGGCGTTGCGCCTGAATGAGGTTTACGCTGGTCGCAACCAGGAAAGGCTCGATTCCCATATTCATGAGGCGAGAAATCGTGGAGGGAGCATCGTTGGTGTGGAGGGTGGAGAGAACGAGGTGGCCGGTTAAGGCGGCCTTGATGGCGATCTCCGCGGTTTCGAAGTCGCGGATTTCGCCGACGAGAATGATGTTTGGATCCTGACGCAGAAAAGCACGCAAGGCAGCAGCGAAGTTCAGTCCGATCTGCTCCTTCATCTGCACCTGGTTGATTCCCATGAGGTTGAACTCAACTGGGTCTTCCGCGGTCATAATGTTTGTTTGGATGGTGTTGAGAGACTGGAGCGCGGAGTAAAGCGTGTTCGTTTTTCCGCTTCCGGTTGGACCGGTAACCAGGACCATGCCGTAGGGTCTGGAAATATTTCTTTGAAACTTGACGAGCGATTCCGGTTCGAACCCGAGCTTCGTCATGTCGAGCATCAGGTTTTCTTTGTCGAGCAGACGAAGCACAACCTTTTCGCCGAACAACGTCGGGAGGGTGGAAACACGAAAGTCGAGCTCACGCGAACGCGCATCAACCTTTACCTTGATCTTAATTCGTCCGTCCTGCGGCAGACGCTTTTCGGAGATGTCCAGCTTCGACATGATCTTGACGCGGGAAATGAGGGCGTCGCGCATCTTGAGTGGTGGGCGCATGACGTCGTATAGAACACCGTCAATACGGAAGCGAATGCGGAGTTCTTTCTCGTAGGGTTCGACGTGAATATCGGAAGCGCCGCGGCGCAGGGCATCAACCAACAGAACGTTGACCAGCCGGACTACCGGCGCATCTTCGCTGATGCGCGAAAGAGTGGAGAGGTCAATTTCTTCGTTGTCTTCGAGTACCTCGACATCTTCCGTGCGGTCTGTGTCGAAGTCGATACTGTCGAGGGAAACCAAGTCTGCGTGAGTAATTCCGCCGTTGGCGCTCTTGGTGACGGCGGCTTCCACGACAACTTCGTCGGCAGCCAGGGCGGCGAGCTCAATTTCTTTGGAGGTCCCGTAGTATTTGGAAATAGCCTGCTGGATGCTGGCCTCGGCGACCACTACCGGCTCGACGTTCAGGCCGGTCATAAACTTCACGTCGTCCATCGCGAAAACGTTGGTGGGATCCACCATGGCCAAGGTGAGACTGGCGCCGACGCGGGAGAGGGGAAGGACCGAATACTTCTGAGCGACTTCCTGCGGGATGAGATGCAGGACCTGCGGATCGATCTGGAAGAGTTCCAGGTTGACGGAGGGAATGCCATATTGGCGGGAGAGCACAGCGGTGATCATGTCGTCGGAGACAAGCCCCAACTTAACAAGATTGAATCCCAACCGGCCCCCGTGTTCGCGCTGATAATCGAGCGCCTCACGGAGATGTTGCGGACTGATGAGATTCTCCCGAACGAGAATTTCGCCTAGTTTTGCCGACATTGGTACCCCGATGTTGAGATAACTGAAAGAAGATTCACTTTGAAGGGCCAGCGATTCTGCGAGAAAAGGCTATGCAGACTGGGAGTTAGGAACACGGCGGAACGGTGCTAAACACCGTTGGCCAAGCATAGTACAAGTTGTTCATTGAGACTGTCAAGGCGTATTTTTGCAGGGTTTTAGGGGATTGTAGGGGCGGACCTATGTGTCCGCCCTGCTTTCATATTGGCAGGCGTAATAGGCGCGTCCTCCTAGCGGCGTGGGGCGGACACGCGGGTCCGCCCCTACAAATCTTGAGGCCGCAGCGGATGAACCCGATGCGGCCTCAATTGGTTGCGTTAATTCACTGGGCTGTTATGGCCGGCGAGTGCGGCGAACCGGCGTGGTCTTTTCAGGCTTAACATTTTCTTGATCCTTTAGCGCGTCGAGAATCGCCTTCGCGTCTGCCTTGAAGGGGTCGGTATCAGGCGCCTTGTCTACAAACTTCGCCAGATAGTTGGCGGCTTCCTGGTACTTCGCCTTATCGGTATTGATCGCGCCAATGTTGAAAAGGGACTGCCCGGCGCGCAACAAGGCGGTGAGGTCGTCGGGGTTTGTCTCGAGAATCTTCTGGTACTCGACGAGCGCGCGATCAAAGACGTTCGCGTCAAACAGCATCTGCGCCATATCGCGCTCGGCCTTGGTTTTCTTGACCGGGTCAGTTTCCGCTGCGATGTATTCCTGATAGGCCGCTACGCCCTGGTCGACCTTACTATTGTCAACTTTAGTTACATAAAGCCGCGTCGCATCGGCTCTAGCTGACAGCGCAAAATAGAGATTCGTTTTCGCGCTCGCAGCCGCAGTGGCGTCGGCAGGTGTGGGGACCGCTTTTAGCATCGCTACCGCCTTCGTCCCAGCTTCGGCGGCTGCCGTCCAATCTTTCTTCGCTGCTTCCATGCCCGATGTTTTCGCCGCATCATCGGTAGACTTAACGGCGTTGTTGTATCGATCAACGGCGCGCGCGTTCAGCGCCATGGTCTTGTTAGTCAATAGGGCGGGCGCGCCGGGATGTTCGGGATCAGCTGCCAGGCCCTCGTCGTACTGCGCAATGGCAACATCGTAATTTTTTGCTTTCAGCGCTTCGTTGCCCGCCTTGAAAGTGCGTTCGATTATGGCGTTGGAGGATTGGGCCTTCTCGTTATTCTTCATTATCTCGGCATTTTTTCTTTCCAATTCCTCACGCTTGGCCTTGTCTTCCGCCGACTCCTTGACGCCGGCCGCCGGAGCACCGACACGCGGTGAAGCCATCGCCGTTTTGACTTCATCAGCGGTGAGCCGTTTTCCATCGCCGGGGCTTAACACGATGGGGTAATCAATATCCTGTCCAGCCCTTACGCCGGGTAGCCAGTTAGGCTGCGCTCCAGGCGCGCTAACTACGATCACGTATTGGCCGACCAATTGAAGACCGGCATACACAAACTCGCCCTTTTTATCTGTCTTGGTAGTGAACGGTGTTTTCGTAGAAATATCCGTGCGATACACGTCGATTACCGCGCCGGCCACGGGCTTGGATGTTCCGTCGTCCTGCTTCATGGTTACATGACCACGCAACGGCACTGCTTGCGCCGAGGCAAGAATGCAAATTGACGCGATCAGCGCGAGGCTGGCCAATACACGCGAAAGATTGGTGCTAAACATCTAACTTTCCTCCAAAGATAAAGTGCAGGGAATTGATATTACGGGAGAGCCCATAGGATGCTTAAGCTCCGCTGCCGGTTGTCGTTTCCTATTCGGGTTCGGCCTAACGTTAATAAGCAAACCTCTTGCTGTCAAGCAGATATGTAATCGGATCGGTTATGCCCGCGACGCGAAAAGCGCGCAGCCTGAGCGCGCATGAGTCGCAGTCGCCGCAAGCCTGGTCCGTTTCCCGGTAACAGGACCAGGTAAGCTCAAACGGCGCTTCGAGTCGTTGTCCCAGTTCGACTATTTCCGACTTCTTCATCGCAATCACCGGAGTTCTGATTTCGATTTCTGTTTCCGGCTTGGTGCCGAGCCGGATTACTTCCTGAAACGCTTCGTAAAACTCCGGACGGCAATCGGGATAACCCGATGAGTCTTCGGCGACCGCGCCGATGTAAATTGAGTTTGCGCCGATGACTTCCGCCCAACTGGTGGCAATCGATAAAAGGTGCGCGTTGCGAAAGGGAACGTAACTGGTAGGAATGCCCTGGCCGGCGAGGTCCGCAGAACGTATCGCGATTTTTGAATCAGTCAACGAGGAACCGCCAATCTGCGCCAAGTGGTCAAGCGACACGACCAGACGCTGTTTGACGTTGTAATGGTCCGCGATTTCTTCAAAGGCGCGACGTTCACGCGCCTCGGTGCGCTGGCCGTAGGACACGTGCAGGAAGGCCAACGCTTCGGCTTCTTCATTGGCTACGGCAGCAGTGACGCACGAGTCCATGCCTCCCGAAACCAGGCAAACAGCCAGGCCTGACTCATCGCGAAGTTCAGCTGATTCGATCGCCGCGTATGCTGTTTCGTCAGTACCACCCATCAGACGCCGTGCACCTCCGGTCCCCAAATGTATTTATGAAGCTGAAGTTGCATGCGCAGCTTCAGACCGCTGCTTGCGACCCACTCGGCCACGTCCTTTAGTTCCACCGCGTCCCAGGCCGGCGAGATGAGCACAGCTTTGGCGCGTTTTTCCAGGTCATAGCGCTTAACTATTTCGACGGTGTATAGCCAGTCGTCGTGGTTCGTTAGTACAAACTTGACTTCATCCTTATCGGCTCGCAGTCGTTCCAGATTGGGCCAGTGGTTTCGCGGTTCTTCACCAGAGGTGGGACATTTCACATCGAGAATGATCTTGGCGCGCGGGTCGACTTCTTCCGTTGAAACAAACCCGCCGGTTTCAACCAATACTTCGTAGTCTTCATCGCAGAGTCGAGCGATTAGACTAAACGCCTCGCGTTGGGCCAGTGGCTCGCCACCTGTCACTTCCACCAAACGGCAATTAAACTCGCTCACCCGGTTGAGAATATCTTCAAGCGTGAAGTGTTGACCGCCACTGAACGTGTATTCACTGTCGCACCACACGCAGCGCATCGGGCAACCGGTGAGGCGCACAAACGTACAGGGGCGACCGGCGTGCGTCGATTCCCCCTGGATGGAACGAAAAATCTCGGTGACTCTTAGCATTGAGAAATTGGTTTCAAGAAGTTTATAGAATGATGAGGTGATAAGAAAGCATCGGCGGTTGTAAGGTGCGGTCGTTTAGAGGCGGGCACCGCCCGCCGTTTCAAGTAGAAGAAAACATGTGCCTTACTTCAACATTGTAACGGCGGGCGGTGCCCGCCTCTAAACGACACCCACCTGATACCGCGTGGTGGTACTGATCATACCCTGGGTTGAGCGTCCTTAGGCCACTGCCGGATCTCACCAGACATCCAATAATCCGTAATGGGCCGAAAATCCCCACGTCAACGTGGTAGCATAACAACGCAGACTGAGTCCCTTTGAGTCAACCAACCGACCAACAGAAAAAGCTTTTCACCGCCGGCGCAAGCGGTTTGCTCGCTCGCGCGACGGAGAGTTATGGCGTCTCGGCAGAAACCTTGACCACACGCATCGCTTCCGCCGTTAACAAGTACATCTTGCAAGACGACCCGTCAGTCTCAGCCGACGCCATCACAGAATTCATCGACAAGTTGCAAGCCGATGACCTATGCCTCATTGTCGCTTGTGAACAAGGCAACCAAAAAGCCTGGACGGATCTGGTCGAGCGCTTTTCAACCACGGTTCGTTCGGCGGCCCGGTCGGCTAGTTCAAATGAGGAAGGCGCCGAAGATCTGGCGCAGTCGATCTGGGCGGAGCTACACGGCCTGCGAGTTCGGGAAGACGGAAAGCCGGCCGGTAAGCTTGCGTACTACTCCGGTCGTGGATCGCTCGCCGGTTGGCTGCGGGCGGTGGTGGCGCAACTGGCGATCGACCAGCATCGCAAGCAAGCGCGACTCGTGCAGACGGAAGAAGATGCCGACTTCGATCGAATTATTCAGCACGGGCGGGACGAGAATAAATGGTCGGGACACGCCGAGGTGCTGGATCCGGAAGTGGCAGTTTCCAACAAACTTGCCGGCGCGCAAATGCAAAAAGCGCTTGCCGAATGCGTCAAGCAACTCACGGCAGAAGACCGTTTGTTGGTGAAGCTCTACTACTTTGACGGTCTCCGCTTGCGCGAAGCCGGAGCCGTGCTGGGTGTGCATGAGGCGACTGCGAGCCGCCGGCTTACGCGCGTGCATGCGGAGTTGAGACAACACGTCGAACAACGTCTGGTCGAAAACGGCTGGACGAAACGCGAAACTGAACGGGCGTTTTCCGAAGTTGCTGTCCATTTGGATACTGATATCGAACCATTGCTGGCCGGCGAGGGCGTGTTGATGAAGAAAGAAAATGAAGTTGCAGGGTGAACGTAACAATTGGCGCTTTAGAGGAATATTTACTGCAAGCAGACAGGTCGCGAAGCGTTCTTGAGTAGGTGAAAGTTTCAGGATGAACGGCGCTAACCAAAACGAAATCGATCTGATGCTGCGGACTCTCGCGCGCGCGGAGAAGAATCCGACGCAGAGCCGCATGTCGTCGCGAGGCGACGGTGCAGCTCCGTCTGATCACCTTGACGCAGACGAGTTGAACTCGTATGCCGAAGGCTTGGTGCCGGAGCCGGCGCGCGTTCGTTATACAGAACATCTCGCGGATTGCGCGGTTTGTCGCGGCATCGTAGTCGATCTAACCCAGGCCGCCGGAGCTTCCGCACGTCATGAAGTTGGCGAGGCGCGAAGCGAATCGAGTTTCTGGCAAAAGCTGGCGGCGTTGTTTGCTCCTTCAGTACTGCGTTACGCCGTGCCGGTTTTGCTGCTTACGGTAGTCATCGGCATCGGTTTATTTGCGCTGAGGCGACAAAGCGAGAATACGCTTGTTGCCAGAAACGAGCGGGTGGCTGTGCAACCTGCGCCAGCCGAAACCAATCGCCCAGCGCCAATCAACGCGCCATCGCCACAGATTCCAGGGGAAGTCGCTGCGCCGGCGACGTCTGCCAAGACGGAAGACAAGCCTAAGAAACCTGAGGTGAGTCAGACTCCGCTCGACAGTGTTTCAACCCTTGAAAAAGAAGCTCCGGCCAAGGCGGCTAAGGATGCTGAGATTGGAGCCGGGGAAAGTATCCCGGGAGGGCTCGCAGACTTGCGCCCTTTGGGCACGGTCCAACCAAAGGCGGAGCCGGCACCACCGCCGCCCGCCGTGGACAAATCCGGCGACTATGCTTTTAGTCGCGACAAGCGCGAGGAACAGGAGCGCGCGCTCGAGGAGTTGAAGCGTCAGGACGAGGACGTCCATGGCCCAAACCGCGCGCGGAACGCCGCCCCGACGTCAACTGCCCAGCGCGCCGTCGGCGGACTCGCCCGCAACGAGCGCGGGCCGAGCGCCATGAACAAAAACAAAGGTGCTGATGCGGAATCTCGCGCTGTTTCAGGAAAGCGTTTTGTTCGAGACGAAGGCGTGTGGGTTGACGTGGATTACCAGTCGCAAGCGACAACCAGGGTGAGGCGAGGTTCGGAACAGTTTCGAGCTCTCGTCGCCGACGAGCCGGGTATCGGCACAATCGCCGAGCGTCTGGATGGACCAATCATAGTTGTTTGGAAGGGCCGCGCTTATCGAATTCAGTAGTCGTAATTAGCCGCGGACATTCGCGGATAAACGCGGATCAGATCAAACATTCGACTTACTGCTTCAGCCTCTCTGATCCGCGTTTGTCGGCGTCAATCCGCGGCTAAGTTTTTCTGAACTACCCTCACTCCTAACGAACTATTTCTATACTGACCGCGTAGTGTTACATTACCGCCAGTCGTTTCCGACCGAGCGCGTCGCATTCACCCGGAGGTTTTATGTATTGTCCATCCTGCGGTAATGAAATCTCAGTCGAACTAAAGTACTGCAATCGCTGCGGCGCGAACCTCTCCGCCATGCCCGAGTTGCATCCGGCGCCGGCGGGCAAACCGATCAGGTTAGGTCTGCCTGCGATCGTTTTAGGACTTACGATAACCGTCGGCCTCGGCATAGTCTTTAACAGCGCGGTCGAATTAGCTTCGAGACAAGTTCACCCTGCCGCCATCGCCTGGATGGTTATCTTTGGCCTTGCAGCTTTGTTTGGCTGCACTGCGCTGATGCTCCGGTTTTGGTTGAAGGTTTTGGCCATGAATCGGGAAGCCTATCGACCGCCCACCCAGCTGCGACCACCCGCGCCGGCGCCTCCGCAAATAACTGGACCGCGGCAGGCATTTCCGCCGCGTCTTGAACCGATGCCGAGCGTAACAGAACACACCACGCGCACCTTTAGTCGAGCTTACCGGGAAGGTTCGGATCCAGGCGCCGGCTAACTTCCAACCAATTAACTTATGATCGAATACCGATGAAACTAAGCCTACGTGGAACCATCGTTCTAGTCTCTCTATCTGTCGCAGTCGCTAACTCAGTTCAACTCATACCGGCCACAAAAGCACAAACACCGGGCGCTGTGATGCGAGTGGTGCGCCCGCCTCGGCAGGAAGCCGCGCGCCGTCGAGCGCCGAGCTCCGCGCAACAAGATCAGATCGCTCGAGTCGTCAGAGAGATAAGCGCGCGCAACATCGAAAACACGATCCGTAAGCTGGTCTCCTTTGGCACGCGCAACACGTTGTCAGTTCAGAATGATCCGAGTCGAGGAGTCGGCGCGGCGCGCGACTGGTTGTTCAGTGAGTTTTCGAAAGCCGCGGAACAATCCGGCGGCCGCATGACTGTCGAGAAGCAAACTTTCGAACAACAGAAAGCGGCGCGGGTTCCCAGTCCAACCATGATCACGAATGTGGTGGCAACGCTGAGAGGGACGCAGCCGGAATCCGTCGCGCGCACTTACATCGTGAGCGGCCATTACGATTCCATGTGCACCAGCCCCACGGATGCCGTTTGCGATGCGCCCGGCGCGAATGACGACGCTTCGGGCACCGCGGCAGTTTTGGAAATGGCGCGCGTGATGGCGAAGTATGAGTTTGACGCGACGATTATTTTTATGACGGTTGCCGGTGAAGAGCAGGGTTTGCTTGGTTCAACTTATGCCGCGGAACAGGCGAAGACTAAAGGCATCGACGTTGAAGCAATGTTTACCAACGACATCATCGGCAGCTCGCTGGGCGGCAACGGTGTTAGAGACACCCGAACGGTGCGTGTCTTCTCGGAAGGCGTGCCCTCCAGCGAGAAACCTGAGGAGGCGACGGTGCGTCGCGGCGTTGGCGGTGAGAATGATTCTTCGTCGCGACAGCTGGCGCGCTTCATAAAAGAAACCGGAGAGCGCTACGTGCCGGCCATGCGCGTGATGATGGTCTATCGTCGCGATCGATACTTACGCGGCGGCGATCATATTCCGTTTGTAGAGCGTGGCTTCGCGGCCGTGAGATTCACCGAGCCAAATGAAGACTATCGCCACCAACATCAGAATGTGAGAATCGAAAACGGCGTGCAATACGGCGACCTGCCGCAGTATGACGATTTCAATTACATCGCAAATGTTGCGCGAGTAAACGCCGCTTCCCTGGCTGCCCTCGCGCTTGCGCCGGCTCGTCCGAAAAACGTCGGAGTGATTACTGCGCGACTGACAAACGATACTGACCTGAAGTGGGATGCGAATAAGGAACCGGACCTGGCGGGTTATGAAATAGTTTGGCGCGACACCACGTCTCCCGTTTGGACCGGAGCGCGATTCGTAGGCAACATCACCAGCTTCACGATGAAAGGGATGTCGAAGGATAACTATTTCTTTGGCGTGAGGGCGGTGGACAAGAAGGGGAATAAGTCACCGGTTAGCTTTCCGCATCCGGTGCGATGAGAAGGGCATAGCCTTTGGTCTGCGAGATTTGCTCGTCGAGGTACTTGATCCACTTGTCGATCATTTTCGCTAATAACTGAACTTCGTTTCTCGCCAGGTTCAACTCCGCTTTGAAAAAGCAGAAATCCCTTCGGTAGTCAAAGCTCTGAATTAACACTGAACTAGCATCTGAATGTGCGAACGACTTATTGCGTAATTCCTTGATTCGGTAATGCAATCCCATTTCTTCTTCGTTCAATACATCAGTGAGCTCAACCTGTTCGTCCAGCCGAAATTCCTTTCGCGCTTCAAGATCGCGTCTGGAACTAAACGGCTTTACGTATGAAACAATCAAGGCAATGTTGAAAGCGTCATGCACCAGACTGGCTCTCTTGTTAGTCCACTTCTTCGCCAAAATATGATCCGCAAATCTTCGGGCTTGTTTTAAATCGTTCCGATCAACGCGCACTCGCGGCAAGACTGCTATGGCCCGCTCAAAAAACGCGTCGTCAAGGGGTGGAATATCTGACGTATCTATCTCATCGTCCGTCATTCGGTCGAAGCGATCCCAGTCAGTCTCCGATTTCTTCTTCAAGTTTCTTACGTTCATGTTTCAATGCCTTCCGCAAGGAAATGATTCGAACTGTATCCTCGTCGGGGCGCGTAAAAGTAACCACAACAATCCGATTCCCAAGCAATCCTATACCAGTCGTCCCATTCAAAATTCACGCGCCGAGATTAGTTCGGGTTAGTGAGTCAAGCAACATTCGCGCGAAAGACTGCCAATAGCCTGGATAAAAGCTTTCTTGCATTCTTACAGTTCGACTTTTTCTCCAACCGTAATGACCTGAGGTGCGTCTAAAGGTCGATAGCTCGATATCCCTTTACCATCGGTTCCGGCCGGAAACACAGACTGCCAGGTAAGTTTGGACGGTAATATGAAAAGCAAAAATATCAAACTGACTTTCTTCCGCAAGGGGTTCGCCAGCCAGGCAATCGTGCTGGCCACGACTGTTGCTCTTCTTTGCGGTTCGCTTTCACTCGTCACCGCACAGCGTAAAACGCCTGCTCAGAAACCAGGTTTGACAGACGACCAGCGAATCATGCACGTGCTGAACCGGCTTGGTTTTGGCGCGCGGCCCGGCGACGTGGCGCGTGTCAAGGCAATGGGATTGGAGAACTACATCAATCAGCAACTGTCTCCGCAAAAAATCGACGATGCTCTTGCCGAGGCGAAGGTAAAAAACCTGGCGACACTCAACATGACCACCGCCGAGCTTTACGAAAAGTTTCCGCAACCAGGACAACTTTTGCGACAACTCGAGCGACGCGGAGACCTCCCTTCAGAACTCGCCGCCGCGCGCGACAGTCGAGTGAAGGGCGGCGCCCCCGCTCAGCCTAACCCAGCCGGCGCGATGGAAATGCCGGCGCCGAAAAACGAAGCTGACAAAAATGAACCCCGTAGGCCCGGTCCGGACCAGGCGGGCGATAACCAAAAATATCGTCAGGCGCTGCGCGAGTACTATCAGCAAAACGGTCTACAGTTGCCGCAGCGGATCTCGGCTGAACTGCAAGCCTCGCGAATTCTTCGGGCGGTCTACAGTGAACGTCAGTTGCAGGAAGTGATGGTGGATTTCTGGAGCAACCACTTCAACGTGTTTGCCGGCAAGGGCGCCGATCGTTGGCTTCTCACCGCGTATGACCGTGACACAATTCGGCCCAACACGATGGGCAAGTTTTCAGATCTGTTGTTGGCGACCGCGCATAGCCCGGCAATGCTCTTCTACCTCGACAATTTCCAGAGCGTCAGTCCGAACGCGCAGCTCGGCGGAGGAAATCGTCCGCAGCAGGGACCTTTGCAAAGACTACTGATGGGGAACCGCGGAAACGATCGGCCTCAGATTCGGATGAGCAACAACCCGGAGCAGCAGCGGCCGCAGCAGCAGGCGCGACGCGGCATCAATGAAAACTACGCGCGCGAGCTAATGGAACTGCACACCCTCGGCGTTGACGGCGGCTACACACAGAAGGACGTACAGGAAGTAGCGCGCTGCTTCACCGGTTGGACGATTCTCGCTCCGCGCGGCGGCGCGGCTGCCGCGCAAGCGATGATGAATGGTCCGCGCGCGGACATGCTGCGCGAAAACGCAGGCCGGTTTTTCTTTAACCAGCGCGCCCACGATGACGGTGAAAAGATCGTACTGGGCCACAAGATTCCCGCGGGGGGCGGAATCAAAGATGGCGAGATGGTGCTCGACATCCTGGCCCACCATCCGGCGACGGCAAAGTTTATTGCCACGAAGCTCGTGCGCCACTTCGTTTCGGACAATCCGTCCGCCGCTCTTGTCGATCGCGTAGCCGCGACGTTTACAAAAACTGACGGTGACATACGTGAGACGTTGCGCACGATTTTCCTGTCGCCGGAATTCAATTCGCCGGAAGCCTATCGCGCGAAAGTGAAGCGGCCTTTTGAGCTCGCCATCAGCGCGATTCGTACGCTCGGCGGAGAAACGACTGGTGGGCCACAACTCCATCAATGGATCGCTCGCATGGGCGAACCGCTTTACGGCTTCCAGACGCCGAACGGTTATTCCGATACCGCGGAGAGTTGGGTTAATACCGGCGGCCTGCTCGAACGTTTGAATTTTGGTTTGATGCTCGCAAGCAATCGCATTCCCGGTACGCGTGTGGATCTTAATCGCTTTGTAGCCGGCAACAACGCCGCGACGGACAAGCGGCAGGTGATGAATCGCTTTCTGGATCTAATCGTAGCGGGTGAAATCAGCGACAAAACAAAAGAGGCGCTGCTAAAACAACTCGATGAGCAAGCTCCACTCGTGATCCCGGCCATTTCGTCAGTGCAGCGTGAGTCCAACGCGGCCATGCCAGGCGACTCGATGGA
>Ga0207650_10000789_pt1 | contig 24404 bp, 19 predicted proteins | sample KBSS63metaG_FD_184325 | JGI IMG/M metagenome (GOLD analysis project Ga0207650, IMG submission 184325) | Switchgrass rhizosphere microbial communities from Kellogg Biological Station, Michigan, USA - KBS S6-3 metaG (SPAdes) (version 2) | ecosystem: Host-associated > Plants > Roots > Rhizosphere...
GGTGAGCGCAGAATCGCTCGGCAGCATCATGTCGCCCAAATCGAAGTCCTGATTGGGGCCGATGCCGTAGTTCAATACACCGGTGTAGGTCCCGGCTGACATCGCCAATGGATTCGGGGTGCGTAACTCATAGCCGATCTCCAAATACTCATAGGCCATCTTCGGGATCTCGTATTGAGCCAGCTTGACGCAGTTAGCCTCCTCGGGCGTCCTCCAGACAAAGCTGAAATAGTAAGACCCATAGGATGCCAAGCCTATCCCCTTGCAGGGGCTCGGCGGGTACAACCAGTTCCCGCCCCATAACATCCCATGCGCTTGCAGCGCAGAAACTCCGCCCCCTACAAGCTCGGCGGCGCTGCGATCAAGCACATACTTGGAGCCGATCGCATTAATACGTACTTCTACAGTCGCTTCCTCACCACTTGAATCAATCACGCTCAGTTGGCGCCATTGCGCGGGAACCTTCCACAGTGCGCTTTGCCGCGGGTCGCTCGGCTTTGCCGGCAGCGCGCCGCTGGACGCGGCAGTGATCGGCAATCGAATACTGAAGACGTTGATGCAATAGCCCGGGTAACTCGCACAGAAACCCGTTACTGGCGTGGTATTGGTAAATCGGTCCTGATTCGGGTTTGAGGGGTCTGGCCTGAACATGGCAGTTATTTCCTGCACAAATGCTGAAACCGGGTTTGCCCATATCAAGCTACCCAGCAAACCCGCAGACAGAAACAGGCCTCTGATTGTCCGTGTGCCCTGATTGCTCATGAATTAACCCGCCGCCTCAAATTTGATGGAAGTTTCCGCCAGGGTGTCCGGCGTGCAGCGCAGGTCACCGATCATCAACACGTCGTTTTCATTCGGCGCGTTGCTCGGGTCGAGGCGGAACTGGCAGAGCAACTGGTTTTGGTAACGCACTTGCAGGGTCGGCGAGCTGGCGCTCATTTCCATCGAGAAGAACCCGTCCACTTCGCTGACCCCACGGCTGGCGTGGTTGATCACGTGATGGCCCTTGAGCGGCGCGCCACGTTCGTCGAGCAAGCGCCCGAGCACGGTGACGGTCTTCATCACCGAGATCTTGCGGTAGTCCACGCCCCCCTTGTTCAGGTGATAGCTGGAGCGCGTCGGCTGGATGTTGGCCGCCGGCGGGTAGTTGCCTTCGAAGTCGAAACTGACGCTGCTGCTCTTGTAGGCCGACACCGGCACGTAGTTGCGCCCCGGCCGCAGCAGGGTGCTGCCGCCGCCCAGGTCGTCGGCGCGCAGGGCGATGTCGTCGAGGTCGGTTTCAAGGTCGATGATCATGCCCGCGCCGTTGCCCTGGTACTGGCTGCTGAGCAGCATCTGGCCGGCACCGGCGACGAAGGTGCTGTTGAGGTTCAAGCCACCGGTGAGTTCGCCGTTGTAGGAACTGCGCTGCAGGAAGCCGTCGCCGCTGACCGCACTGGTATTGAAGCTGGCCGTGCCCGACAGGCCGACGCCGTAGGTGTCGGTGATCGCGGTGGCCGAGACGCTTTGCAGCACGTGGTCGGTGAGGTCCTGGCGGTACGTGACCGAGGCGTTGTTGTCGCGCCCGCCGTCACGGGCGGTGCGGCTGCCGAGGCTGCCGGAAATCTGCCGGCCGTCGCTGCCCAGGTTCACGCTGAGCGACACATCGACCCCGCGATTACGCTTGTCGCTGGTACCGGTAGTGCCGGGCCGGTCGAACACCGAGAAACGCCAGTTGGCATCGCTGCCCAGGAACGTGTCGTGACGGCTCCAGCCCAGGTCGATGCCGGCGCCTTCGATATTGCCCTCGCTGTGGGACAGGCGCATGTTCGCGCTGTTTTTGGCGTCGAAACGGTGGTTGACCGACAACGCGGTATTGCTCGTCTCGCCGACAAAGGTGTTGCGCCGCAGACGGGTGCCGTCGGGCAGGGTTTCGTAGGTGTCGCGGGTGTCGAGCCAACTGCGGTTGTGGCTGAACACCAGGTTGGTCGCGCCAAAGGTATAGAGCCCTTGCAGGTCCAGGCCGGTGCCGTGTTCCCGGGTTTGATACAGGTTGGCGTAGAGGCTGGTGTTGTTGGCCACGGTCCAGTCGACCGAACCGCCGTATTGCAGTTGTTCGCGCACCTGGCGGGCCGACAGGCCGAGGATCACGCGCGGGTGCAGCAGGTAGTTGATCGACGCGCCGGCGGTCATCGCGCCCGAGGCTTGTTCATCCCAGTTGCTGAGCAGCTTGGTCTCGCGCCCGGCGAACAGGTTGTAGCGCCAGCGGTCTTCGGCATTGCGCCAGTTGCTGGGCTTGTACACCAACTCCTGGGTGGTGCTGGTGGTGAGGCCGTCTTCGATCAGGCGCACTTCCACCTCGTAGATACCGCCGGGCAACGGCCGGGTATCCAGGGTTTGCAGGCCGGCGGCGACCGCCTGGGTGTTGATCAGCAAGCCGTTGCGGTAGATCTCCACCGCCGCCTGACGGTTGGCGGTGACGTAGATCGGGTACACGCTGGGCTTGGCGTTGTTGATGGCCAGGCTGTCGGAACTGCCGTACATCACGCCCAGCGCCGTGTCGGGGCTGGCGCCGAAGCTGCGCAGTTGGCGGGTGAGGCCATCGGAATTGGGGGTGAAGTGGCCCAGGCGGAAGAACTGCCCTTCCATTTCACGCTGGGTGTAAAGCTCGTGGATCGCGTGGCGCATGGGTTCGTCATCACCGCTCTGACGCGCCAGTTGCAGGTTGAACACCTGGCTCCAATTACCCACGCTGGAACTGGCCTGCAGGCCGTAACGCCCGCCCAGGCTTTCTTCTTGGCCACCGTTGAGGTTGAGCTGGTTGTTGATGATCAACCCCAGGCTGCCACCTTCGGGCTGCTCGTAGAAACGCGGGATGTCGGCACTGCGTTCGACGTCTTGCGTGAGGATCGACAGCTGTGAGCTTTCGAGGTTGTAGAACGCCGAGATCATTTTTTCCGGGCAGGACTGGTTGCAGGCGCCCAGCGCGACACCTTTTTCCAACACCGCTTGCCAGGTGTCGCGAGTCGCGGCCGGGACCTTGCTGTCGCCGGTGTCGGTGAATTCGAGCAGGGTGACGCGGTCGTCGCGCGACAGCACGATCAACGCTTCGCCGAGCAGTTGCTCGTCGAGGTCCACGCGCACGGCCAGCGGCACCTCGAAAAAGTGGTCGGTAAACCCTGCGGGCAGGCCTTGGGCCTGGGTAATCAGGCTGCCGGGGGTCGAGGCAGGCGCAGCCAGGGCACTCGTACAAATCAACAGCGCAAGCGCAGCCGCGATGGAGGTCATCGGGAACATGGACGGAATACTCTGAATGCCTAGAGACTAAGAAAACCAGGCCGGCGCACAGGAGAGAGGGGCACGCCGGCCTGCAAACAGCGCTCGCGGTCAGCGAGCGCTCATGTGCATCAAGGTGCTGGCAGTACCGCGTCGAACACCACCGGCATCACTGCGCTGTAGGCGCCGCGCTGAGTGGCCGTAGGCTTGGCGGCGACGATGCGCATTTCAGCACCCACGCCCGGCGTGGAGTCCGCCTCGTTGACCACTTCCTGCGGGGTGCCGGTCAGGGTCACGCCGTTGAGGGTGGTGGTGAGCGGAATGTTCTGGGTGGTATTGCCGTTGAACAGCATCGCCGGGCCACCTTCGATGTAGGCATGCACCGAACCGTTGGTGTTGCGGATGTCGTAGATGGCGGTCAGGGGCGCCAGCTCACCGCTCACCACGTTGTAGTTCATGGTTTCGTCGCGGCCCCAGTTCGGGTCACGTGGCTGTGCATGGAACACGGTGGTAGGGATGTTCGCCCTGAGGTTGACGGTATGGCTGGCTTCGCCGGCAGCGACTGCTACCTGGGAACTCAGCGCAATAACAGCCAGTGGAACAGTGATCGCTAACTTCTTGAACATGGGTCAATACCTATAGGTTTTCAGCATTAATTGGATCGTTGCTAGTTGAATTCAAAGCCAGGGCTTTAGCTGACTCACAACGAACTACGTTGCGCAAAGTTGAACTAGTGCAACGCCGGGCAATGATCCATGAATGTCAAAAACAGGTATGCAGGCCGCTTCCCACGCGGGCGTAGCTTAAGGAAACTGCGTTCGCGGGAAAAACATGGCCTTTTGCCAAAACTTATAATTCAACTGTAAGAATTGGACTACACACTAACAAGTTGCTGTTTGAGTGGGTATGAAACTGTCAGAACGGTACCACAAAAGTGCCTATTCACGTTAAACGAAAGTGCAAAATTGGAGCTTTAACTCTAATAACTAGTTATAGACTTACATAGAGAGAACCGTCCACGGTTTTTTGCGGTTTTACGCTCGGCCTGCCTCGCCATACGGCCGTCGACCGTTGGTCGCGGCCCTCTGTTCAGCGCTAAAGATATATCTTAAGTTATGTCTAAATCTTTCACAGAGCGACGAACATGCGCGATCACCCTCACCACCGCGACCCCGGCAACGACCCTGACGGCTTCGAAAAACGCCCCGGCCGTGAACGCGGCGGCCGTGGCCCCCGCGTGTTCGCACCGGGCGATTTGAAATTGCTGCTGCCGGCGCTCATCGCCGAACAACCGTGCCACGGCTACGACCTGATCCGCCGGATCGAAGGCCTGTTCGACGGCGCCTACACCCCGAGCCCAGGCGTGATCTACCCGACGCTGACCTTCCTGGAAGAGAGCGAGTTGATCAGCGGCGACGCCGAAGGTGGAAAAAAACGCTACACAATCACCGACGCCGGACGTCTGTTCTTAAGTGAACAGACGGTTGCGCTGGACGGCGTACGCATGCGCATCCAACTGAGCAAACGCTCGCTGCGCGGGCATGACCGCCCGCCGCAAATCCACGAGGCGGTGCACAACCTGCGCCATGCCTTGCATTCACACCACGGGCGTTGGAGCCCGGAAGAAATCGCACGTGTCGCGGCGCTGCTCAACGGCACCGCTCAAGCCATTGCCGACGGGAAATCCTCATGAATACACACGCCATCCACCGCGTTACCCACGAGATCAAACGCCGCCGCCTGCAGGTGTTGCGCGTGGTCGATATCACCCCGCGCATGCGCCGCATCACCCTGGGCGGGCCTGAACTGGCCGGGTTCGTGAGCCTGGGCAGCGACGACCATATCAAGCTGCTGTTCCCACAGAACGCCGCCGAGCAGGCCGCGCTGCAAAGCCCGACCTTCACCGTCAAGGGCGACGGCCCGCAGCCAGCCATGCGTGACTACACGCCACGGCGTTTTGACCTGGACCTTGGCGAGCTGGATATCGATTTCGTGCTGCATGGCGATGGCCCTGCGTCCACCTGGGCGCAACAGGCCCAGCCGGGGCAACACCTGTATATCGGCGGGCCACGGGGCTCGCTGATCGTGCCGGATATCTTCGACAGCTACCTGCTGATCGGCGACGAAACCGCGCTGCCGGCCATCGGTCGTCGCCTGGAGGAACTACCCGCCGGGTGCAAGGTGCTGGCGGTGATTGAGATTGCCGATTTGGCGGAGCGGCAAACGCTGGAAAGCGCCGCCGAGGTCGACATCATTTGGGTGGTGCGGGGCCAGGATGACCTACTGAAGTGCGTGCGCAACCTGACGCTGCCCAGCGGCACGCTGTACAGCTTCGTCGCCACCGAAACCAAGCTGTCGCGCCAGGTACGCCGCGTGCTGCTGGACACCCATCAGGTCGATGAAGATTTTCTGAAGGCCGTGGGTTACTGGCGCGCCGAAGGTAGCGACGACGAGTAAACCCCCGTGTGGGAGCGGGCTTGCTCGCTCCCACAGGTTTTATTGCGTTCGCTTGAGCGCCTTATCCAGCCCCACCACTGCCAATGCAATCAACACAAACCCCGCCAAGATCCCTGCGGCATTCACAAACACCTGTGGATAACCGAGGGTGCTCACGTCGATGAACGGGTACTGATACTGCCCGAGCAAATTCCCACGCAGCAGCGCATAGGCGAAGTACACCAGCGGGTAAATCACCCAGGCGCCGATGTGTTTGAGGTGCAAGGTGCCCTTGGGCACACAGCGCCACCAGTAAATAAAAAACAGCACCGGCATGACGTCGTGGAGCAGCTCGTCGGCGACCAGTTGAAAGCCTTCGGGCTGCCACAAATGCCGCAGCAACAGGCTGTACGCCAGGCCCACCACCAGAATGCTCACCGCGATTGCGCTGCTGACCCTGGGGGCGAGAAAAAACCGCTTCGCCGCGCTGTCGCGGTTCACCACGGCGTAGCTCAACACCACCACCGCCAGGGTGTTGGTGAGTACCGTAAAGAAACTGAAAAAGTTGATCAGCCCGCCCAGCAGGCTGGCGCCGGTGGACCAACGCGAATAGAAAATAAGGTATTGCTGAATCGCCAACCCCACCCAACCGGCCAGTGCGGCCGCTGCCGTAAACCGCTTCATTGCCTCAGTCCAACGGGCGTTTGGTGCGCATCAGCTTCACGTACAACCCTTCGACTTTCTCCCGCGCCCACGGGGTTTTACGCAGGAACGTGAGGCTCGACTTGATGCTCGGGTCGCTCTTGAAGCAGCGGATATCAATGCGCTCGGCAAGGCCTTCCCATTCGTAATGTTCCACCAGGGTGGTGAGGACGTGTTGCAGGGTCACGCCGTGGAGGGGGTCGTTGCTTGTCGCGGTCATGCCGGGGCCTATGAAAAAAGGGTTGAGGAAGGCGCACACCTTATCACCCCGCCCGGCCAGTTATAAAAAGTTCCCGCTTGCGGCGAAAAAGAGATGTTATATTGTAACCATTGCTTTCAAATCTTTTCGCCGTATTGCCAAGGAATGTCCGATGTCCCTCTCTTCCCTGTGGCGCTTGACCCCGCTTGCCGCCGCCCTGTTGATCTGCTCCGAAGCCCACGCCCTTGAGCTGCCACCCCAAGTCATCACCGGCAACCCGCTGGGCAGCGAACAGCTGGCGTCGCCGACCACCGTGCTCGAAGGCGATGACCTGACGCTGCAGCAAAAAGGCAGCCTCGGCGAAACCCTGAACAAGCAGCCGGGCGTGTCGTCTTCGTATTTCGGCCCAGGCGCCAGCCGGCCGATCATTCGCGGCCAGGATGGCGACCGCATCCGCATCCTGCGCAACGGCGTGGGCGCGCTGGATGCCTCGTCACTGTCCTACGACCACGCGGTGCCGCTGGACCCGGTCAACGTTGAGCGCGTTGAAATCGTGCGCGGCCCGGCGGCGTTGTTGTATGGCGGCAGTGCCATCGGCGGCGTGGTCAACACCTTCGACAATCGCATCCCCACCCAAGCCATCGAAGGCATCCACGGTGCCGGTGAGTTGCGCTACGGCGGCGCCGACACCACCCGCAGCAGCGCAGGCAAACTGGAAGCCGGCAACGGCACGTTCGCCCTGCACCTGGACGCCAATGCGCGGGAATTCAATGACCTGAAAATCCCAGGCCAGGCGCGCAGCCGCCATGCGCCGGACAGCGAAGACAGCCCTGGCAAAAATGCTCGCCTGGGCAACAGCGACGGGCGCCAGGACGGCGGTGCCGTGGGCGGTTCCTACACCTGGGATGACGGTTACGCCGGGCTGTCCTACAGCAATTACGACAGCAACTACGGCTCCCCCGCCGAGCAGGCCGTGCGCATCCGCATGAAGCAGGATCACTACGCGTTCGCCTCCGAAATCCGCAACCTGCAAGGCCCGTTCAGTTCGGTGAAATTCGACGCCGGCTACACCGACTACGAGCACCGCGAAATCGAAGACGGCGAGACCGGCACGGTGTTCAAGAACAAAGGTTATGAAGCCCGCGTTGAAGCGCGTCACCAGCCGATCGGCCCGTTCGATGGGGTGGTGGGCGCGCAGGTGACCCGCAATGAGTTCTCGGCCCTGGGCGAAGAAGCGTTCGTGCCGCAGACCGACACCAATGCCGGCGCGCTGTTTATCCTCGAAGAAATGCAGGCCACCGAACGCCTCAAACTCAGCCTCGGCGGGCGCCTGGAACACACCCGCGTAGACCCGGACGCCAAAGGCAACGCGCGCTTTGCCGGCGCCGACAAGAGCAATGACTTCACCGCCGGCAGCCTGTCGTCCGGCGCGGTCTACACCCTGACGCCCATCTGGTCCGTGGCCGCCACCCTGGGCTACACCGAACGCGCGCCGACCTTCTACGAGCTGTACGCCAACGGCGCCCACGTCGCCACCGGCACCTTTGAGCTGGGCGACGCCAACCTGAAGAAAGAAAAAGCCGTGTCCAGCGACCTGGCGCTGCGCTTTGACAATGGCACCCACAAGGGCAGCGTCGGCGTGTTCTACAGCCACTTCTCCAATTACATCGGCCTGCTGGGCACCGGTCGTACGCTGAACGATGAAGGTGAAGAAGACGCGAGCGGCATCCCTGAGTACGAATATTCCGGCGTGCGTGCCCGTTTTGCCGGGTTTGAAGCCCAGGATCACTGGAAGCTCGGTGAAAGCGCCTACGGCAAGTTCGCGCTGGAGCTGTCAGGCGATTACACCCGCGCCACCAACCTCGACACCGGTGAAGCCTTGCCACGCATTGCCCCGTTGCGCTTGAACAGCGGGTTGCTGTGGGAGCTGGACCGCTGGCAGGCGCGTATCGACGTCGAACACGCCGCAGGCCAGGGCCGTGTGCCGGATAACGAAAGCGGCACCGACGGCTACACCACCTTGGGCGCGAGCGCCGGTTACCACTTCAATATGGGTGGCAGCCAATGGTTGGCATTTGTGAACGGGGAAAACCTCACCAACCAGACCGTGCGGTATGCCAGCTCGATCCTGCGCGACATCGCCCCGGCGCCGGGGCGCAGCGTGCAGTTCGGGCTTCGCACCACCTTCTAACCCACAGTGCAATTCCCGTGGGAGGGGGGGCTTGCCCTCCTCCCACAAGTGTTTTCGCAGCGACATCGGGTCACTGTTACCAAATCCGAAATGATGCATCTTGCGATTCAGGCTTTCTCTTGGCCCTGACTCCCTTTATCCTTCGCAACAACCTGAAACGTTTCACTTCCTCGGCCGCCCCCATCTTGCTGATTATTCCCGCACGCAAAGACAGCGCTGTCTTGCCCACGACCGCGCCTGGGGATAAATCGCCGGCCTGTGGATAACAGCGCCGCTCCACGGAAAAACCCAAATAACGCTGAACCAAGCCCGCGCCGAATCGTCATCTACAGTGAATGAAGCACGGGGTTACACCTTTATTCCAACGTCACGGAGAAACACACTATGAGCACTGATGGTGCTTCAAGTCCAAGCCGCCTGCTCCCCAGGCTGCTAGGCGTCTTGCTGCTGATCATGGGCCTGGCCTTGTTGGCCGGCGGTATCAAGCTGACGATGCTCGGCGGGTCGTTTTACTACCTGCTGGCCGGTATCGGCATCACCTTGACCGGCATCCTGTTGCTGGCCACCCGTCGCGCCGCGCTTGGCCTGTACGCAGTAGTGCTGTTCGCCAGCACGGTGTGGGCACTGTGGGAAGTCGGCTTGGACTGGTGGCAGCTGGTGCCGCGCCTGGCACTGCTGTTTGCCTTGGGCCTGGTCATGTTGCTGCCGTGGTTTCGCCGTCCGTTGCTGCGTGGCCAACCTGCCCCGCTGGGCACCGGCGCACTGAGCGTGGCCGTGGTGCTGGCCGGCGCCGCCGCCATCGCCAGCCAGTTCACCAACCCGGGTGAGATCAAAGGCCAACTGGACCGCGACGCGGTACCGGGCATGGCCAATGCCGCGCCGTCGCAGGCCGATGGCGACTGGAATTCCTACGGTCGTTCATCCTTCGGCGACCGCTACTCGCCGCTGGCGCAGATTACCCCGGAAAACGCCCACAAGCTGGTCCCGGCGTGGACCTTCCGCACCGGCGATATTCCGGGTGCGGGCGACCCAGGTGAGACCACCGCGGAAAACACCCCGCTGAAAGTCAACGGCATGCTCTACGTGTGTACCCCGCACAGCCAAGTGATTGCCCTGGACCCGGACACCGGCAAGGAAATCTGGCGTTTCGACCCGAAGATCAGCACCCAGGGTGCCGAGAACTTCAAGGGTTGGGCGCACATGACCTGCCGTGGCGTGTCGTATCACGATGACGCCGCCTACGCGTCCGAACAGAGCCCCACCGGCAGCGCCAGCCCGGCCACCGCGCCGACTGCCTGCCCGAAACGCATCTTCGTGCCGACCGCCGACACCCGCCTGATCGCCCTGAACGCCGACACCGGCAAGATGTGCGAAGACTTCGGCGACAAAGGCCAGGTCGACCTGCGCGCCAACATCGGCAGCTTCGCCCCAGGCGGTTACTACTCCACCTCGCCACCGGCCGTGACCAAGAACCTGGTGGTGATCGGCGGCCACGTGACCGATAACGTCTCGGTCGACGAGCCAAGCGGTGTGATCCGCGCGTTCGACGTACACACCGGCAAGCTGGTGTGGAACTGGGACAGCGGCAACCCGGGTGACACCACCCCGTTGGCCGAAGGCAAGACCTACACCCGCAACTCGCCGAACATGTGGTCCATGTTCGCCGTGGATGAAAAACTCGGCATGCTCTACCTGCCGATGGGCAACCAGATGCCTGACCAGTACGGCGGCGACCGTACCGACGATTCCGAGAAATACGCCGCCGGCCTGACCGCGCTGGACATCGACACCGGCCATGTGAAGTGGACCTTCCAGTTCACTCACCATGACCTGTGGGACATGGACGTGGGCGGCCAACCGTCGCTGATCGACATCAAGACCGAAGCCGGCGTGAAGCAGGCGGTGATGGCGTCGACCAAGCAAGGCAGCATCTATGTACTGGACCGTGCCACCGGCCAGCCGGTGGTGCCGATCCACGAAGTGGCGGTACCGCAGGGCGCAGTGGCGGGCGACCGCACCTCCCCGACCCAACCCAAGTCCGAGCTGAACTTCATGCCGCCGCCGCTCAAAGAGCGCGACATGTGGGGCGTGACGCCGCTTGACCAGATGCTGTGCCGTATCGACTTCAAGTCCATGCGCTATGACGGTGCTTTCACCCCGCCATCGCTGCAGGGCTCGATCGTGTACCCCGGCAACTTTGGCGTGTTCGACTGGGGTGGCATTTCTGTCGACCCGGTGCGTCAGATCGCGTTCGTGAACCCCAGCTTCATGGCGTTCAAATCCAAACTGATCCCGGCCGCCGACATCGCCAAGCAAGGCCCGCGCGTCAGCGAAACCGAAGGCGTGCAGCCGAACAAAGGCGCGCCGTACGGCGTGATCCTCGAAGCGTTGCTGTCGCCAATGGGCTTGCCGTGCCAGGCACCGGCGTGGGGTTATGTGGCGGCGGTCGACCTGACCACCCACAAAACCATCTGGATGCACAAGAACGGCACCGTGCGTGACAGCTCGCCGGTTCCGATCCCCCTGAGCATGGGCGTACCGAGCCTGGGCGGCACCTTCACCACCGCCGGTGGCGTGGCGTTCCTGAGCGGTACCCTCGACCAGTACCTGCGTGCCTACGACGTGAAAAACGGCAAGCAACTGTGGGAAGGCCGCCTGCCAGCGGGCGCGCAAACCACACCGATGACCTACACCGGCAAGGACGGCAAGCAGTACGTGCTGGTCGTGGCGGGGGGTCATGGTTCCCTGGGTACCAAGCAGGGTGACTATGTAATGGCGTTCAAACTGCCGGACTAAGCAGGACCGGCGGTAAAACAAAGGCGGCTACCCTCAACAGGTAGCCGCCTTTTTAATGGACGATGACGATCAAAATGTGTGAGGGGGCTTGCTCCCTCCCACATTTGAACCTTGGTGTTCAGGTGACTAGTGTTCGATCACTTCACCGCGCATCACCGCCAACCTGGCAATCAACCGATTCTGCACCGGCACTGGGATCCCCTCGCTGTCCATCGCCTTGATCAAATCCTCCACCAGCGCATTGAAGTCACTGCGGCTAACGTTCTGGCCCTTGTGACTTTCGGCCATGCTGTCTCCGGTGTAGGTACATGGCCCGCCGGCTTCGACGCAGAACTGTTCGATCAATTTGTTGCGCAAACGCTGGATGTCAATGCGCCGAAAGCGTTCGACGATGCGCTCATCGCAGGCGATGTGGAGCAGCATGCCTTCGACAATCCGCGTGATGCCGGGCATGGCGCCCAAATCGCGATACAGGCTGTCGTCCTTGGGCGGTTGTTGGGCGCAGGCGCTGAGCAGCACCGCCAGCGCGATGGGTAGAACGCGCATCAGAAGCTCCCCTGCACCGACAAGTAGGTGCCGTTCTGGTTATCCAACGTGGCGATTTCCCCAAGCCGCGCGTAGGCCAATACAAACGATACGTGCTTGTTGGGAAAGTAGCCGACGAACACATCCGCCCAATCGCTTTCACCGGCAAACGACAGGTTGTCGGGCTTCTCACGGTATTCGACGCCCAGCGCCCAGCGCGGGTTGAACAGCAGCGCCACCGAGCCTTCCTTGAGCAGGCTGCGGCTGCTGCGACGATCGCCGCCGAAGCCAAGCAACCCGGTTTCGTTGGCGCGGCTGTAGCGCAGGCTGGTGTTGACCAGCACGTTGTAGCCAAAGGCCGCGCCCATGAACAAACGGCTGGCGGCGAGGTAGCCTTCGACGTCGCTGTCGCGCTTGGCCCCCACCAGGCGGGGGATATCGAAGTGGGTCTGGTGTTTGTATTCCAGGCCGAGGGACACCTGCGGCAAACGGTCGTAAATCACGTCGCCGAACAGCCGCACCTTCACACCCAGTACATCCTGGCCCAGGTTGTCTTCGGCCAAGTTGAGCTTGTGCACCAGGCTGCCGAGGTCGAAGCGTTGGCGGGCGAAAGACACTTCGACACGGTTGTCGTAAGCCAGCGCCAAGCCGGCCACGTCCAGCCGATAGTCCGGCAGGTTGACCGTGGTGGCGAACGCCGTGGCGCCCCATTCGTGCTGTTCGCCGTAGCCGGCCAACACCGCCCAAGGCGTGATACCACCACCCGCAGAGCCCTCGATGCTGCTGGCACCGCCCGTGGCGATCAGGCGGCCGTTATCGGCCCACGCCGTGTGCAGGGTGAGCGCCGCGAGGCTGCCAATCAGAAAAGAAAGTCGCACGTCAGCTACTCAATGAACCAAGGAAGTGTGCGCACTGAGGGGCAACGCCACCCAGGCTTCGAAAGCGTCGGCGCTCAACGGCCGGCTAATCAGGTAGCCCTGGGCCGTGTCGCACTGCCACCGCTCCAACAAACGCAGGCTGTGGGCATACTCGACGCCCTCGGCGACGACCTTGAGGCCCAGGTTGTGGCTCATCTCGATGGTGGAGCGCACGATCACCGCGTCTTCACTGGTTTCATCGAGGTTGCGCACAAAGGATTGGTCGATCTTCAACTCCTGCACCGGCAGGCGCTTGAGGTGAGCCAGCGACGAGTAGCCGGTACCGAAGTCATCCACCGACAGGCTGATGCCGCAATCGCGTAACAGGTGCAGGACCTTGAGGGCTTTTTCCGGTTCACGCATCACGGCACTTTCGGTGATTTCGAACAGCAACTGTTCGGCCGGCAAGCCATAGCGCCGCAGCAAGGCCGAAACCCGATGGGCCAGCTCGTCACCGAGCAAATCGTCCGCCGAGATATTCAATGACAGCTGTAGAGACAGGCCGCGACGGTTCCACTCGCACAGTTGGCGGATGCCCTCCTCGATCACCCATTGGGTCAACAATTGGATGCTGCCCGAGCGCTCGGCCAGGGGGATAAATTCCGCCGGCGAGACCATGCCGAACTGCGGGTGCTGCCAGCGCAGCAAGGCTTCGGCCTGGCGTACATGGCCTTGGCGAATGTCCAGTTTGGGCTGGTAATGCAGCAGCAATTGGCCTTGGCTGGGCGCGTGGCGCAGGTCGCGGATCAGGGTGATCTGGCGGCGGTGCACCAGGTCGCGGCCCTGCTCATAAACCTGCAGGCGGCCGGGCATTTTCGCCGCGTCGTTCATGGCGATGGCCGCGCGTTCGAGCACGGTGTGCGGGCTTTCGCCATCGGCCGGGTAGGCCGCGATGCCCAGGCGGCAATCCAGCGCCAGGTCGTGGCCATTGATGCGCTGGGGGCGCAGCAGCAGTTGTTGCAGCTTGTCGGCCATGCCCACGGCCTCGTCGCTGCCCGCGCCTTCGAGCAACAGCAGGAATTCATCGGCGATCAGGTGCGCCAGGGTATCGCCGGGGCGCAGCACTGCTTCCAGGCGGCGGCTGACGGCCAGCAGCAATTGGTCCACCGCATCAGGCCCGGCGGTTTCGCTGGCGGCGCGCAGGTTATCGATACCCAGGTAGATCAACGCCACCGGCCGTTGCAGAGCAATCGCACTGCCCAGGCGCTCCATGGCCAGCGCGCGGTTCGGCAGGCCGGTGAGGCTGTCGTGCAGCGCGTTATGCGCCAACTGTTGCTCACGTTCGGCGATGCCGCTTTGCATCGCATTGAACGCATTCGCCAGCAACCCCAGTTCGTCACTGCGCGCCAGGGCCACCGGCGTGTGGTAATCGCCCTGGCCTATGCGTTCGGCCGCCAGCGCCAACGTCTGCACCGGGCGCGATACGGTGCGCGCCAGCAACAAGGCGCCGATCAACGAGGCGAGCAAGGCGACCAGCGCGATGCCAAGGATCTTTTCGTCCAACGGTACGAAAGCCTGCATCGCCGCATCCAACGGGCTTTGCAGCAACGCCAGGACCTTGCCGTTCTGATCGCTGGCCAGCACCAGGGACTGGCTGAGAAAACGCTGCGCCAGGTGATCGGTGGTGGACACCCCAAGGCGTGCCGTATCGCCCTGCATCAGGGCCAGAATGCTGTCGCGCAAAACCTGCGGCTGGGTGCTGACCAACTCGCCCGGCCGATCATGAGCGATGGCCAGGAACGACACTTCCAGGTTGCTCAACGAGCGCAACTCATCGGCAAATGCGCCGTCCATGCTAAAGCCCATCACCACCCGTGCAATCGGCAACGGCGCCAGCACCGGGGATTCCACCAACAGGTGCGGTTGGCCTTGCAGTGGCACGATCAGCATGGCCTGGCGGTTGCGCCGGGCATCGCGCAGTGACTGATCGTATTGGAAGGTCGAGCCCTCGGGCACTTCGCTCAAGGTACTGGCCAGGACTTGGCCGTCCATGCCCAGCAGGATCATGTCGCTGGCGTTGATGCGTCTGCCATGGTTGAGCAGCACCGAGCGCATCGTCGCCGAATCGCCGCTGGCCACCGCATCACGAAAGCCGAAGTCGGCGGCCAACAGTTGCACGCCATCGGCCAGACGGCGACCGCGAACGTCCAGCAAGCGCTCGAACACCCGCGAACCGACCTCCAACTGAGCCAGTGCCTGGCCGCGCACCGCTGAACGGGTGGCCACCTTGACACTGAAATACAGCGCACCGATCACCACCAGCAACAGCAGGATCAGGACACTGGCGACCCGCGCCTGGAAGCTACTGCGCAGTTTCACGGGAGGCTCGATTGAACGCATCGCCAAACGCACTCGGCGTCGGCGGGATATCGGCGGAGGTCGGCTCCAGGCTCAGCACCACGTTGTGGCTGAGGCCGGCGGCGGTGATATGCAAGGTGCCGCCGTCCAGGGGCTGCATATCCTTGAGTTGCGGGTGCCACACCGTGGCGTGGTAATCGCCGGGCGGCAGTTGTTCCAGGCGCACTCGGCCTTGGGCGTCGCTGACACCAAAACGTGGGTCGTCGGTCACGTAGATATAGCCGAGCATCCAGTCATGGATGTTACAGCCAAGCACCACCACGCCAGGCTTGTCGAACAGCAACGGGTCGGTGGGCGTGCCTTCGTACAGGCGCAGTTCGAAACGCTTGGCGGCGGAGAAGGAATAAACCTGATGGCGGATGTTATCGCTGTTGGGGAAGCGCACCTGGGTACCGGTGTGCACCGCCAGCACATGGGGCGCAAAGCGTTGGCCACGCTGGTCCATATCGGCCTTGAGCACACCGTTGAACGCACCCGCCGGGCCCTGAAGGGTCACGACGCCATCCGCCACCTTGCTGCCGTCGGCCTGGCGCAGCAACACTTCCAGGGTGGCGGCCGAGGCTGGGCACGCCACCAGCAGCGCCAGCGCTACACCTGAAAACACATGAATCATTCGGGCCATGGGGCATCCGCGACAGATAAAAAAAGAGCGGCCAGCCTTGGGACTGCAATGCGCAGCCATCATGCCGCAAACAAGGCAAAATGCCATCACTCAATGCCAAAAAACCTATGCGATCGGTCAAGCTCTGTAGAGGTTATCGACCCCGCGGCGGAATTCTGTAGCCCGCCGGCTGGGTTCTAGACGGGCGCACGCTCACGCCGCAGCCACCTCTCGAACGCCATGGCGTTCAATGGTCGGCTGATGAGGTACCCCTGCGCCGTGTCGCAATTCCATTGCTTGAGCAATTTCAAACTCGGCTCGAACTCCACCCCTTCAGCCACCACCTTGAGCCCCAGGTTGTGGCTCATCTCGATGGTCGAGCGCACGATCACGCCGTCGCCGCTGGTGCTGTCCAGGTTGCGCACGAAGGACTGGTCGATCTTCAATTCCTGCACCGGCAGGCGCTGCAACTGCGCCAGCGACGAATAACCGGTGCCGAAGTCATCCACCGCCAGGCTGATGCCGCAACCGCGCAGTTGCTCCAGCACGCGCAAGGCCTGTTGCGGGTTGTGCATGATCGCGCTTTCGGTGATCTCGAAAATCAATTGCTCGGCCTGTACCGCGTATTGCGCCAACAAGGCGGTAACGCGGATGGCCAGGTCATCATCGGCCAAGTCATCCACCGAGATGTTCACCGACAGCTGGATCAGCAGGCCACGCCGCGCCCATTCGGCACTCTGGCGGATGGCCTCTTCGATCACCCATTGGGTCAGGCCGGCCATGCTGCCGGTGCGTTCGGCCAAGGGGATGAATTCGGCCGGCGACACCAGCCCGAACGTCGGGTGTTGCCAGCGCAGCAAGGCTTCGGCCTGGCGCACCTGGCCGTGTTTGAGGTCAAGCTTGGGCTGATAACACAGGTGCAGTTCGCCTTCAGCGGCGGCCCGGCGCAGGTCGCGGATCAAGGTGATCTGGCGCTGGTGAGCCAGGTCGCGGTCCTGCTGGTACACCTGCAAATAGCCGGGCAACACCGCCGCATCGTGACGGGCAATGGCGGCGCGGCTGATCAGCTCTTCCACCTGCTGGCCGTCGGCGGGGTAAGCGGCAATGCCGATGCTCACTTCGTGGCGCAGTTCGTCATGGCCGATGTGCTGGGGTTCGGTGAGCAGTGCGTAGAGACGGTCGGCGCGGGCCACGGCGCGGTCGACTTCGGTGTTTTCCAGCAACAGCAAAAACTCGCTGCCGGTGATGCGGGCCGCCGTATCGCTGGCCAGCAGGCTCATGCACAAACAGCGGCTGGCTTCGCGCATCATGATTTCGACGCCCTCGGGGCCGAAGCCTTCGTTGATCGCCCGATAATTCTCGATGCCCAGGTACAGCAACACCACCGGCCGCCGCGCACTGATCGCACTGCCCAGGCGTTCCATGGCCAGGGCCCGATTGGGCAGGCCGGTGAGCGGGTCATGCAACGCGTTATGCGCCAGTTGCCGCTCACGCACGGCGATGCCGCTTTGCATGGCATTGAACGCGCGCGCCAGCAGGCCGAATTCATCGTGGCCGCGTACCCGCACCGGCGTGCGGTAATCACCGGAACCGATGCGACCGGCCGCCTCCACCAGTGCATTCAGCGGGCGCGATACGCGCCGCGCCAGGAACAGCGCGCCGGCCAACGACACCACCAGCACCGCCAGGGCAATCCCGAGGAACTGCCGGTCCAGCGGCGCAAAGGATTCCAGCGCATGTTCCAGCGGGCTTTGCAGCAACACGCGCACCTCATCGGCGCCCCCTGTATTGGCCAGCGACACCACTTGGCTGAGCACGCGCTCGCCGTAAAACAGCTGGATTGACGCCTGCGCGTTGGCCGGCGCATCGCGCAGCAGGCTGAAGGTGGTGGCCTGATGCGCAACAGGCTGGGTGCTGAACAACGGGCCGGGCCGGCCGGCCTGCACGCTGAGGAACGATACGTCCAGGTTGCTCATGGAGCGCAATTCATTGGCAAACAGCGTATCCATGGGAAACCCCATGACCACCCGCGCGATGGGCTGTGGGTCGAGCACCTGGTCTTGCACCAGCAAGTAGGGGCGCCCGTCCATGGCGACGATGAGCATTTGCAGACCACTGCGCCGCGCCTGGCGCAATGCATCGCGGTAGGGGAAGGTCTGGCCACGGGTGAAGAGCGCCAAGGTGCTGACCATTACATCGCCGTCGAGCCCCAGCACAAACACTTCGCTGGACCGAATGCCCGTGCCGTGCCGGCGCAATGCAGCCAGAACCTTGGCCGGGTTGCCTGCGGCCACGGCCTGCTTGAACGGGCCGTCTGCGGTCAGCCAACCCAGCCCGTATTGCAGGCGCCGCCCGCGCAGGTCGAGCAAGCGTTCGAACACCTGGCGACCGGTGTTCAACTGGACCTGGGCCTGGTTCTCCACCGCACGTGTAGTGGCGGCCTTGACCGCGAAATACGTGGCGGCGACCACCACCAGCAGCAACAGCGCCAGCACCCCGGCGATGCGGGTTTGGAACGTATGGCGCCACGTCATGGCAGTGCCCTCTGGCAGCGTTAGCCTGCTTCTGCCACTACGTCCCTTTGTCATGTGCATTCCTTGCAACAGCTGACCTGGCGTCAAAAAAATATCCATTTTTATTGGATATTTGGAATTAGCAGATTAGCTGGCGAAACGCATAAGTCCACCCAATAAAATCGGGTGCTTCACCGATGTTTGATGGGCGACGAGCACTGAGTCGACGCCTCAGCCACGGGCGCGCATAAAGTCCCCCCAGCGCCGCACCAGATAGTTGTGTTCATCCATCACCGAGTTCCACACGGCGATATGCCCCATGCGCTGTTCGTACGACCCGCCATCGCGCACTTCGCCGATATCGATCAACGGCAAATCGTCGCTGCCCACCAGTTCTTCCCGCGCAGGCAGGCCGGCGTACCAGTAGTCCCATTCGGCGCTGCTCAGGTGGTCGCGGCTGCGCGCCGGGTTGCCGATGTAGTAACCCTGGCGCGCCATCACCGCGCCGGGCCAGCCGGACAGCCACCAATTGAGGTACGCATACGCCGCATCCAGCACCGGGCCTTGGGCATGACGCGACAGTGACAAGCCACCGAACCAGGCGCGATAGCCCTCGCGGGGCACCGCCAGGCGGTATTTCACGCCCGCGCGATGCAGGCGCATCAAGGTCGGCGACCACAGGCTCTGGATATCGATGCTGGGGCTGAGCATCAATTGCGCAGCCTCCTCATCGTCCGACCAGAACGCGGCGAAGTGGCCGCCCTTTTGTTTGCGCACCAGGATATCGGCGAGCACATCGATCTCTTCGATGCTCATATTGCCGATGTCCCTGAAGTGCGCCAACCCCGCGCCCTGCACCGCCAGCGCGGCATCCAGCGCACCGATGGCGGCATCGCTTTGCAATGCGGTGCGCGCGCGCCAGGCCGGGTCCAGTAGCCAGCCCCAGCTCTCGTTGCCGTGGCAAAAACCCTCGGGCAAGCGCTCTGGGCGGTAGGCGAAACTGTCGGCGTTGTGGGTCAGGGGCAACATGCTGATGCGTTCGGTAACCGTGCTGCCCAGGCTGCCGTCGTGCTGCACGAACAGGCGTTCGCTGGGCACGCTGCCGCTGCCCAAACGGTCATGGGGTGACAGGCGACCGCGCTTGGGCAGGTCGTTGATCTCATGCCACAAGGCGATACGCCGGGTGTCGATGGGCTGGATCGCCCGCGCCGGCCACACGAAGTCGACGTTGTGAAACCACTGGTCGTACAGGTCATAGCTGCCGGGCTGCATCACCGCGATGCGCTGGGCCTGTTCGACGTCATGCACCTGGTAGACCAGGCGAATGCCCAGTTCCTGTTCGGCGCGCACGCGCAAGGTTTCGAGCAGGGTCACCGAGGTACCCAGGACGCGCAGTGTGATCATGCCGCGAACCGCCGCGAGAACACATCAAAGGAACGGCGCAGCAATGCCGGGTCGAGGCCGCGCAGGATAAACACCAGCCGTGACTGGCGGTCGGTGCCGGGCCACGCGGGCAAGTGCACCGGCGCATGCAGGCAATGCTGCACGCCATGAATGACGATGGGGGCGTTACTGGCGTTCACGTTGAGCAGTCCTTTGACGCGAAGGATTCGTTCGCCGTGGCATCTTAGCAGCATCGACAGCCACACCCCGAAGCCGACCCAATCGAGCGGCTGGTCGAAAGTCAGGCTGCACACCTGCGCGGCGCCATGGCTGGCGCTGGTGGCCTGGTGCAGTTGCCAGCGGCTGACTTCCACGGCCGGTTCGGCGCTGCGCAACCCCTCGCCCAGCAGCAGTTGATCGCCGCTGTGGATGTCCGTGGTGATGAGGATCGGTGTACCGGCGTTGAGCGCCTGCAAGTGCGCACGCAACGGCGTGCAATCGCCGGCCAGGTCGGTCTTGCTCAGCAGCAAGCGGTCGGCGGCGGCGACCTGGGCCAGCCATTCCGGGTGCAGGCGCTCTTGCAGCGCGGCATGGCTGGCGTCGACCAGGGTGATAACAAGGCCGATATGGAAGCGCCCGCGCAGTTGCACGTCGTTGTTCAACGTCGCGAGGATCGGCGCCGGGTCGGCCAGGCCGGTGGTTTCGAGGATGACGCGTTTGAACGCGGGTATTTCGCCACGCTCGCGGCGTTGCAACAGGCCGAGCAAGGCGTCCTTGAGTTCGCCACGAATCGAGCAACAGACACAGCCACTGGGCAACAGCACGGTGTCCGGCGCGACCTCTTCCACCAGCAGATGGTCGATGCCGACATCGCCGAATTCGTTGATCAGCAACGCTGTGTCGCCCAGGCTTTCACCTTGCAGCAGGCGCTTGAGCAAGGTGGTCTTGCCGCTGCCGAGGAAACCGGTGATGACATTCAGGGCAATGCTCATGGGGCTGACTCCAAGTGATCCAACAGCCTTGGATCGAGAGGATCCAACGCCCGGCCAAGCATGCTTTCGGCCGCCAGCCAGAGTTGATCCAGGCCGCTGGCCAGTGCCTGTTTGCCGGTCGCACCGAGCAGCAGGTAGGACGCGCCCTGAAAGTCTTCGACCTTGAGCCGGAACACCGCCAGCACCTGGTTGATCGCCGCGATGCGACGCAGGCGCTCACGCCGCCTGGGCAATTCATCGCCCAGCGGGTCGCTCCAGTGCAGGTCTTCGCCGAGCAAACCGCACAGTCCGCACATGGCTAAACCCCGCTCATGGCATGACATCGCCGGAGTTGGGGCCCAGGGTCTGGCCGACGAACAGGTTGCCGCCCGGTTCGCTGGCGAGCAGCACGGCGGTGGGCGCCACTTCATCCGCCAGGCCGAAGCGGCCCAGGGGCAGTTCGGCGGCCTTGGCGCGTTTCCATTCGGCGCTGATCCCGCCCACCAACGGCGTTTCAATCGGGCCAGGGGCGATGGCGTTGACCAGCACATTGTCCTTGGCCACTTCCAGGGCCAGGGACTTGGTAAAGCCGATCACCCCCGCCTTGGCCGCCGCGTAGTGAGTCAGCTCGGCACCGCCCTTGATACCCAGTTGCGAGGCGACGTTGATGATCCGCCCCCAGCGCTGCGCGAGCATGTGCGGCAGGGCACGTTGGCTGGCGACGAACACGCTGGTCAGGTCGACGCGCAGCATGTCGTTCCACATGTCGATGGACAGGTCGACGCAACGTGCCTGCGTGAGCATGCCGGCGTTGTTGACCAGGATATCGATGCCGCCGAAGTGCTCGACGCAACGGTCGACACTGGCCTGGGCGCCTTCGACCGTGCCGACATCGGCCAGGCACTCGAACACCTCGGCGCCGAGGTTGCGACAGGTGATCGCGGTTTCGGCGAGGCTGGCGGCGTTGCGGTCGGCCAACACCAGGCGCGCGCCTTCAGCCGCATAGGCACGGGCAATGGCGGCGCCGATACCGCTGCCGGCACCAGTGATGACGGCGCGGCGGTTAGAAAGTTGGGGCATATACCTATCTCCTAAAGCAAACACAGGTCCAATGTGGGAGCCCCCTCCCACAATTGGATTGAGTACATCCGTCAGTCGGGCCAGCGTACGGTCAAGCCGCCGTCGATGACGATGCTTTGGCCTGTGAGGTAACTTGAGGCTTCACTGGTCAGGAACTGCACCAGCGACGCCACTTCATCCGCGCGCCCGACCCGGCCCAGCGGGATCGAGCACGCCGCTTTGGCCAAGCCCTGCGGGCCCAACGAGTTCTTTGCATCCAGCGACTGCGGCGTCTCGATCAGCCCAGGGATCACCGCATTGCAACGAATGCCCCTGGCCGCCAGTTCCACCGCCAGCGAACGGCATAACCCCGGCACACCGGCCTTGGCGGCGGCATAGTGCGAGTGCTCCTGCCAGCCATACACGCCACCGGCAATCGAGGAAATCGCCACCAGCGCGCCGCCTTCATGCATATGCCGGGTCGCGGCGCGGAAGGTACGCATCACCCCGGTCAGGTCGACGTTGAGCATCTCGTCCCACAGCGCATCCGTCATTTCCAGCAGTGGCGCACGGCGCAGCAAACCGGCGTTGGCCACCGCGTAATCCAGCCGGCCAAAGTGCTGCACGGCTTGCGCGGCCAGTGCGTCTACCGAGGCGGTATCGCCCACATCCAACGCCAGCATCAGGCACGCGCCACCGGCCTGTTCCACCAGGGCGACGGTACTTTGCGGGTCATGCGGGTCGGCCGGGTAATACCCGCCCACCACCGCCACGCCTACTCGAGCGTAGGCCACCGCGAGGGCTTGGCCGATGCCGCTGGCGGCACCGGTGATCAAGGCAACTTTACGGCTCATCTCACACTCCTTACTGAACGGTTTCCGGGCGCACATGGCGCGCGGCAAACATCAACATGCCGGACAAAAAGCACGGCACCGCGCCGAACCAGAGGGCGGCGGTCTGCCAGTCGCTACCGGCGGACAACACTTGGGTGGCACCGAAGCCTGCAACCACCGCACCGATCGGGCCCATGGCGTGGATGATCGCGCCACCGGTGGCACGAATGCTGGTGGGGAAACTTTCGCTGATGAAGAACAGCGCCGCCGAGTACGGCCCGATCAGGAAGAACAGGCCCAGGCTGTACAGCCCGACCACCATCGCCATGTTGCTCGGGCCGAACAGCATCCCGGCAAACGACAGGCCGCCGAGCATCCAGCCGAGGCCGATCACGTTGCGCCGGCCAATCTTGTCGCCCATCCAGCCGTGGCTGAGGTAACCGCAGTAACCCACCAGGTTCGACAGCACGAGGATGATCAGCGAGTTCTCGAACGAGATGTGGTGCACGCTGACGATCACCGAGGTACCCAACACACTGAACACCTGGATCGCCGCCCAGTTGAGCAACAGCGCGGCGCCGATCACCAACGTGGCGCGACGGGCCGGGCCACGGAACGCCGCCTTGAGGCCGGCCTTGCTGTGTTCGTCGTAGTCGACGCCGTAGGTGATGGCGACGTTTTGCGCTTCGCTCACCGCGCCGCTTTTACGCAGTTGGCTGATGCGTTCGTGGATCTGGAACTGCGGGCTTTCCTTGAGCTTGCGCGCCATGATCGCGATCACAATCGCCGGGATCGCCGCGAAGATGAAGCAGCCCTGCCAGCCGATGATCGGCAGCAACAGCGCGGTCAAGCCGGCGGCGATCAACGCCCCCACCGGCCAGCCGCCCTGCACCAGGCTGTAGATAAAGCCGCGACGCTGGGTCAGCCGCGGGTCTTCGGAGGCGCCATATAACTCGGTCAAATAGGTGGCGTTGACGGTTTCTTCGGCATAACCCAGGCCGCCCAGCGAACGGATCAGAATCAGCGGCGACTTGCCCCAGGCCCCGCCAATCGCGGTCAGCGCCGAGCACAATGCGGAACCGGCCACGGTGAAAATAATCCCTTTGCGTCGCCCCAGTTTGTCGACGATCGGCCCGATGGCCAAAGCGACGACGGCGGTCCCCACCGCCACCCAGGTCGCGATTTGTGCTTGCTCCACTTCGCCCCAACCGAAGTGCCGGCCGATCTCCGGCAGCAAGGTGCCGAACAGGATGAAGTCGTACACCGCAAACACCCAGGCGAAAAACGCGATCCAGGTGGCGAAACGCACTTCCTGGGACGTCAGTTGCCGGGGTTTCCAGCCAGTCAGATCAAGCTTGTTGTAGATGGACATAATCGCGCCTCGAGGGTGGGGGGGGGCAGAAGGTCAGGAACGGGGTTGGCGGCGGATAAAGTCGTCGGCGATTTCGTCGAAGGTGACGAAGCGCACGCCGGCATGGCTCTGGATGTGTTCGATCAGGCGCTCAAGCATCAACAGCACTTGCGGGCGGCCGGACACGTCGGGGTGGATGGTCATGGTGAACACCGCGTGTTCGTGTTCGCGGTAGACCCAGTCGAACTGGTCGCGCCACATTTCTTCGAGGTGACGCGGGTTGACGAAGCCGTGGCTGTTGGGGGCTTTCTTGA
>Ga0207650_10000790_pt1 | contig 24361 bp, 24 predicted proteins | sample KBSS63metaG_FD_184325 | JGI IMG/M metagenome (GOLD analysis project Ga0207650, IMG submission 184325) | Switchgrass rhizosphere microbial communities from Kellogg Biological Station, Michigan, USA - KBS S6-3 metaG (SPAdes) (version 2) | ecosystem: Host-associated > Plants > Roots > Rhizosphere...
AGCGCTGGGCAGACGACGACCTGCGCAGCAGGAACTCGATCTGTCCGTTCAGGCTGCGCAGGTCGTCGTCTGCCCAGCGCTGAACGGCGTCGAGAACGTCGCGATCGACTCGCAACAGGAACGGTTTGCGTTCGGCCACCGGACGCCTATTGGTAAATCGTCCCGGTGTTGACGATCGGCTGGGTCGACCTGTCGCCGCACAGCACGACCAGCAGGTTGCTGACCATGGCGGCCTTGCGTTCGTTGTCGAGCGTCACGATGTCGCGGCGCGACAGCATGTCGAGCGCCATCTCCACCATCCCGACCGCTCCCTCGACAATGCGCTGGCGCGCGGCGATGATCGCCCCGGCCTGCTGACGCTGCAGCATCGCGTGCGCGATTTCCGGCGCGTAAGCGAGATGGCTGATCCGCGCCTCCATGACTTCCACGCCGGCCCGCGCGAGGCGATCCTGAATCTCGCGCTTCAGATGATCGGCGACCGCGGTCGTCGATCCGCGCAGCGACATGTGCGCATCGTCATGGGTATCATAGGTGTAGCTCGTCGCGAGGTTCCGCAGCGCGGCTTCGCTCTGCACCTTGACATAGTTGTTGTAGTCGTCGACCTCGAAGACCGCTTCCGCGGTATCGACGACGCGCCACACGACGACCGCCGCGATCTCGATCGGATTCCCTTCGTTGTCGTTCACCTTCAGGTGCGCGCTTTCGAAGTTGCGGATGCGCTGCGAAATCCGCCGCTTCGTATAGAGAGGGTTGGCCCAGCGAAGCCCGGCGTGCTTGACGGTACCGGCGTAGCTGCCGAAGAACTGCAGCACTTTGGCCTCGTTGGGGTTGACGACGAACAGACCTGCCAGCAGCAGCACCGCGACGGTGAGCGCAATCGCCCAGGCAGTCACGCTCAGAATGCCGGTGGTTTCGACGATCTGGTAGATGCAGAACCCGATCCCCGCCAGCAGCACGAGCAGCGCCGGCAGGCCTGGAAGCGCCTGAACTTCGCGTTCACGAATCATGGCTGCGACCTCCTCGCCTCGATAGCAAAATGATATCACTTCGATAGCTAGGTGTCAATACTGACGGGGTGGAGGTCGCGGAGGGGACGGAGGACGCGGGGAAAAGCGCTGGCGCTCACCACGGAGGAACGGAGTAACGGCGAAGCGCCTTTCTCCGTTGACTCCGTTTTCTCAGAAGCCGATGCGCAGGTCGGCGATGAGCGGCAGGTGATCCGAGGCCATCAGCGCCTGGCGCGACCGCGTGAGCGCGACGCTGCGCACCTCGACGTGGCCTTCGTAATAAATGTGATCGAGATGGAGCACTGGAAAGATGCCGGGGTAGGTGCGCCGCCGTTTGAGGTGCGCGTAGATATCGATGCTCTGGAAGAGCGAGCTGAGCGTGGTGGTGGCGAGGCCGCGCATCCACTCGTTGAAATCGCCGAGGATGACTTTCGGGCCGGTGACGCGCTTGTCGTGCACGAATCCGGCGAGCCGCGTTGCCTGGTAGCGCCGTTCGAGCACCGCGGTGCCCAGGTGGACGTTGTAGATGTGCAGACACGGGCCGCTGCCGAGATCGAGATCCGCGCGCTGGCAGGCGCGCGGCTCGCACGTGCGCCACGACAGGTCGTATTGACTGTGGTGGACGATCGGATAGCGGCTCAGGATCACGTTGCCGAACAGGTGGTTCCGCAGATGCCGCACCGACGCCATCACCCAGCCCATGCCCACCGCCGCGCCGATCTCCTCGGCCTGCCCCGCGCCGTTGGGGCCCGCCCCGATCACCTCCTGCAGCGCCACCACGTCCGCGTTCAACTCGCGGATCACGTCGGCGACGCGCGTCGGAATCGTGCGTCGGTCCATGCCGCGGCACCGGTGGATGTTGTAGGTCGCGATGCGGAGATCCACGTAACGCCGCGCACTCTTGGTTTCGCTCACTGCTGCCGCTCCAGGATCCAGATGAAGGGCCCTACGGTCTTTTCCCACAGCGGCCGCCGTTTCCACCGTTCGAGCGTCATCTCGGTGCTCGCCGCGATGTCGCGCAGGTAATCGTCGAGCAGCCGGCGCGCGAGCGCCGAATCGCGCATGGCGAGGTTGACCTCGTCGTTGTGCTCGAACGACCGGTTGTCGATGTTGGTCGTCCCGAGCACGCTCCAGAGCTCGTCGGCTACGAGCACCTTCGCATGGGTCATCGTGTCGCCGTACTCGTAAATCCTGATTCCTGCCTCGAGCAGCTGCCCCCACATCCGCCGGCTCGCCAGCCGTACCCATTTCTGATCGGTTCGCCGGCCCGGCACGATGACCGTCACCTTGACGCCGCGCCGGGCCGTCTCGATCAGCGCGCGGCGCAGCGCGTAATCGGGAAGAAAATAGGGTGTGGTGATGTAGACCGCGTGATCCGCCGCCTCCATCAGCATCTGAAACGTGACCCGCGATGCCGTCGCCCGATCCGATGGGGAGCTCTTCACGACGAAGGCGGTCGTATTGCCGGCGGGTTCGAGGTTGGGGAAATAATCGGGCCCCGTGATGATCTCGCCGCAGCATTCCAGCCAGTTCTCCGCCGCCACGCCCTGTAGCGCCGCGACGACCGGCCCTTCCACCCTGGCCATCGTGTCGCGCCATGGCTTCTGCCACTTGAGCCGTTTGAACGCGGGATACGCCCACCAGTCGGCGATGCCCGCGCCGCCGACGAACGCCAGCTTTCCGTCCACGACGAGCAGCTCGCGGTGCGTGCGGTTGTTGAGCCGCGCGAGTGAATACCAGCGCAGCCGCTGGTACGACTCGATGCGGCAGCCGGCCTTCCGCAGGCGCCGTACCGGCCGGCCCCACAGGCTGAAACTTCCGATGGCATCCACGACGATCGTCACGCGCACGCCTTGGCGCGCTTTCGACGACAGCTCGGCGACGAACTGATCGGCAATCCGTCCCGGCTGAAAGATGTACGTTTCCATGTTGATCGAGTGGGTGGCGTCGCTGATCGCCTGCAGCATCGCTGGGTAGAACGACACGCCGTTGGTGAAGACGGTGATCTTGTTGCCGTGATGCAGGGCGGCCTGGCAGGTCGATTGGAGCGTGTAGAGAAAATCGGGCGCGTGAATCGACGTCCGGTGGGCGAGGTGATAGTTGATGTGTGGGGTGAAGAGAAAAACCAGCACCAGCCACGCCAGGAATACACCCCCCGCGACCGACAGCCAGAACATCAGCGCGCCGGCGTCCGCTGAGTCAGTCCCATCGAGATGGGCGGCAGATCGAGGACGCACGCCGGGCACATGGAGATATCATACCCTCCATGTTGAAGCGCGCGCGGCGAGCGGCTGTGGTGCTCGCGCTGCTGTGGCCGCCCGCGTGCTCGCCGCCGCCCGATCCGATCGTGGTCGAGGACAGCGGCATCGTGGTCAGAAACAACACGGCGCGCGAATGGAAGAACGTGCGCGTCACGGTGAACGACCATTTTGTCGGCGGCGTGCCGCTGCTCGTCGCGCACGGGCGGATGAATGCGCCGCTCAGCAAGTTTCAGACCGGCTTCGGCCAGCGCTTCGACCCGTCGCATCAGGTGGTCTTCAAGGTCGAAGTCACGGCGACCGATTCCGGCGGCGAACCGGTGAGTCTTCGCTGGGGACGCGACAGAACGAGATAGGTGGCTATGGCTCTCAAGTCTGAATTCGAAGTGACCTGCCCCTGCTGCCAGGCGGCGCTCGTCATCGATACGAACCTGCGGCGCATTGTCCGGCACGTGGAGCCAGCCACGGGCGATAAGCCCGAGCTGAGCGATGCGCACCGGCTGGTCGCGGAAGAGGCGGCGCGGCGTGAGAACCTCTTCCAGCAATCGGTGGCCGCCGAGCGCACGCGCGGCGACGCGCTGTCGAAGCGGTTCGAAGAGGCGTTGCGCCAGGCGAACGAAGAGCCGATCACGAAGCCGACGCGCGACTTCGATTTGGACTAGTGGATTGCGGCGATGAAGTCGATTCCGGCGATTCAGTATCCGGTGAATTCCCCCGGCAGCTCCGTCCAGCGGTCCATGCGCCGGTAGTAGATCGGCTTCCTGCCGTAACGCTCGCGATACGCGCGATAGCGTCTTCTCAATCGATCGATGCGCGCATCTGACGTGTGGAGGCGGCGATGCGGCAGCTCCAGCAGCATGCGCTCGACCTTCCACACATTTCCGGCCGACAGCCGCCAGTCGTAGTTTCCGACCTCGCGCAGATCGGCCACGATGTAGCCGGTGATCCGTCCGCTGAAATCGATGTACTCGTCGACATAGCTGAGTGCGAGCGCCCGCGGCGTTGCGAATACGGGTTTTCGGCCGTGCAGCCCCGGATCGCGCGAACGTCCGACCGACCCCCACCGCCCGCGGTGCTGGTAGACGAACAGCACGTGATCGAGTTCGTCGATCGATTCGAACGACATCACGAGCGGCGGCCACCCGTGATGTTCGAGGATCACCGCAGCGGTCAGCGCCGCCTCGAGACAGTGGGCGGTGTGTTCGCGGATCACACCGCGGAACGTCCGCAGCGTCGCGCCGGCCGGCGCTGGCTCGGTGTTGTACGGAAGCGAGTTGAGAAAGCGCTGGACTTGCAGCGGCGTCCGCACCCGACCGAGCACGCGCCGCTCTTTCGGCGTGAACGCCGACAGCGGTGGCGCGACCGCGCCGATCGAAGCAACGTGGTGATCGATGCCCCGTGACGGGCGCACGCGGCTCAATGCGCCTGTCTCAAGGCCGTGAGGAGCTCCGCGGGATCCCACCTCGTGCCATCGAGGATCGTCCGCAGCCGTCCGCGCGAATCGATGACGGCGGTGCGCAGGTTGTGGGTGATGTCGGATGGGTTCGACGGTTCACGGATGATCGAGATGCCGAACCTCGACGCGAACGCGTCGATCTCCTGCTGCGCGCCGGTCGCGAAGTGCCAGATGCGCGGATCGGCGCCCGCGCGCCGCGCATGCGCGGCGAGGATGTCCGGCGTGTCGAAGGCCGGATCGAAACTGATCGAGAGCAGCGAGACGTGGTCGCGCAGCGCCGCATCCGAGAGCACCGACGACTGGATGGCTTTGAAGTGCCGATCCAGTTGCGGACAGAAGTCTGGCAGCGGACAGCGCGTGTATGTGAACGTGACGGCCAGAACCTGGCCCCGCCAGTCCGAAAGGCGGCGCGATCGGCCTGCTTCATCCGTGAGCTGGATGTCCGGGACCGCGTCCTCCGGATTGAGGATGCTGACGGGCGGCGCCGGGGACTGGCCGGTCAGTGCCGCGTGTCCGGTCCGCTCGATCGCCGCCAGGTATCCCGTCGCGTCCTTCACGACCAGCGTGGCCTTGACGACGTCTCCCGGCTGACAACAGTCGAGGAGGCTCGGGTCCTTCACGTGAAACGGCATGGTCATGCCCGGCATGAATCCGGGGATGTCGCCATGCTTGATGGTGATCTCCTGCCGGCCGGGATCGACGACGAGCACCTGTCCCTGCAGCTCGTACTGCTGCGCGCGTGAACAGGCGGCCGAGGTAAGAAAAACCGCGACGCAACAGGTAAAAACGGTACGCACCGTTTCACTCTAGCTCGACGGTGACATGCGGTAAAGCGGCCGCGGATGAGGCATTGTGCCACCCGGGGACGCGGCATGCATTCTGCTATACTCCCGCCGAATGGCGCGCTCGATATCGCGCGTCAGCTTCGAAGCGCAGCCGGAGACGGCTGCCTGGGGCAGGAGTAAGTGAGAGCATGGGCAGGAGACTCTACGTCGGGAATCTTCCGTACTCCGCAACCGAGGATCAGCTCACCGAACTGTTCAGCCGCGCTGGCAAGGTGGATAGCGTCCGCGTCATGCGCGACATGGCGACTGGGCGCGCCCGCGGATTTGCGTTCGTCGAGATGGGTACGGACGAAGAAGCGCAGAAAGCCATCAGCGAGTTCCACGAACAGCAGATGGAGGGCCGCGCGCTGGTCGTGAACGAGGCGCGTCCGAAGCCCGAAGGCGGGTTTGGTGGCGGCGGTGGCGGCCGCGGCGGCGGCGGTGGATATCGCGGCGGCGGTGGGGGTGGCGGCAACCGCAGCTTCGACGACGGTGATTTCAGCGGCGGCCGGCGCAAGGAGCCGCGCTGGTAAAATAAAGGCCTAAGGCTTAGGGCTTACGGCTTAGGGTACGACGAAAGCGGCCGGAGTTACCGGCCGCTTTTTTATTGCGCCTTGAGCCCTGAGCCCTGAGCCATCTTCATTCATCCACAACCCAACCGTCGCGCAGCTGAACCACACGGCTGCCGTAGGCCGCATTCGTCTCGGAGTGCGTGACCTGAATGATCGTCGTCCCGGTCTCGTTCAATTTCTTGAACAGCTCCATGATCTCTTTGCCCTGGCTCGTGTGCAGGTTGCCCGTGGGCTCGTCCGCCAGGATCACTTTCGGGTTCGAGATCACCGCGCGTGCGACAGCCACGAGCTGCTGCTGCCCGCCGGAGAGCTGATTCGGATAGAGATCCTTCTTCCCGACGATGGCGAACTTGTCCAGGATGTCGCACACCATGCTCTCGCGCTCGGATTTCTTGATGTCGCGGTACGAGAGCGGGATGTCGAGGTTCTCGTAGACGGTCAGGTGATCGAGCAGGTGGTAGCTCTGAAACACGAAGCCGATGTACTGCTTGTGCAGCTTGGCGCGTTCCTTCGTGCCGAGCTTGTGAACCGGTTGATCGAGGAAGTAATACTCGCCGGTCCACGCGCTATCGTGCATCCCGACGATGTGCAGCAGCGTCGATTTGCCGGCGCCTGACGGCCCCATGATCGAGATGAATTCCCCCTCCTTCACGTCGAGGTTGATCCGCCTCAACACGTAGGTGCGGCTCGTCCCATGCGCGTACGATTTTTCGAGGTTCCGGAGCGCAATGAGCGCGTTTGGCGCCAGGGCTGCGCTCTCGACGGCGCCGGCGGCGTCGGCGGGCTGCGTGGATCGGCTGAAAAATGCCATATGAGTTACTCGTTAGACGGGGTGATCTGTCGAATGGTTCTCATTATACGGTCCGAGGGATAATGGAGCACAGCGGCGGCCGGATCGAACCTTGCGTCGTCCAAACCACTATGACGGCGGGACTTTTCCTCGCGGCGGCTCTTCTCGCCGGATCTCAGCAGGCCGTCGCGTCCGGGACGCCGGCCGAAGCGAGCGACGCGCAGAAGCCCGCCGCGGCCGCGCCGGCCGGGTCCGACGATTCCGTCGGGGAGCTCCCCGTTTCAATCCAGCGCATTCAACGCGCGCTGTCACGCCCGCCGGCGATCCGGCTTCACGGCGATCGGAACGTCTATCGCGTCGAGGTCGTCGGCAAGAAGCCAACCATCGAGGACATTCTCGGGCCCGATTATCTCAAAGGGCCGACTCCAGCCGGCGCACCCACCCATCAGGAATTCCTCGCGCTCGTCACGCCGAAGGATTTCCAGGGCTACGCCGCCTTCAGCAATCGCGAGGCGATGACCGTGGCGGCGACGTCGTTTGCGCTGCAATGGGCGCTGCAGCGGGCGATCCACAAATTCGAGACCGCCAAGCAGGAGCGCGAGCGGGAAGACGCGCGCAAGGAAGTGCAGGACGCGCTGGCCGAGCTCGAGAAGGCCCGCGTGAAGGCGGGCCTTCCCCCGAAGTAGCTACGACGGTTTCCTGTTCCGCTCGCCGCCGCCGTGCTCCTGACCACAGCGCGGGCAGTGGGTCCGCGGGAGCGAGTTGTCCACGTAGTGCTCCACCGGTTTCAGCGTCTTCAGATACGCGAACACGGCCTTCAGATCCTCGTCGGTCATGTTCCGGTAGAACCGCCACGGCATGACATCCGAGATCTCTCGCGCGCCGACGTGTCCCGTTCGGAGCGCTTGAATGAACAAATCCTCGGTGTAGTACGGAATGCCATCCGCTGCCGGGGTGAGGTTCGCCGCCGCGATGGGCGATCGACCCTGGATCTGCAACACGGTGCCGCCGCCGAATGCCAGGCTCTCGATCGGCTGGTCCTGGTCGTCCCGCGGCGTGTGGCAGTCCTCGCACACGGCGAGCGCCGTGGTGTACTTGCCGCGTTGCTCGGGCGCGGCTTCGGGGACGACGCCGTCGATCGGCTGCGGCGCGCTGTTGATGAGGCGATTCACCGGGAAAGGCACCTCGGACTTCGGCAGCGCGTTTCTGACCGGTGCCAGCGTGCGCATGTACACGATCAGCGACGCGAGATCTTCGTCCGACATCTCGCGCAGGCGCGTGTAGGGCATCATCGGAAAGATCGTGCCGCCATCGTGCGCGATGCCCTCGCGCACCGCGCGCGCGATCGCATCATCCGACCAACGGCCAGCGCCGGTCTCTCGATCCGGCGTGATGTTCGGTACGATCAGCCACGGGACGTTGGTCTCGACCCATCGCTGTCCGGCGCCTTCGGCGCCCGGCTTGGGCACCCAGAGTTCGTTCGCGCGGCTTTCAGAGTGGCAGGCGAGGCATGGCGTGACGCCTTTCCACAGGTACGCGCCGCGCGCGAGCCGCGCCGGCGTCGCCTCGAAGGTCCTGCTGCTAAGTGGGCGCGCGCGGGAACCGACAATCGGCCGCCATCCGATCGTCGCGGTGATCCCTGCTGCCAGCGCCGCGCCCAGTACGAGGACCGCCGCCACGAGGCCCTTCTGCCACCGTTTCATACACGCTCCATCACATCGAGTGTTTGCGGGAGGGCGAAAGTTTACCAGACTTTCCCCGTTCACCGGCCGGTACCGCGCGTTTACCGAAAGGTGAGCCGCGCGCCTGACGTGCCCGCCGTATCCTTCCACCAGGAGACGGGAGACCCTGATCATGGAATCCGAAATCGAGCAGGCGCCGCGGTTCACACCGCTGCTGCTGATGGGGCTGATCATCATCGCCATCGGCGCGCTCTTCACGCTCGACAACCTGGGCCTGGTCGAGGCGCACCGTTACTTTCGCTACTGGCCGGCGGCGTTGATCCTCGTCGGCGTGCTGAAGGTCTGGCAGTCGCGCGGGGGCGCCGGCGCCTTCGGCGGCCTGCTCTTCATCGTTGCCGGCCTCTGGCTGCTCGGGGCAACGTTCCACCTCGTCACGGTCAACGTCTTCGATCTCTGGCCGCTGCTGCTCGTACTGTTTGGCGCGTCGCTCGTCTGGCGCGGGCTGCGCGGCGGACGGCGGCCGGCCGCCACCGATGGACACTCCACCGTGAGTGCGCTGGCCGTCCTCGGCGGCGTGCACCGCGGCAACAATTCGCGCGCGTTCCGCGGCGGCGATCTCACCGCGGTGCTGGGCGGATGCGAGATCGATCTTCGTCAGGCAGCGATTGACGGCGAGGCGGTGATCGACGTCTTCGCGATGTGGGGAGGAATCGAGATCAAAGTCCCGGAGGACTGGACCGTCGCCAGCAGCGTCGTGCCGATTCTTGGCGGGTTCGAGGACCAGACGCGCCCGCAGCGCGGCGCGGCGAACCATCGCCTGATTGTCCGCGGATTCGCGATCATGGGCGGCGTCGAAGTCAAAAGCTGACGCACGATGCATCCAATTCTGGCGAGCGGTGGCCGGCTCGCGCTCTATCTCGGCCTCTGGATCGTGGCCGGCGTGCTGCTCTCGTCGCTGATCGCGCGGCCCGGCGGGCCCGGATCGCCCGAGGCGCTCGCCATCGCCCTTCCTCTCGCCATCACGTACGCGTTCTTCTGCTTGTCGGCATGGTACGTCTCGCGCAGCGCGCCGCTCCCGACGACTGGGACGCTTCGGCTGGCCGCCAGCGCCTTGACCGCCGCGCTGATCACGAGCGCCGTGTGGCTGCTGCTCGCGCGGGTCTGGATTGAGGTGCTCGCCCGGCGCGGGTTGGTCGCTGATGCCGCGGCCACATTCGATCGCAACGATACGGTCCTGTTCGGTTTCGGTGTGCTCCTCTACCTGTTGTCGCTCACCGCCAGTTACCTGGTCGCGTCGTTCGAGGTGTCGCGCCAGGCGGAACGCCGCGCGCTCGAAGGGCAGGTGCTCGCCCGCGAAGCGGAACTGCGCGCGCTGCGCGCGCAGATCGATCCGCACTTTCTGTTCAACAGTCTTCACTCGATCAGCGCCCTCACGTCAGTCGACCCGCCGGCCGCGAGGCAGATGTGCGTGCTGCTGGCCGATTTCCTCCGCGAGAGCCTGGCGCTCGGCGGCGAAGATCGCATTCCACTCAACCGGGAAATGGACCTGGTGAGGCGCTACCTCGAGATCGAGCGCGTCCGCTTCGGCGATCGGCTTCGCGTGGACCTCGACTGCGGCGGCGCGGATGCCTGCCTCGTTCCACCCCTGTTGCTGCAGCCGCTGGTTGAAAATGCGGTGACCCACGGGATTGCACACACCATCGACGGCGGCACCATCCGAGTGGCGGCAACGCGCGGAGGACCCGCGGTCACCTTCGTCGTCGAGAACCCGTGCGATCCTGATCGCCCGCGCGGCACCGGCACCGGTCTCGGGCTGACGAATGTTCGTGCCCGGCTGCGCGCGCTGCACCGCGACGACGCGCAGATGCGTGCGGGGGAGGAGCGCGGCGTGTGGCGCGTGGAAATCGTCCTGCCGACCGATGTCGCGCGCGAGGCCACGGGATGATCTCGCGCAGAGGTCGCAGAGCCGAGTTTCGCGCACCGCGCTCTCTGCGTGAGCCTTGTCTCCGCGACTCCGCGCGAGATCTTTCCCGTGAGTCACGAAGTGTAGGATTTGCTTGGTAGCCGACATGCTGCGGGTGGTGATCGTGGACGACGAGCCGCTGGCGAGGGCGATGGTGCGTCAGTGCCTCGTCGCGCATCCGGGAGTCGAAGTCGTCGCGGAGTGCGCGAACGGCTTCGAGGCGGTGAAGGCCGTGGCCGACCTGTCGCCGGACCTGCTGTTCCTCGATGTGCAGATGCCGAAGCTGAGCGGCTTCGAAGTCCTCGAGCTCATCGGACGTGACGTGGCGGTCATCTTCACGACCGCGTACGACCAGTACGCACTGCGCGCCTTCGAAGTCCATGCGGTCGACTATCTGCTGAAGCCGTTCAGCGAGCAGCGGTTCGCGGAGGCGCTGTCGCGCGCCCGCGAGCGCCTGGCCGCCAAGGAGTCGCTGCCGGTCGACGCGCTGGTGTCTGAGGCACGGCCGCGCCAGGCGCCGCTCGAGCGCGTGCTGATCCGCGATGGATCACAGGTTCACGTGCTGCCGGTGGATCGCATCGAGTATGTCGAGGCGCAGGATGATTACGTCTGCTTCAAGTCCGACGGCAAGTCGTATTTGAAAGACCAGACGCTCGGTTCGGTCGAGTCGTCGCTCGATCCGGCGCGCTTCGTCCGCATCCACCGATCCTACCTGCTCAACATCGATCGGATCGCGCGGGTCGAGCTGTACGCGAAGGACAGCCGGGTCGCGATTCTGCGCGATGCCACGCGCCTTCCGGTCAGCCGCGCCGGCTACGCACGCCTCGCAAAGCTGTTGTAGCCTGTCGCGCATGCGATATCACATCGGACGCGTGGTCATCTTCCTTACCGCGATCGGTTCGACTGCCGTTGTCGGGCCCGACCTGGTGGCGGCTCGTCGGGCGCAGACGCCCCCGCCGGACAGTCCGGGGTGGGCGTATGGGGTTCCCAACACGCCGCCCGCGGGTGGCGCCCAGCGCGGCGGCGCTCCGCGGCAGCCGGACACGTCACCCAAGCACATTCCCGACAGCGCGCAGACCTTCACGATTCCGCAGCTGCGGGACTTTTTCAACGTCGCCGACTGGTTCCCGAACGAGCATCCGCCGATGCCCGAGGTGTTCGTGCATGGCCGCCAGCCGGACGTGCGCGGCTGCGGCATGTGTCACATGCCGAATGGGAAGGGGCGTCCGGAGAACGCTCCGATCGCCGGCCTGCCGTACGCTTACGTCGTCCAGCAGCTCGTGGATTTCAAGAACGACCGGCGGACGAGCGCCGACTCGCGCAAAACGAACACGGTGCAAATGATCCAGGCGGCGAAGGCGATGACCGACGAGGAGATCCGGACTGCCGCCGCCTATATCGCCGCGCTGAAGTACACGCCCTGGATCCGCGTCGTCGAAGCCGAGACGGTGCCAAAGATGCGGATCGGCGGCAACGTGTTCTTCGCCATTGCGGATGGCGGGACCGAGCCGCTCGGTCAGCGCATCGTGGAGACCCCGGAAGACGGCGAGCGGTTCGAGCTGCGCGACCCGCATTCCGGGTTCGTCGCGTACGTGCCGAAAGGGAGCCTGACCCGCGGCGCCGCGCTCGCGAGCGGCGGCAACAAGACGCTGCCGTGCAACGTCTGCCACGGACCGGACCTGAACGGACTCGGTCCGGTGCCCGGCATCGCGGGACGTTCGCCCAGTTACCTGGTCCGCCAGCTGTGGGATTTCAAACAGGGTGCCCGCAAGGGAGAGTGGGCGCCGCTGATGCAGCAGGTCGTCGCGAAGCTGTCGGTCGACGACATGATTGATCTCATCGCCTACGTCTCGTCGCTGCCGCCGCGCCAGTAGCGCGTGGCGCCGCCTCCCCGGTCTCTTGACACGCGGCGCCGCCTCGTGTTAACTAACCAGTCAGTGAAATTAACCAACCGGTTAGTTGAAACGTCGCGCGAGCGGCTGCTGGCCGCGGCGGCGGCGGAGTTCGCCGCCCGCGGATTCGCCGGCGCCAATGTCGACCGCATCGCCCGCGCGGCGCGCGTCAACAAGGCGATGATCTATTACCACTTCAAGAGCAAGGCCGCGCTCTACCGCGAGATTCTCCGCGAGATGTTTGCCGCGGTCGCGGCGCGGGTCGCCGCCGTCGAGGCGTCGGAGGCGGAGCCCGCCGACAAGGTCCGCGCGTTCGTCGAGGCCATCGCCACCGCCGCCGAGGCGCGGCCGCACTTTCCGCCGATCTGGTTCCGGGAAATCGCCGAGGGGGGCGCACATCTGGACGCGGGCACACTCGCCCACGTCACCGCGGTCGTGAAAACGCTCGGCCGAATCGTGCAGGAAGGGCATTCGCGGGGGTGCTTCGAGAGGACGAACCCGATGCTGATTCACGCGGGGATCATCGGCCCGCTGCTCCTGTACTTCGCCAGCGGCCCGATGCGGAAGCGGCTGGCGAGCGCCGGGGTGCCCGGGGTTGCGGCGCTGTCGCGGGATACGGTCGTCGCGCACGTGCAGCGTGTCGCGGTGACCGCGCTGCAAGGGCACGGAGTATGACTCGGGCGCGAACGTCCGTCGTCATCGGCATCCTCGCGTGCGGCGTTGCGGCATGGGCGGTCAGCTGCGGGAGGCGCGGCAACGCGGGGCCCGAGCGCGCGTCCGGGTACGTCGAGGCCACGGAAGTACGCGTCGCGGCGCAAGTCGGCGGCCGGCTCACGGAGGTCCTTGTGGCTGAAGGCGATCGGGTGGCCGCAGGAGCGCTCATCGCGCGCATCGACACCGCCGATATCGATCTGGCGATTCGACGAGCCGAGGCGGACCGCGACCAGGCAGTCGCCGCGCTGCGGTTGCTTCAGGCCGGTGCGCGGCCCGAGGACGTGCGGCAGGCACGCGCCCAGGCCGACTCCGCGCAGGCCGACGTGCACGCGGCCGAGTCGGAGTTGAAGTCGGCCAGCGACGATCTGCAGCGGTTCGAGGCGCTCCTCGCCTCGAATGCCGGATCGCGGAAGCAGCGCGACGACGCGGCGACGCGACGCGAGGTGGCGGCGGCGCGGGTCAACGCGGCGCGGGAGCGCGCGCGCGCAGGAGGTGAGGCGGTGGCGCGCCTCCGGGCCGGCGCGCGGGCCGAAGAAATCGCCGGCGCTCGCGCCCGGGTGGCGGCCGCCGACGCGCAGATCGCTGTGCTGCAGAAGAACCGTGCCGACGCCGCGCTGACCTCGCCGGTCGCGGGCGTCGTCACGGTAAAGCTCGCCGATGCCGGTGAAATGATCGCGCCGCGCGCGCCCGTGGTCGCGATCACCGATCTGGATCACGCATGGGCCAACGTCTACGTCGACGAACCGGTCGTGCCGCGTCTGAAGCTTGGCGAACCGATCACGCTGGTGACCGACGCCGGTCAGCGGCTGCAAGGAAGCATCACGTTCATTTCGCCAAGGGCGGAGTTCACGCCGAGGAACGTCCAGACCTCGGCGGAGCGGTCGAAACTCGTCTATCGCATCAAAGTCAGCGTCGATAACCGCGACGGCGTGCTGAAACCGGGCATGCCGGTCGAAGCCGAGATACCGCGGCAGGGATCATGACGGCCGCGGTTGCGTTCGACGGCGTCGTCAAGCGGTACGGCGACGTGCGTGCGGTCGACGGCGTGTCGTTCGCCGTGGAGGCCGGCGAGATGTTCGGGTTGATCGGGCCCGACGGCGCCGGCAAGACGACGTCCATCCGGATGGCGTGCGGACTGTTGCGGCCTGACCGAGGTCGCGTCACCCTGTTCGGGCGCGATCCCGTCAGCGAGCACCGTGCCATAACCAGCGACGTCGGGTATCTCTCGCAGCGTTTCTCGCTCTACGGCGACCTCTCGATTGACGAGAACATCGCGTTCTTCGCCGAGATTCATGGCGTGTCGGGCTACGCCGGCGCGCGCGATCGGCTGCTCGAGATCACGCAGCTGACGCCGTTCCGCCGCCGTCGCGCCGATCGGTTGTCTGGCGGTATGAAGCAGAAGCTCGCGCTCGCCTGCACCCTCGTGCACGAGCCGCGCATCCTGCTGCTCGACGAGCCGACCACCGGCGTCGACCCCGTTTCGCGGCGAGAGTTCTGGAAGCTGCTGGCCGAGTTTCTCCAGCGCGGCCTCACGATCGTCATGTCGACGCCGTACCTCGACGAGGCGGAGCGCTGTGCCAGGATTGCGCTGCTCCATGACGGCCGGCTGCTGGCGATCGATCGTCCCGAACGCCTGCAGGAGCGGCTGCGCGGACAGCTTCTGGAAGTCGCGGTCGACGCGCCGCGTCCTCCCGTGGATGTGCTCAGCGGCATCGCCGGCGTCGTCGACGTCCAGTCCTTCGGCGATCGCGCTCACGTTCGCGTATCGGCGGGCCGTGCCAGCGCCGAGGCCGGGACGATCGCAGGAGCGTTGGCAGCGCGGGGTTTCACCGGCGTCAATGTCCGGCCGATCGCCGCGTCGCTCGAAGACGTGTTCATCGATCTGATTGGCGCCGGGCCGGGACAGGAACGGTCATGATGACTGCGCTATTCATCACGCTCGTGTGCTTGAGCGACGGCGGCCTGCAGGCGCCGGCCAACACGATCACGCTCGAAGACGCCATCGCGCGTGGTCTGGCCAACAGTCAGCGCGTCGCCGAGATGCAGGCGCGCAGGGAGGCGGCCGCAGCCGCGGAGGCGGGGCGCGCGGCCGCTTCCTTGCCGACGGTGGCGCTGGGAGGCGGCTACACCCGCACCAACCACGTCCAGGAATTCGGGATTGGTTCTCCGGGACAGCCGACGCGCATCCTCTATCCGGATCTTCCGGACAACTACGGCGCCCGGCTCGCTCTGAACTGGCCGGTGTATTCAGGCGGCCGGAACGATGCGCTCGAGCGCGCGGCCGCCGCCGAGCGCCATGCCGCCGGGGAGGATCTCGACGCCGCGCGCGCGGATCTGCGGCTGGAGATCACGCGCGCGTTCTGGGCAGTGGTGACCGCGCGCGAGACGGAACGCGTCCTGGCGCGATCGATCGAAAGCGTCGACGCACACGTGCGCGACCTGCGAACGCGGCTGCAACAGGGGCTGATTCCGCCGAACGAAGTCCTGACGGCTGAAGCGCAGCAGGCGCGGCAGCGCGTGTTCGCGATCGAGGCGCATAACGCCAGGGCGATTTCCGAGGCCGATCTGAAGCGGCTGATCGGCAGCGACGGTCCGGAACCGCTCGAACCGGCGGCCTCGTTCGCTGCCGCGCCGTCCGCTCCAGGCGGGCAGGACGAGCTGGTCGCGCAGGCTCGGGCCGCCCGCCCCGAGCGGCGCGCGCTTGCCGAGCGCGCGGCCGCCTCGCGCGCCCGCGAGGACGCGGTGCACGCGGCGGCCCGCCCGCAGCTCGGCGTGAATGCCGGGTTCGACTACGCGCGTCCCAATCCGCACATTTTTCCCAGACGCGGAATCTGGCAGGACTCCTGGGACGTGTCGGCCAACGTGACCTGGCTCTTGTGGGACGGCGGCCGCAGGCGCGCCGAAGAAGCCGAAGCGGCGGCCAACACGCACGCGTTGGACGCGCGCGCCGGCGAGATCGATCGTCAGATTACCTTCGAGGTGCGGCAGCGGTGGTTCGAGGTCGATTCGAACCGCGCGGCGATCGACGCCGCTGCCGACGGCATCCGCAGCGCAACCGAAGCGCGCCGCGTCGTCGGCGAACGCTTCGCCGCCGGGGTGGCGACGAGCACGGATGTGCTCGACGCGGAGCTGGCGGTGCTGCAGGCGGAGCTCGACTTCACGCGCGCTCATGCGAATACCCGCATTGCGCTCGCGAGGCTGGATCGGGCGGTTGGGAAGTAGGCTTCGGGGCTTCAGGGCTTCAGGGCTTCAGGGCTTCAAAGCTTCAAGGCTTCAAGACTCATGTCTGATGAAAAGGCGATTCAGGTTCGTCATCTGACGCGCAAATTCGGCGACTTCACTGCGGTGGACGACGTGTCCTTCGAGGTCGGCAAGGGAGAGATATTCGGATTCCTGGGGAGTAACGGCGCTGGCAAGTCGACGACGATCAGAATGCTCTGCGGCCTGTTGCGGCCCACCTCCGGCACCGCGGCGGTCGGCGGGATCGACGTGGCGCAGAATCCCGAAGGCGTCAAACAGCGCATCGGCTACATGTCACAGCGGTTTTCGCTGTACGAGTTGCTGACCGTCGATCAGAACATCAGGTTCTTCGGCGGCGTGTATGGCCTAAATGCCGCCCGGCTGGAAGTGCGGCGGCGGTTCGTCATCGAGATGGCGGGGCTGCAGGGGCGCGAGCACGCGCTGGCGCGAGATCTGGCCGGCGGTTGGCGTCAGCGGCTGGCGCTCGGCTGTGCGATCCTCCACGAGCCAACGATTCTATTCCTCGACGAGCCAACCGGTGGCGTCGATCCACTCTCGCGCCGCCAATTCTGGCGCCTGATCGACGCGCTCTCCGCATCGGGCGTCACCATCCTCGTCACCACGCACTATCTGGACGAAGCGGAGCGGTGCCATCGCGTCGCGTTGATCCACGGCGGGCGCCTCGCGGCAATCGGAACGATCGCGGAGGTGAAACAGGTCTTTGCCGGCAGATCGATTCTCGAGCTTCGAACCGCGCGCGCGGCCGATGCCATGCGGGTCCTCGACGAGATGCCCGGGGTGGAAAAGACGAGCCTGTTCGGTACGGCCGTCCACGTCGTGCTGCGCGGTGACGGGGCCGGCACTGATGCGCTCGTGACGCATCTTCGCGCTCAGGGCATTGGCGTCGAGTCGGTCGAGGCGGTGTCCCCCTCCCTCGAAGACGTCTTCCTCGACGTCGTCGAACGCGCCGAACAGGCGCGGCGGGCGGCGTCATGAAGAAGGCGCTCGCGGTGTATCGCAAGGAGCTGCGGCAGATCGGACGAGACCGCCGCACGCTGCTCATCCTGATCTTCGTCCCCGCGTTTTTCCTGCTGCTGTACGGCTATGCGCTGAACTTCGACATCCGCCATGTGAAGCTCGCCGTCGAAGACCGTGACGGCACTGCCGAGAGCCGCGCCGTCGTGTCGGCGTTCATCAATTCCGGTTACTTCGACCTCGCCGGAGCGGTCTACGGTCCGGCAGAAGCGGAACGCCTGCTCGATCTCAACGAGGCGCGTGCGGTGCTGGTCATCCCCGAGCGGTTCGGGCGCGACGTACGCAACGGGCTGATGGTCCCGGTCCAGGTCATCGTCAGCGGCGACAACGCCAACACGGCGACGACGGTGCTCGGCTACTCCATCAATATCCTGCGGACCGCTGGTGCGCGGTTCGCGCCGGGCGGCGTGCAGCCGGCGCCGCTCGTCACCGTCGAGCCTCGGATCTGGTACAACCCGGAGTTACGAAGCACGCTGTTCCTCGTGCCAGGCCTCATCGCCTACATCGCGATGATTACGGCGGTCGCCTCTACCGCGCTTTCGATCGTTCGTGAGAAAGAGAACGGGACGATGGAGCAGGTGCGGATGGCGCCGATCGATACCGTGTCGTTCCTGATTGGGAAGACCATTCCGTACTTCCTCATCGCGCTCGCGTCCTCTGTGCTGATCATCGCGGCGTCGATGGTGCTGTTCGGGCTGCCGCTGCGGGGCAGCTGGCTGGCGCTGTTCGTCTCGGCGTCGTTGTTCCTGTTCGGTGCGCTGGCCACCGGCCTGTTGATTTCCACCGTCGCCGACAGCCAGCAGCTCGCCTTTCAGATGGCGCTTCTCATCTCGTTTCTGCCCACGCTGATGCTGTCGGGATTCATCTTTCCAATAAACAGCATGCCGCGCGCGCTCCAGATCGTGACCCACCTCGTGCCGGCGCGTTACTTCCTCATCGCGCTGCGCGGCATCCTGCTGAAGGGGACCGCGATCGGTGACCTGGCGCCACAGCTCGGTGCGTTGACGCTGTATGCGGTCGCCATGCTGGGCCTTGCGTCGGCGCGTCTCGCGCGGTCGGCCGCGGTGTAAAGCGGAGGGCGGCCCGTAAAGGGCCGCCCCACGTAGGCCGGGCCTTGATGGCCCGGCGGGATTTGTATGCAACGACTTCGATTTCTCGTCTGGAAGGAATTCCTCGAACTGCGCAAGGACCCGAAGCTGTTCGGGATTGTGGTCGTCGGTCCGATCCTCCAGTTGACGCTGCTCGGGTACGCCGCGACGACCGACGTCCGCGACGTGCCGGTCGTCGTCGCTGACGGCGACCGCTCGCCGCGCAGCCGTGACGTCATCGCGCGGTTCGACGCATCGCGCAACTTCAACGTCATCAGCGTGGTGTCCACCGTCAATGACGTCGAACCGTACCTGGAACGCGGCGACGCGTCGCTCGCCTTGTCCATCCCGACGGGGTATGGCGCGGACGTGGCCGGTGGCACGCCCGTAACGCTGCAGGTGATTGCGGACGGCAGCGACTCGAATTCGACGACGGTTGCTCTCGGGTACGCGACGAGCCTGCTTGGCGCCTATGCGCAGGAACTTCTGGAGGCGCGGGCCATCGTGGTGCAGGCCGAGGCGGTGCCGTCAGAGGCGGGGGCGGCCTTGACGGGCGCCCTCCCTGCCGCGGGCGGGATCGAGCCGCGGATCCGGGTGTGGTTCAACCCCCAGCTCGAAAGCCGGCATTTCATGATTCCGGGTGTCCTCGCGCTCGTGCTGCTCGTCGTCACCGCGAACCTGGCCTCGATGGCAATCGTGCGCGAGAAGGAGCTCGGCACGCTCGAACAACTGAACGTGACGCCGCTCCGGCGCTGGGAGCTCGTCGTCGGCAAGCTGCTGCCGTATGGGTTGATCGCGATGGTGGACGTGCTGCTCGTGGTGTCGGTGGCGGTGTTCTGGTTCCAGATCCCGCTGCGCGGCAGCTTCCCGCTGCTGCTCGCGATGAGCCTGCTCTACGTGCTCTGCACGCTCGCTCTCGGTCTCTTCATCTCGACGATCTCCGCCACCCAGCAGCAGGCGATGATGACGGCGACGTTCTTTTTCCTGACGCCGATGATCTATCTGTCGGGATTCATCTTTCCGATTGAGAACATGCCGGCGGTGATGCGCGCCATCACGTTCCTGATACCGCTGCGCTATTTCCTCGTGATCGTGCGCGGGATCTTTCTGAAGGGGATCGGTCTGGACTTGTTGTGGCCCCAGGCGGCGGCGCTTGCCGCCTGGGGAGTCGTCGTGCTGTCGCTTGCCGTGGCGCGCAGTCGAAAGCGCGCCGCCTAGATCCGCCGAGCCGGCCTACTTCTTGGGGGCCAGCGTCAGCTCGTTCACCACGCGCGTCACACCCTTGGTCGTCTTGGCGATTTCAGCCGCCCGCGTTTTGCCGGCCAACGACGCGACCGTGCCCTTCAACGTCACGACGTGGTTGTTCGTGTCGACGTTGATGTCGCTGCCCTTCAGCGTGTCCTCGTTGACGAAGTCCGCCTTGAGCTTCGTGGTGATCCAGGAGTCGGTGACCACCTCGCCCGCGGTGCCGGCGGTTTCCTTGGTTTTTTCGCCCGCCTTGTCCGCCTTGGCGGCCGCCTTGTCGCCGGCCTTATCGGCCTTGTCGGCGGCCTTGTCCGCCTTGTCGGCGGCCTTGTCCGCGAGATCCTTGTGCGGCGCGATTGTCAGCGTGTTGACCACCTTCGTAACCCCCTTGGTGGTCTTCGCGATCTCCGCTGCGCGCGCCTTGCCCGCGCTCGAGGCTACCGTGCCCTTCAACGTGACCACGTGATTGACCGTGTCGACGTTGATGTCGCTGTGTTCAAGGGTCTTCTCGTTGACGAAGTCCGCCTTGAGCTTCGTGGTGATCCAGGTGTCGGTGATCGCCTCGCCAGTCTTCTCGACGGCCTGTTCAGTCTTGTTGGCGGCCTTCTTCGTCTGGGCCGCTGCCTTGTCCTTGGTCGACGGCTCCTGCGCGAAACCGGCGGAGGGTAGCGCCACCGCCAGGCCGAGCGCGAGTGTCGCGATCCAGCGTCGAACTGTCATTCTCATGCCTCCTGAGGTATGAATTCCGTACCTAGAGAGGCCTAGCAACAAGCACACCATATCCGGGGGGCAATTTCCTGCGGATTTTCCCCACATCGCTCAGCAATAAACTCAGCTGTTCGATCCGCAGTGTATTCAGAGCAGACGGGCGCGGCGACTAACGCACGATTACGAACGACAAGCCGAGCCGCGCGGCGGCCGCGTTCAACGTGCCGACTTCCTCCTCGAGAAAGTTGCGCGTTTCGCGGTCGAGATCGGCGAGTTCCTTTTCCTGTGCTGCGAGCACTTGCGTCATCCCTGCGGTCGGCGCCCCCTGCGCTTCGATCGCCCAGTCATGCAGAGGCGCCAGCCGCGAGTACAGGCGTGTACCGCCGCGCATCGCCAGGATGTCATACACGACTTCCGCCGTCGGGTTGTGCAGCTTGTCTTCCAGCGCGTCCGCTTTTTGGGCGACGGCCTCCGAGGACTTCAGCAGCCCCGCGATCGGCGCTTCGCCCTTCCGTAATTCGAGCGCGGCCGCTCTGGCTTTCAGTTCTGCCTTCACCGCGCGCAGGTCATTCACGAGGCCCGTCAGCCTGGAGACGTCGTCGCGCACGCGCAGACCGTACGCGAGTTGTGCCTCGAGTTCGTTTTGCGGCGTGTCACCCCGGGGATCGGGTTTTACGACGAGCGGCGAGGTCAGCGTCCTGCCGTCGACGGTCAAGCGGACAGTGTAGGTACCCGGCAGCGCACGCGGTCCTTTCCCGGGATTACCGGCGTCGAGTTTTCCCCCCTTGATGGTCTTTGCCCCTTCCCAAGCGAGGTTCCAGACGCCGCGCTGGATTCCGGGGTCTGTCGGCAGCGCTTCCTTCTTGAGTTCCTCGGGATCCTCGTTATCGGCGCTATTGTCCGGTTCACGGGGGACGCTGCTGAGCGTGCGCACGAGCGTGCCACGCGAATCGAGGATCTCGATCGTCACGTCGGACTTCGGCTTTTCCTTGAGGAAGTAATAAATGGCCGCGCCGCGCGGTGGATTAGGGAAGCTCGCGACGCGCGTGCCATACGCGCCGGCGCCGGTGCGCCAGCGCACCGCGTCGGCCACCGGGAACAGATGCAGGGCCTCCGCCGTGAGCGCGGCCGCCATCTCCCGGACCGGCTGCAAGTCGTCGAGCACCCAGATCGATCGTCCGTGCGTTCCGACCACGAGGTTGTCGTCCTTGACGACGAGGTCGTGAACGGCGACGGTTGGGAGGTTCAGCTTCAGATCCCGCCACGTCGCGCCGTCGTCGATGGAGAACATCACTCCACGCTCGGTTCCCAAGTACAGCTGTCCCCGCTTCGCCGGGTCGACACGAACCGAATGCAGATACACGTCCGAAGCGAGCTTCCCGTCGAGCCGTGTCCATGTCGCACCGAAGTCGGTCGTCTTGTACAAGTAAGGATGCATATCGTCGAGACGGTGGGCGTCGGCGACGACGTACGCAGCGGCCGCATCGAAGGGGGAAGGCTCGATCATGCTGACGGTGGCCCATTCGGGCATGCCGGGCATTTTCGCGGTGACGTTGGTCCAGGTGCGGCCCGCATCACGAGACACGTGGACCAGTCCGTCGTCGCTGCCGGCCCAGATCAGGCCCTTCTGCTTCGGCGACTCCGCGATCGCGAAGACCGTGTCGTAGGTTTCAACGCCGGTGTTGTCGCCGGTGATCGGGCCGCCCGACCATTTCTGCTTCGATTTGTCGTTGCGGGTGAGGTCCGGGCTGATCGCTTCCCACGTCTGGCCGCCGTCGGTGGTGCGAAAGATGACCTGGGCGCCATGATAGATGACGTTGGGATCGTGCGGCGAAGCGGCAATCGGCGCCGTCCACTGAAACCGGTACTTCATGTCTTCGCTGCCGTGTCCTGACGGGTTCTCGGGCCACGCGCTGACATTGCGCGACTCGCCGGTACGATGGTCGTAGCGCGTGATAAGCCCGAGATACTCGCCCGCGTACACGATGTTCGGGTCGGCGGCGTTGGAGACGACGTGGCCTGCCTCGCCGCCGCCGACGTCGTGCCAGTCCGACAACGCGATGGTGCCCCGCAGGCTCGCGCTCGGTCCCTGCGCGGTGCCGAGATCCTGCATCGCGCCGGCGACGTGGTACGGCGTCCGGCTGTCGACCGACACGTGATAGAACTGGCTGATCGGCAACGGCGGCGCGAACCACGTTTCGCCGCCGTTCGTCGAGATGTCGACGCCGCCGTCGTTCGCAACGATCAACCGCTTCGGGTTCTTCGGATCGATCCACGCGTCGTGGTTGTCGCCGTGATGCAGCCCCTTGATGTACTGCACAGTCTTTCCACCATCGATGCTGCGGAGCATCGGCACCTGCGGGAACCAGATCTCTTCGCGGTTGGCGGGATTGACCGTCATCGTGGAGTAGTACCACGCACGCTGCCGCAGGGCGCGCGAGGGGTTGATCAGCTCCCAGGTCGTTCCGCCGTCATCTGATCTGAAGAGGCCTCCCTTCTCGGCTTCGATCAGGGCGTAGACGCGGCGTCCGTCGGACGGGGCGATCGCGATCCCGATCTTTCCCAGGATCCCTTCGGGCAGACCCTGACCCGTGATCTGCGTCCAGGTGTCGCCGCCGTCGCGCGACGAGTAGAAACCGCTTCCCGGTCCGCCGCTGTCGAGGTGCCAGGGTGTGCGGCGCGTTTGCCAGAAGCCCGCGAAGAGAATCGACGGGTTCGTGGGATCCATCTCCACGTCGGAAGCACCCGTGCTGTCGTTCTTCTTCAGGACCTGTTTCCAGCTCTTGCCGCCGTCCGTCGTGCGATACACGCCGCGTTCCGGGTTCGGGCCGAAGGCATGGCCGAGCACCGCCGCGAATGCGATATCCGGATCGCCCGGATGAACCACCATCTTCCCGATCTGCCCCTCCTGCTTCCAGACGTGCGTCCATGTCTTCCCGCCGTCCGTCGACTTGTAGATGCCGTTTCCGGCGGCGACGTTGCCGCGGATGTTGGCTTCACCGGAGCCGACGTAGACGATATTTGGATCCGACGGCGCGACGGCGATCGATCCGATGGAGGAGATCGGCTGATCGTCGAAGATCGGCTTCCACGTCGTGCCGCCGTCGATGGTCTTCCAGACGCCGCCGCTCGCCGTGGCGGCGTAATACGTCGCCGGATCGCCGGCGATCCCGGCGACTCGCGACACGCGGCCTCCAGCCGCGGGACCGATCAGCCGGTACTTGAGCGCCTTGAATTCCTTCGGCGTCGAACCCATGTTCACGTCGGCGGCTGGGGGCTGTTTACCGGCGGGAGCGTCCTGCGCGGTGACGGCTGCTCCGAGAGCCGCGCTCAGCGCGATCGCAAGTGCAGTCTTCCGGACATCGACCATGCGAGATCCTCGATCGTTGTGTACGCGTTCTGCCTGCGCGGCGCTTCCGCGCCGCGGTGCGACGACGCAGCGCCCAGCTTCAGCGGACGCGCCAGGCAGACCGGATAGGATTTTGGAAAAACGCCGTTCAGTATATCGTGTGCCCCGATGCGTCCCGTGGGTGGATTCGAACGTCCGGCGGTTCAGTGGATTTACGTGGCGCTCGGCGTCGTGCTGATTGCCGTGGCCGCCGCCGAGGCGGTGGCGTTGCGCCGCGCGCGCGCCGAGATCGAGTCGCTGCGCGCAGCGGATCTGAACGGTGGAATCGAGCGGGAGCGACTCGAGAGCCGGCTGGCCCACGAGCAGGCGACGCGCGAAGCGCTGACGCTGGAACTGGCGCGCGTCCGCGCTCCGGCAGGCTCAGGCCAGGGCGCGTCGATTCCGGCGTTTCCGACACTGACGCTGACGCCGCTGACGAAACGCGGCGCTCAGCCTCCGGAGGCAACCGTGGCGCGGCCGCCGGCGGAGCAGGCCATTC
>Ga0207650_10000792_pt1 | contig 24273 bp, 18 predicted proteins | sample KBSS63metaG_FD_184325 | JGI IMG/M metagenome (GOLD analysis project Ga0207650, IMG submission 184325) | Switchgrass rhizosphere microbial communities from Kellogg Biological Station, Michigan, USA - KBS S6-3 metaG (SPAdes) (version 2) | ecosystem: Host-associated > Plants > Roots > Rhizosphere...
GTCGGGAAGGCGATCGTCGACGCCGCCGCGATCTTGCGTCCGGCGACGACGAAATCGACGTCGCGGCAGTTGCCGGCGCCTTCCAGGTAGGTGCCGCTGGAGCTGCCGTAGCCGGGCCGCAGCGCCAGCACCACCATGTCGCCGCGAGAAACGAACCAGCGCGCGGCACGGGCGAAGCCGAGGCGGGTGTCGGCGAGCTTGCGCTTGTCCGCGGGCGTGCCGTGGTGGATGACGATCAGCGGGAACGGGCCGGAGCCGGCAGGACGATAGATCCGTGCGGCGAGATCGTAGTCGACTCCTTGCACGGTCACGGGCATCCGCACGTCGGTGATGCGGGCCGGCTGTGCGGACGCCGGCGTTGCGAGGGCGAGAACGGCGGCGGCGAGCGCGGCCGCGAATAGATGGTTGCGCATGGGAAGGGGCTGGCCTGGACGGAGTGCGTGGCGACGCGTCGTGGCGGTTGGTGCGCGATCGGGCCCGCCGCAGGCGGCCTGCCGTGTCGCTGGGCGAGGCCGCGGCCACGACGCGGCACGCGGCTTCGTTGGGGAAATGGACGGGCTACGGCAAGCCGTGGGCCCCGTCATGTCCTGGGAGTGCGGCGACCTGCCGGCGGCGGATCCGGCGGCGTGTCGCTTCCCTTCCCACGCCACGACGCCTGCAGCGCACGACGCCGCGTTGCAGGCCGCCGCCGCGTCCTGCTCAGAAGTCCTGCTGCAGGCTCAGGTACACGCCGCGCCGCGGCGCCCACTGCGGCGCGAACACGCCGATGCCGCCGCCATCGCGCAACTGGTAGCTGCGATCGAGCACGTTCAGCACCGCCAGTTGCGCATGCAGCGGATGCGCGCTGAGCGCGAAGTCGTGGCCGGCGCTGAGGTTGAGCTGGAAGTACGACGGCAACTCGCCACCGTTGGGGACCGTGTCGGTGTCGGTGCGCAGGCCACTGCCGAACAGGTAGTTGGCGCCGATCCGGCTGGCGTCGTCGATCGCGTAGTTGATGCCGCCGGAGGAGGTGAATTTCTGGTCGTGGTCCAGGTGGATCCAGTTGTCGTCGACATAGGCCAGCGCGTCCGGGTCGAAGTTGTACAGGCTGGTCATGACCCGCTTGCCCATCGCCTTGCTGTAGGCCACGTTGAAGTAGGCGGTCACCGGGCCGTTGTCGTAGTCGGCGCTGAATTCGGCGCCGCGGATGCGGCCGTAGCGGTAGTTGAAGGTGGAATAGACATAGGCGGCGCCGAACTGGCCTTCGTCCTGCAGGCGGTCGGCCTTGCGGTAGTAGGTGTCCAGGCCCAGGGTCAGGTGCTCGTTGACCACTTGCGAGATGCCCAGGTCGTAGTAGTCGCTGCGTTCGCTCAGCGGCGTGGTCGCGCCGCCGGCGGTGGACTGCTGGTTGGTGGTGCCGTCGTACAGGGCGATGTCGCTGGTGGAGATCAGCTCGCTGGCCGGCGGGGTGAAGTAACGCGCGTAGCCGGCATGCACGGTGGTGTCGGCGCTGGCCTGCCAGACCACGCCCAGGCGCGGGCTGAGCTGGCCTTCGGTGCTGCCGAAGGCCTTGTAGCGGTCGCCGCGCACGCCGTAGTTCACGGTCCAGTCGTCGCCGATCTTCCATTCGTCCTGCAGGTACAGCGCGTAGGTGCTGGCGTGGAAGCGGCTGGCATCGGGAATGAAGATCGGCACGTTGCTGGTCTGGTTGCCGTCGGCATCGGCGGGGAACACGTAGGAATCGTTGCTGGCGACGGCGTGCTCGAAGTTGCCGTACAGGCCGTAGCGCAGGGTATGCGCGTCGCCGAGCGGGGTGGAGAAGTCGGCCTGCACGGTGTTGGCGCGGTTGCTGCGGTCCACCTGCGAGGCGACGCCGTTGAAGATCAGGTCGCCGGCGACGTCGGGCGAGAACGCGACGCTGCTGTAGCGCTGTCCGGCCGACAGCTGGTAGCTGGTGGCGCCGAGCGACCCCTGCAGCACCAGGGTGCCGAAGCGGGTGTTCTCGCGCTGGTTCTCGTCGAGCTGGGACGAGTCGAAGTCGGTGGTGCCCAGGTAGTCGTACTTGGGCGTCTGCCCTGGATTGTTCGGGATCTGGAAGCGGTTGTTGGCGTAGCCGACCAGCAGGCTGAGCCGGGTGTTCTCGTCGAGCAGGTAGCTGAGATCGGCGAAGCCCTTGCCCTGGTGCGTCTTGTCGTGCTCGGGCGTGCGGCTGTCGACCGGATTCTCCATGCCGTTCCTGTTCTGCGCGTAGTCGCCGCTGACGAACCAGCTCCAGCGGCCGCTGCTGCCCCACCAGGAGGCGTTCGGGTTGAGCGTGCCGTAGGAGCCGCCGGTGAGGCCGACGCTGCCGCCGTTGCCCAGTTCCACGCCGCTCTTGGTGGTGATGTCGACCACCGCCGCGGTGCGGTCGCCGAACTGCGCCGGCAGCGCGCCGTCGAGCAGCTTGATGCTCTTGATCGTGCGCGGGTCCAGGCTCTGGCCGAAGCCGGAGATGGATTCGGGGATCAGCACGCCGTTGATGCGGTACTGCAGGTTGGCGTGGTCGCCGCGCACGTGGATGCCGCCGTAGGAGTCCTGGACCACGCCCGGCGCCTGCAGCAGCACCTGGTTGAGCGGGGTGGAGGCGCCCAGCGGCAGGCGCTCGATGTCCTCGGCGCTGATCGTGTACTGGCTGCTGCCGATGTCCGGCGACAGCGCATTGCGCGCGGCTTCGAGCTTGGCGGTGACGGTGACGGCATCCAGGTCGGTGGTGCGGTCGGGGCCGGCAGCGGCCGGGGCCGCGTCGGCGAGCGCGAGACCGGGGGCGGCCAGCAGGATCAAGGCGATGGCGGTGGAGAGTGGGCGAGGAGTCATGGGTACGGGCCGGTGAGGGGATAAATTTGTTACTAAGTAACAATCTGCTTCCACAAAAGCGCTGGCGTAGGTCGGAAGTCATGGCCGGCTGGGCGAGGTTGCTTGCCGTTCATGTCTGCGCGACCGACGCCCCGATGGGCGGCGTGCGCGACGCGTAAACGCTTTGCGTCGCGGCCAGGCTCTGCGAACATCGCAGACTGCCTAGGAGTCCTTTCATGAACCTGTCGTCCCCCACCGTCGCGCCCGTGTCCGATCCGTCGTCCTGGGCGCCTTCCAGTTGGCGTGGCAAGCCCGCGCTGCAGATGCCTGTCTATCCGGACGCGCAGGAACTGGAGGCGGCGCTGGGCGAACTGCGCCATCTGCCGCCGCTGGTCACCTCGTGGGAAATCTTCGCGCTGAAGAAGCAACTGGCCGAGGCGCAGGAGGGCAAGCGTTTCCTGCTGCAGGGCGGCGATTGCGCGGAGAACTTCAGCGACTGCGAATCGGGCACGATCTCCAACCGGCTCAAGGTGCTGTTGCAGATGAGCCTGGTGCTGGTGCACGGCTTGCGCCTGCCGGTGGTGCGGGTCGGCCGCTACGCCGGCCAGTACGCCAAGCCGCGCTCGGCCGATACCGAGACCCGCGACGGCGTCACCTTGCCCAGCTACCGCGGCGACGTGGTCAACGGCCCGGAGTTCACCGCGCAGGCGCGCGTGCCCGATCCGCGGCGCATGATCACCGCGCATTCGCGCTCGGCGATGACGATGAACTTCGTGCGCGCGCTGATCGACGGCGGCTTCGCCGACCTGCATCATCCCGAATACTGGAACCTGAGCTGGGTCGGCTATTCGCCGCTGGCCGAGGACTACCAGAAGATGGTGGCCTCGATCGGCGACGCGGTGCGCTTCATGGAGACCCTGTCCGGCGCGCAGCTGTACAACCTCAACCGCGTCGATTTCTACACCTCGCACGAAGCGCTGCTGCTGCCGTACGAGGAAGCGCTGACCCGCGAGGTGCCGCGGCAGTGGGGCTGGTTCAACCTCAGCACGCACTATCCGTGGATCGGCATGCGCACCGCGGCGCTGGACGGCGCGCACGTGGAGTACTTCCGCGGCATCCGCAATCCGATCGCGATCAAGGTCGGGCCGTCGGCGCAGCCGGACCAGTTGCTGCGCCTGATCGACGTGCTCAATCCGGAGGACGAACCGGGCCGGCTGACCTTCATCCACCGCATGGGCGCGGCGCAGATCGCCGAGAAGCTGCCGCCGCTGCTGGAGGCGGTGAAGCGCGATGGCCGCCGCGTGCTGTGGGTGTGCGATGCGATGCACGGCAACACCGAGAGCACCAGCAACGGCTACAAGACGCGCCGCTACGCCAACGTGCTCGGCGAGGTGGAGCAGTCGTTCGACATCCACGCCGCGGCCGGCACGCGGCTGGGCGGCGTGCACCTGGAGCTGACCGGCGAGGACGTCACCGAATGCACCGGCGGCGCGCGCGAACTGACCGAGCGCGACCTGGAGCGCGCCTACCGCTCCAGCGTGGATCCGCGCCTGAACTACGAGCAGTCGCTGGAGATCGCGCTGGCGATCGTGCGCAAGCAGAACGGGCGCGCGCTGCCGCTGGCGACGGACTGAGCGGCTGCGCGCTGCCGCGTCGCTGCGTTCGTGCCGTAGCGACAGGTGCCCGATGCGCGACGCGGGCGCATGCCGAGGTGCCGGCGGCGCGGGCGATGCGGCTCGTGGTCTGCTCGAGGCGGTCGATGCGGGCAGCGCGCCGCAAACATGCCGCGGGCCGTTGCCGCTGCGGACATTGGGCGGCGTGGCGTACCGTGGGCGAATGCGCCAGTCAGTCAGTCCGCGGATCGTGGGCATACTCGCCCGCCGTCGCGATCCGCTTTCGAACGGGATCGAAGGTGCGCGAACAGCGCACCTTCGTTGCCTGTGCGGCATTTGCGGCGCCGATGTCGGGCCGGGACGCTACGCCACCACGTCGCCAATTCGGTAGCGCCTGACCAGTACCTCATGCTCCCGTCGTTACGGCGCTGCGTCCGGACGTGCCAGCGACTGCAGGCCGTCAGCGTTGTCGTGGATGGCGATGCTTTCCCGCGCACCGCGCACCGCGCACCGTGCTGCGGGCTGTGTCCTTTGTGCGCATGCATGCGCCGGCCTGGCGGCGCCAGCCCCCGCCATGGCGGCGCTGTGCGGCGCTCGACACGACGCTTATGTTCGCTTTGCCACACTGGCGCGTCTCCTCCCCCTTCAAGGAGCGCATCTTGAATCTGGATCTGGATTGGATCCCGTGGCGCGACTACACCCTGCCGATCGGCGCCGCGGTCGTGCTCGGCTTCCTCGCCTGGTGGTTGTTGCTGCGCATCGCGCAGCGCATGCGCGGGCGCGACTACCGGCGTGCCCGCATCATCGGCGTGGTCAGCGTGCCGATGGCCTTCCTGCTGCCGATGCTGCTGCTCAGCTTCGCGCTGGAATCCACGCCGCTGCAAGAGCGCGCGTTGACCGACCTGCAGCACCTGCTGCACATCGGCATGATCGGTTGCGTGACCTGGCTGCTGGTCCGTGGTGTCGCCGCGCTGGAACGGGCGATCCTGCGCAGCTATCCGATCGAGGTGGCCGACAACCTGACCGCGCGCCGCGTGCAGACCCAGACCCGGGTGCTGGCGCGCGTGGTCATGGGCACGGTCGTGCTGCTCGGCACCTCGGTGGTGTTGCTGACCTTCCCGGCGGTGCGGCAGATCGGCACCACGCTGCTGGCCTCGGCCGGCATCATCGGCCTGGTCGCCGGTATCGCCGCCAAGCCGGTGTTCGGCAATCTGATCGCCGGCCTGCAGATCGCCTTGACCCAGCCGATCCGGCTCGACGACGTGGTCATCGTCGAGGGCGAGTGGGGCCGCATCGAGGAGATCGGCAGTTCCTACGTGGTGGTCCGCATCTGGGACAAGCGGCGGATGGTGGTGCCGCTGACCTGGTTCATCGAGAACCCGTTCCAGAACTGGACGCGCAGCAGCGCCGACCTGCTCGGCACCGCGTTCCTGTGGCTGGACTACCGCACGCCGATCGCGCAGGTGCGCGCCGAGCTGGAGCGGATCTGCAAGAGCGAGCCGCTGTGGGATGGCCAGGTCTGCGTGACCCAGGTGACCGAGACCAGCGAGCGTACGATCCAGGTGCGGTTGCTGGTGAGCGCGCGCAACTCCGGCGATGCGTTCGACCTGCGCTGCATCGTGCGCGAGCGGATGATCGACTTCCTGACCCGCGAGCATCCCTACGCCTTGCCGCGGACGCGGGCGGAGATCGCGTCGGAAGCGGAGCGGCCAGCGCGTCCGGCGCCGGCCGCGGCCATGGATTCGGCGGCGATGCGGTCGCCTGGCGCCGAGGACGGCACGCCGGCGGCGGAAGTGGCGCAGGAGTCGGCGGTGCCAAGGCCGGAGCCGGAGTAGCGTCGTGGGGAGGGTGTCCGTGGGCCAGCGCCTGGCATGCGCCGATGTGGTCCGCGGACGCGCCGGGCGCCGCATACGCCGCATTTGTAGGAGCGGCTTCAGCCGCGACACCACGCAGCCGGAGCCGGAGCCGGAGCCGCAACACAACGCATCCGGGCAGTTGATGCCGCCGGACGGTGCATGTCGCGGCTGAAGCCGCTCCTACAGGGAGTGGCGCCGGCGCCGGACCAGGTCGCGGGCGAGGATGCCGACCACGGCGAGGTTGATCGCCAGGACCGCCCATGCGGCCCAGCCGGGGTGGCGCACGATCGCGTAGACGTCGAACGGCAGATAGATCGCGGCGGAGACGCAGCCCAGCATCGACGCCCAGGCCTTGGCGCGCCACAGGCCCCAGGCCTCGACGATGTGCAGCACGCCATAGGCGAGCATGCCGGCGGCGGCCAGGTGCACCGCGCCGGGGTTGATCATGGTCAGCAGCGAGGGCAGGGCGCCATGGTCCGGGTCCAGGCTGAAACGCACGATCAGCTTGTCCACCCCCGCGCGCAGCGGGGCCGGCCCCATCAGTTCCAGCCCCGTGGCCGCCAGCACCGCGAGCAGGCCCTTGCCGGCCTCCAGCAGTGCGATCAGGTGCAGACCCGGATGCGCATGCGGATCCGGGTTGTACGCCTTGTCGGCGGCCATGGGCGTGCGCTGCTGCCGCTTAGCCCGCGCGACCCGCGCGCTTGCGCTCGTTCTCGGTCAGGTGCTTCTTGCGCAGGCGGATCTCCTTCGGGGTGACTTCGACCAGTTCGTCGTCCTCGATGAAGTCCAGCGCCTGCTCCAGCGTGTACTTGATCGCGGGGGTCAGCTTGATCGCATCGTCCTTGCCCGAAGCGCGCATGTTGGTCAGCGGCTTGGTCTTGATCGCGTTGACGGTCAGGTCGTTGTCCTTGGAGTGGATGCCGACCAACTGGCCTTCGTACACGTTGTCGCCTTCGGCAGCGAACAGGCGGCCGCGCTCTTCCAGCGGGCCCAGCGCGTAGGCGGGGGTGGCGCCCGGCGCGTTGGCGATCATCACGCCGTTCTGGCGCTTGGCGATGGCGCCCTGTTCCTTCGGGCCGTAATGGTCGAACACGTGGAACAGCAGGCCCGAGCCCTGGGTCAGGGTGCGGAACTCGTTCTGGAAGCCGATCAGGCCACGCGCCGGGATCATGTAGTCCAGGCGCACGCGGCCCTTGCCGTCGGGTTCCATGTTCTTGAGCTGGCCCTTGCGGGTGCCCAGCTTCTCCATCACGCCGCCCTGGTGCTGCTCCTCGATGTCCACCACCAACTGCTCGACCGGCTCCATCAGCTTGCCGTCGATCTCCTTGATGATGACCTCCGGGCGCGACACCGCCAGCTCGAAGCCCTCGCGGCGCATGTTCTCGATCAGCACCGACAGGTGCAGCTCGCCGCGGCCGGAGACCAGGAACTTGTCGGCGTCTTCCAACTGCTGCACCTTCAGCGCCACGTTGTGCACGGTCTCGCGCTCCAGCCGGTCCTTGAGCTGGCGGCTGGTCAGGAACTTGCCGCCGGACAGGTCCTTGTTGCCGGCGAACGGCGAGTTGTTGACCTGGAAGGTCATCGAGATGGTCGGCTCGTCCACGGTCAGCGGCGGCAGCGCCTCGGGGGCCTCCAGCGCGCACACGGTGTCGGAGATGGTCAGCTCCTGGATGCCGGAGATGGCGACGATGTCGCCGGCCTGCGCGCTGTCCTGCTCGATCCGCTCCAGGCCCAGGAAGCCCAGCACCTGCAGCACCTTGCCCTGGCGCTTCTTGCCTTCGCGGTCGATCACCGCCACCGGCATGTTCTTCTTCAGCACGCCGCGCTGGATGCGGCCGATGCCGATCACGCCGACGAAGTTGTTGTAGTCCAACTGGCTGATGCGCATCTGGAACGGGCCGTCCGGATCCACGTCCGGCTTCGGCGCGTGCTGCATGATCGCTTCGTACAGCGGGGTCATGTCGCCGTCGCGCGCGCTGTCGTCCAGCGAGGCGTAGCCGTTCAGCGCCGAGGTGTAGACGATCGGGAAGTCGAGCTGCTCGTTGGTCGCGCCGAGCTTGTCGAACAGGTCGAACACCTGGTCGATCACCCAGTCCGGACGCGCGCCGGGGCGGTCGATCTTGTTGACCACCACGATCGGCTTGAAGCCCATCGCGAACGCCTTCTGGGTCACGAAGCGGGTCTGCGGCATCGGGCCGTCCATCGCGTCGACCAGGATCAGCACGGTGTCCACCATCGACAGCACGCGCTCCACCTCGCCGCCGAAGTCGGCGTGTCCGGGGGTGTCGACGATGTTGATGCGGTTGCCCTGCCAGGTGATGGCGGTGTTCTTGGCCAGGATGGTGATGCCGCGTTCCTTTTCCTGGTCGTTGCTGTCCATCACGCGCTCGGCCAGCACCGTGCGCTCGGACAGGGTGCCGGACTGCTTCAGCAGGCAGTCGACGAGGGTGGTCTTGCCGTGGTCGACGTGGGCGACGATGGCGATATTGCGAAGATTTTCGATGGACATGCGAAAGGGGGCCAGCCGGCGCCAGAAGGAAGGAAAGGAAGCCACCTAGTATACCCGGATCCCGTGGCGCCTGCCGGCGTCCGGCGGCGGCAGGCCGGGCGCGCCCGTTCAGGTGCCGGCGGCGGGCGCGGGCGAAGCCTGAACAAGGCGCCGTGTATCCTAGGCGCCCCTCATGACGCCCCCGTTTCCAAGGAATCCCATGTCCCTGATCGCCCATTTCGACACCGCCCGCGGCCCGATCACCATCGAGCTGTATCCCGACAAGGCCCCGCTGACCGTGGCCAACTTCGTGAACCTGGCCAAGCGCGGCTTCTACGACGGGCTGAACTTCCACCGCGTGATCGCCGACTTCATGATCCAGGGCGGTTGCCCGGAAGGCTCCGGCCGCGGCGGCCCGGGCTACCGCTTCGAGGACGAGACCAACAACGGCGTGCGCCACGACCGCGGCGTGCTGTCGATGGCCAATGCCGGCCCCAGCACCAACGGCAGCCAGTTCTTCATCACCCACACCGCCACCCCGTGGCTGGACGGCAAGCACACCGTGTTCGGCAAGGTGATCGAGGGCCTGGAGGTGGTGGACAGCGTCGCCCAGGGCGACGTGATCAACAAGATCACCATCGAAGGCGATACCGACGCGGTTCTGGCGGCCAAGGCCGACCGCGTCGCCGAGTGGAACCGCACCCTCGACGCCTGATCCGGCGCTGTCCGCGCGCCCGGTCCTGCGGCCGGGCACGCGGACCCTGCGTGCTACCATTTCCCGGTTGACTGCCGCACCCGACCACCGATGACGATGCGTCCCCTTGTGTTGTGCCTGCTGCTGCTCGCCATCGGCGGCGGCGTGCACGCGTGGTGGCGCAGCGCGGCCTCGGCGCCGTCGGCCGCACTCGCCGCCGGCGATCCGCGCCTGCTGACCGGCGACGCAGGCATCGTCATGCTCGCCGCCGACTGGTGCGGCTACTGCCGCCGGCAACAGGCCGATTTCGAACGTGGCCAGGTCCGCTACCGCGTGCTCGACGTGGACCAGGAGGACGGCCGCCTGGCCGCCGCCGCGCTGGGCCGCGAGAACGTGCCGGTGACCGTGATCGGCCAGCACGTGATCGACGGCTACGACCCCGCCGCCCTGGACGCGCACCTGCAGCCGCTCGGCTACCGCATCTACTGACCCTTTATCCCTTTTTTAGCAGAGGAACCCCCCATGAAGACACCCGTACGTGTTGCTGTGACCGGCGCCGCCGGCCAGATCGGCTATGCCCTGCTGTTCCGTATCGCCTCCGGCGACATGCTGGGCAAGGACCAGCCGGTGATCCTGCAGTTGCTGGAACTGCCGATGGAGAAGGCCCAGGCCGCGCTGAAGGGCGTGATGATGGAGCTGGAGGACTGCGCGTTCCCGCTGCTGGCCGGCATGGTCGGCACCGACGACGCCGAAGTGGCGTTCAAGGACGCCGACATCGCCCTGCTGGTCGGCGCGCGTCCGCGCGGCCCGGGCATGGAGCGCAAGGACCTGCTGCTGGAGAACGCCAAGATCTTCACCGCGCAGGGCGCGGCGCTGAACAAGGTGGCCAAGCGCGACGTCAAGGTGCTGGTGGTCGGCAACCCGGCCAACACCAACGCCTACATCGCGATGAAGTCGGCGCCGGACCTGAACCCGAAGAACTTCACCGCCATGCTGCGCCTGGACCACAACCGCGCGCTGAGCCAGCTGTCGCTCAAGCTCGGCAAGCCGGTCGGCGGCATCGAGAAGCTGGTGGTGTGGGGCAACCACAGCCCGACCATGTACCCGGACTACCGCTTCGCCACCGCCGACGGCGCCGCCATCGCCGACGCGATCAACGACCAGGAATGGAACGCCGGCACCTTCATCCCGACCGTGGGCAAGCGCGGCGCGGCGATCATCGAGGCGCGCGGTTCGTCCTCGGCCGCCTCGGCCGCCAACGCCGCCATCGACCACGTGCGCGACTGGGTGCTGGGCAGCAACGGCAAGTGGGTGACGATGGGCGTGCCGTCCGACGGCTCCTACGGCATCCCGGAAGGCGTGATGTTCGGTTTCCCGGTGACCACCGCCAATGGCGAGTACACGCTGGTCAAGGACCTGCCGATCGACGACTTCAGCCAGAAGTACATCGACAAGACCCTGGCCGAGCTGGAAGAAGAGCGCAGCGGCGTGGCGCACCTGCTGGGCTGATCGTTCGAGATCGGTGCGCGAGAAGACGCCGGGCTCGCTCGGCGTTTTTCGTTTGCGGAGACGTGCACGCGGCGACAACAGCGTTAGACTGCGCGGCTTGGAACGAGCATGGAGCGCACGATGCACCAACGGATATGGGGTTTGCTGCTGTTGCTGGCGGCTGGATTGGCGTGGTCCGGGTCGGCCAAGGCCTGGCAGTCCTGCCAGGACGTGGTGGTCGGCATGTACAACAACCAGCCGGTGATGCAGAGCCAGTGCACCTGGCTGGCCGGCGCGGTCGCGCTGGATCCGGCGACCCGGGCGATGGGCTCGGTATGGAACTACGGCGATGCCGATGCGGCCAAGGCCGCCGCCGCGCGCGATTGCGGTCCGTCGTGCCTGGTGGTGAGTTTCTACGACGACTACTTCTATTTCGCCGCCTCGGACGAGGACGTCATCGGCTATGCCCCGACGGCGGAAGCGGCGCTGCGGCAATGCGAGCTCGCTAAGCCGGGCGTCCGCTGCGACGTGGTCGTCTCGGCCGGCAGCGGCGGTCGCGCCGTGTACTGGTACTTCAATGCGCTGGGCTACAACGGGACTCGGCAGAAAGCCTATGCGGTCAGCGGCGGCATGCGTCGCAGCGATGCCCGCCAGGCCGTGCTGCAGGCATGCGGCGGCGAGGCGGATTGCTTCGCCTACGTGCATCAGCAGCCGCACGCGGCGATGGCGCTGGGCGAGGACGGCAAGCTGTACGCATCGGAGGGCAACAGCGCCTGGCAGGCGCGGCGCGCGGCGAAGAAGTACTGCGCCGGCGAGCAGAGCAAAAAGGCCAAGTGCGAGATCGTGGCCGAGACCAGCAAGGCCGCCCCCTAGGGCGGTCCGCGCGGGGCACGCGGTCGCTACGCCAGCGCACAGGGCGGAGACGCCATGCTGGCGCGGCGGCGATGGCCGTGCGCCGCAAACCATTCCACGACTGCGCGCGCGACAGCCGGCCTCGGCGGCGCGTCGTCGCCATTCGGCGCGGCCTCGGCCAGGTGCAGTCGCTCGATCGTCGCATCGGTGGCGACAGGGCCATGACCTTGCTCCCGCGCGCCACCGTTCGCGGGTGTGCTAGGTTTTTCCGGCCATTGATTGGGGGACACAGCATGACGCGCGCGCCGTACCGTTGGATCGGAGGGCTGGCGCTCGCCAGTCTGTTGCCACTGGCCGCCAGCGCCGCGGAGAGCGGCTACCGGCAGCCGCCCGAGCCGCTGCTGGGGGTGATGCGCGCGCCGCTCAATCCCTCGCCGCGGCTCGATCCCACCGGCAAGACCCTGCTGCTGGTGCAACGCACCCAGTATCCGCCGATCGCGCGCGTCGCCGAGCCGTACCTGAAGTTGGCCGGCGTGCGCGTGGAACCGCGCACTCACGCCCGCCACGACATGTCCAACGGCTACGGCATCCGTGCCTGCCTGGAAGGCTTCTCGCTGGTCGACGTGGCCAGCGGCAGGCAGACCGCGGTGACCCTGCCGGCCGGCGCTTGCCCGGCGCAGCCGGTGTGGTCGCCGGATGGGCGTCGCTTCGCCTTCAACAACACCGCCGCCGACCGCGTCGAACTGTGGCTGGGCGACGTCGCCACCGGCGCGGTGCGGCGCATCGACGGCGTGCAGCTCAACCCGGTGCTGGGCGGCGAGATCCAGTGGCTGGGCGGCAGCGACACGCTGCTGGTGCGGACGGTCCCGCAGGACCTGGGTCCGGCGCCGGTCAAGCCGGCGGTGCCGCCGGGACCGGAGGTGAAGGAAAGCATCCAGGGCAAGGGCGAGAGCAGCACCTACGAGGCGCGCGACACGCTGTCCAGCCCGGAGGACGAGGCCTTGTTCGCCTACTACGCCACCTCGCAGCTGCTCACCGTGGATGCCGCCAGCGGCAGGCAGACCAAGGTCGGCGCGCCGGCGGTCTACAGCGTGGTCGATGGCGCGCCCGACGGCCGCCACGTGCGCGTGGAGCGGCTGAAACGGCCGTATTCCTACGTCACCACCTACGCCCGTTTCGCCCACGACGTGGCGGTCCTGGACCTGGCCGATGGCGGCGAACGCGTGCTGGCCACGTTGCCGGTCGCCGATCGGGTGCCCGTGCAGGGCGTGCCGACCGGGCCGCGCGCCTATGGCTGGCGCGCCAACCAGCCGGCCACCCTGGTCTGGGCCGAAGCGCTGGACGGCGGCGACTGGAAGGCGACCGTTCCCGCGCGCGACCGCCTGTTGACCCTGTCGGCGCCGTTCACCGGCAAGCCGCGCGAACTGGCCAAGGTCACCCAGCGCTATGCCGGCCTGTCCTGGTTCGCGCAAGGCGGCCACGTGCTGCTGGACGAGTACGACGAGAACCGCCACTGGCGCCGCACCACGCTGCTGGACGCTGATCGCCCCGGCGCGCCCGGGCGGGTGCTGTTCGACCTGTCCACCGACGACCTGTACGCCGATCCCGGCAACCCCGAGCTGCGCCGCCTGGGCAACGGCGAGTACGTGCTGCGCGAGGACAACGGCGCGCTGTTCCTGAACGGGCAGGGCGCCACCCCGGCCGGCGACCGGCCGTTCCTGGACCGCTACGAACTGGCGACCGGCAAGACCCAGCGCCTGTTCCGCAGCGACGCCACGGTGGACGAAGCCTTCGCCGGATTCGCCGGCGACGACACCACCCGCCTGCTGACCTGGCGGCAGTCGCCGAGCGAGCCGCCCAACGTCTACCTGCGCACGCTGGGCCAGGCACAGCCGGCCGCGGCGGCGGGAGAGGCGGTGGTCGCCTCCAGCCTGGCGCCGGTGACCCGCTTTCCCGACCCGACCCCGCTGGTGCGGCAGATCAAGAAGCGGCTGGTGACCTACACGCGCAAGGACGGGGTGGAATTGTCCTTCACCCTGTACACGCCGCCGGGCTACAAGGAAGGCACGCGGGTGCCGGCGATCCTCTACGCCTATCCGCTGGACTATGCCGAAGCCTCCAAGGCCGGCCAGGTCAGCGGCGCCAACGAGCGCGATTTCACCCGCCTGTCTTCCTACCAATTGCTGCTGCTGGCCGGCTACGCGATCATCGACGATGCCGCGTTCCCGATCGTCGGCGACCCCAAGAACGCCTACGACACCTACCTGCAGCAGTTGGTGGAGAACGCGCAGGCGGCGGTGGACAAGGCGGTGGCGCTGGGCGTGGTCGACCGCGACCGCATCGGCGTCACCGGCCACAGCCACGGCGCGCTGATGGCGGCCAATCTGCTGGCGCATACCGACCTGTTCCGCGCCGGCGTGGCCACCAGCGGCAGCTACAACAAGACCCTGACCCCGTTCGGCTTCCAGAACGAGCGGCGCTCGTTCTGGGCGGCGCCGGAGGTGTACGCGCAGGCCTCGGCGTTCTTCCATGCCGACAAGATCAACGAGCCGCTGCTGATCGTGCACGGCATGGACGACGCCAATCCCGGCACCGAGACCACCCAGGCGCCGCGCCTGTTCCAGGCGATCCGCGGCAACGGCGGCACCGCGCGGCTGGTGCTGCTGCCGTTCGAACCGCACTGGTACACCGCGCGCGAATCCAACGAGGACGTGGTGGCGGAAATGCTGGAATGGTTCGATCGCTATGTGAAGAATGCGCCGCCGCGTGCGGCGGCGGCGAAGGAGGCCGTGCAGAAACAGTAGTTGACTGATCTGGAGAGCATGAAGCGATTGACTTTTCGTGCAACTCAGCACGGACTCTGCGGCCACTCGCTTCCAGCAAGCGCCGAAGAATGTGGCGGTCACATTCGCGGTGCCGCTTGATGTGAGTCTCAGACTTCCAAGGGGAATCCATGGCGTATCTTGGCGTGCATTTTGCCCTGTCTGCCGACGACGTCGCGTCCTTGTTGTCCAAGCAAACGGATGACGAACGCCTCGCGCTGATCCAGGAAGATATCGAGCAGCGATATTTCGAGGAGTTCCAGGCTTATGTCGCCGAGAGCGACAAAGCGTGGGATGCCATGCATCGTGCGCTTTCCGACGGGCTGCTCAGCGATGACGGAGGCCAATATCCACTGAATCATGTCGTCCTCGGCGGCCAGTCCCTTTATGGCCGAGACGACTACATCATCAGTCTGAAAACACCCGCGCAGGTCAAGGATGTGGCTTTGGCAGCCATGGAGATCACGGCGGATCAGTTCAGGGCGTTGTACGACGGCATCGATTCGGAAGATTACGGACTTGAGCTGACGGACGAGGACTTCCAGTACACATGGGAATGGTTCCAAAGCGTTCGCGCTTTGTACCAGGCCGCAGCTTCCGAGGGCCGGCACGTTCTTTTCACGGTCGACACGTAGGCGGTCCGGAGCGCGTGTGGACGCTTGCGCCCTGGCGCCCGCTTGGTTGCCTCGTTCGCCTCCCCGGATCCTTCGATCAAGGTCAGAACGACCTCCGCGCTGCGGCAGGACGAATGCTCGGAGCCGACGCGTCGGCCTTGGGAAGGGCGGCATGGACGATCAAGCATCGCCTTGGGTCGAATGCGACAGAAGCCATCGCTTGAATGCCTCCATCGCCGGCGTGACAGGCCGGCTCTTCAGCGCGGTCAGCCAGTAGGCGCCGGTGTTCACCGAGACGGGAAACGGCTGGACCAGGCGTCCGCTGTCGCGATCGCGTTCGAACATGCACGCCGGCACCAACGCCACGCCGTATCCATCGATGGCCGCCTGCGCCATCAGGGCGGAGGCATCGAACATGGGGCCGCGCGCGGGAATCGGCGCCACGCCCGCGGCATCGAACCACGCCGCCCAATCCTGCGGACGGTAGGAGCGCAACAGCGGGACGCGCCGCAGATCCTCCGGCGTTTGCAGGCCCTCGGCAACCGTCGGCGAACACATCGGCGACAGCGGCGCATCCATGAGATGTTCCGCCTGCACGCCATGCCAGGCGCCATCGCCGAAACGGATCGCGAAATCCAGGCGCTCGCCAGCGACATCGACCCGGTTGTTGTTGGTGAGCAGGCGCAGATCGACGAACGGATAGAGCTGCTCGAAGTCTTCCAGCTTGGGCAGCAGCCATCCCACTGCGAACGTGCCAACGACGCTGACGGTCAGCACCTCGCGGCGGTGACCGCGCTCGAATTGCTCCAGCATCCTGCCGAGCCGGGTGAAGGTGTCGCTCAGTGTCGGGACCAGGGCGAGACCTTCGTCGGTGATCAGCAAGCCCTTGGAGGTTCTACGGAAAAGGCGAACGCCCAGGCGCTCCTCGAGCGACTTCACCTGGTGGCTGATGGCGGCCGGCGTCACCGACAGTTCCTCGGCAGCCAGGGTGAAAGACAGATGCCGCGCGGCGCTTTCAAAGGCCTTCAGGGCATTCAACGACACCGCCACCCCCATGGCCTTGCTGTTAGATTTACTTGAAGCTGCCAAGAGATAACATCCTTTGCGCGCACGCCTGACGGATCACACTATAGCGCCGGGCAATTATCGGAGGCATGGACGTGACTCGAAACCTGTGGCGCATGACGTATGTAGTCGGTTCTCTTTTTGCGGCGTGCGCCGCATCGGCGGCGCCGAATGGCGCGGCCCCCGATCCGGCGCCAACCGTCGGAGTCTGGCAGGCGCCGGCGGGGTTGACGCAGATGCCGATCTGGCCGCATGCCGTGCCGGATGCGAAGGAAACCACGCGCAAGCCTGAAAGCGTGTCGACGCACGAAGATCCCAAGGCACTGGGCGGCAACAGCTCGCAAGGCATTTTCGATGTCAGTGTGCCCACCATGACCGTCTACCCGCCGAAGGGACCCAATACCGGCGCGGCCGTGGTGGTGTACCCCGGCGGCGGCTTCGTCATGCTGGCCATGACCTTGGAAGGGACGGAAATCTGCGATTGGATCACCTCGCGCGGGATGACCTGCATCCTGTCCAAGTACCGGGTGCCAGGCGGAAATCATCATTACGACAAGGCGTGCAATTGCGCGGTGACGCCCAAGGAGCCATTCGCCTTCCAGGACGCGCAGCGCACGATCCGGCTGGTGCGTGCGCATGCGGCCGAATGGCACATCGATCCCAAGCGTATCGGGGTGATCGGTTTCTCCGCCGGCGGCTTTCTGGTGGCGCAGACCAGCAACATCTTCGAATCGAGCTACGCGCCGGTCGATGCGGCGGACAGGCTCAGCAGTCGGCCCGACTTCGCGATCGCGGCGTATCCAGGACACCTGTGCCGCGATGGGAAGTTCGACCCCGGCTTCAAGGTCACCAGCCGCACCACGCCGACGTTCATTCTGCAGAACTGGGACGACCCCGTCGATGACGTCTGTAACAGCATGGTGTACGCGCAGGCGCTGTATGACGCAGAGGTGCCGGCCGAAGTGCACTTGTTCGCCAAGGGTGGCCACGCGTTCGGTCTGCGTCCATCGCCGCATCCCGTCGTGGAGCTGTGGCCCGGCCTCGTGGAGCGCTGGCTGAAGGAGATCGGGATCTTGTAGCGGGAGCGGCCTTGCTTGGGGCGTGCCGGCCAGGTCGGCATGACTCTGCCAAGAAAACTGCCGTGTAGGCGTGGATCGGCCTGCTTCGTGCAACCGGCGCCGTGACCCCTATCGAGCGCAGTGCCGGTGCCGGCGTTGCATGGCGGCACGCGTTCCATGGCTGGAATCCGGGAAGGAGCGAGGATGCGCACGCCCGCGCGCAACAATTTCGATGCGCTGCGCCTGTTGGGGGCGTTGCTCGTTCTGATCAGCCACCAGTTCGCGCTATCGGGGCGGAGAGAGCCGATGTTGGTTGGCGATCACTCGTTCGGCAACCTGGGTGTCCTCGTGTTTTTCGCGATCAGCGGCTACCTGGTTACGTCCAGTTGGCTAAGCGACCCTCACATCCTCCGGTTCTGCGTGCGCCGAAGCTTGCGGATGCTGCCGGCCCTGTGCGTGTCGATTCCGCTGACGTGGGCGGTGATCGGTGCGCTGGGGTTGACCGGTTTTCCCGACAACCCCAGGCATCTCACGAATGGATCTCTCTGGACGATCAAGTACGAGGTCTGCTGCTACGCGCTGCTTCTCCTGGCGGGCGTTGCCACCCGACGTCCAGCCGTCGTCCTGGCGATCGGCATGCTGTGCGGTTTCGTGCTGACGGGTGCGCAGCTGGGAGCGAGCATGCTGGCGGACTTCGGGCTCTTCTTCGCGGCAGGCAGCTTGTTGCGAGCGTATCCGATCCTTTGCACCGCCTTGCCCAGTCTCGTCCTTGCGCTGGCAGGCTATGCCTTGCTACGCATCGATCAAACCAAGCTTGGCCTTGCCTTGATCGTCCCGCCGCTGACGGTTGCGATCGGCACGCGGTCGTGGATTGGCATGCGTGACCTCTCGCGATTCGGCGATCTGTCCTATGGCGTTTACATCTATGCGTGGCCCGTGCAGCAAATCGAGGTCGCACTCATGGGAAGGGGGACGCCTTGTCTCGAACTCCTGTCCATCACCATTCCTGTGACGTTTGCGCTGGCGGCCGCGTCCTGGCATCTGCTGGAGAAGAAGGCGCTGCGCTTCAAGCCTGACCGGCGGCCTGGGCGATGGGCGGTTGATGGCGAAAAGGAGGCTCTGAAAGAGTAGCGGGCGCCAATCATCCATTCAGACCGATGGCGCCTCGCGTCGCCACGGATTCGGGCGCCTTCCCGCCTGCCCCTTCGACCAAGGTCTGAACGACGTCCACGCCGCCGAAGGACTATGCTCGGAGCCGGTGCACCGGCCTTGGGAGGGGCGGCATGGACTATGCGACGCTGTACCGGCGCTCGATCGAGCAGCCGGAGGAGTTCTGGGCCGAGCAGGCCAAGGCCATCGACTGGCAGCGGCCGCCGCAGCGCATCCTGGAGTACGACAACCCGCCCTTCCGGCGCTGGTTCGCCGGCGGGCTCACCAACCTGTGCCACAACGCGGTGGATCGCCACCTGCCCGAGCGCGCCGCGCAACTGGCGCTGGTCGCGGTGTCCAGCGAAACCGGGCAGACCCGCGAGTTCACCTACGCGCAACTGCACGAGGAGGTGAACGCCTTCGCCGCGGTGCTGCTGCGGCTGGATGTGCAGCGCGGCGACCGCGTGGTGATCTACATGCCGAACATGGCCGAAGCGGTGTTCGCGATGCTGGCCTGCGCGCGCATCGGCGCGGTGCATTCGGTGGTGTTCGGCGGCTTCGCCGCGCACAACCTGGCGCTGCGTATCGACGATGCGGCGCCGAAGCTGCTGATCGCCGCCGATGCCGGTAGCCGCGGCGGCAAGATCATTCCGTACAAGCCGCTGGTCGATGCCGCCTGCGCCGAAGCCAGCGCGCCGCCGCCACGGGTGCTGATCGTCTCGCGCGGGCTGGATCCGGCGCAGCCGCGCGTGCCCGGACGCGACGTCGACTATGCCGCGCTGCGTGCCGAGGTCGGCGATGCGCAGGTGCCGGTGGTGTGGCTGGAATCCAACGAACCCAGCTACCTGCTGTACACCTCCGGCACCACCGGCAAGCCAAAGGGCGTGCAGCGCGACGTCGGCGGCTACGCGGTGGCCCTGGCGCTGTCGATGCGCACGGTGTTCGATTGCGTGCCCGGGCAGGTGATGTTCTCCACCTCCGACGTGGGCTGGGCGGTCGGTCATTCGTACAACGTGTACGGTCCGTTGATCGCCGGCTGCACCTCGCTGCTGTACGAAGGCCTGCCGGTGCAGCCCGATCCGGGCGTGTGGTGGGCGCTGTGCGAGAAGTATCGGGTGCGCACGATGTTTTCCTCGCCGACCGCGATCCGGGTGTTGAAGAAGCATCCGGTCAGCCACCTGCGCGACCATGACCTGAGCGCGTTGCAGTACCTGTTCCTGGCCGGCGAACCGCTGGACGAGCCGACCGCGCTGTGGATCGGCGAGGCGCTGGGCAAGCCGGTCATCGACAACTACTGGCAGACCGAGACCGGCTGGCCGGCGCTGACCTTGCTGCCTGGGGTGGAAATGCGCCCGGTCAAGCCAGGGTCGCCGGGCTTTCCCAACCTCGGCTACAAGATGAAGATCGTCGATTCGCACGGCGCAGAAGTGTCGCCGGGGCGCAAGGGCGTGCTGGTGATCGAGCCGCCGCTGCCGCCGGGCTGCATGACCACGGTGTGGAACGACGACGCGCGCTTCCTGCGCAGCTACTTCAGCCATTTCGACGAACTGCTGTACAGCTCGCTGGACTGGGCGATCCGCGACGACGAGGGCTACACCTTCATCCTCGGCCGTACCGACGACGTGATCAATGTCGCCGGCCACCGCCTCGGCACGCGCGAGATCGAAGAGGCCATCGCCGGTCACCCGCAGGTGGCCGAAGCGGCGGTGATCGGCATGCACGACGAACTGAAGGGGCAGGTGCCGGTGGTGTTCGCGACGCTGAAGACGCAGGCCGCGCCCGAGGCGGTCGCCGGCATCGCCGAACAGTTGCGCCAATGCGTGGTCGAGCGACTCGGCGCGGTCGCGCGGCCGGCGCAGGTGTACCTGGTGCAGGCGCTGCCGAAGACGCGCTCGGGCAAGTTGCTGCGGCGTTCGCTGCAGGCATTGGCCGAGCGACGCGATCCCGGCGATCTGTCGACGCTGGACGATCCGGGCGCGCTGGACGAGATCCGCAAGGTGCTGCAGCGCTGAGACGCAGTGCCGCGCGTGCACGCGGCGCGCACGGTGGTCGGTGTCGATGCGTAACCAGGGGGAGTGGGGATGAGCGAGCGCGGGCGGTACGCCAAGACCGAGGCGGGGCGGCAGGAGATCGCGGACCGCGCGCGGCGCCTGCCGGCGCAACTGCGCTCGATCCTGCTGGTGGTGGATGGACAGAAGGACGACGCCGCGCTGCAGCAGATCGTGGCCGGCCTGCATGCGCCGGACGATGCCTTGGCGCAATTGCAGCAGATGGGATTGATTGCGCGCGGGGGCGATGCGGTGACCAGCGTGTCTGCCTCATCCGCTTCGGCACCGAGTGCGCCGCCGATGCGGGAGGATGCGACGCTGGCGCCGGCCGAGCAAAGCGATGCGCCGGTGTCGCGCGAGGCGGCGCAGCGCTATTCGCAGCTGTACGAGGCGATGAGCGAGGCGGTGCGCAAACATCTGGGCTTGAAGGGCTACTTCATGCAACTGAAGATCGAACGCTGCGGCGATGCCGCCGCGCTCGAGACCCTGTTGCCGGAACTCACCGCGGCGCTCGGCAAGGCCAAGAGCCCGGCGCTGGCCGCGCGCTGGCTGCAGGAGACGCTGGGCGTCGATCCGCTGTAGCGCGCCGTTGTAGGAGCGGCTTCAGCCGCGACAGCTTTCGTCAGGGAATCTGTCGCGGCTGAAGCCGCTCCTACGGGGGCGTTGCATGCGGGCAGCGGAGCGGATGCGCTAGCTTCGTGGACTCACTGCAGTCCTTCGGCCTGCAATGCCGCCCGCACCTGCGGGTCGGCCGCCATGCGCTCGAAGAAGCGCTGCAGGTGCGCGCCGTGTTCGATCTTCAGCGCGCGCGCCCAGCGCAGCGTGACGAACAGGTAGGCATCGGCGATCGAGCGCTGCGCGCCGGCGAGCCAGTCCTGCGTCGCCAGGTGCGCGTCCACGCGTGCAAACAGCGTGCGCAGGCGTTCGCGCGCATGCTCCTGGGTGCGCGCGATCGTCGCGGCGTCTTCCAGATAGCGCGTGCTGCCGAACAGGGGATGGAACGCGGTGTGCAGATCGGCGTTGAGGAACGCAAGCCACCGCTGCACTTCCGCGCGGCCGCGCGCGCTGCCGTCGCCGGCGAGTTGCGCGGCCGGCGCGATGTCGGCGATGTAGGTGAGGATCGCCGAGTTCTGGGTCAGCACCCAGTCGTCCACCTGCAGCACCGGTACCGCGCCGGCGGGATTGAGGGCGAGGTAGGCCGGCGCCTTCATCGCGGCGGCATCGAGCACCTGCAGGTCGAACGGCAATTGCGCCCAGCGCAGCGCGATGTGGTCGGCGAGCGAACAGGCGCCGGGTTTGGTGAACAGTTTCATTGCGCGGCTCCGCACAGACAAAGGGCCGGGAAGCGTACCCGGCCCTGCATGCGGTTGGCGAGCGCCGCGGCGGCGCGGATCAGGATGCGTTGCGCGGGCGCAGTTTCTGCACGCGGTAGAACGTGTGATCGCCGATCGTCGCCACCTGATACGCGTTGCGCCAGCTCGGGTTGGCGATCGCATGCGCGGCGAAATGGCTGGCGCCCGGCACGATCTCCTTGCGCTGGCCTTCCGGTAGTGCCCAGTTGCGCTCGGCGGCGAAGGCGACGTTGACCGCATCGGCCCACGCGTCGTCGTTCTTCAGTTCGGTGCCGGGCTTCACCAGTCCGGGTGCGAACTGCTTGCGCGCGGTCACCACCTGGCACATCGAGTTGCCCCACAGTCCGCTGTCCAGGCGCCGCAGCGCCACTTCGGCGACGGCTTGCTGGCCGCGCAAGGTCTGGTCGCGCGCTTCCAGGTACACGGTGGTGCTCAAACACAACGAATCGGCGGCGGGTTGCGGCAACAACTGCGACAGCCAGAGTATCCAGGCCAGCTTCATAGAACTCCTTGCTCCGTATGGGCCCTCATCGGCGCCGCGCCGGGTGGCGCGGCAAGACGATGCGGCTTGGCGTCATGGGGAGGCGGCCTGTCACGGGCCGCCCGGGTGCCGGCGCAATCTGGAGGCCGGCGGATCCACCAAGATGGGCGGATCAGGAAGAGGCGCGAACGATAGGGGCCGCTTCCCGAATCGCAACTGAATCCCCAACGTTGACAGAGTTCACGTTCTCTGTCGCGGCGATTGTTGGGCGCCTTCCCGGTAACAATGGATGGCCCGACTGTAGGAGCGGCTTTAGCCGCGACGTTTTACCCTCAGTGCCTGTCGCGGCTGAAGCGGCTCCTACAGGGACAGCGACGTGTTCCGTTGCGTGGCAAGCGAGTGATTGGGTATGTCCTCGCGACGGCGTGCAACTCAGGGAAACTGTCCGCGTTGCATCAGCATGGCGTAGACCTTGACCACCGGATCGGGGTGTCCGGCCAGTTGCGTCAGGCGTTGTTCGCGATCCGGCCAGCGCTGCGCCTGCTCGGCGAGCACGCGCAGATCGCCGAACCAGGTGTCGTGGTCTTGCGCGTAGTACGAACCGCTCAGCAGCGTGGAGAGCAGGCCCATGCCGCGATCGCGCGCGGCGCCGGCCGGCGCGTACTCGAGATAGCGCAGCAGTTCGCGCAGGCGCGCGCGTTGCACGCGGCCGCTGCCGTCGCCGGCTGCGGTCTGCTGCAGCACGCCGTGGTCGAGCTGATCGAGGAACTCCAGCGATGCCTGTTCCGTCGCGGGATCGCCGGCGGTAGCGGCGGGATCCAGCAACTGCGTGCGGATGTTGTAGCCGGCCTGACGGATCAGCGAAATCGCGTCCTCGTCGACCGGCAGCGCGGCGACCGGCGGTGCCGGCACGATGCGTTCGGCCGGCAGCTCGGCGACGAAGCGCTGCTCCAGCAGCCAATGGTTGCCCAGCACGCTGGACGGACAACGCGGCTGCGCAAGATGCGCGGCGACGTAGTCGCGATAGGCGCCGTGCAGCCGTTCGCGCAATGCGCTGTCGGAGAGCTGCTGCAGCACCAGCGGCATGTCGCCGGCCACGCTCAGTTCGGTCGCGGTGAAGCCGGCATCGTCGCCGCGGATGCGTTCGAACATGCGGGCCAGGCTGTCGGCGAGTTGTGCTTGCCCGGCGCTGTCCAGCGGCGCGGCGGCGAGCGCCATCTTCAGCGCCGGGGCCATGTCGGTTTCGTGTTGCGCCGCGTCCACGCGTGCGGCGAGTGCGCTGGCGCGCGCCGCCGGTTGCGTCGGCTGCAACGCGGTGGCCAATGCATAAGCCGGACTGGGGTCGTCGAGATAGGCCGCGTCGCAGCTGCCGGGCTGCGGCGCCGGTAGCGCGGCGAACAGCGACGGCGTGACGCGCTGCGCGGCGCGCGTCTGCAGCGTCAACTGGTCCAGGCCGGCGGTGCGTGGCGCGCGCAATTCGTCGTCGCGTTCGGCGCTGATGTAGCCGACGCGCGCCAGGCCGGGCAGGCGCCGCTGCGCGTGCCTGGCCAGCTCTGCGGCCTGTTGCGTCAGGCGTTGCGCGGCAGCGGTTCGGTCGCCGCCGGCATCGGTCGGCAGATCGGCGGATGCCGCAAGACGCAGCAGCACGTCGGCCTGGAAGTCGGCCGGCAGCGCCTGCGTCGCGGCCAGCACCGCGCTTGCGGGTGGTCCGGGCATGGCGACGCCGGTGGTCGACGCGGCAGGCGTGGGCACCGGCGCCTGCGCACTAGCCGCGCTGGCGTAGGAATGCGTCGCGAGGGAGGCGGGCGCTGTGGCTTGTGCGCCGCGCGCGGTCGCTGCGCGTTGCAGCAGCGGCACGCACGCGCCGGCGGCCAGCAGCGCG
>Ga0207650_10000800_pt1 | contig 24152 bp, 27 predicted proteins | sample KBSS63metaG_FD_184325 | JGI IMG/M metagenome (GOLD analysis project Ga0207650, IMG submission 184325) | Switchgrass rhizosphere microbial communities from Kellogg Biological Station, Michigan, USA - KBS S6-3 metaG (SPAdes) (version 2) | ecosystem: Host-associated > Plants > Roots > Rhizosphere...
ATCGATGCGCCTGGAGAATAGGGGGCAGCAGAGGAGAAATCCGCAGCATATCTGCGGACCTAGGGTAGTGGGCATTCATCACCGCTGAAGCGGTAATCGTGCGAGCCTCCGAATGCTGATCGCACTTGGGTAAACCACCACAACCGTGGCGTAGCCTTGAAGGTTCAAGCTACCTGGGCTGGGCTGTCAACGACAGCGAACCACGCCCTTTGTATAAGCCTGTCACAGGGGAGCGTCAAGACGCCGTAAGCTGATTTTTTTAGGCCGGAATTTAGTGGCAATCACTGGACGGAAGAAAGTGAAGAGTAGGCCTGGCGGGGTTCCAGGCGAGGAATAGAAAAGCCACCTTAGGCGGTCTGACGCAGTCGACAAGCTCCTCGCAAAACTTGATTTAACTGCGCCATGATTCGCCAACCGACCCTTATCGTGGCCTGGGTCGGAATACGCTGGCACGCATCCGCGCACAAAGGGTGCCCAGTGTTTCCCCGGCGGGCTCCGGGACTGAATGCGATCGCCGTAGCGGATGACCGCTGCTGCCTGGCAGAGGCGACAGTGGTCATCCGCCACATTGATCCGGTCGAGCACAAAGCGGGAATGAAATTCCGCAGAAGAGAAGGCTCCGAACTCAGGGAGTCCGACCGAGCTACCCGGAGCGAATCGATCTTGGGTCGCCGTAAGCGATGATCCTGCAGCACTACAGCAGAGGGGGCGGGACGACGTCAAGCCTGTGAGCGAAGAGGTTATTTGCTACTGAGATGAGCGGCCAGCTGTTCGACGGTCGTCAGGATAAAGGCACGGTCGCGTTCTTGAAGACCGCTCAGCAGGCCCGCGATCATTTGGCCCTGGTCGTTGGGGCGATTGCTCGACTCCGTCAGCAGCTCATCCATTCGACAGTCGAAAATATCTGCTAACTGCATCAGCTTGACCACGGAGAGCTCCACCACACCCCGCTCAAGGCGCGAAATGGCTTCGCTGCCAATACCCAGGCGTTCTGCCACCTCTTCCTGGGTCAGATTACGCTGGGTGCGGTGCTTCGCGATCATGCGTCCGATTTGGGCTTGGGTTGGATGTTTATGTGCCAAGTGATGAGTTCTCCAATTCAACCCGAATGGTTGAGCAAAGACCCATTGACATGAACATCCCTATCGGTTGAGTATCGACTTGTAGGGTTGTTATATTGACTGAAATAGCTATTTGTCGCGACGTGACATGTGTTCCTCCAGGAATCAGAGCCCGTAGTGACCAGTGAGACTGAGCGGTCTGATAGGACCAAAAGGAGGCAAGGTTGAGCATGGATGAGCAGCGAGAGAAAGACATGGATCTGATCTGGGATCGAACGCTGGAGCTGTTCATCAAGATCCATGATTGCCCTGATAATCCTGCACATCTCGACAGCCTTGTTCATTGGCTCAACGAGGATCCTGCTCACCTGAAAGCGTTCAACGAACTGGGGCAAATATGGATAGCGACAGGCATCGCTTTGGCCCGTGAAATCGGACAACCGCTAGACGACTTGGAGAAGGATCAGGCGCCGTTGATGATGCACTGACGACATCCCCCAAGGTTCATGTGAGCGCCAAATGGTGCCTCATGGACGACGTATACCTTTATTGATCGGCACGGTGCCTTTGCAGTCCGGGTAGTGGGAGCATGACCAGAACGACCCTGATTTTCCCTTCCGCCTAAGCGTTGAGGCGTTGCAAATGGGGCAGACAGGCCCGGCTTCGACCGGTACCGACAAGGTGAGCGCTCCGCAGTTTGCGATCAACTGCGTAATCCAATGCGCCTGCTTGGCGACGAATGCATCCAAGGTCAGACGTCCCGCTTCGATTTCATCCAGAGCTTGCTCCCAGATCGCTGTCATACCCGGATCCGCGACTGCAGCGGGCACCGCTTCGATCAGGGTATGGGCCGCAGCGGAGGCCATTAAGGCACGTTTTTTCTTCAGCAAGTAACCGCGATCAATCAACCCTTTGATGATGCCGGCTCGTGTGGCTTCGGTACCGATTCCAGTGGTGTCCCGAAGTTTCTGTTTAAGGCGCGGGTCGTTGACCAGCTTGGCCACATTTTTCATCGCCTTGATCAGATCGCCCTCGGTGAGCGGTTTGGGTGCAGCGGTGCGCATGGACTTGAGTTCGACGTCGTCCACTGCGCACTGCGCGCCCTGTTGTAAGGCAGGCAACACCTGGGACTTTTGTCTGGACTCATCGTCTTCGGGGTTGTCGGAGAGTAAGCCTTTCCAGCCTTGGACGAGGATCTGTTTGCCAACTGCAGTCAAACATTCGGCGCCACACTCCAGTTCAACCTCGGTTCGATCAAACTCGTGATGCGGCAGAAATTGCGCGAGGTAGTGGCTACGAATCAACTCGTAGACTTGGCGCTCTTGTTCTGACATGCGCTCAAGATTCGCCGGCTCGGTGGTGGGGATGATGGCGTGGTGCGCAGTGACCTTGGCATCGTTCCATGCTCGTGAGCGCAATGATCGATCGATGCTTGCGAGCGCTGGGCGTAACGCGGGATCCATTTTGAGCATGGCATCGAATACCGCGGCTACCTCGTTGAACATGCTCTCTGGCAAATAGCGGCAATCGCTGCGCGGATAGCTGGTGGCTTTGTGGGTTTCATACAAAGCTTGAGCGGTGTTCAGCGTTTCCTGAGCGCCGAGTCCCAACTTGCGTGAACAGACTTCTTGCAGTGTGCTCAGGTCGAAGGGCAGGGGTGGCGCTTCGCGCAAATGCTCAGTCTGCAGCGAGACTACGGCGGCGGTCTTGCTGCTAGAAATCGCTTGGGCGGTCTGACTGGCAAGCGCCTGCTGCAGGCAGCGACCGGCTTCGTCACGTCCTGAGGTTGGCGGTATCCACGACGCTATGAAGGGTTGCCCCGTTGAGGACAGGTGCACATCCACCACCCAGTACGGCACAGAGACGAAGCTGGCAATCGCGCGGTCTCGTTCAACCACCAAGCGCAAAGTGGGCGTTTGGACGCGTCCAACCGACAGCACGCCGTCATAGCCCGCCCGCCGTCCTAGGAGGGTAAACAAACGACTGAGGTTCATACCAATCAGCCAGTCGGCGCGGCTGCGGGCGAGGGCTGAGTGATAGAGCGGGAAGGTCTCCTGACTAGACTTCAGCGAGGAGAGTGCTTTGCGAATCGACGCCTCGTTGAGTGCGGATAACCAGAGGCGCTCAACAGAACCACGATAGTTGCAGAGCTCTAATAACTCGCGGGCGATCATTTCACCTTCGCGATCGGCGTCGGTGGCGATGACTACGGTGGTAGCTTCGTTGAACAGCTGTTTGATGATTTTGAACTGCGCGGCAGTCTTGGGTTTGACCTCAACCTTCCACTGCGCGGGAATGATCGGTAGATGATCCAACGACCAGGTTTTGTACTGATCGCCATAGGCTTCAGGTGGGGCCGTTTCCAGCAGGTGACCGATACACCAGGTGACGGTTGTCTCGGTTCCGACCAGGCAGCCATCGCCACGTCGTGTGGCCTCGAGGACCTTGGCGATGTCACGACCTTGGGAGGGTTTCTCGCAGAGAAAAAGACGCATAGAACTGCTCCGGGTTGAGTTCGGAGCAGCGTTGTTGGAAACTGCAGACTAGGGAAATGAGAAATCTGAATCGCGGGTTCTTCCTATTTATGAAGGGATATCAAGAGTGGGTGATGTGACAGGCTACCAATCAGTAAGAAAAAACAGCATTCTCCAGTCAGCCGTCTTCGCGGAGGCCATAGACGAGCATCCCTCTGATGATACGTTTGGCAGCGGTGATTGAACCCCCTTGTTCTAAGTCATTGTGTTCAACCGTTTACTTATTTCTGCTTCCTGCCTGAATTTCCTTGAGTATGGCTATTGGGGGGCATGGCTGAGCTTGGACCCATGGTGCTGACGATAAGGTCGTTTTCTCGAAACAGCGGACAGCAGAATGCATTGACGCTTGGTATCATTTCATCGTCGACGTCGTAGAGGCACTGCCGGATTAGCTCTAGGCGCACCGCTGAATCTTCCGCAGTACTCACAAAACGCTTTCTAAGATGCGGCAGTGGAGCGGTTGCGAGAGATGCCGGCGCCATAGACTTGCATGGTGCCAGCAACTATTGCTTTGGCCGCAACCCACTCGGCTACGACTTGTATGTAAATGAAATGCGTTCACCCTTATATCAATATGCGGCGGTATAAATCGCCAGCGCGTCCTCCTCAAGCACCGGGCGCGGATTATTGACCAGCAGCCGCTGCTGTTGCATCGCGCTGCGGGCCAGCTCCGGCAGGCTTTCCAGGGTGACTCCGGCGTCGCGCAAGCGCACAGGCAGCCCGACGGCCTGATGGATCCGAAGCAGTTCTTCAATCAGTTGCGCGGCCCCATCCCCCGGCTTCAGACGGTCGCCCAGCACGCACGGCGCGAGTTCGGCGTAGAGCGCGTGGGCGTGGGACAGGTTGAAGGTCAGCACCGGGTTGAGAACCAGTGCGTTGGACAGCCCGTGGGGCAGGTAAAACGTAATGCCCAGCGGGTAAGCCAGTGCGTGTACCGCCGCCACTGGGGCGTTGGCGAACGCCTGGCCGGCCAGGCACGCGCCGAGCAGCATGGCCTGGCGCGCTTCAAGGTTCTGCGGCTCACGCACCGCTCGCTCGATGTTCGCGCTGAGCAGGCGCAAGGCTTCCCGGGCGAGCAGGTCGGAGATCGGGTTTTTACGCAGTTTGCTGGTGTAGGCCTCAATGGCATGCACCATCGCGTCGATACCCGTGGCGGCAGTCACCGGGCCCGGCAGGCCTACCGTGAGCTGTGCGTCGAGTATCGCAAGGTCCGGCAGCAGCTGCGGGGAGACCACGCCTGATTTACCGGTCGCGGTGGTGACGATGGAGATCGGCGTCACTTCTGACCCGGTGCCAGCAGTGGTCGGCACCTGGATCAAAGGCAGGCGTGCGCCGCTGGCCTGGTTGACGCCATAAATGTCGCTCAGCCCCTGGCGTTGCGCAGGGTGGGCGAGGTAGGCGACCAGCTTGGCGGTGTCCATGGAGCTGCCGCCGCCGAAGCCGACGATCAGATCAGCGCCCATTGCCCGCGCCTGTTCAGTAGCGGCCAAAACCAGTTCTTCGGCCGGGTCGGCGAGTACGTCGCTGTACACCTGCAAGGTGATCCCCGCAGCGGCAAAGCCGGGCAACACCGACTCCAGCAGGTTGTGGCGCAGGATCCCGGCGTCCGTAACCAGCAACACATTACGAGCACCCCGGGCCGCGCAATGTTCTGCCAGCTGGGCGGCGGCGCCCGTGGCGCAGATCAGGTGGGCGGTGGTGCTGAAGTTAAAAGCTTGCATGAGTCACCTCTACATATTCTTGGATGCACTGACGTGCTTATTCGGGTTGAGGGGGCAGACCGGCGTCGATGATCACCTGGGCCACCGCTTCCATGCTGGTGCGGCTGGCCATGGCGTCTCGTTGCAGGCGCCGGTGAGCGTCGTTTTCACCGATTCGATGGCGGGCCATGAGCAGGGCCTTGGCCATGGAAATTTTCGACACCGCCGGTTGGCGAGTCTGCAATTTGCGCAACTGCGCCAGCATGTCGATGCGTGCACGCCAGGCTGCGCGGGCCATCAACAGCTGGGTCAGCAGGCCGAAGGGTCTTAGCGGGCGTTCGATGACGGCAGCGGGCTGGGTTTCCAACACCAGTTGCAGCATCGACGGGTTTTCGTAGCCCACTACCGCAATGATCGGTGGCGCCTGCTCGCTCAACCCTCCCATCAGCGCCTGGGTGTTCAGGCGCTGGCTCAGTTCTACGGCGAGCAGCACCACGTCGGTGTGTTCTGGCAAGTGCGCGGGCACCGGCCAGCATTGCTCGACGATGCAGCCGATACGCTGCAACTGGTCCAGCACCACGCGGGCCTCGGCGTCTACCGGATGAATCACCAGCACGCGCAGGCCCATGAGTTCGCGCAGTAGCGAAGGTGCCTGGGTCATCTCGCACTCCCGTCGTTCATGGCTGCACGTCCAACTGGTAGTCGACCATGTAGGGGCTGGGTTTCACCGGCTGCTCGCTTTGTACCACCAGCTTGAACTGACGCTGGTGGTCGAGGCGGGCAATCCTTGGCCACAGCCAGGTGTGCTGGGTGTCCGGGTCGATCTGCACGCGACCCTGGGGAGCGTCGAATTGCGCGCCCGCCAACGCCTTGCGCAGTGCTTCGATGGAGGAGCCCTCCGCGCGCCGAGCCGCTTCGGCGAACAGGTGCACCTGGAAATATGCCGCCTCGGCGCCTGCCGTCAATGGCGCTGCTTCGCCAAAGCGTGCGCGGTAGCGGGAGACGAAGGCCTGGCTGGCGGGCGTCGCCAGGGTTGAGAACCACGGCGCCGCCGAAACATGCCCTTCGGCTTCCTCGTCGCTCATCTGCAACACGTCGACTTCGTTGGTGGCAAGGCTGACGATAGGCATGCGCGACGGGTCGAGCCCCGCCTGCCGATAGGCGCGGTGGAGGGCCGGAATGTCACAGCCCACGATGGTCGAGTAGATCGCATCCGGCGCCGTGGCCTGGGCCCGTTGCATCACCCGCTCGAAGTCTTCGGCGGTGGCGTGGAAAGGCACGTAGATCTCGTCCACCACCTCGCCGCCCGCCTGCTCGAACAGCTCGCGCATGATGCGGTTGGACTCGAACGGGTAGACGTAGGAGCCGCCAACGAACAGCACCCGGTTGCCGAAATGCTCCAGCACGTAACGCGCCAGTTGCACCGAGTTCTGGTTCGGCGCGGAGCCGGTGTAGTAACACCAGGGTGAATACTCAAAGCCTTCATAAAGCGTGGGATAGAACAGCAGTCGGCGGCGGCTTTCCACAACCGGCAGCACCTCTTTGCGGGTGCTCGACATGTGCGTGCCGAACAGCACTTGCACCTGGTGTTCGTCACACAGGCGCACGGCACTGTCGCGATAGTCCGCAGGCTCGGCGCCAGGGTGGCCATCCACCGGCACCAGCAGCTGTCCATGGATACCACCGGCGTCGTTGATTTCGGCGATCGCCAGGTGCGTGGCATTGGCCTGGGTGGTTTCCGAGGCAGCGGTAAGGCTGTTCTCGGAAAACAGCAGGCCGACTTTGTAGTCAGAGATGCTCATGAAATCAGGCTTTCCCAGTCGATATGTTGTTCAAACGCGTGCCCGGCCTGGTACAGCGTGGCCTCATCGTAATCCCGTGCCACCAGCATCATGCCCACCGGCAGGCCTGCCGCGAGTCCGCAGGGAATCGACAGGGCCGGGTGGCCAGTCACATCGAACGGCGCGGTATTGGCGTTCATTTCCAGGGCCCGTTGCACCCACTCGCTGGCCGAAGCATTCGCGGCAGGCAGAATAGGCGCCTTGAGCGGGACGGTGGGCATCAACAGCACATCAAAATCCTGCAGCTGTTGATCATAGGCTGCACGCAACTGCCGCGCCGCGTTCTGGGCCTTGGCGTAATACTGCCCACCGAAGCGCTGGTAAGCGTAAGCCCCGGCCAACAGGCAGGTTTTCAGGTCATGGGGGAATGCCCCGGCCTTGCTTTGCCAGTCCTGCTGGGCGCTCATCAGGCTTTCCACGTACAGGCCTTTCCAGTTCGAGCCGTAATTGTAGCCGCGCAGCAACTGGGTGGTGCCTTCCACCGCGATGGGGGTCCAGATCGCATGGCCCAGGGCGTGCAGCGGGATGGAGATGTCCTCGACCGTAGCCCCGAGGCCTTCGAACAATGCCGCCGCGCGCCGCACTGCCGCATCGACATCCGCCTCGGAGTTGGCATGCCCGAACCCTTCACTCACCACGCCGATGCGCAGGCCCGCGCAGCCTTTGCCTAGGGCCTGGGTGTAAGCCTGAGTGGGCACGACCCGGTCCTGGCGCGGGTCCAGGCCATCGGCGCCCGCCAGCACCTCCAGCAATAACGCGTTGTCGGCCAGGTTGGCGCTCATGATCCCGGCGTGATCCAGGGTCATTTCGATGGGCATGATGCCGGTATAGGGAATCAACCCATGGGTTGGCTTCATGCCGTAGATGCCGGAGTAGGCGGCCGGGATGCGGACCGAGCCTCCCTGGTCGGTTCCGATACCCAGGTCCACTTCGCCAGCGGCGATCAACGCTGCGCAGCCCGAGGACGACCCGCCGGTGGAGTGCCCCGGATTACGCGGGTTGTGCACCGCGCCCGTGGCGTTGGTGTGGCTGCTGCCCGACACGCAGAAAAACTCGCAATGGGCCTTGCCGAGAATCTGTCCTGCGGCATCCAGCACCCGGGTCGCGACGGTGGCGTCAATGTCCGGTACATAACCGTGCAGCGTCGATGCGCCGTTCATCATCGGCACGCCCGCCAGGCAGATGTTGTCCTTGAGGGCCACACGCTTGCCTGCCAGCTTGCCGGTCGCGGCACCCTGAATGTCGGTGCGTACGTACCAGGCGTTGTAGGGGTTGTCTTCGGGGGGCCGACCGGCGTCCCTTGGATAGCGCGGTGCTGCTGGTGCGCTGGCGATCTCGTCCAGGCGGTCGTAGTCCTGCCAGACGGCCTCGAGAATGTGGGCGTATTCGTCCAGCAGCGGCGCTGCCACTTCCAGGCCAAGGCGGTGGCCGACCTCAGCGAGATCAGCCGGGGTAGGGCGTTGAATAGACATGACAGATTCCTTATGAATGAAAGCCCATGAAGCGCTCGGCGATGGCCTCGGCACTGGTGTGGGCCGGGTCGACCTCGTCCACCAGTTGGCCGTTCTCGATGATCAGGATGCGATCGGACAAGGCGCTGAGAAACTCGATGTCCTGCTCCACCAGGATCACCGCCAGGTTCTGTTCCACGCGCAGGCGCTGCAGGGTTTCAATGATTTCGTCACAAATGGAGGGCTGGATGCCTTCGGTGGGCTCGTCCAGCAGAATGATTTTCGGGGACCCGCACAGGCAGCGAGCCAGGGCCAGCAACTGTTGCTCACCGCCGGACAACGCGCCGCCGGGTTGGTCGAGCAGGCGTTGCAGGCGCGGGAAGTACGCGAGGATGCGTTCGATGGTGTCGTCTGCCGAGGCGAAGTCCTTGACGCAGCCCATGCGCAAGTTCTCCCGCACGCTCAGGTACGGAAAGATCTGTCGGCCCTGGGGCACGTAACCGATACCGGCGCGGGCCCTTTGGTGCGCTGCAGCGGTGCTCAGATCCTGGCCGGCAAAATGCAGGCTGCCCGCCATCGCCGGTAACTCGCCCATCAGCGCACGCAACAGCGTGGTCTTGCCCATGCCGTTACGGCCCAGCACGCCCACGCAAGTATTCGCGGCGCTGTTGAGGTGGATGTCGCGTAGCACGGGAATGCGGCCATAACCGGCAGATAAACCGATGACGTCAAGCATGTTTGATCTCCTGCTTGCCCAGATAGGCCTCACGTACGGCCGGATCCTGGGTCACCTGGGCAAAGCTGCCCTGCGCCAGGACCGCGCCTTGGTTGAAGACGGTGACGGTGCCGGCAATCAGGCGGATGAACTCCATATCGTGCTCGACCACCACCACGGTGCTTTGGGCATTGATTTCTTTGATCAGGGCAGCGGTCTTGCGAACTTCCTGGTAAGTCATGCCTGCGGCGGGTTCGTCCAGCAGTACCAGGGTCGGGCGCGACGCGAGGATCATGCCCAGCTCGACCCATTGGCGCTGGCCATGGGCGAGGTCGCCGACAGGCCGTGAGCGCAGTTCAGTCAGGCCGATGCGTTCCAGCGTCTGCTCGGCGGTGTCGCGGGCTTCGCCGGGGGCCTGCAGGCGACTGGCAGCCAGGCGCAGGTTTTCCAGCACGTCCAGGCCGTCAAATACGCTGGGCGCCTGTGTCTTGATGCCAATCCCCAGTCGCGCCACCTGATGAGGCGCCAGCCCGGAAATGCGCTGGCCTTTGAAGTGGCACAGGCCGCGCGTGGGTTTGAGCTGGCCGCTGAGCATTTTGAAAAAGGTGCTTTTGCCAGCGCCATTGGGGCCAATTAGGCAGCGCAATTCACCGCTTTGCAGGGTGAAATCGACCGCCTTGACTGCGTGCACGCCGCCGAAGCTGACGCCCAGGCCCTGAGTTTCGAGCAGGTTCATGGGGCTTTCGAGCTGGCTCATAGGGCGCGCTCCTGTGCCGGGGTCGCTTGGGGGCGACGTTTCACGACACGCGTCGCCAGGGTGCTCAGTGCGGGCAGCAAGCCACGCGGCAATAGCATCACGAACGTCAGCAGGATCAGGCCCAGAACAAAGCCGCTGTCCACGTGCTGCTGTTCACCCAGGCGCGCCATAAGCGCCTGAATGCCAACGCACGCCAGGATCGGCCCGAACAAGGTGCCACGCCCACCGACAATGACCCAGATGATGATCTGCGCCGATTGCGCCAGGCCGAACACCCCTGGGCTTACAAACGCGCCCCAGTTGGCGAACAGGCAACCGGCCAAGCCGGCGATTCCGCCACCCAGGCTGAACACGATCAACTTGTGCAGGCGCGTGTCATAGCCCAGCAACCCGGCGCGCTGCTCGTTCTCGCGAATCGCCACGACCACTTTGCCAAATCGGCTGGCCAGCAGGCCGCACAGGCCCAGGTAACACAGAATCAGCGTGGCGCCGATCACCTGGAACAGGGTTTCAGGCTCCAGCACATGATCCGGATTGAACGGTACGTTGAGCGTGGGAATCGCCGGAATGCCGTTGAACCCGCCCAGCAATGCGCTGCCGATTTGGTATTCGGAGCCAGACGTGGAGTTCATCACGTTGAACAGAATCAAGGTGACTGCAAGGGTGATCACGCCCAGGTACACATCGCTGATGCCGCCGTAGAACATGAAGTAACCCATGGCGGCGGCGACCAGCGCCGGTACTGCGATGGCCAGCACTACCGGCCAGGTGCTGTCGCCGATATTCAGCACACCGATGGCGTAGGCGTAAGCGCCCAGGCCGAAGAACGCGGCCTGGCCAAAGCACAGAATGCCGCCAAAGCCCCAGATGAACGCCAGGCTCAGGGCCAGCAGCGCCATGACCAGGTAGATGGTCAGCGACAGGAGGGTAAACAGGTCCAGCCACTGCGGTAGGACTGCCACCAGCACGGCCGCCATGACGCAGCCGAGCACGGGCAATAGCGTACGGGTATCAACAGGCATCAGAACGCCCTCCGAAAGAATCGACCGGTAATGCCCTGAGGCAGTACTCGAATCAGCACAATGGCCGCCAACAGCAACGCCACTTCACCAAAGACCGGTGTGCTGAAAAAGGTCACCACCTGGCTGATCAAGCCAAAGCCACTGGCTGCTGTGAGGGTGCCGGTAATCACTGCACTGCCACCGCCGATCACCGTGATGAACGCTTTGGCGATGTAGCTGGCGCCCAGAGTAGGAATCACACCGGTCAACGGTGCCAGCACTGCGCCGCCCAGACCCGCCAGCGCTGCACCCAGGCCAGACGTCAGGCTGTAGATGCGCCCGGGATTTGCGCCCAGCGCGGCAGCCATTTTGGCGTTCTGCATGGTGGCGCGTGCGCACAGGCCAAAATGGGTGAAGCGCAGCAATGCCCACATGCCCAGCAGCACCACGACCGCCACGGCAATGACAAACAACCCGTAGCCGCTGGTTTGATAAGCACCAATGGAGATGCCCGGCAGCGGCGAACTGATGCCCACCGTGGTGTTGCCGAACAACATGGTGGCGGTGCCGGTCAGCGCCAGGCTCAGCCCCCAGGTCGCAAGCATGGTGTCAACCATGCGGCCATACAGGTGCCGTACCAGCAGACGCTCCACCAGCATGCCGAATAGCCCAACGCTCAGCGGCGCCAGCACCAGGATCGAGATCCAGATCGGCACATGCAGATTATGGGTGGCAAGCACGGCGACGTAACCGCCCAGCATCATGAATTCGCCGTGAGCCAGATTGATGATTTTCATCATCCCGAACACCACCGCTAGACCGATGCTCAACAGCACCAGCGTGGCGATCGCACTGACGATCTGCAGGGAGAAAATGGCAGCCCAATCCATGTCCGCCTCCTTACAGCGCGATGCTGTATTGTTTTGCGTCGCGGGGGTTCTTCACCAGGTTGCACACGGCGGCGGTGTCCGATGGGCCTTGCTGGGCAAAGCTCTCGATGACTTCCAGGCGTCGGTCGCGCACCTCGGCGATATGCACGTCGAGCACGCAGTGGTGAGTGGCCGGGTCAACGCTGACTTTGCCGCTGGGCAACTCCAGGCTGATGCCTTTTTCCAGCGACTCAATCACCGCCATGCGCTCGACAGTGCCAGCCTGACGCACGCCCTCGGCCCACAGCATCATGCCCTGGTAAGCGCCCATCGCCAGTTCGGTGATGTACGGGTAATCCGCGCCAAAGCGTTTGTGGAAACGCTCGACGAATGCCTGGTTCTGCGGCGTTGCCAGTTCCTGTACGTAGTTCTGGCAGATGAGGATGCCGTTGCTTTCTTCCGATGAGAGCACGATGTGTTCGTTACCCCCGGCGAACGTCGTCGAGGCGATAGGCAACTTGCCGGTCATGCCCGCAGCTTTCCACTGGCGATAGAACGACATGTGCGCGCCGCCCACCAGCGCCGACCAGACGAAGTCGGGCTTGGCTTCCTGGATCTTGGAAATGGTCGCGCCAAAGTTGGTCACGTCCAGCGGGAAAAACTCGATGCCGACGCTTTGCCCGCCAGCCTGTTCCACGTACTTCTTGACCCAGGCGGTGACGATCTGCCCGTAGTTGTAGTCGGCGGCGACGATGTAGACCTTCTTGCCCCACTTTTTGGTGACATGGGACACCAGCTTCTCGACGGTCTGGCCGGGGGTCACACCGGTGCCGAAGAAATTGCGGTCGCACACACCGCCTTCATATTGGTTGTTATAGAAGTACAGGGTCTTGTAGCGGTCCAGTACCGGGCGCACCACCTCTCGCGAGGCCGACGTGATACCTGCATGCACCACTGCGGCTCGGTCCTTGAGCGCTGCCTGTTGGGCATATTGCGCGTAGAGCTGCATGTTCGACTGAGTGTCGTACTTGATCAGGTTCAGCGGACGACCCAGCAGGCCGCCGCCGCTGTTGAGTTCTTCGACCGCAAAGGTCAAGGCATCGACGATGGGTTTGCCATAGATGTCCAGGCCACCGGAGTTGTCATAGAGCGAGGCGATATTGATCGCGTCTTCGGCGGCAAACGCCGAGAAGCTCTTGAGGCTCAAGGTGGACAATGCCGCAGCGGAAATCGCGGACGTACGCAGGAAAGCACGACGATTCATAGCCATTGGGAAGACTCCTGGAAACCAGGCCCGCACGTCCACCACAGCGCTAGCCAGCCGGAAGAAGCCAGGCATGACAGTCTGCGATGGATCAGAAAGGGTCTGGGATGAAATGCAGGCGGGGAAGGAGGGCCTGATTTCACATACCGACGGCGCTGTCGGCAAGATAGGTGATTCGCTTCACTTGGAAACGCCAGCCGCATCGTTGGGGCTGGGTCGTCCATCGCAGGGATGGAGGAAACGAGTGCCGCAAGGGACGGCAGCACTCAGGCAGCAAATTATAGGCCAGAATAACTATCTCTATATTTTTCAAATAGATGAAGATGCCGCTCAAGTTTTGTCGCGCCCCAAAAAATGTCACCTGGGTAGAATCGACGCACTGAACGCGCACGTTTGAGGCGTATGGCCCTATATGCATCTTGCTCCTCCATACGCTGGGGTATGGAAATGTCGCCCCAGATGCATCGGATACCTGCTTCCTCGAAGGTCTCCTCACCTGGCTTATAGCGAAAGAAGCGATCTCCGAAGCGTGGCCTTGGGTGCAGTTGGCTTTTGATCTCAAGTATGAAGAGGTCCCTACTTTTCCTATTTACGAGCCACGAACCTCCACTGTCCTTGAGTATCACGCAGAGGCGCAAAGTAGATGACGGTTTCCGTCAGTTACAAGCCGATTATTCTTTGCGTTTCCTGGACTTGGTGGCGGGTGAAGCACTATGGAGGATGGTTCGGTCTGTACTTTGCTCGATTTGTTTACCCGCTGTTGGTTGCTCACTGGATCGTTCCCGCATGAGCACGCTGTACACCCGGTGAGGCAGGATGCCGACACGACGCGCCTCGATCTTGAAGGTGACCCGGGCATTGTCTTCACTGTCCTCCCACTCGTCGCGTACGGTGCGGCCCTCTACCAACACGCGCATGCCTTTCTGGTACAGCGTGCTCCAGTGTTCAGCTTCGCGGTGCCAGAGCTCGACCGGCGCCCAATAGCCGCCTCGATCCTCATAGCTGCCATCGCGTGGCACGGGGTTGTCGAAGTACACATTCAGGCGCAGCAAACGTCGTGGCTCCTCATTGCCTGACAGGAACTCCTGAAACTCTGGCGCACTGCCGATGTTGCCTTCGCCGACGAAAAAAGTACTCATCGTGATATCTCCGCTGCTGGTGTGAACTGGCGCAGCAGCCGTTCGGCGCTGGCCATTTTGATCGCGCAGGTTGAAGCCTGGCGGTAGAGCGAATGCACCACGCTCATCTGCAAGTTCAGTGCGATACGCTCGCATTCGAACCGGTGCAATCCCTCGCGTACTGCCTGGGGCAAGGCCTTGTTGGAGACCTGGCGTTCCCAGACCGCAGCGCCCATACGGGCGAAATCGCGGGTGCGCCATCGCAAAAAGGTGCTGGGCGCACTGGTGTTCTGCAGCACCAATCGAATATCCAGCAACGAGTAAGGCGGTTGTCCGGCCTGCTGCGCCACAGCCTCCATCAGGCGACATAACTGCGCCTCGATTTCCCTCGCCAACTGCGCCAGGTATTCCAGCTCCCCCTTACCCTTAAAAGGTTTTAAAAGGCCTTTTAGGGAGGCAGCGTGTTCGAGCTGTCGATAGGCATCCGGTGTGAGTGTTTCGAGAGGCATTGGTTGAGTCGGGATTAGAGGGTTCATACTTCGTCCTCCGGCTCATCGATTGTTCCAGATGGCTCGACAGTTTCTTCTGCCAACGCGTCAGCGTTATCCACTGCCACAGCACCACGACGAATGATGGGTGGTGCGAACTGGGAGCGGCGATGCCCCTCAAGGATGTCCATAGGGGGTAATCCAAACTTCTCCATGGCCGCCATAGCACGAGCGTTGTTCGCCGCCATGTCATCACGGGTGACGCCAGCATGTCGATAGCGCTGCGCCTGACCGAACAGGCTGCGCAGCAGATGGGCACCGTCGTCGATCCAAGCTTCCATGTCCCTACGACCGATCAAGGCGGTGTGATGAGCCAACAGGGTATGCCGCACCAGCGTGTCGTAGTCAGTAAGCAGGTAGACGGCGAGAAACCCCAGCTGGCTGCCAATGTACAAGGGTAAGGTGACGGGGTGGATATTGAGGTTATCGCCCATGTCGATCTGCGTCGGCAGGTCCTGTCTGATCCGGTCCAACTGCTGGGTCAGTTCCAGCATCCCAGCCTTGGCCTGCATCAATTTTTCTTCGAGCTGCACGATCGCCCAGTCGGCATAAGGATCGTCCTGCGCTGCGGCCTGTTTGATCAGGTTAGTGACGCTGATGTAGCCCGCCATACCCATGATCGAGTGGACGCCTTCGCGTGCGGTTCGACCTTGCCAGATTCGGGCGGCGTGGTGGGTATGCAGTGTCAGGGTGATGCTGCTGCGCAATGAGCCAAGGTTGAGCTGATAGTGATCGGCCACGGTGTCGTCCTCGCATAGGCTTGGTCGGGAACGTTGCGACAGACGAAGGTAAAGGACATCCGAAAAGCTGAATGCTGTCTGTTCGATTTGGTTCGAGACGGTTGGTTTTCGAGACGCTCGTCAGTGATGCCAGTGGCATCAAATCTACTGACGTCCAGGGCGTTTGCTACGCAGCTGGCGTAGTTCATCCAGGCACGCTTGGGCGAGGGCAGAGGCGGGCTCGCCCTTTTTCCTAAGTTGGCGCGGGGGAGCGGGTGGCGGCTCTGTCATGGGTAATGATTCAGCCTGACCTGCCCAAGGGCGGAAATCGCCTTTCAACGCCCGCTGTATCAGGCCCATCAGATACGCCGCCGGTTTGCGGACGCTTCCTGCCGCACATCGCGCCCCAGCTTCGTTGAGCACCGCCTGCCGATCCGCTGGTTTCAGCTTGTTCAGCGTCACGGTGACGGTCTGCCGCTCGCTCGGACTCAGGTGCAGCGGATCAGGCCAGTGCAGGTTATCCACCGCTGGGGTCGCGCGCGGTACAGTACAAATACTTTCTTTTAATACAGTACAGGCAGTGTTCGGATTCCGAACGCTGCCGGAAACATTGGCGTTCAGACGCAGTTCGGAATCCGAACGAGGTTCTACACGATTCCGAACGCGGTGATCGCCACCCAGTTCGGAATCGTGTGACGCTTCATCGGGCGCCTTATTCAATCCTTGTTGTGTCCAATGGTCGCTCCAACTGTCGAGCCGGGTGGGGAGTCGATCCAGATCGATATCGGTATCTTGACGGATTTCTTCCAAAACATGCTGAGCGACAATCCGCACAGCCTTGGTCGCATGATCGAGGGCATGCCCGACCAGCTCCAGGTAATCCTGGTCCAGCTCCATGGCTTCGGCGGGTGTTAACGGTTCATCGTGCAGGACGTACAGAGAGCCTTGTAGGCGCCCGCTGAGCTGATCGCGGCCACGACTCACCAAACTGAGCCAGCGCGTCAATCTGAGCACCGTCAAGACGCGAGCGATGGTCTCGCGGGAGGCTGACGCACCGTAGGGCACGCTTGACAGATAGGGCTTTAAATCCTCATAACGCGGTGTGACCACGCCCTGACCTTGCAGCATCAGTCGGAACACCTGCCAGGCGTTCCGTTCCAATGGCGTCAGCCGACTATCTAACAGAAGCCGACGCGGCACGACTTCGTGTGATTGGCCACTGAACAGGAAGCCAGCCTGAAGGACCTGGTTGGAGGGATGTTCAGTGGTGGGGCGTGCGGGCCAGCGTTCACTCAGCTGCTGGGTGCATTGCTGCAGGACACGTTGCCAGCGACCGGGCGGGGCAGTGTTCATGTTCCGTTGCTGTAATGATCGATTTGCTGCCAAACGATGGTCAAGCTGATCTGTTGCTCCTCCGCCAACATCATCATGGCGTCGAGCTGATCCTCAGCACCGTCCTGATCGCGTAGTTGGCACCAACGCTGCCAGAGCGCATGTTCTTGCTCTTCGCTCAGGTTCTGTGGGCGGCCCTTACGGGTTTCTATCTTGAGCAGACGTCGGCGCAGGGCGGTTTCCGAATGCGCCAAACCGAAGTACTGGTACATGATGGTACTGCTGGCACCGAGCTTGAGCGCTCGGTTGATCAGGCGCTCGTTCTGTTCGTCACGTTCGGCCTGGTCGATCAACCGATGCAACACCGGCGAATCAATCTTGATCTCAACCCAGGGGACAGTGGCATGGGCCAGGCGTGACAGTGTGGCCGGCGGTAATGATTGCAACAGGTAGATGTCCTCTTCACCCAGTCCGAGTGCTTTGCAGCGTTGCAGATTACCCAGGCGCAACTCGTGAAGGACCTGGGTCAGCATGGCCTGGTTGAGCACATTGAAGGACAGGTTCATGGCAGCTCCTTTGGTGAATCGTCTTCATGGGTAAGCGTTAAGTCGATCAGGCGCCGGGCTAAGCGAATGAGGCGATACAGTTTGATTAACAAATAATCGGGCAGTCGCTCCAGTCCTACGTCCACGGCGGGGCGATCTGCCAGCGGGAGCTGATAGACCCCCAATAGCAGTTGCCCGAACAGGGCTGAGGGCAATTGCTTGCGATCCTCCCAGTTCACCTCGTCTTGGGCACGTAGCAGGGCCAACAGCAATAGGTGAACGCCGGCCGCACGAGGCGCTGCAAGATCAAGCTGCTCGATGTTGAGGGCGAAACCCAGGCCGTACTTTTGGTCGATGATGCTCTCGGGATGTCCGGCATAGGCCGCCATTTCCCTAGTCAGGCCGGCAATGGCTAAACGCAGTTGTTCGGGGGTATCAAGTGTTGGTGCGATGATCCAGATGTCTTCGATCGGGCAGGTTGCGACGGTCTGTGCTGTTTCGGGGGCAGCGGCGCGCTCAATCTGTTCGCGGATCTGCTGGACACGTGACGGAGGGCTGACTGCTGATGCGACATTCGTTTCGGGCAGGGTGACCTGCTCCTCTCGCTCTGTTTCGGTCTGCGTCCTGGTTTCAGCTGATTTGAAATGCGGCTCGAAGGGGGGAGGCTCGGCCGCGAGCTCATCGACGCTCGGCAGAGGGTTGTTCTTAGGGGGCGTGACGACAACGCCGGGCGTCCGGATGACCCGTTGGGTATCGCCCAGCTCCAGGGCCAACATGCGGTAGGACTGTCCGAGTAAGCGGCTCATGCGTTCGAGCAGTTCATCCTGGACTCGCTCAAGATCAAAGGACTCAGGGTCGGTATCAAATTGGCCCAAGGTGTCGAGCCAAAACTCGGGGAACGCAAAGGCATCGGTCGGATAACGATTCCAGATTTGTTCAGCCTGGCTACGGAGAGCGATCAGGCGTTCAATTTTGGGTTTACCTAATCCGGCATACAGGGTTTGTGGAATGGAGGGCAGTAGGTGTTCGAGGGTGTCGAGCATCCGGCTGATATGCGATTGTGAAATGGGGTAGCCCCCAGCGGCAAGACGTCGTGCCAGCTCACGTTGCGAGAGTGTTGCGCCATCTGATTCAAGCATGGTCTTGAGTTTGGCCACCGCCAGAGCACGTTCGATGAAAGTGAGTTGGCCGTGCAGGTCGCTTTCAGCCAGATGGCCGAGTAGGGCGGTGATTTCATTGGTCCAGGGTCGGAACAGGCAATGAATGCGGAAGAAACGCTCATCGCGGGTTTCCTGCCACAGTTCGCCGAGAATCGCCAAGCGCGTATTGCCGCCGTTGCGGATGATGAAATAGGCATCTCCCGGGCGGCGAGTAATCGGCGGCGGTTGGTCCAGCCCGCGCTCACGAATGGACGCCTTGATATCGTTATACAGTGGATTGCGGACGAAGCGCGGGTTGTGTTCGTAGGGCCGCAACTGCTCCAGCGTGACCAGCATAGGCGTATCAGTGAGTGGATCGGACAACCGCTCTATCTCTGGTCCTAGAGGAAAGTGGTCCTGGTGCAGTTTGTCGGCGATCTCCTCCTGACTGAGCTTCTTCATTGGAGCAGCCTCAGTTAACGCCGGTTACGCAAATGATCACCGACCGCGAACTTGACGATCTCGGCAGTGCCCGAACCGTCGAAATACCGAGACAGTTGGGCGAGAAACCACCCCATGGCCGAGCGCCCACGCTGCAGACGAAAGACCACGGTGTAGTATTCCTCGCCAGGAGGAAGAACTTGTCGAATGGATGGGTGAACGATAATGGGACATTGATCCAACATCTAAAGACTCCTTGCCAAACGCTGTTGGCCTTAAGACTGAAAAAAATAATTTGATGAAAAATAGCGTCTTCGGGATTCGTTTTATCGAAACTCTGCATGTCTTCACACCTTAGAAATCGCTTCGCGCCATTCCGGAAACAACTCAATGGCCAGCGCTTGCATGGTTTCCAGCGCTGATTGCGAGCGTCGTTCACGTGACTGGCGAGTCTCGACTCGGTGGACTGGAAGACCATGGGAGGCGGCATTGAGGTAAGCCACTCGGTCCGGAACCGCGGTCTTCAGGACTGAGATGTTGGGAGCCCCGATGAAGGCCTCGTTCAGGCCACGGATGATCGATCGCGTGTCTATACGGATGCTATTTACCTGATTCAGCAGCAGTCGCAACGGTGGCAGCGTAATACCCAAGTGACGAAATGGTTCGAGTTCACTGAACAGCCTCAAGGTGCCGCGGCGTAGTTCTCGGGCGGCTAGCATTTCTGGCGTGATGGGGGACAGGGCGATATCGCAGGCGAGGATAGCCATCTCCAGCAGCACGCTACGTGCGCCTTGGGTGTCGATCAAAAGCAGGTCATAACGGGGGCGAAAATCATCTAGCAAATTGCGTAACCGCAATCGCCCGTCAGGGGCGTGCAGAAGTAATGTACTTAACTGCCCGCGAGCGTCGTTGGAGATGATCAGGTCGAGTCCCGCAATCACGGTGCTGGAAACAATCTGTGCAGGCGTTGTTAAGTTGAGCGCAATGAGCTCGTACGCGCCAGCGACAGCTTTCTGGCTCAAGGCGTAATAACCGGAGAGGGTGGGTTGGCTATCCAGATCGAGCAGTAGGACACGAAGACCAGCATCCGCCAGCAAACCGCCGAGATTGGCGGTTACTGTGGTTTTGCCTACCCCACCTTTGGTGGACACTACTGATACCACACGCATGGCATCAGGCCTGCTGCGCCAAACGCTCGGTGATCCATTGTTCGATCTCCAGCGAGTCCCAGCCGACGGCACGCAGTCCAATGCGTTTAGCCTGAGGGAATTTACCCTCCTTCATTAAGTTGTAGATGTGGGCTCGCTTGAAGCCGATTTTACGCTCAACCTCGTCACGACGCATGATGTGACGTTCGACCGATGGTTGATTTGCTTCAGTGATGGGGGAGGGTCGGTTGGGCATGATGGTCGCTCCTGGCGTCGATTGGCGCGTGGTGGGAAGTGACCTGAATTGAATAGCAGAAACGGCAGGGAGTCATTGCGCTGCAATTGAATGCGTTGCAGTGCAATGCTCTAGCCTGCTTATCTTTTTTTGAGGCTTCGATTGGCGGCTGCGAATTTTTCATCTAGTGTCCGCTTGCTTAACCCAGGTATCCCACCATAGCGAGCGATAATTGCATCGACGATTGCGGATTGACTCGTGAATACTGAGAGAGGCTTGCCGGCAGGCGAATGCTCTAAAAAGAGGCGGAGTAGGACGCCGATGATATTTTTGTAGGTGAGCTCGCTACGCTCGCTCAGGCGCCCATGAGTTTCGACCATTGCTTTGAGATCGTCCCTTTCAACTCCAATCCTTTGAAGATCTAGCAAAATCTCATGGTGTTGGCGCTGTAATATTTTTAACTCTCGCAGCAGAACATCTCGATCTGCCTGCAATGCAAGAAAGGTTCCTAAAGTTATTGTCTCTAGGGTGTTTCTGCTGCGCCCGAATAGAAAGGCGGGCCTCTGATCTGGGTAGAAAACTTGCATCCAGTTGAGAAGATCGGAATGGCGGATGGTCAATTGTTGAGGCTCCACGTATGTTCCCATTGGAACCGGAATGCCGAGGCAGCCGTAGCGCAAATCACCATTTCGTACGGCGTCTTCGATCTTTTCAACAGCTATTTGAAGGCTCGGCCATTGAGAGAGAAAGTCACTGAAAATATCCGGCCTAGACCATGCAGCTTTCAATATTTCTGACTCATGATGCATAAGATTGCACCAACGTAACGCGGCCTCGATGGGCCGATAGAAGAGCTTCGCTTGAGGATGAAAAGCGTAATCAGCCATATACCGCCGGACCTCCATTCCTCATGGCTCAGCCTCCAGCATTACTAACTCTTTTAGATTCAACCCGGGGAGGTTGTTCCATTTATCTAATAGTTGATTTTTTCATTCATGATTTGTTTCGGGGGGCAGGCAAAGTTAATTACCTTGGATGCTCTCCTGCGGTTGCTGGTCGCTCATGCACGCCCCGTCAGAGGATTGCTCCACTACAAAAATAATGGCGTGATCGGAATGGATGGTCCATTGCCGAGAGTGCAAAATTCTTAACCTGTCGTCCAAAATCAAGCCCATAGGTCCGCCTCTGTTTAAGATACTAAGCGATGCTAAGTCCATGGGAACTAAACCTGTAAGCCAATCAATCTGAAAAATGAAAAAATGGGCTTGCTGAGTCTTTATCATAGAGTAGTGGACTGCCCGAGTGATGCGCATGCATAGCGTTGTTCGGGACACCCTCATTACGGGAGTAAGCTGTTAAGGCTGAAATACGGGGCCGAGTAAATTTTTATGCGTGGAGATGCGCTTTCTAAAGAAAAGCGGAATAAATTCGAGTCGGCATGATCAACCCGGACATCCCACTGCACGCCATGCCGCCTCCGCGAGTTGGTGCCGGTAGAGTTCAGGGCTGCGTTTGACTCGGGCGGAGAGCCAAGCGCGGCAGTAGTTTTCCGCCGAGCCGATGATCAGTGACGGGACCAGCTCGAAAGGCAGGTCCTGCAAATCCTGGCGGTGGGCGGGGTCGCTGAACCATTTCTTGAGTGCGGCGCTCCTCGCGAGATTTGCCTCGGCGAGCCGCTCGTTGAAGCTGCTGCGCGCGACCGCAAAGCGCGCCTGGTACTGGAACCGCGCCCAATCGGGCTGGCTGACCACCCAATCCACGTAGCTGAATACCAGGGCATGCACCCATTCCTGAGTGGACGTGACAGCGCCAAGGTAGCTGTCCCTGAGCCGCGTCTGATCATCCAGGGCGGTCATGTACAACGCCGCGACCAAGCCTTCCTTGTTCTCGAAATGGTGATAAATGGCCCCCACGCTCATCTGGCTTTCGGCACGGATGATATCGATGGTGGTCGCTTCTATGCCCTGTAGGTTGAACAGCGTCAGCGCACATCGAAGGATGTGTCGCTTGGACTCGGCACGACGCCCGGGGTAGCAGCGCTCGAGGAGATCGACAGGTTCCATTTTTCGGCTCAGGCAAAAAGGGGCCATGGTAATTGAAACGAAGGCTAGGCACGAGCGATTGACAGGGCGGGCACTAACAGAATAATGTTCTTTTACAGAGCAATATTCTGTAAGTGATTCCAATCCACCTGACCAGAGATATCCCATGAGCCAGACTCTCAGCATGTACCAAAGCGTTGGTCCGTCCGCCTTCAGCAATATGGCCTGCCAGATGGCACCGTACTTCGGCACCATCAACCCGGAAATTTCTGTATTGACCCCCGGTCGTGCTGAAGTGAACGTGCCGTTTCGCAAGGAAATCACCAATCACCTGGCGTCCGTTCACGCGATCGCGTTGTGCAATGCTGCAGAACTGGCGGGCGGCATGATGACAGAGGTGTCCATCCCCAGCGGTGCCCGCTGGATTCCTAAAGGCATGACCGTCGAATACTTGGCCAAGGCCAAGACTTCCATTCACGCGATTGCCGACGGTAGCGAAATAGATTGGCAGACCTCGGGCGACAAGATTGTTCCGGTTGAGATCTTCGACGAGGCCGGAGTGAAGGTTTTCACAGCGCGCATCACCATGAACGTGAAGGTCGGCTAGATCGCCGGGTTACCCGCCGTTCCAGGCTGCAGCGGCGGGTCGCCGGTTGCTCCTGTCGTAAGCCTGGCGCTCGCGCCGCCATTGTCCGGGTGACACGCCTGTGGCGGCTTTGAATGCGCGGCTAAGTGCGATATCGCTGCCATATCCAGTCTGCTGCGCCGCGACCGCGATCGAGTGACCGGCAGCGAGGAGGAGCTTGGCACGATAGATCCGCCACGTCGTGATGTAGGTCAGCGGCGGGACTCCGACGACGGACCTGAACAGGGCCGCAAATGTAGAGCGCGACATACCGGCGTCGCGAGCAAGTTGTTCCAGCGTCCAGGGGTATGTCAGATCGGCGTGAATCCTTTGCAGCGTCTGCGCCAGTTGGCGATGAGTGAGTCCGGCGAGCCAGCCCTCGGGCAAATTGTCCTCCGAACTGGCCCAGGTTCGGATCGCCTGGATGAACAGCACGTCGAGCAGCCGGCCGACGACATAGGAACCGCCAAGGGCGCCTCGTGCTTCCTCCGCCCCGATCTGCTCAAGGATCGAGACCATTCGCCCCGCGTCGGACTTCGGCATCGCGATATGGACGACATCGGGCAGCAGCGCCGACAGGGGCTCGCCTGCGGTGTGGTCAAACGTGAACAACGTCGAGAAAAACTCGAGCGCTTCGCCGTCTCCGCCGAACGATACGGTTTCGCCGGTAACATGGTCGGCTATCTCCCAGCAGGGCACGGCAATTCGCTCAGGCGCATCACCCAATATGCCCATGACGCCCTGCTTAATGATTAGGCAGTCGCCTTCCTGGACGACGACCGGCGGGTGGCCGACTTGGGTGAACCAGCCCCGGCCCTTGGCAGCTACGACAAGCCGTGCCTGGCCGCCACTGTCGAACGAGATCGCCCACGGGGCTCGGGCGTGCATGCGTACGAAGAGCGAGCTCTCGAGCTGCATAGCGCTGAGGACGGAATCAAAGGGATGCATGACGATCTCGGACGATGGGTTATGAATCGAATACTCCAGTCTATGGAGGGTCCGGTCAAGCGCCACCATACTCCTGCCACATTCTGGGAGTTATGCATGAAGGTCTACCGTTTGCAGAA
>Ga0207650_10000801_pt1 | contig 24145 bp, 17 predicted proteins | sample KBSS63metaG_FD_184325 | JGI IMG/M metagenome (GOLD analysis project Ga0207650, IMG submission 184325) | Switchgrass rhizosphere microbial communities from Kellogg Biological Station, Michigan, USA - KBS S6-3 metaG (SPAdes) (version 2) | ecosystem: Host-associated > Plants > Roots > Rhizosphere...
CCGGCGCACTCCTGCTCCGGCGTTACATTCAAACGTAATGACACAAATTCAGAACCGGGAGCCGTAGCGACCGGCTAAGGAGTCAACTCCAAAACCCGTATTACCAAAGAAGCGTATTTGGCCGGTCGCTACCGCTCCCGGTTCTGATGTTAAGCATGCTTCGTGCAAAGTTCACCGAAACGCTTCGTGCACCGGCGTGATTCGAGGCACGCCTGAAACCGGGTGTGCATCGACCAGCACGTCGACGGCAAAAACCTGCTTCAGCAAACTCGGCGTCAACACTTCGTCCGGCGAGCCGACCGCAATGCTTCTTCCCTCTTTCATCAGCAACACGTGATTCGAAAATTCAGCCGCCAGGTTGATGTCGTGAGTGACCACCAAAGCCGAGGTTCCATGACTGTCACAACGTTTTCTCACCAGTGAAAGAATCATTGCCTGATGCGCCAGATCGAGATTTGCGGTTGGTTCGTCGAGCAACAAGATGCCTGCCTCGGTTGCCAGCGCGCGCGCCAGCACGGCGCGTTGACGTTCACCTCCGGAGAGTTCCGTCATCAGCCGGTCGCTCAATTCCTCCAGCTGCGTTTCCTTTAAGACCTGGCGGGCGACCTCGACGTCGTGCGAAGTTTCCCAGCCCCAGCCCGCGGAGCTGGCCCAGGCATAACGTCCACCTAAAACAAATTCAAAAACAGTGACCGGGAAACGCAGGTCGGCTTCCTGGGCCACGACCGCGATTCGCTTTGCAATCGCCCGGCGCGAATAGGAGTTAAGGCTTCGACCGTCGAGCGTGATTTGGCCCGCAGCCGGCGCGATGCCGCCATTCAGCGTGCGCAGCATCGTCGACTTTCCGGCGCCGTTTGGACCAATGATGGTGGTCACTTCGCTCGGCGCCAGGGAAAGGGACACGCCGGAAACCGCCGGCCTCGCCCCGTATTTCACTGTGATGTTCGTTGCTTCCAGCATTCGGTTTGTAGGGGCGGACCCGTGTGTCCGCCCTGTCAAGCGGCATCCAGAGGGGCGGACACGCAGGTCCGCCCCTACAGCGAGTCAATGTCGTCTCAGGAGATATACAAACAGCGGCGCGCCGATTAGCGCTGTGATCGCGCCGACCGGCAACTCCCGCGGCGCGATGATCGTACGCGCCAAAGTATCGGCGACGACGACAAAAATCGCTCCGCATATCGCAGCGGCGGGCACGGTGATTCGGTTGTCACTGCCAAGTGAGAGCCGCACCAGGTGCGGCACAACCAGACCCACGTATCCCACTGACCCGCTCGAAGCAACCGAACTGCCCACCAGCAAACTAGCCACGATGAAAACCACTAACCTGACGCGCGAAACTTCAACCCCCAGATCGAACGCGTCGCGTTCACCGAGCATTAATAAATTCAACGAGCGCGCATGAGCGGCGAGAACAATGGTGCCGGCCACGGCGATGAAGAGCGCGAGCCATAGCAATTTCGCCGTCGTCCCCGACAAGTCGCCCAGCAACCAAAAGGTGAAGGATCTAATTCGCGTCGCGTCCATTAATGTCGTCACAAACACAATAGCGGAAGATAAGAATGTGGTGACGATCACCCCAGCGAGGATTAGTCGCTCAGGAGTGGCGCCGGTCCGGCCCTGGGCCAGCCGGTAGACCAGGAGGGTCGCGATCAGGGCGCCGGAGAAAGCCATGAGGGGCCGGCTCCATTCATGCGTGCCCATGAAAACGAGCGCAATCATGGTTCCCACTGCCGCGCCGTTTGAAATTCCCAGCAGGTAAGGTTCGGCCAGAGGATTCCGCAACAGCGACTGGTAACTCGCGCCAGCCACGGCGAGCGATCCACCGACCGCGGCGCCGAGCAGAATGCGCGGCAAGCGAATGTCCAGCAGGATGGCTGACTGATCCGGCGTCAGGCCGCATCCAGCTTTTCCAAGAGTTAGCAAAGCGCAAACGGACGCTTGCGCCGGTAATTTTTCGCTGCCCAGCAAAGACATCAAGACGATGACGAGCAGAAGCAGCCCAAAGAGAGCGCCGCAAATTACGAGCGTCTTGCCGGGCGTCACATGACTTCCCCACGAGATTGTCTTCTTCGGAATCACAGTCACCATCTCAAAACGCTTCCGGATGCAGGGCTCGCGCTAGCTCTTCCAACCCCTCGACTGAACGTGGACCAGGCCGCGAAAGATGATCGTCGTTGATTTTGTACACCCGACCATTCTTAACGGCCGGCGAACGCGATAACGCACTGGCAACATTTGAATTGGCCTGACCCATCGAACCGCCGGTCGGCAACACAATCGCTTCCGGGTTCGCGGCCAGGGCTGACTCGGCGCTGTACTTGGGCCAGGCGCCCGGCACGTCGGCGGTTACGGAAACGCCGCCGGCCCGTTTGATCAGGTCGGTAAGAAAAGCGTCGCGTCCGATCGTGTAGAGCGGCTCGTCTGAAACCTGATAGAAGACGCGCACGACCGGTCGTCCTTTAACTTTCTCAGCAACGATTGCGACCCGATCTCGCAATTGTTTTAGCAACTGATCGGCTTGCGATCGTTTGCCCAGGACGTCCGCCAACTTCGAAACAGATCGAAACACGCCCTCGAGATCGTGAGAGTCGGTAACGTAAACCGCGATGTGATGCGCCTCCAACTCACTCGTGAATGCTTCGAGCTGCGAAGCGGTGGATACGAAAACAACTTGCGGACGGAGTGCGATGATTCGTTCGATGCTCGGCTTGAGCGTGTCGCCAACGGCTTCAACCTTCAGCGCTTCGGCTGGATAGTTGCAGTAGGTGGTCCTGCCGACCAGCCCGTCGCCGGCGCCGATAGCGAAGACTATTTCCGTCAGGTTCGGAGCGAGCGAAACAAATCGCGTCACCTTCACGGGCAAGGTGATTGCTCGCCCAGCTTCGTCAGTTGTTTGATAGGAATCGGCGCTTGGGTCAGGCGCGTAACGCGTACGCGCGCAGGTAAGCGAGAGTAAAGCGACGCCCATGGCAAACGCCGCCAGTCCTCGCCTCAAAAATGAATGGTTCGCTCTAAACAAAAATCCCGCCGATCGGTTCCATCGCAAACGCGACAGGCGAATCAGGCGGGCGGCGGGCTCAAAGTTGACTTCGAAATCCGAGCGGCCTGAACGCCTTTCCGCGAGCGTTCAAAAGCTGCAAAGCTTCTCAGGCAGGTCTCCTGGCTTCGAGACTTCGCTTGTTCCGGCGAAGGCTCATCACAGTGGCGCGACCGCGCGGGAATTTCACCCGCTTCCCTATTCTCCCCACGCCCGTGGGGCACCTGGATGCTTTTGAGTACAAAGAACAGTCTGATTTAGGCGGACACTACCACGCGATTTTCCGAGTGTCAAATAAACGCATTACCCGAAAACGGGGCGGTAGCCCGACCGTGAGGGAGGGCGTATCAATTGCGCAATCTAAGCCCTCCCTTACGGTCGGGCTACCGCCCCACATCCATGCGCTGGTACTGGCCTCGCTGCCTCGCATGTTAGTATTCATCGCACTTCAACCAACGAAAGAATCGCTCAAACAATATGATCAAAACAATCGAATGGACGGACGAAGGCGTTCGCATGCTGGACCAGCGACTGCTGCCGACCGAAGAGAAGTACCTGATGTTGCGGTCCTACGAAGAGGTCGCTGAAGCAATCAAGAAGATGGTCGTGCGCGGCGCTCCGGCCATTGGCGTCTCTGCGGCGATGGGCCTGGCGTTGGGCGCCAGTCAATCTGTCGGCACGTCGGTCGCGGACCTGGAAGACGATTTCGATTACATGTGTCAGGTTATGTCGGCGACGCGCCCCACGGCAGTCAATCTGTTCTGGGCGATCGAGCGGATGCGGACGGCGTTTCGGAAGTTCAAGGCGGAGACTAAAGACCCGCAACACATCAAAGACAAGCTGGTGGAAGAAGCGCAAAATATTTTTCGCGAGGACATCGAAGCGAATCGCGCTCTCGGCCGCTTTGGCGCTGAGTTGCTCTCGGATGGCGACACCGTGCTGACGCATTGCAACGCGGGAGCGTTGGCCACGGCGGGAGACTACGGCACCGCGCTCGGTGTGGTTCGAGGTGCGATAGACTCAGGCAAACACATCGCCGTAATTGCGGACGAAACGCGGCCGTTTCTCCAGGGGCTGCGCCTGACCGCCTGGGAACTGGCGAAGGACAACATTCCTGTCACTGTCATCACTGACAATATGGCGGGTCACGTAATGAAGAGCGGCAAAGTTAACGCGGTGGTAGTTGGCGCCGATCGCATCGCCGCCAATGGCGACGCCGCAAATAAGATCGGCACCTACATGGTCGCGGTGCTGGCGCGCGAACACAACATTCCGTTCTACGTTGCCGCCCCCATCTCGACGCTCGATCTTTCATTAAAGACTGGCGAAGAGATTCCCATCGAAGAGCGCGACCGAAAAGAAGTTACGCATATCAAAGAACATCAACTGGCCCCGGACGGCGTGGGCGTGCAAAACCCTGCGTTTGATGTAACACCTAACGATCTGATCACTGCGATTATTACCGACAAGGGAGTGGCGCGCGCGCCTTTTGGAGACAGCCTGCGAAAGCTGGTTGAGGGAAATTCTTTGAGCTCAAACGCCTGAGGTAAACTTAGATCCTGGTTTGGTCCCATCCAAGTAGTTCAGAGTTCAACCTTTAGGTTGTGGCTGTGCGACAAAAACACAAGCTAAAGCTTGAACTCTGAACTACTAGCTCATTACTCGTCATTTTTCACTCGCGAACCGGCTGTTGCTCCACCAGTCGATCGTCTGTCTCAGTCCGGAGCGAAGGTCAACTTTCGGCTCAAAGCCCAACAGATTACGAGCGCGAGAAATATCCGCGAGGCTGTGCTTCACATCTCCGGCGCGGGGCTCTTTGTAGTCTGCAACCACATCAGCCTTCCCCGTCAATTCTTTCAACTCATCCAAGAGGTGATTGAGTGAAATGCGCTCGCCGTTTGCTATGTTGATGACTTGACCAACCGCGCCCGCGCTTTCTGAAGCTTTCAGATTCGCGTCGACGACGTTGTCGATATAGGTAAAATCCCGCGACTGTTCTCCATCGCCATAGATTACCGGGCGCTCGCCGCTAAGCAAGGCGCTGATGAATCGCGATATTACCCCGGAGTATTGCGAGCTCGGATCTTGTCGTGGACCGAATACGTTGAAGTATCTCAGCGAGACTGTCTCCAGGCCGTAGACGCGCGTGAAAACCTGGCAGTAATGTTCCCCCACCAGTTTGGCGACGGCATAGGGAGAGAGCGGCTCGGGCAACATGCTTTCAACTTTTGGCAGCGTCGGCTGATCGCCATAGGCTGAGCTAGAGGCCGCATAAACGATGCGCCTTACCTTTTTGTCGCGCGCGGCCAGAAGAAGATTGAAGGTTGATTCGACACTGGCGACGTGAGTTTGCCGGGGATTTTCTACCGAACGCGGCACCGACGGAATTGCAGCTTCGTGGAAGACCAGCTCAACATCTTCGAGTGCCCGGAGCAGGGTGTTCTCGTCTGCGAGGCTGCCGTGAACGAAGTCGAAGTCAGCTTTGATCTCTGCGAGGTTTTCGCGATACCCGGTTGATAAATCGTCGATTATCCGCAGCCGTGCGCCGGAAGCCGCGAGCGCGGAAGCGATGTGCGAGCCGATGAAACCCGCGCCGCCGGTTACCAGTGCAATTCCACTTAGAGACATAAAAAATAAATCTCGGTGTTCACAGCCTCAGACACAACTTGTTCAGCTAACGTCCCACGCCAACGTATTCAAAGCCGAGTTCTCGCATGTCCGCCGGGTCGTAAATATTTCGCAAATCTGCAATCCTCGGCGATCTCATCAAATCGCGCACCCGCGCCATGTCGAGAGCGCGAAACTGGTTCCATTCAGTTACAAACACCAGGGCGTCGGCGCCCGATACAGCTTCATACTCGTCAGCCGCGTAAGTCACTTGCGGCAAAACCTTGGCTGCTTCGGTCATGGCAACTGGATCGTAAGCGCGCACGGTTGCGCCGCGCTCCACGAGAGCCTGCACGATATCTATTGCCGGGGCTTCGCGCATGTCATCTGTTTCCGGCTTAAACGCCAAACCGAGAACGGCGATCGTTTTCCCCTGAAGGCTCCCGACGAGTTTCTCGATCTTCGGCACCATTGCTTCACGTTGGCGACGATTCACTTCGATTACGGCGTCAACGATGGTTGACTCGCGTCCAAACTCCCGAGCTACGGAAGCAAGCGCCCGCGTATCCTTCGGAAAACACGAGCCGCCAAACCCCGGACCAGGGTGAAGGAACTTGCTGCCAATTCGGCGGTCCATGCCGATGGCCCGTGCTACGTCGTGCACGTCACAACCAATGCTTTCGCAGAGGTTGGCAACTTCGTTGATGAAAGATATTTTCGTGGCCAGGAAAGCGTTAGCGGCATACTTGGCGAGTTCGGCCGCCTCGAGCGAGGTCAAAACGAATGGCGCCTCAATCAGGTAAAGCGGCCGATAGAGATCGCGCATGATCGCAATCGCTTCTTCATCGCGGCTGCCAATGACTACGCGATCGGGTCGCATGAAATCATTGATGGCGGCGCCTTCACGCAAAAACTCGGGATTAGAGACGATGCCAAAATTCAGCCGCGTCTTCAAGTTCTCTCCGATTAGCTTTCTGAGGCGCTCGCCGGTGCCAATGGGAACTGTAGACTTGGTTACGATCACCTTGTAACCATTCATGTGCCTCGCAATTGAGCGTGCGGCCGACTCAACGAAGCTTAGATCGGCTGAACCATCTTCTTTGGGCGGCGTGCCAACCGCCAAAAAAATCACCAGCGCCTGCTCGACAGCCTGCTTCAGGTCGGTAGTGAAACGAAGACGCCCTGCTTGTACGTTCTTGCTTACTATTTGCTCGAGGCCTGGCTCATAGATCGGCATCTCGCCTGCATTGAGACGCGCAATCTTGTCCGCATCTTTATCAACGCACGTAACGTCGACACCGAATTCAGCAAAACAGGCGCCGGTAACCAGACCGACGTAACCAGTGCCAATCACCGCAATCTGCATTAAGGATTACCTAAGAATTTAGAAAGGAGAGCTTGTACGTGCAAAAACTTGCGGGTCAAGCGCGACAGTTGTCGCGTGACCCGCAAGGTTTCGCATAATCTGACTGCGGCGCGCTAGGGCCGGCGCTGCAGTATTTGTTCGACGCAGCAAATCGACAGTTACTTCGCTGGGCTGATGACTATTGCCGTGCCGCCGAAGTTCAAGTCGTTATTGTGCATGGCTGCATAGATGATTCCCGCAGCCGCGCCGGCGCCAAGCAAAATCAGAGCGGCCAATTCGCCACCGCTCATTTTGTCGTCGTCGTCGCCCGGATCGTCTTTCGGATTCGGCGTTCCAGCGGAAGCACTCTCACCAGCGGCAACCTGCTTGACGGTGCTGCCAACATGCAACTGCGCCACGCCTGAATGTGTTGTGATGGAAGTGATGCCCTTGACAACGTTCACCGTGAACGAGGTCGCCTGGCTGCCGTCGACTGTTACAACTCCATCCTTCGTGGTGAAGTTGACCGCAGTTCCCGCCAGCGTTGAGACGTGCGCCGTGCCGTTATCGAGCAGTCCGTTGATGGTCTTGTCTGTAAAGCTCAACTTCAAGTTTGAGCTCGGCATCAATTGCAGCCGACCCAACTTGCTGAGATTCACAGTCGCGACGCTCCGCTCCGCGGTATTGATGACGCTTTCCGAAAACACTGTGCCACCGGAGACCGCTAACTCGCCATTTACTGTAACCTGACCGGCGATCGACAACTCGCCCGATGGGGCCTTTGCTGCAGGCGACGCCAAAACTACCATCGAGTAAACACTCAAAATGGCAACTGCCACCAAGGCCGCTATTGGTTTGCGGCTCCAAGTTTTGCTAATCATTAACTTTCCTCCCGTATTTGTGAACAAATTCTTGATTGCGTGCAACAACGGCTAAAATGAGTGAGGCGCAACTGCCATCCGCCCCTAACCAAAAAATCAACGTCCGAGACCTGACCGCCGGCTGCAGAGCCTAAAACACGGGGCAGTTATTACATGAACGTAGGTAGTCTGTCAACAGACTTTTGCCCAACTTTGCCACAAAACTGTGCTTTTTTCGGTCGGCGGTGAATTTACCATACCGACCATTGCCAGTCCAGACTTTTCTGCCTTCGCAGCCCTGGCTGAGACCGAGGCGGCTGGCATCGATTTGGTTTGACAGGCAGACAGGGAGAAGCTCGGGTCTAGAGTTATCGAGGCGATGCTGAATTCAGCTTGAACCTGGTAGCAAACGCTCAGGAAAGTGAACCAACTCGGATCTTCTCAAGGGATTGTTACGCGTCTGGCCCGGCTTGTCACTCGCGTTCCGGATACCGGATTTGATACCGCAGATCCCGTGGCATTTTCAGGCAGACTGACTTTTTGCATCATCTCTGCCTGCTCATAAGGGTCAAGTCGAGCAAAGATATAAAAAGTGTCGCCACTCCGAACCAAGCCTAAATACCTGAAGGTGGTCTGGACCACTTCGCCAACCTTCAATGCTTGAAAGCGCGGCGGACGGTCAAATAAGACTCCAGACTCGTCGCTGGCCACTGCCTCCAGCTCTGGCAGGTAGTCGTTCTGCGTATCCCGCGCAATCTGAAGGGCCATCTGTCGCAGCGCCCTAATGCGGTTGGAATTGCGGCGATAATAAGCGACGTTTACCTCGTGGCGGCTGGCCCGATCGTCCACCACTTCCTGCTCGTTGCGCAGATATCCGAGGTAGGCGCGAACCACCGGTCCAAACTGGTCGTCGTTCTTTGAAGTTTGGCCCAGGGCTGACGCTACCGCAGACAGAACGAGGGCTACAATAATCGCTAAACGAACGAGACGATTGTCGCTCATGGGTTTGACCCTCTTAGCTTGAGTTGGAAACTTGGAAGGAACGTGCCAGATTGTAACAAGCTTTAAGTAGACCTCCGTTGCACCGTCATTTCAGCAATGTTACATTGATCTTTAATTTCATGTAAGTCAGCCCCGACCGGAGCCTTCCCTTTTGACTGACAGCCCTAACACAAAGAAGGTCGCCCTGGGCATTAGCGGCGGCATTGCCGCTTACAAGGCAGCCGAGGTTTTACGCGGACTTCAGCGCGCCGGCTGTTCGGTCCGAGTTGGGATGACCAAACGGGCCTGCGAATTTGTGCAGCCTCTCACCTTTCGAGCGCTTTCCGGTTCACACGTGATCGTCGACGACTACGCTCCCGACAATCCCGATCCCATCGCTCATATAACCTTCTCGCAAACTGTCGATCTGTTTCTCATAGCTCCAGCGACGGCAAACATAATCGGCAAGCTTGCCAACGGCATTGCCGACGATTTTCTAACTTCAACTTACCTGGCCTGCACAGCCCCCGTCTTAATCGCTCCGGCCATGAACCCGACGATGTGGCATCATCCAGCTACCCAGCGAAATTTGCAGAAATTGCGATCGGATGGCGTTCATATTGTCGAACCGGACGAGGGCGAGATGGCGTGTGGCACGATTGGCCCGGGACGATTGAGCGAGCCGGAAAAAATCGTCGCCGCGGCGTTGGATATTCTCCAAAACGCAGAACAAGCCGCGCGCGATTTAGCCGGCGAACATTTGTTGATTACGGTAGGCGCGACGCGGGAAGCGATTGACCCCGTGCGTTTCATCTCCAACAACTCTTCAGGGCGCATGGGATTTGCGATTGCCGAAGCGGCCAGGAATCGCGGCGCACTCGTGACGATCATCGCCGGGGCCACGAGCGTGCCTTCGCCGGATGATGCGTCGCTCATTCGCGTCAATTCCGCGGATGAAATGCACAAAGCGGTCATGGGTAAACTTGCTGACGCGTCGATCTTCATTGGCACCGCAGCCGTTGCCGATTATCGACCCGTAAATCCTTCGACTCAGAAAATTAAGAAAACCGAAAGCTCTTTATCGCTCGAACTCGAGCGCACGCCGGATATCCTCGCGGCAGTCGCTGAAGCAAGGCATCCGGGACTTTTGATTGTAGGGTTCGCTGCCGAAAGTGAAGATGTGCTGGAGAACGCTCAGGCAAAACTAACGAAGAAGCGGCTCGATGCAATTGTCGCTAACGACATCACGAAACCAGGCGCGGGGTTCGACTCGCTTACAAACGAGGCAACTATCATCAGTCGCCGGACCTCACCCGTTCATGTAAGCATGATGCCGAAAACACAGTTGGCGAATGTAATTTTGGACGAAGTGGTTGGGCTACGGGCAGATGCCGAGTCTTCCACCTTGAGCCAGAGCGTTGCTCAGAAATCGACTTAGGCTACTTATTAACTACATGCAAACCGAAGCACAGCTCGACGAATTTCTATCGCTCCTCAGCGAGGCTCGCGAGCAGATGGCCTATCTGAAAGAGCTCGGGGTGGATGGCGTCGAAAAGATTCACCCAAACGAGGCGGTGGCGGCAAGCGTTACGACGCCTCAGCCTCCATTGACTACGGCTGCTGCTGTTCCCCCTGCTTCCAGGTCCGCTGGTTCTAAGGTCTCTTCCGCGTTATTCGACGACTTAACCCCACAGGCGATCCAAATTCAAAAGTCTTCAGAAACTTTCGAACAAATTTGGGCGGACATCGGCGATTGCACCCGCTGCCCGCTTTATGAGCGGCGAACGAACATCGTCCACACCGACGGCAATCGGAAAGCGCGGCTTATGTTCGTCGGCGAAGCACCGGGCGCCGACGAGGATATTCAGGCGCGGCCTTTTGTCGGGCGTGCCGGGCAACTGCTCACTAAAATCATTGAAGCGATTGGCCTGAAGCGTGAGGAAGTTTTAATCGGAAACGTTAATCGCTGCCGGCCGCCTGGCAATCGTCCGCCCACGCCTGAAGAAGCTGCGATGTGCAAGCCATTCCTGCTGCGCGAAATCGCCGCAGTTCAACCCGAGGTGATTGTCGTTTTGGGAAACACGGCGATGCGAAACCTTTTGGACCTCAAACAGGGGATAACGAAAGTCCGCGGGAATTTTCAGGACTATCACGGCGTGAAAGTCATGCCTACTTTCCATCCCGCTTACCTGCTACGCGACCCGTCGAAGAAAAAAGAGACCTGGGAAGACCTGAAAAAAGTGCGCGACTATCTCGACGCGACCAGAAAATCGTAAACCAGTTAGACCGCCAAGACGCCAAGCGGAATAAGAATTGGCCGCGGATTTACGCGGGTAAGCGCGGATCAGATCAGAAAGTCTTCATCACTTTAGAAGTCGTTTTCAGATTCGTGTAATCCGCGTTAAGCCGCGGCTTATTATCTTTTCGTGCTACCTTCTCACCGTGGAACCGCGCATCGAATCTACCTGCAACGATTCGTCAAACAGCAATCAAACAACTGCAATCGAATCGGCTAACTCGGGCCTGCCTATGTTCGCTGAAGTTGCGGTGCCGCTGCACGTTTCCTCGACCTTCATCTATCGCCTGCCGGGCTCGCTTGGTCGCGTCGCGCAAACCGGCTCGCGCATCGTGGTTCCACTTGGTCGCAAGCTGGTAACCGGCTACATCGTAGGCCTGCTCCGTGAACTGCGGCCGGGCACGAGCCTCGATGAAGCTAGCGTCAAAGATGCGAAAGAAATTCTGGATCTCGTTCCGCTCGTCACACCCGAGCTACTTCAGTTGACGCGTTGGGTTGCAGATTATTACCTCGGCGCCTGGGGTGAAGTTATTAAAGCCGCCCTTCCTCCCGGCATCAGCCCCACCATCGAAGAGTGGATTGTTATCACGACACGCGGCCGAGTTGAGATTGAGAGCGTGCCTGCGGATTCAAGTCTCACCACTAAACAGCGCGTACTTCAACTAATCTCGAGCTCGAACGAATCGAAGCTTGGGGACGTCACCAAGAAACTTGAGGACGTGAGCTCAGCCAGCGTCGTCACGAAGCTGGCCCACGAGCTCGAGCGCGAGGGTCTCGTTGAAATTCACCAGCGATCCAGCACAGAGTTTGTTAAAGCCAAATACCAGCGCCGCGTTCGCCTGGCCCAACCGAATCAGAGTTCAGACGCTGAAACAGCAGCAGGTAGAGCTGGGAGCGCAGGCATCCTGCCTGCAGCCGGCGGGCGAGAAGTCGAGGTTGACTTATCCTCCCCACAAACCGCAGGCAAGATGCCTGCGCTCCCAGCTAAGGTCTCCGAAGCCCAGTCACGAATTCTTGCAACCCTCGAGCGCCACGACTCGTTGGCGTTTTCGGAGTTACTTGCCGAAGCCAGGGTTGGCCCATCGTCCGTCACTACGCTTCAGAAGCGCGGCCTGCTGGAGATTTTTGAAGAACGAATGCGACGCGATCCGCTGGGACATGCGCCGTACGAACTCCCCGAGGATTACGTCTTGAGCGAGGACCAAAATCGAGTGCTGGCGGCCCTCGATCGTCCCTTGCGTGAACGCGAGTACGCGGCGTTTTTACTGCATGGTGTCACCGGGAGCGGCAAAACCGAAGTGTACATTCGCGCCATGCGCGTGGCGCTTAGCGTGGGCCGCGCCGCGTTGATGCTGGTCCCGGAGATTGCCCTCACGCCAGTGTTTTCCCGTCGCTTGCGAATGCACTTCGGCGACCAGGTGGCAATCTTTCATTCGTCGCTGTCGCGCGGCGAACGCTTCGATGAGTGGACGCGAGTAAGAAACGGCGATGCCCCGATTGTGATCGGCACGCGCTCCGCCGTCTTCGCTCCGATCAAGAACCTTGGGCTGGTGATCGTCGATGAGGAACACGAGTCGACGTATCGCCAGCAGGATTCGCCTCATTACAACGGCCGCGACACGGCGATTGTTAGGGCGCAGAAAGAAGCAGCGGTCGTCATTCTCGGTTCAGCGACGCCGTCACTTGAGTCGTTTCACAATGCGAACTCTGGCAAGTATCAATATCTTCAGCTACCGCGACGGCTCGCCAACCGGCCCATGGCCGTGGCCGAAATCGTTGACATGCGCGACGTGTTCACGCGTCATCAGAAGCCAAAGATCTTTTCCGATGAGCTGCTGGCCGCAATCGCCGACACGCATCAGAAACGCGAGCAGTCGATTGTTTTGCTGAACCGCCGTGGCTACTCGAGTTTTGTGTTGTGCAGATCGTGTGGCGAAAGTATCCAGTGTCCAAACTGCGACGTAACGTTGACTTATCACCGCAGTGAAAAAGTGATCATCTGTCACTACTGCAACCATCGCGAGCGTGCGCCCGAGGTGTGCCCGAACTGCCAGGGCAAATATATTTACTACGTGGGCGAAGGCACGCAGCAAATTGAAGAGCAGCTGAAAAAGCTCTTTCCGGAGTTGAATATTGCACGTATCGATCGAGACACGGCATCGCGCCGCGGGTCGTTTGAAAAATCGCTGAGAGAATTCGGCGAGGGAAAGATCGATATGCTGGTGGGCACACAAATCCTCGCTAAAGGCCACGACTTTCCGAATGTGACGCTCGTGGGCGTGGTGTCTGTCGACGCTGGCATGGCGCTGCCGGATTTTCGCGCAGCCGAAAGAACTTTCCAGTTGCTAACCCAGGTTGCCGGGCGCGCCGGCCGGGGCGATCGTGCCGGCAAAGTTTTGATTCAAACCTATCATCCGTATCATTACGCCCTCCGGCACGCAGCCGCGCAGGATTACGACGGCTTTTATCAGGAGGAAATTCGCCACCGGCAGAATCATACCTATCCACCGTTTGTCGCATTAGCCTCGCTGTTGGTTCATGGGAGCGATTTGGTTCGCGTCAAATCAGAAGCGGCGGAACTTCGTAAAGAACTGGATCGGGTCAACACGGAGCGCGCCGCGCGCATACTTGGGCCGGCGCCGGCGCCGCTCGCCAGATTGAAAGGCGAATACCGTGTGCAGTTGATAGTCAAATGCCGCAACCGTCGCGAGCTGCGGAGACTGATTGATGAGGCGCTCAAGGCGCTGGGGGAACGGAAGATCAACCTGCGATCAATAAACGTGGAGATCGATCCGGTCTCGATCATGTAGTTTCGCGAGGGGCCCGTAGTTCAGAGTTCAGCCTTTAGGCTGCGATTGTAGGACACGGCATGCCGTGCCCCTACTCAACGACGCAAACTAACAGTTTGCTCTACAAGCCACCAACGCTACACTTTCTACTATGAAACTTTCTGAACTTGCCGCTCTAACAGCGGCGCACGTCGACGAAAATTCGCCCGACCTTGAGATCACCGGCGCCGCAGGCCTGGACGACGCCCGGCCTGGCGACATTTCCTTCCTCGCAAACCCGCGCTACACGCCGAAAGTAAACACAACACAAGCGTCGGCCATCTACCTCGCTGAAGGCGCGCCGATTGAGCGAAATATTCCAATCCTGCGCGCAGCGAATCCTTACCTCGCGTACACCCGAGCGCTCCGTTTATTTCATCCTGAACCTGCGTTCGCACCGTTCGTTCACGAGTCCGCAGTTATCGATCCGACTTCTGAAGTGGCAACGAATGCGGCGATCGGCGCGAGCGTCGTGATTGGCCCGCACTGTCGGATTGGGGAGGGCGTGCGCATTTATCCCAACGTTACGATTTACGAAAACGTGACGATTGGCCAGGGTTCAGTTATTCATTCCGGCGCGGTTATTCGCGAACGTTCGCAGCTCGGCGAGCGAGTGATCATTCACAACAACGTCGTGGTCGGCTGCGATGGTTTTGGTTACGCGAAAGACGAACAGAAGAGCTGGCTGAAAATTCCGCAGACTGGGAATGTGGTGATTGAAGACGACGTGGAGATCGGGGCCGGCACCACGATCGATCGCGCGTCGGTCGGCGAATCGCGCATCAGGCGGGGAACGAAAATAGATAACCTGGTGCAGATCGGGCATTCGTGTACCGTGGGCGAAGACACTTTGCTTTGCGCCCAGGTTGGACTCGCGGGAAGTTCACACATCGGCAGCCGCGTGATCCTCGCGGGACAAGCGGGCGTGGCTGGCCATCTGACGATTGGAGACGACGTGGTGTTAACGGCGAAGAGCGCGACCAGTCATGACGTGCCGGCGGGAAAAGTTATTTCCGGAATCCCGGCTTTCGACAATCGAGAGTGGCTACGATCGACCGCGGCGTTCCGACGGCTGGGAGAAATGCAGCGACGAATTCGGGAACTGGAGAAGAAGCTGGAGGAGATTTCTTCCCTCCGTTAGGGGCGAAATGTTTGTAGGATATGGGTTTCATAACAAGTTAGGCCGCGTCAGTTGACGACCCGGGCGAAACGAACGAGGCCAAAATCCTGACAAACCTTCCAAACTATAAACATCTCGTTCCTACGGAAAGAAAACCCGCGTCAATTCATTCTCTCGGTTCGTCCAACCCCATTTAAGCTTACGTAATCGCGCCGCCGTCCACGATCACAACTTCACCATTCATGAAGCTGTTCCGGTCGCTAACCATAAACGCCGCGTACTCCGCCAACTCCTCCGGGCGGCCCATGCGCCCGGCCGAAGCCCAGAAGTGATGCATCTGCAGAAGGCGCTCCGGCAGTTCCTGCGCGAGCTCAGTATCAAAAATTCCGGCGGCGATTGCGTTGACCTTCACGCCAAACGTTCCGGCCTCGCGCGACAGGCACTTGGTGAACCCGATCATCGCTGCTTTCGAAGTGGCGTAGTGCACGGCAGTCGGCAGCGCCCGCATCGCTCCGATCGAGGTGATGTTGAGAATACTTCCCTTCCGCTGCCGAATCATCTGTTTATAGATTGGCTTGGTGACGGCAAAGAGACTGCCGACATTGGTATTGATCACTTCATCCCAGGCTCGGTCGGTGGTAGTGGCAAAGTTGTCGCCGCGGTTGATCGCAGCGTTGTTGATGAGAATATCTATCCCACCCCACTTCTCCACCACCTCCCGCGTAATCTTCTTCATCCCCAATCGATCGGTAACTGAAACTTTAAAACTCAGCGCCCGTCGCTGGTGGGCTTCGATAGTCGAAACCGTCGTTGCAGCCAGATCGTCTCGGGAGTTGTAGTTGAAGGCAATGTCAGCGCCCTCGCGCGCGAGTATGTCGCAAAGCGCGGCGCCGATGCCGCGCGTGCCGCCGGTTATGAAAGCGCGTTTACCTTCGAGCAGTAGGCTCACGTTTGAATGGTCTCCTAGAAAAACCCGCTTCGAAGAACGCAAGCGGGTGGAACTTGTTGTCGTTATGGATGTGGAGAGGAATTAAACTCTGAAAACCGCTAAAGGTCAACGAGGGAGGACTCTTTGCGTCTGAGACCGGCAGTTCAGAGTTCAGCCTTCAGGCTGCGTTTTGGCTGCACATAAAGACGCAAGCTAAAGCTTGAACTTAGAACTGCATGAGCCTGACTTGGTGAGACGATCAGACTTATGCGACTTCGGCGATGACTACGGATTCGGATGTTTCGCTAGTAGCAGGAATCAGCGCGGTTATTTCTTCGACGATGTGTCGTGTGGCGTTAGGAATAGCGAGGCCAATGGTCGCGGCGCGCATTGCCGAGTAGTGGGCCGTATCTTCAACCATGCGGCGAATGACCGGGACGATGTCGCTCGCGCGTTGCAGCAACACGCCTGCGCCGCGCTTGACGAGCAGACTGGCAGTCCCCGCTTCCTGCGGCATCGGCGCGGTGATCGCATCGGCAATAATCGGCAGCCGGCAAGCGAACGCCTCAAACGTCGTCAGCCCGCCGAGCTTGGAAATCATGACGTTCGCGGCGCCCATCAGTTCTTCTACATGATCGGAGTAACCGATCACTTTGACAGGAAACGAGGCCGTCTCCGCCAACGACTCCGCATCAGCTCGCAGCTCTTCGTTCTTTCCAGCCAAAAAAATTGCCTGAACTTCAAGCTGACCACGCACCAGCTCGCGGAAAATCTGCGGGATATTGCCGCCGCCTTCCCAACCGGCATTAACGAAAACAGTAAATTTTTCCGCGTCCAAACCAAGTGCGCGCCGAGCCGCGCGGGCGGCGTCTTCACCCGGATAGGCGAACTTATGATGGACCGGCATGCCCGAGATCTTGATACGCTCCGCTGACACTCCGTAGTCAATCAACTGCTGCCGCGCCTCTTCGCTCGCCACCAGGTAAAGCGTCACATCGTCGCAAGCCCAACCCTTCCAAAAACCATAGGACGGATCAGTAACGACAGAAACGAGCGGAATTCTATCGGCAAGTTTTAGTTCTTTGAGGACGCGCCCGAAGATGTGCTGCGTCAAAGGGTGGACACTGACGACTACGTGCGGACACCAGCGTTCAAAAAGTTCGGCGACGTAACCCACGCACCGCTTATGAAAAAATTCGCGCGTCTCCGGACGAAAGCGATTCATGGCCCAGTAGACGTACTTCATCCAGTGTTGCTTGTTTCGCAGCAGCCAGTTGTAGCTCGCGACCATCTTCGCGGTGATCGAATGCGATTCTTCGACGGCGCGCACCACGCGAACCGCATACGACTGGCCATCAAAAAACTTTTGTACGCCGGCCACGATCGCCGCAGCCGCGGAACGATGCCCGCCGCCGGTGTCGGATGAGAGGATCAGGATTTTTGGAATGCGCTGCGACATTACTTCAATTTCACTTCGCGGACCGGCCATTCGCGCCGCAGGGCGGCGATCAGAAGGTAGCCAGACGTGAAACGTCTGGATCGCGATTTCAAAGGATTGCGCACTGAAGGTGCGCCAGATATTCTCCGCGCGTCTCCAACGCGCTCAAATCTTGTTACGGCTTAATCCAGACGTTCCACGTCTGGCTACCTTCTATTCGCCGCTGCCGCGGCGACGGACGATCACGCGCGAACGGTCATGCCTTCCGGCTCCGGCTGCAGTCGATCCATTTCCTTCCGCGCCTTCTTCATTTCCTTCTCCAGCTTCTTGATCTGGATCAAGTGCCCGGGATTGAACGGCAGCGACGGATAGTAACTATTCGACTCGTGCGTGCAGAAACATCCGTCGAGGGCTTTCTTGCGCCGCTCTTTCATCGCCGGCGACAGCCAAAGTTTTTGGAAGTTCCAGTCAAAATCGCGCAGGTTGCCGATAGGCGCGAGGTTTTCGCACGACGAAACAGTACCTTCGTCGTAGATGACGCCGCCGGCTGTTCCTGCGTAACACTTCATCTGCGCCTGCTGCGTCTCCTGGGCCTTGGCGATCAGCCCGTGCATGTAGATATCGATCGCGGCTTTGAAGTAGCCGGCGTTGCCGCCGTAGTTGTTCTTGATCGCCGCATGACGCGAATCGTCGTCGATCATCGCCGCGAGTTGTTTGTAGCGCGAGTGATCGATGTTGAGCTCAACCGGATCGGCTGAAGGCGGGCGAATGTAATTGAAGTTCACCTTGTCAGGCTTCAAGTCATACTTCAGAAAGTCGTACCACTCGAAGATCGTGTCCTGGTTGGAATTCATGAAGCAGGTGCAGGTTTGCACGTCCAGTTTCGGAAATTCTTTCTTTATCAGCTGGAGCTGGCGCGCGGTTTCAATGGCGATGTCCCACGAGCCTGGCTTTTGTCGAATTTTTTCGTGCGGAGTTTTGAGACCGTCGATGCCAAGCGCGACGGTGACATTCAGCTCGGGATTCTCTTCGAGGATACGCGTGATGTCGGGAAAGATTCGTTTCTGAATCTGACCGTTCGACATGATGTAGATCGACTCGAGGCGATTGTTTCGGTAAAACGCGTTCGCGATTTCGGGAAGATCCTTGCGCGTGAAAGGCTCGCCGCCGGCAAGAATCAAAACACCCAGGTTGCCGCCCAGCGTTTCGGAAATCTTTTCGATTTCGTGAGTCTTCATCTGCAGCTTTTTGCGCGGACGATCGTCGAGTTCATCCGTGAAAAAGCAGTGCGTGCAGCGCATGTCGCAGACGGAAGTGACCAGAATGTTCAGCAGAATCGGGGAAAACGGCTGGCCAATTGCCAGCTTCGCGTAACGTTTTAATAGCTCTCGTGTGGTGTAATCCATTTCAACCTCAACTTAAAACAGCGCACCTTTGATGCGAAAAAAGAGATTAACAGATAAGACCTTTTAACGTAACCCTGTGCTGCGCGCTGTAATACTTTTGTAATCCGGTAACCAGAAGACGAGATTAACTCTCTGTGCCACCTCTGTGTTCTCTGTGTTTCTGTGGTGAGTTATGCCGAAAAAAGAATTCACCACAGAGACACAGAGAACACAAAGGACGCACAGAGAAAATCAGCGGTGGTTTTCTACGAAACGGCGGTGCGCTCGCTGCGGATGGGAATGCCCAGCGCGCGCATGCGGCGGTAGAGGTGGCTGCGGTCGACGCCCATCAGCTCCGCGGCGCGCGAAACGTTTCCCTCGGCCTCGTCGAGCTTTCGTTGGATGAATTCGCGATGATAAGCGTCAGTGGCTTCTTTGAATGACGGGAAACGGAAGGAGGCCACCGGCGCTTCTTCCTTCCCGTGTGGCGGCAAATCAGCGGCAGCGACCTTGATGCCGGGATTCATGATCACCACCCGCTCAATTGTGTTTCTTAACTCGCGCACGTTTCCCGGCCAGGAATAATTTTGTAAATCCGCGATTGCTTCCGCGGTAAATTCTTTGGGTAACTTCCCGTAGGCGTGAGAAAAGTTTTGGTTGAAGTAGTTAACCAAAAGAGGCACGTCTTCGAGACGTTCGCGCAACGGCGGCAACTCAAACGGAATCACGTTTAGCCGGTAAAAAAGATCGGCGCGAAACTTCCCCTGCTCGATCTCACCGTCGAGCTGCTTGTTGGTCGCCGCGATCACGCGCACGTCCACCTGTACCGACGTGCCGCTGCCGACCGGTTCGAAGCGCTGCTCTTCCAACACGCGCAACACCTTCGCCTGAACGTTCGGGCTCATGTCGCCAATCTCGTCGAGGAAAAGCGTCGCGCCGTCCGCCAGTTCAAACTTGCCTTTCTTCGCGGCCGTCGCGCCGGTGAACGCGCCTTTCACATGACCAAACAGTTCGGATTCGATCAACTCTTCAGGTATCGCGGCGGAGTTTACTTCCACGAAAGGCGCCGCCGCGCGCCGCGACTTCGCATGGATAGCATGGGCCACCAGCTCCTTGCCGGTTCCCGATTCGCCGTAGATCAAAACGCGACCGTCGGTCGGCGCCACGATTGTGATCTGTTTGCGAAGCGCGCGCATGGCCACCGACTCGCCCACCATCGCGTACTCTTTCGCAAGTTCCGCCGACATCTCGGCATTCATGAGTTCCAGCCGTTGTTGTCGCAATGCGTTGCGGACGGTTAGGAGAGTCTTTTCGATGGATAGAGGCTTCTCGATGAAGTCGAAAGCGCCGAGCTTGGTGGCGCGCACGGCGGTTTCAACATTGCCGTGGCCGGAGATGATGACGACTGCCGACTCCGAGCCCGCCGCTCGCAATCGTTGCAAGGTTTCGAGACCATCAATTCCGGGCAACCAAACATCGAGCAGGATACAACCGTAAGCGCGACGCTCAACGGCTTCGAGACACTCTTCGCCCGTCGCTACCGCCTCGACGCTGAAACCCTCATCCGCCATCACGGCGCTTAAGGTTTCGCGAATGCCTGGTTCGTCGTCGACTATGAGTATTGAGTCCATTCGAAAGAGTAGTCAGTAGTCAGTAGTTCTGTTGAGTCGTCGGTCGCCATCGCCATCGTCCGTCGTCCGTCGTCGGTCGTCGGTCGCCGCCGGCAGCTCGATCACAAATCTCGCGCCGCGCGGGTAGTTCGCTTCCGCGCGGATGCGCCCGCCATGCTCGAGAATTATTCGTTGCACAATCGCCAGTCCCAGTCCGGTGCCGCTGCCGCGCGAAAAGTACGGTTGAAACAGGCGCTTGAAATCAGCGGGCCGAATTCCCTGGCCGGTATCCGTGACTTCGGCAATCAGCAAGCTGCGGCTCGAGTCGACGTTTGTGGCGATAGTGATCTTTTTCTCGCCCTCCACCTGGCCCAGCGCGTTACTCGCATTCTCGATCAGGTTTACAAAGACGCGCCGCAGTTGTTCGCTGTCCAACATCGCCGGTGGCAGCGCCGGGTTAAGCTTCGCTTCAAGCGTCACCCCGTCAAGCCTGTCGTCGTACAACGCAACCGCATGACGTACCACTTCATTCAGGTCAGCGACTTCCAGACGAGCGAGTGGCAGTCGCGCGAAACGGGAGAACTCGTCAACCATCGCCTTCAAGCCGGCGACCTCACGGGCAATTGTCTCCGTACATTCCTCAATCACGGCGGTGACGTCAACCGCCTCGCTCTTGTTTCCGTTCAGTCCGTTCTCTCCGTTTGCCGATCCGTTGTCGCCATTTGCGCTCGCGCGCCGGTAGCTCTTGGCGATGCGCTCGGCAGAAAGCTGAATCGGCGTCAGCGGATTCTTGATCTCATGGGCCATGCGGCGCGCAACTTCGCTCCAGGCCGCAACGCGCTGCGCTGCCAGCAACTCTGATAAATCTTCCAACACGACAACCACACCGCGCTTCTGCGCCGACGAACCTCGCAAGGCTGTAGCCGTAAGCGCGACGGGCAGCGGCGCGTTTTCATCTCCGGTGTTGCTGGCGCCGGCCAGCTGTGTCTGTTCGGTCGCCTGGCCGGTGCGTCGGGCTCGCCGGATGAGCCGATCGATGACGACCCAATCCTCCGTGCCGATCAACGATTCGAGTTTTCGTTCCCCCACCGGAATTTGGTTGAGCCTCAGAATTCGCGAAGCGGCGGCGTTGATTGTAGTAAAGCGGTCCTCTTCGTCGAGCGAAACCACGCCGGTCGTAAGAGACTGCAGAATCGTCTCGATGTAATCGCGGCGTTCTTCGAGCGTCAGGTTCTTTTCGCGCAGCGCGGCGGAACCCGCTTCAATGCGGTTGCGGTTGTCCGCGAGCTGCGCCGTCATTTGATTAAACGAGTGGGCCAACAACGCCAGCTCATCTTCGGCGAATGTCGTCACCCGATGCGACAGGTTTCCGCGCGCAATTTCCTTCGAGGCTTCGGCGAGAGCTTTGATTGGCGTGGCGATGCCGCGCGCCAGGTAAATCGCCACCCAACTGGAAACGAACAACAGCATCAGCGTCATCAGCCCGAGGGTTGACAAGGCGAGCGAACGCACGCGCCTTTGCCGCGCTACCAATTTTCGATACTCGCCCTGCGTGCCGGTGATCGTGTCGCCGAGATCAGTTCCGGCGCGGCGCAAGGGCACGACGATCAGTCGCTCGTTCTCCGAAACTGGCACCATTATCGCGTCGAGGTCCTTCGCGTCGGCCAGGCTTTCATCGCCGGCCCTCAGCAGGCGAGCCTTGCCGAGCAACGTCTCAACCTGTTCGGAATCAGTGGCGGACAAAGCTCCTTTGCTTTGCGCCACCAGGCGCCCGTTCGAGTCGTCAACTTCGACCGCGAGAAATTGTCCGCCGGCAGTTACGCGATCCAGCGTCGCCTGCTTTTCTGTGTCTGACTGCGGTTTCAAAACGACGGCGAGCAGCGACGCCGTCTCGCGCAAGTTTCGCGTTTGCGCTTCGACTGCTTCACGCTGCACCTCACGAGCCTCGGTCACCACGCGAACGTTGAATCCACCGAACCACTTTTCCAGAGTGCGATTGAGAAACAGGTACGAAAAGACAGCCATCGCGATGATGGGCAGAAAACTGATGGCGATGAAGTAAAACAGCAGACGCGTTTTTATCTTCGAGCCGAGCTGCAGCTCGCGGCGCTCACGCCGCAGTTTGAGCAGGTTGCGCACGAAGATGAAAGAGAAGACTACGAAGGCGACGAAGTTGAGCGTCGATAGAGCGTAGAGCAGAAGCGTGTCGGAAGCAGTGTCGGGAGGAAGGACGGTCCATAACCAGAGCTGCTGGGAGACAATGATCGAGAGCAATACGAGGACGGTTAAGCCGAGGGCCCACAAGACAAGTCGACGACGACGAGTTGGCCGTGCGAGGTTGGCTTGGCTGGATTCGGAGCGTTGGTCGCGGTCATTTTTCATGAAGAAGTGAGCCAAGTTTAGCATAGTAGGAGAGGCATTCCTGCCTGTCTTGGTTGTCCTCTATCGCCCTGGAAAGACAAGACAAATTTTCCATATAAGATTTGTCATTTCTCATTTGCCATTTAGGAAAATTCCTCTTCCCTTTTGAAGAGGGTAATGTAGGGGCGGACCTGCGTGTCCGCCCTGGGCGCACACACAGGTGCGCCTCTACAACAGAGCCTATCCACCCGCTATCGCGTGGTGGTACTGACCTCACGCCGGTCGTTGAATTTGTCGCCTACGCATTCTTGCCGACCATCGTCTAGAATGCCCGCGCTCTTGTCGCTATCTTGAGTGACGCGTATCCCCGGGCACGGCATGCCGTGCCCCTACAATAATTCGTAATGCAATGACCCGGCATGCCCGTGTCCCTACGTCGACGGCATTAAAAATCATCAGACGAAATTAAAAGTCATCAATGGATCTCAAAAACATTTTCATCAACTCCGCCGGTCGCCTTCGCAGCGGTTGGCGTTTGCTGATCTTTGTTCTCGTTTACATCTGCATTCTGTTTCTGCTCAGTTCCCTCGCGCGCCTCGCTTATGCGGCGGCGTTGAATTTGGTTCCACAAAGAATTGGCAGCGACTACGCCCAAAACGTTGTGTTCCGCCTGATTCTACTGGTTGCCGCGCTCGCCGCCAGCTTCGTCTGTACTCGCTGGCTTGAAGGTTTGCCCTGGCGAGCACTCGGCTTGTGGTTTCACGAGGGCTGGTTTCGTCATCTGCTCATCGGATCGTTGATTGGAGTTTTCTCGCTCGCCCTCGCCACGGCGATAGCGACGGCCGGAGGCGGCTTAACCTTTACGATCTCCGGACGCGCCGGCCTGGTGCGCGTCTTCCAAACGCTGCTTTTATCCGGCGCACTTTTCGTCGTCGCCGCTTTGGCCGAGGAGGCGCTCTTTCGCGGGTATCCGTTGCAGACTTTGAGCCGGGCAAAACTTGCGTGGCTCGGAGTGTTCCTTACTTCGGTCCCGTTCGCCGCCGTTCACTTGCAGAATCCCAACGTGGCTGCGGGCTTCACCTTCCTCAACACGGCCCTCGCCGGAATCTGGTTGGCCGTCGCTTATCTGCGCACGCGCTCCCTCTGGTTCCCCCTCGGGGTCCACTGGGCGTGGAATTGGGCGCTGGGAGCACTGTTTGGCCTTCCGGTCAGCGGCCTTACTAACCTCGCGCCTTACCCGTTGATGCGCGGGACTGACCACGGACCAGCCTGGCTAACCGGCGGCAGCTACGGTATAGAAGGCGGCCTGGCCTGCACGATAACCCTGGCGATCACCACGATCTTTATCC
>Ga0207650_10000805_pt1 | contig 24084 bp, 27 predicted proteins | sample KBSS63metaG_FD_184325 | JGI IMG/M metagenome (GOLD analysis project Ga0207650, IMG submission 184325) | Switchgrass rhizosphere microbial communities from Kellogg Biological Station, Michigan, USA - KBS S6-3 metaG (SPAdes) (version 2) | ecosystem: Host-associated > Plants > Roots > Rhizosphere...
GAGGATCAGCGTTACCGCGCGACCGTCTACATGGAGGGACTGGCGCAGATGCGGAAGGAGTTCAGCCGCGGGCGGCGTCCCAGCGACAATGCCGACGGCGACGATCTCGAGACTATTTGATGTTCTTCGCGGTCATCCGACGCGCGGCGAGGCGGACCCCTTCGGGAACGTTTCGGTCGATCGCGAGCATCTTCAGGTCACGATCGTTGAGCCGCTGCAGCAGGTTCATCGAGAGCGCCGGCGGCGTCTTGGGGTTCTTCGCCAGACCTGCGATCACCCCGTAGTTCTTCGTCCACGTCCGGTTCATCGCGATCGTCCGGAGCACTTCTTCCCCCACGTTCGCCATCTTCGCAAAGGCTTCCACTTCGATCTCGGTCAGCTTCGGGCTGCTCAGCACGGCGGCGGCCACGAGCTTGTTCGAATCGCGAACCAGCTGCGCGCGCTGCGCGCGCGTCCCCTTCATGGCGAGCTTCATCCGCTCGATGATCGGCAGCGCGGAAAGCAGCTGGGCGTCGGCGGGCTCATCGTCAGCGCCGTCCGGGGTCTTCGATTCGTCCGGCCCGTCGGAGGTATCGAGCAGCGGCCCGGCGTCAGTTGCCGCCTGTCCTGCACCGACGACGCCACGCGCGGCAAAGAACTGCCGCATCTGCGCGGGCACGTCGGTTCGCGCCAGAAACGACTGCAGCGCTGCGGCCGGCAGTGCGTCGAGCGTCGCGTTCGCGTTGGTGGCAATCACCGGATCGGCATCGTCCGAGAGCAGGATCAGCAGCGCCAGCTGCTCGTGCGCGCGCGGCGCCAGCGCACCCTGCGCGGCGAGGAGCCGTACGTCGCGGGCGACTTCGCCGCGACGGAAGAAATCGATGAGCGGAGAATGGAGTCCGGGATCCATATGCTACTGGACGTACTGCGCGAGGGTGTCTCGGGTGATCCGCGCGGTGCGCACCTGCCCGTCGGCGCCGAGCGGCTTGCCGGGACGGCCGTTGACGGAGTAAGCGAACGCGCCCGCGTTGCCGACGTCGATGACGGCGGTGTCGCGCATCTCGCTCACCTCCGTCTCGCCGGCGTGCATCAGCCGCGCAATCACCGGCCGACCATCGACCGTCAGCTTGACCCAGCAATCCCCGATTGGATGCAGCTCGAGACGGATCGTGCCGGCGGTCGCGAGGGGGGCCCCGTTTCTCCCGAGCGCGGCGTCCGGCGGATTCACAACGGGAGGCGGGTTAACCGGAGCGGCGGGCTGAGGGACGGATGTGGGGGATGGAGTCGACGCCGGTTCGGTTGCCGTCGTCTGCGGCGACGGTCGCGGCCCCCTCACCGTGAAATACAGGACGACGCCGATGAGCGGCACGCTGATCACCACGAGCATGAGAACCACCCGCGCGACGCGTTGCTGAATTTCAAAGGTGCTGTCTTCGTCCGAAACTGGTGCCGGGACGTGGTTCGCTCGCACCGGCTCATCCTGAAAGCGCTCGAGGAATTCCGCGACGGTTCGATCGGGATCCAGACCGACTTCGATGGCATAGGAGCGGACAAAGGCACGGCTGAAGATCCCGCCGGGAAGCTTCGAGATATCGTTGCGTTCCAGCGCCTCCAGAACCGCCACCGAGATCTTGGTGCTGGCGGCGATCTGCTGCAGCGAGATTCCGCGCCCCTCCCGCGCAAGGCGCAGCTTGCCCCCCAAATCGCTCATGGAGACAAGTACTTTAGATACCTAGAAATCCGGTGTCAAACGTCCGTCGCATGAGATCTACGACACGTGGTATCGACTCCGCATCGTCGAAGAGGCCGATCGCTGCGATGCCGGCTGCCCCGGTTCGCGGAATGTCCCCCGCCGTCGCGGGGGTGACGCCGCCGATGGCGATGACCGGCAGCGTCACACGGCCACAGACCTCGCTCAGCGCCTGCAGACCAGCAACGCGATGGCCTTCAGGCTTGCTGCCAGAGGGGAAAACAGTACCGAAGAGCAGGTAATTGCATCCACCTTCCCGCGCCGCGGAAACCGCTTCGTCGAGGTCGTGAACGGACCGTCCGATTAGGAATTCGCTGGTAACGATCGCACGAACCCGCGCGGCGCTATAGGAGCAGCCGCGCAGGTGCACACCGTGAGCATTTGCCTCCAGGGCGACGTCGAGGCGGTCGTTGACCACAATCCGGGTCGACGTTCCCTGCGCAATGTCGCACGCCTGCCGCGTAAGCTCCAGCAGCGCGCGGTCCGGCAGATGCGGTTCGCGGATCTGGACGAGATCGACACCCGCCTCGGCGGCCGGGCGTATCCGTGCCACGGTTCGCAGGGTGTCGCCTCGCCCATCGGTGACGACGCAGATGATCGGGGGTTTCACGTTCCAGGGTCGCGGTTCGCGGTTTGCGATTCGCGGGTGGCGGTTCGCAATTAGGGATTCAATGATTCTGGATTAGGGATTAGGGATTCGTTTTTTGGCCTTCCACCCCGCAAAGATGCCGCCGAGCTCCGCCACGCCGGCAAGCGCGGTGACGGCGCCGACGCCTGAAATAGCGCCGCGGACGAACACGTTCTGGACGAACACCTCGATGGCGGGAAGATGCTCGACGAAAAAGTTTCGGTCCCAGAACTCGGACCTCCACGGGGCCACGATCAACACGAGACCTGCCTCGAGGAAGTACGCGGCGAACAGGATGCGGGACACGAACGAGATACTCACCCTCCGGTCTGGACCCGCGTAAGCCGTTCGGCCCGGTCGGACACGTCCCTGTACTCGCCGGTGTCGGCGAGGAGCTCGAGAAAGACGGCGAGCGCACGCGCGGTCTCACCGGACTCTTCGAGCGCGACGCCGAGATCGTACAGGAGCGCATGCCCCTCGTCTGCGCTTGGCGCCGGCGCTTCGGCCGCGCGTTCGAACCATTCCAGCGCGTGGGTCAGCTGCCCTTGACCTTTATAGAGGCGAGCCAGCTTCGACGCCGCCTCGAACCTTTGCCGCGGTAGCCGCGCAGCGTTCTTTAACGCGGCAGCCGCGTCGTCGATCATACCCATCTCGAGGTACGTCTGACCGAGCTTCAGCTCCTCCAGCGCCTCGTCCTGGCCGTCCTCGCCAGCTTGCTTGCGGAACCCTGTGAACACCTCATCCAGGCTCTGGGGGTTCGACGCCGGCGACGCGGGCGGCGTTGCCTCGGGCGGCTGAACTTCAACAGCGGCCGGCGGCGGTTCCACGGGTGGTGGAGGCGGTTCGGGAATAGCGGCCGCCGCCACAGCCGCCGCCGCCACGTCCGCTGGATCGGCAAAATAGTCGGTGGCGACGAAAGGAGTCTCGCCGCTGAGCCGCTCGGCAATGACGGTATCGGGCTCCGACACGCGAAGCAGCACGAGCGCGCGGCGGAAGCGTTCGATGTGCGCGCCCTCCCATGGCTCGCGCGCGACCAGCCCCTCCGCAATGACCCGCGCTTCGGCCCCCTTCCCGCCCGCAAGATACGCATCGGCGAGCTGCGACTGCGCCTCGTACATCACGGTCTCGAGCCCGCCGGCGACGCACACCTCCACGAGCTTCAGCAGCGTCGGAACGTGGCCAGGCTGCCGCGTGACGAATTCCTGCAGCACCGAAGCCGCCTCGTCGTATTCATCGGCGGCGCGCGATGCGTCTACCGCGGCATCGACACACACGAACGCGGCATCCGGATTCGCCGACGACAGGCTCCAGGCGAGCTCGACCACGCCGTGGCGGAGGTCTCGATTGAGCGCCAACAGCTTCGGCAGGATCTCTCGCGCGTGATCGAGGTTTCCGCTCCGAAGCTCGATGTCGGCAAGCGCGACGAGCAGCGACGGATCGTCTCCGGCCGTCCCGCGATCGAGGAACCCGCGGGCGGTGTCGAGGTCGCCGGCGGTGACTGCGGCCTTCGCGAGCGCCGCACGGGACTGGACGTCGCTCGGATCGAGGCGCGCCGCTTCGCGCAACGCGCTCAGCGCGTCATCGGTCCGGCCCTTTTCCTGCAGATCGGCGGACAACTCACGAAAGCGCGCCGCCGCAAGCGCCGCGTCGCCGCGCTCGGCGAGCAGGCGCGCGGCTGTCGTGCGCGCATCGACGTCTGCCGGATCGATCTCCCCCTGCTTGATGACGATGTCGTCGGCGCCGCGGCGATCGCCGCGCGCCCGCCGTTTCGCTCCGACGGCGGCCAGATATGCCTTCGCATCGGCCAGCAACCCCTGCTTCGCGGAGATGTCCGCGAGGTTGAGCTGCGACGGCTCGTGGTCGGGGATGATTTTGAGGATCTTCTTGTAGAGCGCCGCCGCCTTTGAGTAGAAGCCCTCCTTGAAGAAGTGATCGGCGATGCGCCCGTACTGCGCGGCCGCCTTGTCCGCCTGGTTGGCGCGGACGTAGAGATCGCCGAGCGCGTTCGCGGTGTTCCAGTCGCGCGGCTGGTCCTCGACGACGCGCACGTATTCCACGATCGCGCCATCGAGGCGACCCTGGCGAAGCAGCTTTTCCGCTTTCTTCAGCGTGTCTTCACGATCGAGGGCCAACGGCTTCTCCAGGGACGCCCGCCGTCTGGAAGGCTATCCGTCCATCCTATCAAACAGAGAAGGAGGCCGGAACGATCGTCGATGCACTTCGGAATAGCCGAATCGCGAAACCGCGTCCAGGTGGTCGCGCGTGGCGTATCCCTTGTGACGATCGAAGCCGTAGCGCGGGTCTTGCGCGTGCAATTCGAGCATCATGCGATCGCGCGTCACCTTCGCCACGATCGAGGCCGCGGCAATCGCCGTGCAGCGAACGTCGCCGTGCACGACCTTGCGCTGCGCCATGAGCAGATCCGGCACGCGGAACGCATCGACGAGAACGAAATCGGGGAGCGGAGTGAGCTTCATGACGGCGCGCTGCATCGCGCGCAGCGACGCCTGGTGGATGTTGATGGTGTCGATTTCGGGTGGATCGGCGAGCGCGACGCCCCACGCAATCGCGTTCCGGGTGATCTTCTCGAACAGCCGTACCCGCTCGAGCGCGGTCACCGTCTTCGAATCGCAGATGCGTGGGATGTAGCGGTCCGGATTGAGAATCACGGCGCCGGCGACGACGGGACCGGCGAGGCAGCCGCGGCCCACCTCGTCGACGCCGGCGACCAGGTTGAACCCCAGCCGCCGGATCGTGTTCTCCATCGTCCTGAACGCGCGGACTTTGACCACGGGTGGTGGCCCCTGGATGTCAGGCCGTCTGCTTCTTGGCAGCGTCGCGCATGCGCGCCGCCTTGCCCTTCAGCTCGCGCAGGAAGTAGAGCTTCGCGCGGCGCACCCGGGCGGTTCGTATGACGTCGATCTTGTCGATGATCGGCGAATGCAGCGGGAAGATGCGCTCGACGCCCTGGCCGAACGAGACCTTGCGGACCGTGAACGTCGCGCGCGCGCCGCCGCGGTGCATGCCGATGACCATGCCTTCGAACACCTGGATGCGTTCCTTGTCGCCTTCGCGCACCTTCACGTGGACGCGAACGGTGTCCCCAGGCTTGATCGCCGGGCGCCCCACCATGTTGTTGCGCTCGACGGTCTCTACGGCATTCATGACAGATCTCCTTCTTGGTTCAACAGTTCCTGCAGCAGCGCCTGGTCGCCGGCGTCCAGTGCAGCGTCGTTCAATAACTCGGGACGCCTGTCCAGCGTCCGCCGCAGCGCCTCGCGACGGCGCCACTTCTCGATTTCGGCGTGGTGTCCCGACAGCAGCACCGCCGGCACGCTCATCCCCCGGAACTCCGCGGGGCGCGTGTACTGCGGGTAATCCAGCAGCCCGCGCGCGAACGTGTCGCGCGCGACCGACTGCTCGTCTCCGACGACGCCCGGCACGAATCGCGCCACCGCGTCGACGATCACGAGCGCCGGAAGCTCGCCGCCGGACAGCACGTAGTCGCCAATCGAGAGCGTCTCGGTCGCCAGCGCCGTTCGCACCCGCTCGTCGACGCCCTCGTACCGCCCACAGAGCACGACCAGGTGCTCCAGTCCGCTCAGCCGCCGCGCGACTGCGTCCGTCAACCGCTCGCCGTCGGGCGATGTGAGGATCACCGTCGTCCCGCCTTCGCTAAGGCTTCGGCGAGGCTGCGCCGTCTCTGTCGCTTCCGCCTCGCGGCGACGCGCGGCCCGAATGTGCTCGACCGCCGCGAACAGCGGCTCCGCCTTCAGCACCATCCCGGGTCCGCCGCCAAACGGCACGTCGTCCACGACCCGGTGACGGTCCGTTGTGAAGTCACGCAGGTCGTGGACATGAACGTCCAGCAAGCCGCGCTCGATCGCCCGCCCGACGATCCCTTCCGCGATGGGCCCCTTCACCATTGCCGGAAAAATGGTAACGATGTCTAATTTCACATCGGCGGGGCCCCCTGCACCCCGCCTGGCGGCCTCCACTCGCTCTCGCTCCGTTCCGGCCGCATGGGAGCGCCTTACTTTCGCCCCGGTGGGTTCAGATCGAGTAGCCCCTCCGGCGGATCGACGGTCACACGCCGCGCCGCGATGTCGACCGCGACCACGATGCCGGCGACCAGCGGAATCATCAGGTGCTCGTCGACGACCAGGTAACTGCGATCGATCGATCCCTCCACGCTGGTGATGCGGCCCAGCCTGGTGCCTTTGGTAAGGTACGCCTCGCAGCCGACGAGGTCGTGCCGGTAATACGTGCCCTGCGGCAGCGGCGCGACCTCGGACTCGGGGAGCCATACGTCCGCGCCAGCCAGCGCCTCGGCGTCGTTCATCGTCTCGACGCCCTCCAAACCGACGATCGGCCGTCCCTGGTAAAACCTGACGGTGCGGACTTCGTACGCGCGGACGCGATCCGCCGGACCTATCAGCAGCGCCTGGCCCGTCTTGAAGCGGTCTTCCACGAAGTCCGTTTCAGGATTCACGACGATCTGCCCCCGGATACCGTGTGCGCGGGCCACCCGTCCCACGAGGAGGAGATCGGTGCGCAGAACCTTACTCGGTATCGCGGAATTCCAGCGTTGCCTTTGTACCCTCGAGCTCGGCGGTCGTGCTCACCAGCATGCGCATGGCCGCCGCTGTGCGTCCCTGGCGGCCGATGACGCGTCCGAGATCTCCTGCCGCCATAAAGAGCTCGACCAGCGTCTGCCCGCGGTGCTCCCGCTCGGTCACGCGCACGGCGTCCGGCTTGTCGGCCAGCGCGCGCGCGACGACTTCGACAACGTCGCGGCAGCGGCTCACGATACCGGCTGATCCGCCGCCGCCGCAGCTTCGGCGGGTTCGGCGGGGGGCATACGGTCCACCAGCGTACGCACCGTGTCGGACGGGACCGCGCCCGCCTTGATCCAGTGCCCGAGCCGCTCGCGATCCAGCTTCAGCGTCTCCGGCTTCGTGCGCGGGTTGTAGAACCCGAGCACTTCGACGAAGCTGCTGTCGCGCGCCGTGCGCGAATCGGTCACCACGACACGGAAGAACGGCCGCTTCTTCGACCCCGTACGCCTCAAACGAATCACTAACATTTGAACTCCAGCTTCCAGTTCCCAGCTACCAGCTTCCAGTTCCCAGCTACCAGCCGCTAACAGTTTCACCTGTTCATCAACGACTTCATCATTCCGAGGCCGCCCTTTTTCTTCCCCAGGCCGGCCATGCCGCCCATCGCCTTGAGCATCTTCTTCATCTGCACGAACTGCTTCAACAGGCGATTGATTTCTTCGACCGACGTGCCGCTGCCCTTGGCGATGCGCTTTCTCCGGCTGCCGTTGATCAACTGGTGATTGTGCCGCTCCTGCGGCGTCATCGAGTTGATCATCGCTTCGATGCGATCCAGCTGCTTGTCGTCGACCTGCTCCCGGTTCGCGGCGAGCTCCTTGAGGTTGCCCATCCCGGGCAGCATCCCGATGATCTGTTCGATCGGCCCCATCTTCTTGATGGTCCGGAGCTGATCGCGAAAATCCTCGAGGGTGAAGTCATCGAGCCGCAGCTTCTTCTCGAGCTTTGCGGCGTCCTCGAGCGATACCGCTTCTTCCGCTTTCTCGATGAGCGAGAGCACATCGCCCATGCCGAGCACCCGGGATACCACGCGATCGGGATGAAACGGCTCCAGGTCCTGCAGGCGCTCGCCGCTCCCGACGAACGCGATCGGGACGCCGACGACGCCAACCACCGAGAGCGCCGCCCCGCCGCGGGCGTCGCCGTCCATCTTCGACAGGACGACGCCGCTGATACCGATGCGGCGGTTGAATTCACCGGCGCTCTTGATCGCGTCCTGCCCGGTCATCGCGTCCGCGACGTAGAGCCGGTCCGTCGGGGTAACCGCAGCCTGGATGGCCTGCAGCTCCTCCATCAACTCGTCGTCGATGTGCAGGCGCCCCGCGGTATCGACGATCACGGTATCGAACCCCGCATTCCGCGCCTCGGTCATCGCGCCGGCCGCGCGCCGGACCGGATCGAGATCGCCGGCCGGATCGTGCACGCGCACGTCAGCCTGTTTGCCGACGACGTTCAGCTGCTCGATCGCCGCAGGACGCCGCACGTCGGTCGAGACCAGAATCGGATGCTTGCCCTGCTTCACGAGCCACCGTCCGAGTTTGCCGGCGGTGGTCGTCTTCCCTGATCCCTGCAGGCCGAGCAGCAGGATCACCCGCGGATGCGCCTGGGAGGCCGGCAGTCCTCCCGCTGTATCGCCGAAAAGCGCCAGCATCTCGTCCCGGACGATCCGGACGACCTGCTGCGCCGGCGTCAGGCTCTTGAGGACCTCCTGGTCCACCGCACGATCCCGCACCCGGTCGATGAACGCCTTGACGACCTTGAAATTGACGTCCGCTTCGAGCAGCGCCAGCCGGATCTCGCGGAGCGCGGCCTCGACGGTCGCTTCCGTCAACCGGACTTCGCCCCGGAGGGACCGGAATACTCCCTGGAGGCGGTCGCTGAGCGATTCAAACATGGGCGTCTGACGTGGCGGACTACGGGCCTAAGCGCCTGTAGCGCAAACCCTTATCGTAACAGAGCTACTCGTCTTTTGGCAATTCCCGCCGGCGGGCGATCCCCGTGGGATTCAACAGCGTGAGCTTGTGGCCCAGCTTCTCCTTCTTGGTGGTCAGATAGCGGCGGGTATGCTCGGAGGCTGGAACCTCCAGGGGGATCCATTCGACGACGGTGAGGTTGTATCCCTCTATTCCGACGAGTTTCCGGGGATTATTGGAGAGGAGTCGCATCGACCTGACGCCGAGATCCTTCAGGATCTGCACTCCGATGCCGTAGTCGCGCTGATCGGCCTTGAACCCGAGGCGCTCGTTCGCCTCGACCGTATCGAGCCCCTGGTCCTGCAGCTCATATGCGCGAATCTTGTTCGCCAGTCCGATTCCCCGTCCCTCCTGGTTCAGGTAAAGCAGCACGCCGCGCCCCTCGGCGGTAATCCGGTCCATCGCGGCCTCCAGCTGCAGGCCGCAGTCGCACCGCGCCGAGTGAAAGACGTCTCCCGTCAGGCATCGGGAGTGAACGCGGACGAGGACGTCCCCGCCATCGCCGATCTCTCCCTTCACCAGCGCGACGTGGGTTTCGCGGTCGATCGTGCTCTCGTAGGCATACACGCGGAACTCGCCGTACTCGGTCGGCAGCGCCGCGGACGCGACGCGTTGGACGAGACCTTCGGTGCGCAGCCGATACTGAATGAGGTCCGCGACGGTGATCATCAACAGCTGGTGCCGCTTCGCGAACTTCGCGAGCTCCGGCACCCGCGCCATCGTGCCGTCGTCGTTCATGATTTCGCAGATCACGCCTGCGGGATAAAGCCCGGCGATGCGTGCAAGATCGACCGCGGCTTCCGTCTGGCCGGCGCGGACGAGCACCCCGCCGGTGCGCGCCTTCAGCGGAAACATGTGGCCGGGGCGCGCCAGATCGGACGGCCGGGTGCGCTGATCGATAGCGACGAGCACCGTCGCGGCCCGATCGCTCGCCGAGATGCCCGTGCTGGTGACGCCTTTCGCCTCGATCGACACACAGAACGCGGTGTCGAGCCGCGCCGTGTTCCGGCTCACCATCTGCGGCAGGTCGAGCTCGGCGAGCCGGTCTTCCGTCATCGGCATGCAGATCAACCCGCGGCCGTACCTGGCCATGAAGTTGATCGCCTCCGGCGTGATCTTCTCCGCCGCGATCGTGAGGTCCCCTTCGTTCTCGCGATCCTCGTCGTCGACGACGATGATCATTTTTCCATCACGGATTGCCTGGAGGGCGTCCTCGATGGGGGCGAACGGGCTCTTCTTGCGGCGTGGCTTGGCCATTGTTCTCTGCCGGCCTATGTCTTCACTTTCGGGGCCATCCCCGCGAGCTCGGCGACGCGGACGACGTACTTGCCGAGGATATCGCATTCGATGTTCACGAGCTCTCCCTGCCGCACGTCCTGAAGATTCGTGTGCTCCCACGTATACGGGATGATCTGGGCGTCGAAATGCCGATCGTCGACGCCCGCGACGGTCAGGCTGATGCCGTTGACGGCGATCGACCCTTTGCGCACGATGAACGGGGCGAGAGTCGGCGGGAACTTGATCGTCAGCCAGAAAGACTCACCGTCGCGGCGGATGTCTTCGATCGTGCCGGTGGCATCGACGTGGCCCTGGACGAAGTGCCCGCCGAGGCGCGCGTCGGCGCGGAGCGGCCGCTCGAGGTTCACCATCGAACCGCGCTTCAGGGCGCCCAGCGCACTGACCCGCGCGGTTTCGGGCGAGATGTCTGCGTGCACGCCGTCCGCGTCGGCACACACGACGGTCAGGCAGACGCCATTGACCGCCAGGCTATCTCCCGCCTCCAGCTGCGGCGCCATTCCGGTCGTCAGCCGGAGACGGAACCCGGCTGCCGTCGGCTTAACTTCCGCAACCTCTCCGATCGCTTCGATCAGTCCGGTGAACATACCCCTCGACCAGCGTATCGGCGCCAAGCGGCGTTTCGGTCACCGTGTGCAGGTCGAGCGGCTCGGCGAGCCACTCGACGCCGCGTGGTCCGAGCGTCGCCGGCGTCCTGAATATCTGGACGCGATCCACCAGACCCGCGTCCCAGAAGCCGCGATGCAGCAGCCCGCCGCCCTCAACGATCAGCGACGACACCCCTCGCGTCGCGAGCCACTCGACGGCCGGCGCCAGGCGCGGCGACTCCGGCGCGCAGTGAACTTCGGCGCCCGCTTCCACGAGCTCCGCCAGACGTTCCGTTGCGGCCTCGGCTGCTGCAGGTGTAGTCACAATTATCACCGGGCCGGCGGCGAGCGTCGAGAAGAGTTTGGCGCCCGCGGGGGTTCTCAGTCGGGAATCGAAAACCACCCGGACCAATCGACGCGCGCGCCATGCCCCGCGCGCCGTCAATGACGGATTGTCGGCCAGCACCGTTCCTGAACCGATCGCGATCGCGTCCACCTCGGCGCGGTCGCGGTGGATGTAGCGATGTGCCGCGGGCCCGGTCATCGCCGTCCGCACGCCGGGCCCCGCGGCAATCCGCCCGTCCGCGCTCAGTGCGATCTTCATCGTGATGAACGGCCGCTGGCGCTGCATCACCGTGAAAAACGGCCGATTGAGCTCGCGCGCCTCCCGTTCGCCGACGCCGCACACGACGTCGATGCCCCGATCGCGCAGCAGCGCGGCTCCCGCTCCGTTCACGAGCGGATTGGGATCGCCGGTCGCGATGACGACGCGCGTCACGCCCGCATCGGCGACGCGTGGCGCACACGGACCGGTCCGCCCGACATGCGAGCACGGCTCGAGCGTGCAGTACAGCGTCGCGCCGCGCGCGCGCGGTCCCGCGTCCTGCAATGCCTGGATTTCGGCGTGGGGCCCGCCGGCGACTTCGTGATGCCCGTGGCCGACGACGACCCCTTCCTCGTCCACGAGGACAGCGCCGACCATCGGGTTTGGGCTCGTGCGTCCTCGGCCGCGCTCGGCGAGCGCGAGCGCACGCGCCATGTAATCGCCGTCGCTCAGCACATCACCATTTCTCTTCGAACAGCGCGTCGACGTACTCGTCCGGTGAGAAGGGAATCAAGTCATCGATCGTTTCGCCCACCCCGACGTACCGGATTGGCAGCTTCAAATCGTGCGCGATGGCGACGGCAATGCCGCCCTTTGCCGTGCCATCGAGCTTCGTGAGCACGATCCCGTTCACGCCGGCGACGTTCATGAACTCACGCGCCTGCGCGAGGCCGTTCTGCCCGACGGTGGCGTCGAGCACGAGAAGGACCTCGTGCGGCGCCCCTTCGACCTCGCGCGCGGCGATGCGTCGGATCTTCTCGAGCTCGGTCATCAGGTTCACCCGTGTGTGGAGGCGGCCGGCGGTATCGACCAGGACGACGTCGCGCTGGCGCGCTTTGCCGGCAGCGAGCGCATCGAACACGACTGCCGCCGGGTCCGAGCCGGTTTTCGCGCGGATGATGTCCACGCCGGCGCGCGTCGCCCAAATCTCGAGTTGCTCCACCGCCGCCGCGCGGAAGGTATCGGCCGCGCAGATGAGCGGCATACTGCCCGAGTCCTTCATCAGCCGCGCGAGTTTCCCGACGGTCGTCGTCTTGCCGGTCCCGTTGACGCCGACGATCAGGACCACATGCGGACGATGGCCGTTGCCGGCGGGCAGATTCGCCTCGCTGAGAATGCCGCGAATCTCCTCCTTGACGAGCGTGCGCAGCGATTCGCCGCGCTCCCGCTTCGCGCGCACGGCCGCGACGATCTGATCGGTGGCGGCCACGCCAACGTCGGCGGAGATGAGCGCTTCTTCGAGCGCTTCCACCGTCTCGACGTCAATCGGCTGGCTGCGTTTGGCGGGCTCGTCCGCGAGCTTCACCACCTCCTCGAACCGCTCGACGAACTGTTCCTTCGTTCGGGTTAACGATTGTTTGATGCGATCGAAAAATCCCATATGTATAGTGGCGCGCCGCTACTCGACCTCGGCGCGCTGCCGCCTGCCCATCAGCGCGTCGACCGCCTCCGACGGGGACGTCCGCCCCTCGAGAACCTTCTGCATCTGCCAGGCGATCGGCAGTTCGATGCCGTGCCGTGCTCCGAGCGCGAGCGCCGCGCCCGTCGTCCTGACCCCTTCGGCGACCATGTGCATGCCGGAAAGAATGTCGTCCAGCGTTCGTCCGCGTCCGAGCTCGATGCCCACATGCCGGTTGCGGCTCAAGTCGCCCGTACACGTCAGCACGAGGTCGCCAAGACCGCTCAGTCCCGCCAGCGTGTCGCGCCGACCGCCCTCGGCGCACGCGAGCCGTGAGATCTCCGCCAGCCCGCGGGTAATCAAGGCCGCCATCGCATTGCGCCCAAGGCCGAGTCCTTCGACGGCACCGGCGGCAATCGCGATCACGTTTTTGAGTGCTCCGCCGACTTCCACGCCCGCCACGTCGTCGCTCGCGTAGAGCCGCAGGCCACGTCCACGGAAGTGTTCCTGCACACGCGCGGCAGCGTCGGGATCGGACGAGGCGGCAAGCACCGCGGCAGGAAGGCCGCGCGCCACTTCCACCGCAAATGTCGGCCCGGAGAGCACCACGACTGGAAGGCGTTCAGAAGTCTCGGCCGCGATGACCTGGGACATCCGCTGGAACGACTCCACCTCGAGTCCCTTCGCGGCGCTGACCACGATCGCGTGGTCGGCGATCAGCGGCGCTGCCGCGCGGACAACAGCCCGAAGGCCGTGCGACGGCACCGCGACAACGACGAACGCGGCGCCGTGGAGCGCGGCCTCCAGCGAGGCGGTCGGCGTCACGCCCGAGGGGAACGGTACGTCCGGCAGATAACGCGCGTTGCCGGCCGCCGAGGCCATGGCGCGCGCGAGCGCGGCGTCGCGCGCCCATAGCGACACCTGCTGGCCCTCACGCGCGAAGTGGATCGACAACGCAGTGCCCCAGCTCCCCGCCCCCAGAACCGCGATGCGATTCATCCCCGCAGCCCCATCTTCCGCTCGGTACCGGCGCGAAGCCGCCCGACGTTCGCGCGATGTCTGAACAGGATCAACGCACCGGTCCCGGCCGCCGCGGTCACGACCGCCGGAGGAGCACCCCACCACCATGCTACCGGGGGCAACTCGATGGTGGCGGCAATCGAGGCGAGCGACACGTAACGAGTCACCCACACGGTGATCAGGAACAACGAGGCGGCAATCCCGGTGGCGATCGGCGTCAGCACGCTGAAGACGCCAGCCGCAACCGCAACGCCCTTACCGCCATGAAAACGCAACCACACGGGATAGATGTGGCCGACGATCGCCGCCGCACCGGTGAGGGCAGCGAGCGACGCGCCGCCCAGAGCGAGCTGCACCGCGAACACCGCCACGGCCCCTTTGGCCGCGTCGAGTGCCATCACCGCAATCGCACGGCCCGTGCCTGTGGTGCGCATCACGTTCGCAGCGCCGACGTTGCCGCTGCCCGCGAACCGCACGTCGATGCCCCTGCGCCGCGCGAGCAGGAACGCGAACGGCACGGAGCCCGCCAGATAGCCGATGAGGATCGACAGCATGATTCGGCGTCACACCAATGGTACTCGCAGCAGTGGCTCGTACGATGCCCCTTTCGGAGAGAGTCGGCTGCGGAAGACCGTCACGGCAGTGATCCGGCATCGGCCCGCATCGGCAACCTCGCCGTCGAGCCGCTTTGCCCGGTGCGGCCACGTTTTGATGCGCGCGATCGTCAGATGCGCGGAGTAAGCCCGGCGTTCGGGCTCGACCCCAAGCGGCTGCAGGCGAGCGGCCAGCTCGTTGTAAAGCGCGATCATCGACTGCTGGCCGTCAGCGACGCCGATCCACAGCACGCGCGGCGGGCCGTGCGGCGGGAAGACCCCGGCGCCGTGAAGCTCGAGATCAAAACTGCTGGTGGCGAACGGCGCGTTGACCGCCTCGATGATCCCGGCCGCCCGATCGTCGGGGACTTCACCGATGAACCAGAGAGTGATGTGCAGGTTGTCTGGAGAGATCCACCGCGCCGTCACGCCGCGTCCGAGCTTCTCGCGCAGCGCGTCAGCAATCGCCGCCGCGCGTGCCTTCACCTCGTCGTCGAGCTCAACTCCTATGAAGAGACGCACGAATACGAATAACCTACAACGACAGCGAAGCCGCTCACGGACAAGCGCTCACGTCAGCGCGCGTCGGACCATGTCCAGCGCCGCCTGCGTTGCCTGAAACTTCACCTGGGCACGGCCGCCGATGAGCGAGAACGTGCGCACCCTGGATCCAAAATCCGCGCTGCTGAACGCGATGGCCACGGTGCCGACCGGTTTGTCCGGCGTGCCGCCGCCCGGGCCGGCGATACCCGTAATACCGAGCCCGATGCTCGCGCCGGTGCGCGCGCGAATGCCATCGGCGAGTGCCGCCGCAACCGGCTCGCTCACCGCGCCATGCGCCTGGATGAGCGCCGCCGGAACACCCGCGAGGCTCGTCTTGAGTTCGTTACTGTAGACGACCACTCCGCCGGCGACGTAGTCGGAGCTGCCCGCGACGTCCGTCACGCGCGACATCAGCAATCCCCCGGTACAGGACTCCGCCGCCGCAATCGTCAGCCCGCGATCGCGCAGCAGCGCGCCGACGACTTCTTCCATCGCGCGGCCATCGGTGCTGAACACGTCCGCGCCGAGCGCGTTACGCAGCTCCTCGTGAGCCCGACGCAGCCGTTCCGCCGCCACGGTGTCGGAGTCTGCCCGCAGGCTCAAATGCAGCTCCACCTGGCCGGGGGCCGCGAGAATGGTCGTCTCGATTGGCGGCGTCTCTGACGTCCATCGCGAGTAGATCGGCTGGACGATTTCTTCGACGTGCGATTCGCCGCGGCCGGTCACGAAAAGCGTCGCCGTGTGGACGCGAAACGCGCCGCCGCGTCGCGCCAGCACCCGCTGGCACAGATCGTCGAACATCGGCTGCATCTCGCGAGGAGGGCCCGGCAACAGTGTGACCAGGCGACGGTCGTGCTCGATGAGCAGCCCCGGTGCGGTTCCGCGCGGATTCTCGAGCACCGTCGCGCCGCGCGGGACCATCGCCTGCCGGCGATTTACGTTCGGCATGCGGAGGTTGCGACGGGCGAACCGCGCTTCGATCTGCGCGACGATTGCGGGATCCTCCCGCAGCTCCAGCCCGAGGGCCTCGGCGATCACCTCACGCGTCAGGTCGTCATCGGTCGGTCCCAGTCCGCCCGTGAGGATGACGAGATCCGCGCGCGACAGAGCCCCCTTGAAGACGTCAGCGAGACGGCGGCGGTCGTCGCCGACGACTGCTTTCGCGCGCAGCTCGATGCCGAGCGCCGCCAGACGACCGGCGACAAACAATGAATTCGTGTCGAGACGCGTCGGCCCGAGCATCTCGGTCCCGACAGCGATGATCTCCGCGCTGGCGAGGGGCGGACTGGAATCGCTCACGAAATCCACGCCGGCAGCAGCCACATCAGGAGGCGCAGAGACACGTTCGCGTAAATCGCGGCCATCGCATCATCGGCCATCACCCCGAATCCCCCGTGCAGGCTTTCGAGCCGGCCGGCTGGAAACGGCTTGATGACGTCGAAAATCCGGAACAGCAGGAATCCCGCCAGCGCCCCGGACCAGCCGACCGGAATGAACGCCAACGTGATCAACATCCCGACGACTTCGTCGATGACCACAGGGCCGGGATCGATGCCGCCGAAGTAACGCTCGGCGGTGGTGCCCGCCCAGACGCCCGCCGCGAACAACCCCACGATCAGGCCCACCTCCACCACCGGGGAGTGAGACCACCACACGAGCAGGTAGACGATCAGGCCCGCCGCAGAACCCACGGTGCCGGGCGCGAAGGGAAAGTAGCCGCAGTAGGCGGCGGTCGCAATGAAGACGGCGAGGCGAGTCACGCTTTGACGACGCGCGTCGCGGCAAGACGGTCGTGGATCGCGCGCCGCTCGGCACCGACGAGCGCGGGCAGGAAGCCAAGGCCCGCAGGCAGCGCCGAGACCAGATACGCCGCTGCGCGAAGCACCGCATGGCCAAGCGAGACACGCGGCGCCGTCGTGTCCGCCGGAACGACTTTCAACCCCGCCGCCATCTTGCCAATCGTCTGTCCGTTCGCCGCGACGAACAGCGTGAAGTACCCGCCGGCGAGCAACAGCAGGAACGCCGCGAAGGGGACGAGCGGAATGGCGCTGACCGCCGCGCGATCGAGACCACACACCTGCAGCGTCAGATACAACACGATCAGCGAGATTGCGCCGACAATCACTCCATCGATGAGCGCCGCGAGAATCCGCGGCCCGGCAGGCGCGGCCGCCTGCGCGTCGCCCGCCGTTTCGACCATGGCCGGTTCCGGCTTGGATGCCACCGGAGGAGGGGCCTCGAGATCGAGCTCGGGTTCTTCGACCTGAACCCGCGCCGCGGCGCGGCCGGCGGCGGGATTGGTCCGACGGACCGACAGCGGCGCGCGCGGAACCGCGGGAGGCGCGACCAGCGGCGCGTCAGTTCCCGTGCGGTCGCGGAACAACGGAAGGTCGATCGATCCGGGAACCGTTCGCGGCGGCGAGATCGGCGCCGCCGCCAGCGTCGCGTCGACCGCCGGGGCGGATTCGCGTCGGCCCGCGCGTGATGGGTCGCCCAGGTCGGACAGTTTGAAATCGCTGAACGGGCCGATCGCCTCGTCGCCGGTCTGGATCGGCAGATCCAGCTTCGCGACGTCAACCGCGAGCGCGAACTCGTATCCGCAGTTCCGGCAGCGATCGCTCGTATCGAAGCTGATGTACTGACACTTCGGGCATCTCATTGCGCCGCCTGCAGGAGCTTCAACTGGATCTCGGCTTTCAGCGTGTCCGCCTCGGCGCTCCGGGGATCGCCCGGCGCGACGGCGTCGATCTCGGCGAGCGCCTCGCGCAGGCGGCCGCGCGCGTACTGCGCCTGCGCACGGGCGATGCGAACGTCCGATGCGGAGGGAACCGGCAGCGGCTCGTCGGTCGGACGCGACGCGGCAGTCGCTGGCGGGGCAATCGGCCGCCATTCGCCGCGGACCCAGAACAGCGCCGCGGCCACCGCGACGGCGCCAAGCACCGCACCGGACGCCGTCCAGCCGAGCCAGGAGCGGTCGCGACGCGGCTCCGCGACGGCGGGCGATGCCTCGCCGCGGCGCATCGGCGGGCGCACCGACGTTTTGTTGTCCTGCTGGCCGGATGCCGCCTCGAGGCGATCGAGCCGCTCCAGCAGCGTGAGCGCTTCCTCCGTTGCGGCGCCGTGCTCGACGGCCGAGGTCAGCAACCGCCGCGCCGCCTGCGATTCGCCGCGCTGGAACGCCGCCGCGCCGGACTGGATGAGCTCGTCGCCTTCGCGCTGCCGTTCGGCAATCGCTCCACGAGCACGTTCTATATACGCGCGGGCGCGTGCATGGCCCCGATCGAGAAAGAGCGCGCGGGTCCAAACGTTGATGGCGAGTTCGTGCTGTCCGCCGAAGTAGTGATCCAGGCCCGTGAGCAGCAGTTCCTCGACGCGTGCGTCGCGGTCGCGCTCTGGTTCCGGCGCGGGGGGGTCGGAAGGCAGCGAATCGGTCGTCACGAGTTGCGCGAAATTATGACGCTAACGCGCTGCTGATACAAGAGATAACAGCGCGGGAGCAGCGTGGTCGAGCGACACCCGCCGAAGGCGGAACAGGCGCTACTCTTTCAGCTTGTTCTCCAAGATCTGTTGTGCGCTGAAGCCTTCAATCTGAAGGTAGTACTCCGCGGCTGATAGCAGCGCCGCTGACGGCACCAGTCCAACGATTTCGCTCTCGAGAATCGACACGCCGTACCGCTCGGCTTCCCGCTTCACCATCTCGAAGACACGAAAAATCGGCGTCTTCTGATAGTTCGTCAGGTTCATCGAAACCTGCGCGAGGCGGCGATCCTCGAGCATGAACCCGGCGGCTTTCACGTATCGCAAGCCGCCGCTGCTGTGACGGATCGCCGCGGCGATCTTTTTGGCGACGTCCACGCGATCGGTGTTGAGGTTGATGTTGTAGGCGATGAGCGGCATCCGCGCGCCGATGACGGTCGCGCCGGCCGACGGATGCGGAACGGCGGGGCCGAAATCCGGCGCCCATTCGGCCGCGGCCATCTTCGCGGCAAGCCCTTCGAACTCGCCACGGCGGATGTCCTCGAGGTTCTTGCGGAGTGGATTGTCCGAGGCCTCTTCGTAGAGAAACACCGGCAGGTTGAAGCGCGCCGCGACTTCGGCGCCAACTTCTCTTGCCAGCGCGACGCATTCCTGCATCGTCTGCCCCTCGATCGGAACGAACGGCACGACGTCCACTGCCCCGAGGCGAGGATGCTCGCCGCGATGGGTGCGGAGGTCGACGGCGGCGAGTGCATGCTCGAACAGCGCGAGCGTAGCGGCCTTCACCCCGGCGGCGTCGCCGACGAACGTGAAGACCGAGCGGTTGTGCGACGGGTCGGAGGAATAGTCGAGAAGCCGGACGCCCGCCACCGCGCGGACCGCTGCCGCCAAACGTTCGATGACGTCGGCGCGCCGGCCTTCGCTGACGTTGGGAATGCACTCGATGATCTGCATGCGGGGTTACACCGGCTCCTCTTCTCCCTCGGCGCGCCGCGTCGGCGCGATACCGAATGCACGCATCTTCCGGTACAGATTGCTGCGTTCGACGCCGAGCACCTCGGCGGTGCGCGAAATATTCCCTTGTTGCGCGGCCAGCGCGCGCAGAATGTATTCGCGCTCGAACCGCTCGCGCGCATCGTGCAGCGATTCCTGCGGCGCGGTGTCCTCGTGCGGCACGGCGAGCGACATCCCCTCGAGAAACGCGAGATCGCTCAACGTGATCGTGTCCCCCGGAACCATGATGATCAGCCGCTCGATGACATTGCGCAGCTCGCGCACGTTTCCCGGCCAGGGGTAGCTGCGAAGGCCCGCCGCCGCGCCCGGGTCCAGTCGCTTCGGCCGCTTTCCGTACTCACGCGCGAGCTCGGCAACGAAGTGCTCGGCCAACAGCGGAATGTCGGCCTCGCGCTCGCGGAGGGGCGGCACGAAAATGGGGATGACGTTGAGGCGGAAGTAGAGATCGTCCCGGAACCGTCCCGCGCGGATTTCCGCCTGCAGATCCTTGTTGGTTGCCGCGAGGATTCGGACGTCGACCTTGACGCTGCCGCTGCCGCCCACCGGCTCCACGATTTGTTCCTGGAGCGCGCGGAGCACTTTCGCCTGCGTCTTCACGCTCATATCACCGATCTCGTCGAGGAACAGCGTCCCGCCGTCGGCCACCTCGAACTTGCCGCGCCGATCGGAGACGGCGCCGGTGAATGCCCCCTTGGCGTGCCCGAAGAGTTCGCTCTCGATCAATTCTTCGGGGATCGCCGCGCAGTTCACCTCGACGAACGCTCCGCCGCGGCGTCGGCTCAGGCTGTGAATGCTGCGCGCCACGAGCTCCTTGCCGGTGCCGTTTTCGCCGAAGATGAGCACCCGCCCGTTGGTCGGCGCCGCCATCGCGATCTGCTCGCGCAGCTGCGCCATCACATAGCTCTCCCCGACCATCGTCAGCCGGCGATCGACGTGCGCCCGAAGCGCGCGGTTTTCCGCCTCGAGCTGCCGCTGCCGCACCGCGTTGCCGACGACAAGCACGGTCTTGTCGAGCGAGAGCGGCTTCTCGACGAAGTCGAAGGCCCCCATCTTGATGGCGCGGACGGCGGATTCGATGTTGCCGTGCCCCGAGATCATGACGACCGGCGCATCGACGCGGCGTTCGCGCAGCCGCGCGAGCGTCGCCAGTCCGTCGATACCAGGCAGCCAGATGTCGAGGACGATCACGTCGTAGGGGGCGCGTGCGACCCGATCGAGGCACGCTTCCCCGCTCTCCACCGCGTCGACCGCATAGCCCTCATCGCGGAGCACGCCGCTCAGCGCGGACCGCACGCCCGCTTCGTCGTCGACGATGAGCACGGTGGATTTCACTGGAATGCCAAAATTGCCAGAATTGCCAAAATTGCCAATTGTTCGTTCCCTGAATAACGGCGATTATGGCAATTTCGGCGATTCTGGCAATCGCTAGGCGGGCAACTCGATAGTGAACACGGTGCCCACGGAGATGTCGTCTTCCACGTCGATGCTGCCGCCGTGCTCGGCAATGATGCGGCGCACGATCGCGAGGCCGAGGCCGCTGCCGCGGCGCTTGGTGGAATAGTAGGGCATGAACAACTTGTCGCGATCCACCGGGGGAATGCCCGGACCGTTGTCGGCGACGGTGACGCGCACCACGCCGTTCGCCGGATCGTGACGGGTCGCCACGACGATCGTCGGCGCATCGCCGCTCGGGCGGGCGCCGGCAGCGCTGCCGCCCATCGCTTCGACGGCATTGTCGACGAGGTTGATGACGACGCGGCGGACCTGTTCGACGTCGAGCCGGACCGCAGGCAGCCCTGAGGCAAAGTCGTTCTGAATCTGGATTTCGCGGAACAGGCCGTTGTAGAGCGCCAGGGTTTCCGTGAGCACGGCGTTCAGGTCCGTCGGCACCGCCTTCGGCGCCGGCATGCGCGCGAACTGCGCGAATTCGTCGACGAGCGCCTTCAGCGATTCCACCTCGCCGACGATTGTCGTCGTGCATTCCTCGACCAGCTCGCGGGCGGCGGGCGGGGCCCCGGTGAACTGCCGGCGCATGCGCTCGGCACAGAGCTGAATCGGCGTGAGCGGATTCTTGATTTCATGCGCCAGCCGCCTGGCGACGTCCCGCCACGCGGCGACGCGCTGCGTGCGGATGAGCGGCGTGACGTCGTCGAACACCATCACCGCGCCGGCGGCGCCGCCGTCTTCACCCTGCAGCGGCGTGGCGGCGGCGGCGAGGTAAAGCTCGCGTCCCTCGCGGGCGAGCGCAATCTCCTGCGCCGCGGCTTCGTTCGACACCTTGTGCGTCCGCGCCAGCAGGGCCTGCAGCGGCTTCAAATCCTCGCGCCCGAAGACGTCGGACGCGGAACGTCCGATCACCGATGGATCGAGCTCGAGCAGCCGGACGGCGGCGGCGTTGATCGTTTCGATGCGCTCGTCGGCGCCGACCGACACGACCCCGGTCGCGATACGTTCGAGCACCGTTTCGATGTATCGGCGCCGCTCGTCGAGCTGCAGGTTCTTGCGCTCGAGGTCGACGCGCGAGCGTTCGAGCTTTCGTTGGCTGGCGGCGAGCTCGCCCGCCATCGTGTTGAACGCCTCGACGAGCGACCCGAACTCATCGCGCGTCTCGGGCTCGATGCGGTGATCCAGCCGGCCCGCGCCGATTTCGCGCGCCCCGGCGGCGAGGAGCTGAACCGGGCGCGTGATCCGCTTCGCCAAGTACAGTCCGGTCCACGTCGCGCTGACGAGAATCATCAGCGTCATCATCAGAAACAAGGACAGGTACACGCCTCGCAAGGGGCGGCTGATGGCGTGAAGCTGACTGTAATTCTCGTACGCTTCGCTAATCTTGCGGGCATTGCGGGCGAGATCGCCCGACAGATGGCCGCTGGCGATCACCACACCGACCGGGCGGTTCGTCGTCCGATCGCGGATCATCGCGCCCGCCCGTACCAGCTCGCCGACCTCCAGCGGATCGAGCGCGCGTGTTTCCGTGCTGCCCGACGCGACCTTCGCCGCCAGGCGATCGGCGATTCCGCGCGTGTGGCCGCGCGGCAGCGACGGCGACTCCACCGCGACCAAGGGCACAGGCGTGCCACCAGGGGGCAGACGATACACTTCGACGAGCCCGAGGCCGCCCTGCGTCACTTCGCGCGCAATCGCGGCGCGGACGCTCTCGACGTTACCGGCCGCCACCGCCGCTGCCGGCGTCTCCCGCGCGATCCGGTCGGCCTCCTCGGCCATGACCGCTTCGTGCTCGCGGTAGTAGGTGCCGCCGATCTCATTCGCGGAGCGCAGCACCTCCTCCACCGGCTGGCTGAACCAGTTCTGCATCACCGTGCGAATCAGCTCTCCTCCGACGGCCAGCACCAGCAGTGACGGGATAATCGTGAGACCGAGGAGCGCCAGCACCAGCTTCGCCCGAAACCTCGAGAACGGGAGGCCGCGCCGCCGCTCGACGAACAGCTTGACGATGTTCCGCGCCAGCAGGAAGACGAGCGCCAGCACCATCGTGAGGTCGGCGGCCGACAGCGCGTAGAGCACGACCTCGCTGAGGAAATCCGGATTGAGCTGCGTGGACTTGTCGGCGAGCAGCACCATTGCCGCGAGGGCGGCGAACAGCACGACAATCCCGAGGAGAATCAGGCGCGGATTGTCGCGGAACGGCCGCCGCTCAGGAGGGGCCGGGCGCGGCGGGAGAACGGGGCGCCGGACGTCCCGAGGGGTCGAGCTCATCCCTTGGACTTCTGCAACTCGTCAACTTCGCGTTTGAACTGCCCGACGTCGCGGAACTGTCGATACACCGAGGCGAACCGCACGTAGGCAATCTGATCGAGCTGCTTCAGCTCCTGCATCAGACGGGCGCCGATCTCCTCGGTCGTCATCTCGCGCTCCGGGCGCTCCTGGAGCTCCGCTTCGATGCGGTCGGCAATCGCCTCCAGCTGCTGGATGCTGACAGGACGCTTCTCCGACGCGGTGAGGAGCCCCGCGATCAGCTTCTGCCGCTGGAACCCTTCGCGGTTGCCGTCCTTCTTGACGACCCGGTACTCGATGTCCTCGATGCGTTCGCGGCTCGTAAAGCGTTTGTGGCAGTTGAGGCACTGCCGCCGCCGGCGGATCACGTCGCCTTCCTTGCTCTCGCGCGAGTCGACGACCTTGTCGCCGAGATTGCCGCAATAGGGGCACTTCATGGCGCCACCGGCTCCGCTTTCTTCTCAGCTCCGGCCATCGCCGCGATGCGCCCCAGGCTGAGCCCTTCGCGGGCCATGAAAACGAGCCCGAGCAGCGTCACGGGCACGAACGAAATCGCGTGCAGCACGATAGCTGCGCCCACCGCCGTCGTCTCCGGCGCGTTGAAAAACGTCATCACCGCGATCTTGTAGGCCGCATGAAATCCGCCCACCTGTCCAGGGGTAGGGACGGCGACGCCGACGACGAGCAACGTCATGACGAGGAACGAACCCACATAGCTGAACGTCATATGAAACGCCCGTGATGTCACCCAGATACCCAGCGCGATCGACAGCCACAGCGGAAACGACAGCGCCAGCGCGCCGAGCAATTGCCCGGGACGACGCATGATCGCGAGTCCCTGTGCAAAGCTCTCGACCAGCCGCGCGACCG
>Ga0207650_10000806_pt1 | contig 24066 bp, 46 predicted proteins | sample KBSS63metaG_FD_184325 | JGI IMG/M metagenome (GOLD analysis project Ga0207650, IMG submission 184325) | Switchgrass rhizosphere microbial communities from Kellogg Biological Station, Michigan, USA - KBS S6-3 metaG (SPAdes) (version 2) | ecosystem: Host-associated > Plants > Roots > Rhizosphere...
CACGGCAGCTCACACTATATATGTCATCGCCGCGTCGAACGTGGCGTCGTACGTCTTGGTCTTTGCAGCGTGGCCCCACGTCGCGCCGTACTCCGCGTCCACTGCCATCGGAACGCTGAGAGGCACCACGTCGCGCATGATCTCGGCGATGCGCTCTCCGTCCTTGGCGTTGCTCTGCGAGAAGCCGAGCTCGTCGTGGATCTGAATGAGCGGCAGATATCCGGCCTGCCAGCACGCGCGCATCGCCATCTTGGTCTGCCGCGCCGCGCTCCCCTGAATGAGTCCGTTCATCGCCTTGCGACACTCCGCCCTTCGCAGACGCTTGCCGTGCCAAGGATGCTCCGGATCACTCTTGCGCTCCTCCGCCTCCTCCAGCTTGCAGAACCCCATCTTTATCCTGCCCCCGCTCCCCCATCCCCTCGCCTTCTCCTCGCTCGACAACCACGCTGGCTCCCACATGTCAAAGTGAATGCGTGCGCCGTCCAGCAGTCGAATGAAACCTGTTCGCTGCGCCTTGCTCTGGCACAGATCGTAGAGCTCCTTCACGAACGGCAGCTCGCGATCGTACTGCTTCATTATCTCCTCGGCCTCCTCGAGTGACTTGTTGGTCATCGCGGCAAACTTGGGAATGCCGGCTCCGTACGCCTTGGCGAAGTTTGTGTCCTTCGCTGGCTTCCGCGCCAGCCCGGTCATGTCCGCCACCATCGAGTGAAAGTCCGTGTGCGGATCGCGGCGATATCTCTCGGCGGCCTCGCGCGCCTTGCGCAGCTTCCTCTTCTCTGCGAAGTGGACTATCAGCCGGTACTCCTGCTGACTGTAGTCGCAGGCCTCCCACACCTCGCCCTCCTCGGGAAGAAATAAGCCGCGGATGAGCGCCGCTATCTCCTCGTCCCTCTTTGGCATCTGCTGAAGCGGGGGGTCCGAGTAACTGAATCTGTAGGTGCGGGTTCCGCCGTCCTCGCTCTTGAACTGGTTGATGGAGGCGTGCAGCCTGCCCAGATGGGCGAAGTCCATCACGTAGCCCTGCACGAACTTGTCGGCGGCCTCGCGCGTGCCCTTCGCCCTGACGATGGCCCTCGGCAGCCAGTGCGGATCGTTCTTCATCCACTTGGACTCGAAGCTGCCCCTGTCCTCCGTCTTCTTGGTGCCGCGCGGGAACTTTATCTTGAGAGCGGTGAACGTGCGCTCCAGCCACTCGTTGCTGCGAACGTCGTCGATGTCCACGGTGTGCCCCAGCTTGTCGCTCATCTCGCTGAACGTGTTGTCGGAGATCTCCAGCAGCCTCGCCTTGACCTGCTCGGCCTTGTCTAGGTCCACCCGTATGCCCCGCTTGCGCATCGCGTGCACCACGGGCAGCAAGTCCATCTCCAGCTGATACGCAGTCAGGAGGTCCTGTCTCTCCAGTTCGGGCCGCAGGTTCTCGGCTAATAATAAAGTGGCCTCCGCGTCGCCCTCCGCGTAGTCGCCCACGAACCTAGCCGGAAGCCGCCACATCTCCTTTCCGGGATCGACGCCGTATGCCGCTGCCGCGTCGTGCAGAACTCTGAGACGCTTGCCCGGTACGCCGCGCCACGCGCAGAGCGCGTCCAGCCCGAACTCGTACCTGTTCTCGTCTATCATGTAGGCCATGCACGTCGTGTCGTCCACGTTGGGCGGGGCTGGCACGCCCATGTCCGCGTCGCCCCAGCCCACGTCGTAGGGCGCGTTCTGCATCACGAACCTGACACCAGCCTTGGCGTGGTCCCGCTCCCACTGCGCGACCTGCTCCTTGTCGAAGCAGGCGGTGTCGGGATGCGATATGGGCAGGTAGAGCGACTGTACCCTGTCGCTCTCGCGCCACGCCACGCTAACGCCGGTGACGTAGCCTGCGTGATACGCCCATCCAGGTCCTCTGCCACCGCTGAGACCGTCGTCCTTGGTCTCGCGGTCCAGCGCCACGTACCTGCAGCGTCTTAGATCCGGAAGCTCGGCTGGTGGTGCCCAGCCGGACTCCGGCGCGAACAGAGGGTCCTGGAACCCGCCGACGTGGTAGTTCTTTCTACGCTGCCTCTTCGTCAAGCTCGCACCACTCCCTGTTCCTGACTATGTACTTGTCCGCGTCGGCGTGCCACTTGTATAGTCTCTGCTGCCAGTCGGGCAGCTTGCTCAGCTCAAAGTGATTGACTTCCTCCTGCAGCACCGGAAAGTGACCGCGCGCCCCCGGCGGACACTGTCGCAGGTCGATGATCCATCCCTCAAGCGCCAAGGTGTACAGGGATTTCAGCTCCTGCGGAGCGACGTGACTTCCGTGAACGAACGGCTCCAGTACCCATCTGTCCGAGCCTACTCTGCGATACCAGAAGCCAAAGTTGTCCCACGGATAGTGGTCCAGACCAACGACCCACGGATAGAGACTCGCGTGCTGCCCGCCGTCCTCCGGGGTTCCCGGCTTATATAGTGATTCCTCTCTTAAAGTAGCCTCTGATTTTTTAGGAAACGTACCCTCCCTGATATCGCGGTTTATCTGATCGGCGATACTCATCGCGTTGCTGTGTCCGGCTATCTTTCCGATAGCGTGCAGCTCCGCCTCCACGAGCAGCAGGTATCTCCTGAGGTCGCGGATCTCGGCAATCATCGTCCCGTCGCTGCCGTCGCCGGGGCGATCGAGAACGTCCCAGTCCCTCTCCTTGGCCATCTGCTCCAGTCTGTCCCACTTGCGGGCCAGCATCATGAACGTGCCGACGCCGCCGCGCTTCTTCCAGCTGCCCTTGTACGTTGCCTCCTTGCGACGCAGCTCGCTGACGTCCTCGTCGGCCACACCCTTCATGAACTCCAGATGTCTCATGTCCGTCATGTTATCTCCTTTATGAGTCCGTCCGTGTCGTGTCTCATCTGGTTGCCGCACATCTCTATGTACATCTGATAGGCACGCGACGGAAGCTGAGTCTCGCTGAAGAACCTGTCCAGCTCGCGCAGGATGCACGACGCGTGCGCGTTGCCCCCGGTCACCTGCTCGTTGGCCCATGCGTACAGCTCGAGATGATCGCACGCCTTCAGCTTGGCCTTGTCGTCCTCGCTGAGTCCCATGTCGTGCGGTAGCTGCAGTCGCCTGAAGATGCTGACCTCCAGCTTGTCGCAGGCTTGCTTCACTTCCTTGCTGTATCGCTTGGTCGGTGCCGGTATGTCGCCGACCCACGCCTCCGGCACGTCGTGAAACATGGCGACGGCGGCCAGTCGCGGATAGTCCTCCGGCCACAGAACGTAGAGCAGACACATCATGCCCCACGTGTGCTGCGACACAGAGTACGAGCCGTGATGCCGAATGCTGTGGCACCGCTCAGTGGCTCCTCCGGTGCGAATGGCCACCAGTCTCTTGAAGTCTACGTTAGACGCTGACACTTTTTGCCTCCCTAGCGTGTGCTTGATCCCACCTGCGCTTAATCCACTCGCTGCAGGCTGTCGCCCAGTCGGGCGAGCTGATGGTGGTGGCGAGCGTGTGCGCTCGCTTGTAGTCTCCTCGCTTGTACAGATCGTGCACCAGCACGGCTCGCTCCGCCGTGTGAAAGAACCATCTGTTCTCGTATCGCTGCTGCGGTAATTTGTTTGAATTGTCGTGCCGCCTGAAGAACTCCGCTACGTCTTCGTCGATGCTCTCGGGCGAGGTGAACATCGGCTCCGGCTGTAACTTGTGGAAGTACCTGTCGTCGCGCAGATGGTTGATGATCTCGTGCTCATCACCGTCGCACCGGCTGCGCAGCATGTTCAGCAGCGTCTCGTAGACGTGGAAGTTGTTCGAGAAGAAGTATAGGTGCCCGACACTCAGGCCGGTGCGCGCGGCCAGATACTCCTGCAGAACGCTGAAGTGCACAGCGTTGGCACCGTACAGCCCCCACACGATGTCGTGACTTCTGTTGCACACGGTCATGTCGAGATATTTAATCGAGATGTCCGCGAAGTCCACCGCTGCGGGCATCCGGTTGTAGTCGCTCCTGACCCTGAAGTAGACATGAGTATTGCAGGGTCGGTCGTTCCAGTTACCCTTCAGGTCGTTGCTGCCCTCGTGCGCGCCCTGTCGCTCGTGTCCCGACAGTCCGCTGCTCTGGCAGTCCCACATCTGCAGCACGCACTGACGCGTGTTGGGCTCCCCCCGGATACGCTGCACGATGACGTCCAGCTGATCGAAGCCGAGAGCCTTGCGCCATCTGTGTCCGTACGCTCCGTGCAGAGTGCCGGTATCGGCAAATCGGTCGCCGAAGTCGGAGACGTAGCGGTCGAGGGACTTGACCTCGTTCCTGCCTGCCAGCATCCACAGAGCCTCGACGACGTGGAAGAACGGATTGGCGTCGCGCAGTGCGCTGAACACCACGCGCTCGGTCGGGCTCCGCAGACAAGTGACCACCGGGCCGGGGGCGACTAGGCAGGTTCCGGCTCGGGTGCTCTCGCGAGTGCCGCTGTTCAGCAGATACTCGACGCCGCGCGGCAGCGCCTCGGCGACGTTCCGTGCGTCTAGGACGTACGTCATTTGATTAACTCCTCTAGAACGGTATCTCTTCGTCGTCCGCGTGGCTGGTGTTGCGCGTTGTCCCTCCGCTGCTGCTCTTGGCTGGACGCTCCTCGCCTCTCTCCTTCGGCTCGAACAGCATCATTACCGCCTTGTTGTCCTTGTCCGGATCCGGTACTGGATAGCTGTCCAGGTACACCGTGATCAGGCCCTTGTCGTTCTTCCACGCGGTGCCGACCTTGTGCCACCACGTCTTCCCTTCGTCCTTGTGCGGACGGGGAGTGCAAACGTCATATCTCTGTCCCATTTTTCCTTCCTCTCAGATAGAGTTCCTCCAGCAGTGCTGCTGCGAGGGCCGCGCAGTCCGGGTCGTTGTACCAGCGACACCGGCCGGACGGATGTGGCAGTTGTCGCCACTCGCAGCCGTCCTTGTGAACTGGATGTATGAGAACCTCCGGTAGACCGAGCGCGTCGCGAACCGCCGCGCCGAACACCAGTATAGTGCGCCCTTGATAGAGCGATGGCAACCGTCTGGCACTGTGCAGAGCTGCAGCCTTGTCCCACGTCCTGGAGTGGATCAGGTTGACGCGGTCGAAGCCGCTGAGATAGTCGCTTCTCGAGACATCCGGCATTCTCGTTCGCAGAAGCTGCCAGACGCGATAGCCTGTGCAACCCGGAGGATACGGGAACAGAGCGTGCTCCGGTCTGGAGGAGACCGGATTGTTCATGCCGAGTAAAACTGTCTTCACTTTGACTTCCTCTCTAGCTGCATCACGCACCATCCCAGCTTGCCGATGCTCTCGCGTCTGGCTATCGTCCAGCCGTGCCGCCTGACCGCTGCAGCGAACTTCTTCTCGTCGTGCGTCGCAACCTCGTGCGCTCCGGCGAGGTACTTCCTGCCGAGCTGTATCGTCAGCACGACGCGACGCTTGGCGAGCGAGCACACTATCTGCAACGCCTTCAGCATGTCGCTCTCGACCAGCAGGTGAAGAAACCTTATGCACACCACGCACTCGACGACGGGAGGCTTGGTCGCTGAGCTGAAGATGTCCGCGACAACTAGACTGTTCCGGCGCGCTCCTTTCCTGTACGCCTGTCGCAGCATCTCCTCGCTGGAGTCTATGCCCATGTACTTTATTTTTAATTTCTCGTAGGTCCTCAGCATTCGACCAGTGCCGAATGGCACGTCCAGAACCTCGTTGATGCCGCTGAGCATCTCGCCCGCGAGTCTGTTCTCCTCCTGCCATCGCGCTGTCTTCTCTCGCTTCTCGTCGTAGATCGCGGCCTTGCGGCCTCTGTAGGTCAGCTTCTCTAACTTAATCATTCCGATATCTCCTCCTCTATGACAGCGCCGGAGTTGATCAACTTTGCAGGCACTCCCCAGTCCGTGTACTTCTTGGTCACCAGAGCGTACTTCGTGCCGGGGTATCTGTTGAGAACGTGCGACAGATACGGCTCCGTGCCTATCTCTCGATGCTCGGCGACGACTTGCTCCAGCGTGCTGCGCAGCAGACCAGCACTGTGGAACGCCCGAACGCTGACCATGCCCCACTGAGAGATGTCCTTCTTCTCGACAAACACCGTCGGGTGAGGAATGTGGTCCACGCGACTCATGCTGCGATCGTTACGGTTCTCGGCCACCAGCACCACCGCGGACCACGTCTCCAGATACAGCGGAATCTGCATTACGTCCTCCCGCAACACGAGAGTGTCGCAGTCCATGACCATGACCATGTTGTCGTCGTTGACATTACTCAGCATCTGTCTCACAGTGTCGGCCTGACCGGTTGTCTCCTTCACGACCATCGTGTTGTCTGCGGCGACCACGTCGTAGTGGTTCGGAAATATTTGCTTGACACCGACAAGGACGTCGACGCTCTCCGGCAGGCATCTGAGAACGTGCCCCAGCATCGTGCGGTTGACACCTCCGTACGTGATACGAAGCATGTGCTTGGGCAGATCGTATCCTGCCTCCCTGTAGCGCGAGCTCTCGCCCGCTGCCGGAATCAGAACCGTGACACGTCGATCGCTTGCCATTCTGTCTCCTCCCTGACTCTCTTGACGAACTCCGGCCAGTCGTCGAAGTAGACGCCCGGTTGCATGTTGCGCATTATCCTCAGCTTCTCCTCCGGGCCGAGGCTCGGAATGATGGTGTACGCCTTGAAGACCGGAAACTGCTCCCTGATGCTGCGCACCGAGCTCTCGCTGGTGCCGGTCAGTATCTTGCTGCGACCCGGAACGAGAAGATTACACGCTGGCAGCAGTCTGCCGTACTTTCGCAGATACACGGGGAACACGGAGTGCTTCTTGGCGTAGATCTCCGGATCGTTCATCCAGAGCCGCGCTGGCTGATACCTGGATATCTCCGGCGAGACGACACCGAGCGAGGCATACGCCTCCTCGTTCGCCCTGCGCGTGGACACCAAGCACTCGTCTAGATCAAACAATAGTTGCACTGAAACATCTCCTCTCCGTTTCCTCGCACCACTCCCTGACATCCGGAGTCAGCTGCCCCCGGTCCTGCCAGTCCACGAGAATGCGTCTAGCTGTCGCGCCGCACCACCACAGCGCCCGACGTCTCACTCTTTTGTTGGTCCAGAACTGCGGCATGTCCCACTCCACTGGACTCTCGCCGTAGGCCACTGACTCCCATCCGGCTGCCGACTGCAGCAGTCTGCCCATGTCCGTCTCTGCAAATCTGGCGACGTGGGGCCGGGGGCTGATGGGGTCGCCGATCACCAGCCTCGTGCCGCGCCTCATCGCGTTGCTCACCGTGCAGTCGCCGTGGGTCATGCAGAGATGACCAGCTCTGGCGAAGTGTGGTACGAGCAGTCCTGTCCTGAACGTCAGGTGCTCGTGCCACTCCGCGTCGTGTTGAGTGAGGTGCGTTAGACATCGTTCCCAGACGTTGCTCTGCAGTGCCGTCTCCATCTCCTGCAGCAGACCCGGTTCTCGGTGAGCGGGCTCCAGATACTCCATGACGTACAGGCCGTGAGTGACTACGTAGATCTCGGGAGCGATGTCTCCCAGAAGCCGACAGTACTCCCCCTCAGCCGTGGCGCTGTCGTGCTCCTTCATCACTGCCAGAGTTATTTGCGCGCCACTCCCTCCCTTTCTCCAGAGCTTTCTGCCACTGAACGACGACCTCGCATCTCGTTCTGGCGTCCTCGCTGATCCCGCGGCCGACATCAGCTTTTCGCACAACCTTGACGAGTCCCGGATAAAACTCTGCCAGTCGCTCAGCGTCCGCGTTTGCTCTGCTGAAGTCTCGCTCGAGACTTGCTCCGCCGGGAGCCCCGAACTTTTGGTCGACGAGGACTGAGTGATTGACGACATTAGGGTATCCCTTTGTTAGAAGCTGCAGGCACGTGTCCATGTCCTCCCGCGTCTCGATGCGGAACGGCTTTGTCTCTCGTCTCAGCGTTGGCAGGTGATACGCCAGCACGTACATCGCTCGCTTGGCCTCCTGCCATCCGCCCTCCTGTGCTCGGTCGTTGATGCTGCCGCCGCGAGCGGCCAGTCCCGCGTGCGGAACTTTCTCGCACAGAAGACCCTCCATCTCCTTGAACACGCTCAGTATGTCCTCCGGCGTGGACGTCTTGAACTTCTGCGGCTCGTCGGTGCGGCGGGTGCAGAACCGAAGGTCGTCGTCGAGCATGCAGACCTTCCTCTCGTCCTTCAGCATCGTCTCTACTATCCAGCGTCGCTTGTGCGCTATCGTCCACGTGTCGTCGGGCTGCGCTACCACCTCCTTGACTTGCGGATGGTTGGCAGCGTGCGCCCGCTGCTCCTTCGATGGACAGACTATCACCGTCTGTTTCCGCAGCTCGGCCGGAAAGTTAGAGAACGTGATCTGCTTGCCTATTCTTCCTCTAGTCGGAATGACCATTAGCATTTGTTGCCTCCCTCAGTGTCTCTGTTAATGCCTTCCTCGAGCACGAAACTACCTCGACTCCCGCGCTCCTGAACTCATCCGCAGCGTTCTGGCTTCTTGTCCACGAGCGCTTGACGCCGTCCGCCGACAGCTTGTGCCCGCGCTTCCGCACCGAGCTCACGCATGTTTTTAAGTCCGTAGTGAGAGTCAGCACCCTGATGTCCTGAGGCTTGCAGACCTTGACCAGCTCGCTGACGAATCTGGCCTGCCCAACTCCCTCGCCTATGACCAGACTTCCCTTCCTGGATTTATCCCTGAGAGTAAGCACCATCCTGGACAACGGGCGAATTGTGTCCGTTCCTCCGTTCTTGATGTCGTAGCGTCCGGCGACGAACACCTTTCCGCTGCTGTATCCCAGCGGAGCCTTGCGTCCGGGCGCGAACTCGGGCTCCCACTTCCTCTCCTTCAGCAAAGCGTTGACTGCGGTGGACTTGCCGCTTCCGTGGCCGCCGATGATGTAGTAGATCATTTCTCGCTCCTTATCCTCGACCACGAGACGCGAACTCCGACTCCGAGCTCGTGTCCGTGTGCGGTGTGCTTGGTCTCGGTCTTCTTGCAGTACTCCGGATACAGCTTGCACAGCTCGCTCAGGCTGTCAAGAACAACCTTCGGCGTGCGCCAGCTATTACATCCGCCAACCGGCGGAGTCTTGTTCGTGTGCGTGGCCGAGAACGTGACGATGGTCCCGCCTCGCTGGATGGCATGGATTATGAGTGCGCAGTCCTCGTACACGGGCAGCGTCTCCAGAGGACAGTCCGCGAACTTCGCCGGGTCGATCGCGTACACCAGCGACACGAACTTGTTTCTCACCACCAGCGGATCGCCGCCCTCCGGCTTCGCTGCCGCTACGAGACCCTGCGAGAAGATCTGCTTGCCGATGCCCGCCATCGGCACCTTCCTGAGATGTCGCTCTAACATGCGAAACATGTCGCCGTATCCCTTGAACTTCACCAGACGCACGCTGACGTCGTCGTCCACGAAAAACATGGGCTCGCCTACCCTGCGCATGATCTCCTGCCGAACCAGACCCATGTGCTTCCTGCACTTGTCGGAGAGCAGCATGACGCCAGCCCACGGATACGCTCGGGAGTACGCCTCCAGCTCGTCGCTGTGCACCGCGACGCAGACCTCCTGGCCGCTGCTCTGCAGCCAGTTCATCGACGCGGAGGTGCCCGCTCTGCCGACCGAGGGAACATAGACTTTCATGAGAAGACTCCTCTAGGTCTGCCCTCGCCCAGCCTGACTCGCTCGTACTTGTCGAACTCGCAGAGCGTGTGCTCCACGTCGCGCATCTCCCACTCCGGCCAGCCGCACTCCCGAGGCCAGAGGTTCTCGGAACGACTGTACTGCAGCAGGTCGCCCATCTCCGCGAGCATCTGCTCCGTCGTTCGCGAGTGGTCCCTCTTGTCGCGCCCCGCCACTCTGTTCAGGCCGCGCCTCGCCCCCGGCCCAACGCTGCACCACGTCATGACGTCGGGAGCGTGGTCCAGCAACTTGGTCCACCGAAGGTCGGTGACTATCTCGTAGGAGTGGAACTTGCCGAAGAACTTCTTGGTCTTCAGCCAGAGCCACGCCTCCTGCAGTGTCACGCTTCGCCTCTTCGCCATGTACTTTGCCTGACTGCGCCAGTCGTCCTTGTAGAAGTCCGACAGAATTTTTAGTATGCCGTCTAGCTTACTATATCCGGGAGGCGAAGTAATTATGTATGCTCCGGTGACGTATGGTCCGCTAGGAAGGAAGTCCTTGATAAGCTTGCGCATGGGCCGCACGTCACCGGAGTTGCAGAAGAGAGCGAAGGCAGTGTTCCGACCTAGATCCGGCTGACAGAACACCGCCTCGCCCACCGCTATGCGATTGAACATCCTGAAAACTACCGTGGCCAGCAGCACGTCGGGATCGTCTCTCATGTCGTCGCGCACGTTCCTGCGAAACCAGTCCGTAGTCTTGTCAAGCTCGCGGAATACGTTCGTGAACCGGAACTTCTGAAAGATTGGGTCCCGAGTCAGCTGGTCCTTCGGCGTCCCCTCCTGTCTCAGCAGGTATATCGAGTGTCTGTCCCTCGCGTACTTGAAGAACTTCTCCAACTTCGCCCGTTGCATCTACTTCCTCCCTCGTCATCTTGAGCCAGTGCTCAGCGGTGTGCTTCTCGTCAGCTCCGAAGTCTTGTCTCAGGAGCCACGACAAATATCCTCTGTCCTTCAGTCTCACCTCGCGCCACGTCTGCCCCCGGTACTTGCCGAACGACACAGTCCTTAGCAGAACAGGGGCTGAGGTGAGAGTAACTAGGTCGTCTATAGTGCGGTCCGTCGCCAGCATCCGCGCCAGAATGTGTGCGGTCACCACTGCGTCGGTGAGTGCGCGATGCGGCGGGTGCCGCATCTTTGGAATGCTCAGGTTGAGCCAGTACCGCAGGGTCTGGTTGCCGTAGGACGGTGCATCCGGCCATACGTGACGAGCGCACTTCCACGTGCACACCGTCGGCTTCGCAGAGACGTAGCCAGACTGCGCGAGCATCCGCACATCGAAGTCCACGAAGTGGCCCGCGACGTAGTCTGCGTTCTTGATGATGTTCAGCAGCGATATACGCCGCGACATCAGGTCCGTCATGGTTGGCTCGCACTCAAGCTCCTCGTCTGTTATGTGGTGCACGCCTCTTGCGGCTGGACTTATCGAACATGTCGGCTTGATCAGCTGGGTGCGGCTCTGGGCCACTCGGCCGCTCGTCACCGTCACCACTGCCACCTCGCACACTTGGTCTAGCTCTCCGTCGCCCGTTGTCTCCGTGTCGATCACCGCGACATACATCCGTCATCTCCTTGACTACGGCTTCCAGTCTCTGTATCCAGTACTCCAGCAGTGTCTTGCTCAGTGTTCCCTTGACGAGCTGACCGGAGATCTGTCCGTTGATGCGGGCGGTCGTCCAGCGCCACGACTCCATCTGCTCCTTTACAGCCATGGACATTTCCTCGCACTGTCGCGCTGGGGCTCCACCAGCGTTAGGCGTTCTCGGGCACGGGTCGCCGCGACGTACCACACGCGGCGCTCGTCCTCGGGATTCTTCTGCATCTCCTGATACGTGCGGCTGGCCATCTCCTTCATTATCACGACGTGATCTGCCTCGCCGCCCTTCGATCCGTGGATGGTGCTGATGGTGACGCGCGGCACCTTGCGCAAGTTCTCGCCGCGCTGAAGAGCCTTGCGGATGTATCCTATCTGCGACCGCGGTATCATGTCAAGCGCGTCGTACCACTCGTCCTCGCGCAGCAGGCCGCCCTCCTTCTTCATCCACCTGAGATCGTGGCACGTGTCCTCCTCGTGCCCCGACAAAGTCTTGAACCCGCGCTTGACGCCGCGCCCCAGAGTCATCAGACCGTAGATCTCGCGTATCTCCTTGACGGTGGCCAGTCCGCCCTTTCTGAGACGCTCCCACATGGTCATGGCTCGCAGCGTCCTCTCGCCGACGGACCAGTTCTCGTAGGGAAGTCGCCGGTAGAGAATTCCCTGATGCCGCAGGGCTGGCTCTATCTGCTCGGCGATCACGTAGATGTTGCGAGCCAGCACCAGTATCTGTCCCGAGCTGCAGTCCACGTTGTTGAACGACATGGTCTGGTCCACGCGCCCGTCGGCCTCGCGCGCTGCCCACTTCTTCTCGCGACGGTGACGCACGCCGCTGATGACGGAGTTCGCCAGCTCCTGCACGGTGCGCGGCACTCTGTAGCTCTGGTTGAGAACCTGAACGTCGCCGCGCATGTCGATAAGGTGGTCCACGTCGGCACCTGCCCACCTGTAGATCGCCTGATCGTCGTCGCCCGCCACGGCTACCCGCTTGCAGCCCTCCGCCAGTCTCTCGACGACGCGCCACTGCAGGGCGCTGAGGTCCTGACTCTCGTCGATGAAAAGTTCCTCCAGATTGACCTTGATTCTCTGCCGAAGGAAATCCGACAGCATGTCGGTGAAGTCGAGGAGGCCGTGCGCCTCCTTGAACTCCTGCAGGCGAGCGGCGAAGTCCAGCAGTCTCCCTCTGCTCAGACCGTCGTCGTCCATCGAGTGCAGCGTCTGCAGCGGAATCTGCCGTATTCTGGAGAGGTTCTCCATGAACAGCAGCCTGTCGCCGGAGCTGAACCCTGAGGACGTGCCGTCCTCGGAGATGTTGCCCGAGATCTCGACGCCAGCGTACTCGGCGAACTCCTTCATCCGCGCGCCCGACAGGACCTCGTGTCTCTTGATGCCGAGCTGCTTGAAGCACATCGAGTGAAGCGTGCTGAAGTTTGGCAGGTCCTTCTTCTCCAGCTTGAACTTCGCCCTAGCGCGCTCCATCGCCTCCGTCGCAGCCTTGACGGTGAAGCTGAAGTAGCCGATGCGATCGGGAGGCACGCCTCTCGACAGAGCGTCCTCGACAAGGCGTATGAGCTTCGTGGTCTTGCCGGTGCCCGGTGGTCCCAGAATGATCTCGGTCATACCGTCATGGCCTCCGCCAGGATTATTCCGCCGATGAAGCTCTGGAGACACTCGAACGAGCAGAAGTGCAGGTCGTCGCTCTGGAAGACACCGGGATTCTCGCACGCGACGGTGACCTGCAGCACCACGCGCCCGTGCACCTCCTTGTCGCAGGTATTGCAGTGATAGACAGTAGTTGCTGTCATGTCAGTCCTCCCTCCTGATCTTCGGTGGCGGCATGATCGGTATGGCCTGCACCATGCTGGACGGCACAAACCACGTGCGAACGCCCTTGTGGTTCTCGATATTGAAGAACTTCTTGCCTCCGCCCATTCTCACGATGTTGTCGAACAGCTTCCCGCGCTCGAAGTCGCGTATGCCCTGCTGTCGCAGGAAGCGCTCGAACGACTTGATGGTGAAGTAGTAGCGGCCGTCCTCCACCGACTCGTAGGGTCTACCCTGAGTCAGGTCCTCCACCCTGTCGCCCTTGGCGCGGTCCGTCAGGAACTCCTCCAGCTGCTCGCGCAGTCTCGCCCCCGGCTGCGCGTCCTCCGGTACGTCTATCTCTACCACCTTGTCCATTGCCTCCTGTACTAGAGCAAACCATGCGTCCTGCTTCATCGGTCTGTACGTCTTGTTCACCCGATTCATGCAGTGCCGGTGAAACTTCTGGTAGTTCTGCAATTCGTCGGTGGACAACTCGAGACGCTGCCCCAGCACGTCGGCGAACCAGACCGGGGGTTCGGAGTTGAGCTTGCTGAGACTGGATATGACCGGGTACTCTCCGCCGCGTCCTATGCCGAACTTTCTGGCGCGGCACAGTATCGAGTCGCAGCAGGAGCGCATCGGCTCCTCCTTGCAGGTGTACTCGTAGTCCTTCTTGCTGACCGACTTGATGACGCCGTCGACCTCGCTGCGCGGCAGCGGATCGAAGTACGTCTGATTGGCGCTCTCCAGCTTCTCTTTCCACTCGTCGGGGAACGCCCGCTTGTAGTAGAGAGCCATCATGAAGAGTGTGCGCTTGCGCCCGTCCTTGCGCACGCCGAGCGACGTGAGATGCTGCAGGCACGGAGGCCCGTCCGAGAAGTCGCCCCTGGAGGCAGCGGTGCCGTTGCCGCGCTTCTTCTTGCCCGTCGACGCGCCCTGCCCGCGCCGCGCCCTGCAGATAGTCTCCAGACCCTCGGTGGTGGTCAGCATCTTCTCGGCGTAGCTGACGAACTCACCCATCGTCATCTCAGCGCCCGTCTTCTTGAGACCGTGCTGATTCTTCAGCTTGCCGCCGTAGGTGCTGCCGAAGTACGGCATCACCATCCAGCTGCCTAGGTCGTTGCGCTCCACGAGAATCTTGGTCTGCTTGGGGAATATCTCGCACTCGGCCATTCCGAGCGAGGCCGCTGCGTCCCTCAGTACTCGCTGAACGTCCGTGGCCGGCTCGGGCTCCTTGAGGAACAGGAACAGGTGCAGGCCGCCGGACTTGCTGCGACAGGGAACGAGCGGATACTTCGCCTCCTCCACCCGCTTTATCATCTGGAGCAAGTCCACGTCGTACTCGTCGAAGTCTATGCTGCCCCACGAGCAGCTATTGTCCTCGCGGATCGGAATGACCCCCAGCGGGCGCTCGCCCTTGACGTGCTGCTCCCAGAGCTCAGGGGTAACAGGCTGGCGCACGGTCTTGGCAGTATTCTTGATGGCCCACTTCAGTCCCTCCGGGTCCTTCTCGGGAACGCCGTGCGTACCGGAGGCACCCTGAAATCCCTCAAACAACTTCATCAGTCTGGCGACTGCTTCCTTCATGTCGCACGCTTCATGTTAATCTCCCTAGAAGAAAGGGCGGTGCGGCACTGACCCGCTAGGGACGGGAGCGCCGCACCGCTTACTGGACTACGCCGCGTCCACCTCAGCCGCGTCGTGTCCAAGGCCGTCGTCGGCGTCGCTCTCCATCCTGTCGCTGGTCTTTGTTCCAGCGACGAAGGCGTCGTGCAATGCCTTAGCCAAGTCTCGCTCTGCCATCGTGGTGATCGGCGACTCTCGAGAGACGTCGTACTGGTACCACGAGTTCTCGCCGACAGTGCGCAGCTTGGTCTTCAGTCTCCAGTAGTACGCATAGATCGGCAGAGGCTTGCCGCTCGGCGTCTTCTGGTTGTTCATGGCGGTCATCCAGTTGCGGCCCACCATGTGACCACTGCCGCTCAGCGGGATCGTGTAGGGCAGCAGAGCACCGTTCTTCTTGACGAACCCCGAGAACTCGCGGGACTCGTTCACCGTGTTGCCGCTGGGCATCTCCCACATCTTGCGGATCTTCCCGTCGTCGCCCTCCTTGTCGACCAGCCTAGCGTTCGCCGGACGCTCGGCGTGTCGAGCAACGAAGCCTCCGCGATCAGGTGCCCACTCGATCCAGCACTTGGCGAAGTAGCACGGCAGGAAGAGCATGCCCTCCTCGCCGTCGATGAGCGAGTCGCTCTGCTCCGCGTTGCGCAGCCAGATGGATCCGCCCTCCGCCCCCGGCACGTACTTGTCGTGTCCCTTCAGGGCCGCCTTGCTGTTGGCCTGCAGGAGATACACCAGAGGGACTACGTTGTCCTCCATTCTCGTGCTCAGGCCAACGCCTGCGTCCTCCTCGAGAGCTCCGAGAAGCTCAGCCGGAAGCTGCTCCTTTACCTCAGTCAGCTCAGTCTTTGCTTTTTCTTTGTCCTTTGCCATCTGTCCTTAGTCCTTTCACTTCAGTTAGTTCCACCACAGGATAAGTCGCCGCACCAAGCAACTCCATGTCAGCCGGTGACAGCGGCTCTCCGTCGGAGAATCTCCGACGGATCTCGGCGGTGAGAGTGCTGGAGTGCACTCCCACCTTGACCTCGTAGTCCACGATCTTCTGCTTCTTCAGCAGGGACTGAAATTTCTTGGCCAGCTTTCCCTGACCCTTGGAGAAGTCCACCTTGTACTGCGTCTTGGTCAGCCCCTCCAGCCACCTGAACTTTCTCAGCGCCTTGTCGCGCCTGTCGTCCTCCGGCAGCTTGGCGGTGAACAATGTCTTCAAGTTGGCCTCGTAGGCTGGATAGTTGCCCGCTGCCTCGATGGACAGGGACGGCACGCCAGCGCTCTGCAGCATGGCCACCAGCTCGCCCGAGACATTGAAGTGGCCCACGATTGACCACCGCTTTCTCTTCAGCTCGGCCACGGCCTCCTCCGCGTCCTTTATCCTTGCGTCCAGCTCCCGAACCTCGGCTATCTTGTTCCTCAGCGTCACCAGCACGTTCTCGCTCCTGCTGGCCACACCGGCGTCCTGCTCCAGCACAGAGGCAAGCTCTGCGCTCATCGCTGATTTCTTCACGGAACTTCCTCCTGTAGGCAAGACATCAAGCATGGCCCGGACTGGGGGCGAAGTAAAGCGGCTCAGGACGACCTGCGCAGCTGAATCTTCGCCTCAGTCGGAACCTGATTGTTGTGGTAGCACTGCTCCTCCACGTCGCGAAGCATGTTGAGCGTGACGTCGGTGTTGCGGCCGAGACGCTGCCAGTACTCCATGACACTCGCCGATCTCCAGCCGACTCTGCTAGTGCGCACGTGCAGCTGAAGCTCGGGAGGTAGCTGATCGTATGCCTGCATCTCCTCAGTGGCCTTCCTCTTGTACTTCGCGTGCTCGGCGGAGAGGTCAGGCCTCTGTCGACCATACTGCGGCATCCGCATTCTTCTGCTCACGGCTGCTCCTCCCTCACTATCTTGAATGCGTTGACCTCCCTCATGCCCATCAGGAGATCTATTGCCTGATGAAGCTCGCTCACCGACGCGTATGCGCGCGGCAGCCTGTACCAAGTGTTCTTCTCCTCGTTCAGCGTCTCGATGTAGAACGTGATCATCTCTCCCTCCTCTGCTGCTGCCTGAGTAGCTCGCGAACCTCCTCCCAGTCCCACCGACTGGGGCCGCCGTCCCACATTCCGAGGAAGCCGTCCCCAGCCGCGCACGCCGTCAGTCCGCGCTCCTGAAGGACTCCAGCCTGCCAGCCGCGCACCAGCCACAGCTGATCGAGATTGGGCTGTCCCCTGACCCTCCTGCGGCGCGTGGCTATCGCCGTCACGCCCCCGTGTCGCTCGCGCGTCAGGAGCCAGCCGACCTGCTCCGGCCGCATCTTCACGTGCCAGACGCGAGTAGCCTTGTACTCGATCCAGACGTCCCTTCCGTCGATGCACACGTTCGAGTCCGGAACGCCGCGGTCCAGCAGTCTCTCGATGGTCTGCCAGTGGCATCCCTTCAGGTGCTTGCGGAACAGGGGGCGAAGTCCGTCGTCGACGCTCACTGAAGCGAGGCCTCCCTGAGAACCTTCTCGAGCTTCTCGGTCGGGATTATCCAGCCGTCGTTGTCAGCGTTTCGCTGGCACTCGCTTCTCAGGAACGTGCCGAGCGTGTCGTCGACGTCGTGTCCCTCGAGAATCTCGTCGTCGAGCAGAAGACGTCCGCCGCACTCCCTGGATCTCTCGATCATGCACTCCAGCATTGCTCTAGCTGCCGGTCCGGTGATCATGACACTAGCTGCAGCTGATAGCCGCGCCCCCACATCGTCTGAAGTGTCATCGGAAGCTGATACTTGAGCAGCTTCTTTCGTATCTTGCACACGACCACGTCGATCACCTTCGCGTCGGGACCGTCGCCCGCCTGACGCCAGTACATCGAGTCGTACAGTCGCTCCTTAGTCACGAGTCGGCCCTTGGCGTGCGCCAGCACGGCCAGGAGCGTGGCCTCGCTGGACGTAAAGTGAAGCATCTGTCTGTCCGGTGAGGTTCTGATGACGACGGTCAGGTGCTCGGCGGTGTGGAACTCCAGACCGGCGAAGGTCGTCATCTGCGAGTACAGTTTCTCTCCGCAGTGCGGACACGTGGGCGAGGGTCGGCTCTCGACGCTCGTGGTGTCGGTGGCCAGCTTGTGCAGGAGCGCCTCCTTGGCGAACCCCGGCTCCATCTTCTCTAGCTCACTCATCTTGCTGTCCTCTCCTTGGTCCTGAACCTGCGACCGCAGGCGGTGCAGATGCGCAGCCTGACGACGTAGGTGTTGACTCTGCGCGTGTCCAGCACGCGGGTTGGCCCCTTCTTCGAACAGGTGCACGGCACCGTGGCTCCTCCCCTCGGTCTCTTCTTAGCTCGCCGCATGACGTCTCTCCTCCTCGCTCTCGAGTACCTGAATGACTTCCCTTATTTGCTCGGCGGCGACCGTGGTCATCGCGTCCCTCTCCCAGCAGGTGAGCTCGCCGGCCCTGCGCTGCTTGTGCTTCTCCAGAGCGTCGGCGAGGGAGAGAACCTTGCTGTACGGAACACCCGTCCTTCTGCTCAGCGCCAGATACGGATACGAGCTGCTCATGTGCTCTCCTCTAAGGCCAATTTTTATGCACGCAAACGCCGACGCTTGCAATAGTGTCGTAGACCTCCACTGAGTTCACTCCCTCCTCGTAGCAGAGCGACGAGGCTACCCGCACCAAGTCCAGGTCGCCCTCCTGACTGTAGGTGGCACGGTGCGCCTTGATCATCATCTCCTTCCTGAGAGTCTGCGACACGTCGCACCATATCCGGGTGACGTAGCGCTCGGTCTCTACCCTGAGGACGTACTCGTACAGGTATCTGTCACTGCTGGCCATCGTGTCGCCCCCTCGCGTTTACGTCGGCTCTCGTCAACTCGGAGAGCGTGAACAAGTGATCGGCCGTGTCGCTCCGGTGCGACGACACCGCCCGCCTGTCGCCCGGAACCAGAAGTATCGCCAAGGCTCTCATAATGAGAGCCTGATTGATCATGATCTTGTCGAGTTCGCTCATGGTCTCCACCTGTCGTTAGGTTTGATGCTCTCGGTCTCGAGGAGAACGTAGGCAAGGCAGCACAGGGCGAGCGTGCAGAAGAATAACAGAAGCAGGACGCTGGTCGTGGTCATCGCCTCTGTCCCTTCCTGACGATCCGTATGTTTCTCACTCCGACGAAGTCGCCGTCGACGGCTTGCCGCAGGCCCTCCAGGATTTTTTCACCAGTCGCTGACCGAGCCGCCGACAGACATCGCTTGCAGACCAAGTCGCCCGACGGAATGAGCCCCTTGTTCATCCAGACTCCTCTGCCTCGTCTCCTGCCGCAGCAGGCGCAGACGTATCTCATTGTTTCTCCTCAGGATCTAGAGCACTGCGCATCTCCTCACCGGGGAACAGCATCCCGCCTATCTTATCTTGGTTCTTGTCGAGCCATCGCGCGCACCTCTCGACGGTGGCATCGACAACAGAAAGCGGCTCAGATCGCCTAGGGAATATCCCGCTACGCATGTCTCTGGCGATGTGCTCAGACGTAGTCTCCCCCATCCCCGCAGTGACAGTAAGGTGCCTATCAATTACGTTCGCCCACTTGGCAAAGTCGTTATCGTGCCCATTGGCGATCCTTCTGAGTGTATCGCGTAAGGTTTCGAGTTCCTGTGTCGGCTTATTTGGGCAGGTTGGCACCCCACAAGTATCCCCGTCCTGCCACTTGTGCGGACTGTGACATACTGGGCATTGAGTCTCCAACTCGGCAACGCGCATCTTGTATTCTGCCGCCTCATCGCGATAGCCTTGTATCATTGCCTCCAACTCGGCGATGCGATGTCTCAGTGCCGTAATCTCCTCGTCCTTATCCGGCTGCATACTCTCCTGTGTCTTGCGTCTCTCGCGCTCGTACTCCTCTCGCTCCCACTCAGTCATGAATCTCGGTTCCGTCATGAGTCTATCTCCTCCGCGTTGCCAGGATCGTCACGACGCCGACGACGACAGTTGCCGCGACGAGGAAGCCGAGCAGCCACTGTCCGCAGTCAGGGCACAGCATACAACCATTCGTCTCTCATGTGGTTAGCCTCTTCCTGATCTTTCGACCGAGCCAATGCAATGCTTTCGCTGGCACGACAATCAGGTAATAAACTACAAGTATCGCCACTATATCAACTATCTTTGTCATGAGCCTCTCCTATGCTTCCGTGTCGCGCGGTTCACCCGCTTGGCATCAGGGTCCAACGGGCGGTCATACTCATCGGCCTGCCGCCGTCGCTCGGCGCGGGGGTCCTTACCAGTTGCGAAAGAAATACCAACCTCCTTGACGGTGTTGGCCCACGCTACTACGGCGACTTCCAGTAAGCGTATAATCATTGGTCTAATCCTTACATGGTTTTTTGAGAGTTGGAGTATGCCCATCATTACTGCATGGCGCTGGAGTCGCGCCGCGATTGTAGCGCGGGTCGTCGATGGTGCAGCCGCTTAGTAGGAGAAACAGAAAGACTATCACGGTCGCCATAGAGACGACAGCACAGAAGGCGACGAGGCCTCCGCCACCAATCTTCACAGGCTCACTTGGCTGAGGTGTCATGTTGAACCGCTCCTTATGATTTTTAAGATAAAGATATCTTGTCCTAGCCATGTCGTCATTGGTTCAGCCTCTTCCATCTCGATCCGAGAAACACGCGAGTGAGAATGCGTCGCCACAGCGGAGGGTCCATCGGAGTCTGCACGACCATAACTCCTCCGCCAAATACGTCCCACTCCCACTTCGGCGAAGGAGCGAAAACGACCTCGGTCCCCGTAGTGATCATGCAGTCCGTTCTCGTCTCTTCATTCTGCTGAGTCACAGTGTTCCCCCGACTACGTCGCACAACTTCTTCCACGCCTCCCACGTCGGGTCGTGACGCTGCATGGCCAGCGACGGCCCCCCGGCCATGCTGCAGACTCTGCCGAACTCCGTTATCGCTGCGTCCAGCTCGGCGACTCGGGCCTCGTTCCTCGCCAGATTCGCGATGGTCGCGTCCAGCTGATACACCAAGGCTCCTTTGTCAGCCTCCAGCTCAGCGACGCGAGCGAGAAGTCGCTCTATCTCTGCTGCGTTATCTTGTGGTGCCATGCTTCCTCCCGAACAGATACCAGACAAGGAAGAACACCGGCGGCACCAGAAGCGAGCCGAGAGCCGCCACGGCGAGGATCTCCAGGACCGGGGGCAGCCCCGCGCGGGCGAGCTCATGGTCCTGTCCCCGGACACTTGCAGGGCCAGTAGTGACAGACCGAGCAGTTCGCGTTGCTGAACTCTTCTAGTCTCGCTCTGCGATTCATCTCGCCCCACAGCACGTCGCGAGCGCGCGCGACCGCCACGTCCCTCAGGTAGGCGGACAGGGTCTTTTCCTCCCTCGCGGCCATCCGCACGAGAAGATCCCTCTCTCGCTTGCTGACACGAACGTTGATCTTGTTGGTCAGCGTCATCGCGGCCCCCTGAGGTAGAGATAAAGAAAGCGCCAGAGGCCGACCCTGCCCATCTCTCGGCACCAGTCGCATCGCTGCTCGAACGTCGATCCGCAGAACTGACATCTCATGGTTTCTCCTTGCGAGAGCTTCATCGCGGCACCGGTCTGTTGACGACGCGGTTCCACCAGCCCGCGCCCAGCTCGCACTCGGTCTTCGGCGGCACGGCTCTCAGTCCCCTCTCGCGCTGAAGAAACTTGCCAGTCTCCCAGTCCTCCGGGTACTTGGCCGCATGACTCAGCGTCAGGAGCACGTCGGGGGAGGGCAGCACGGGCAGGTCGCGGAGCGCGTCCAGAAGAGGATAGAGGTCGTCGATCAGGTACTTCTTCTCCATCTCCAGCTGAGTGACGCGCGTGCGGAGTCTCTCGATCTCTCGCTTGGCCTCCAGTAGATATCCGAACGGATCGAGCGCACTGGTGCAGCTCTCCATCGCCAGATCGTAGGAGCCCTGCAGCTTGTCCACGATGTCCACGCCCTCGTCGCCCATGTCTATTTTCTTCTCTACCTGCGTCATCACCACCTCCACCATCTTCGCTTGGGCTTGATCTCCTCGGCGAACTCGGCCGCTGACTCAAAGTCGGTGTACATCTTTCTCAGACTCTCCATCGAGCGATCGTTTCTCTCCTGCTCCTCCTTGGCGAGCGCGCAGAGCTCGTCCGGATCGGTGCCAGCCATCAGGTAGGTGCGCAGCATGTCCTCGCCCTCCTCGCGCATCTGCGCCAGATGAATGAGGGTGGTCCCCTGCCTGCAGACGAAGAGAGTCTGGCAGGCACTCCGCATCCGGTCGATCTCCGCGACGCTGTACCTTCTCTCGATCATCGTCTCACCCACCACTTCTCTCCCGTGTCCAGAAGTCCGCTCTCCGGCAGCATCCCCAGTCGCACCGCGATGCGCTCGGAGTACGGACGGTTGGCGTTGATGCGAGCGCGAATCGGCTTGTCGCACATCGACGCCAGTATCTGCGCCGTCCTCGTGCCGAGACCCATCCTGCGGAAATTCGGTGCGGTGAACCACGCCAGCGTGCAGTAGTCCTTCTCTACCTTGATCTGCCCCCACGTGATGAGGTCACCGAAGTACTCGCCGACGTACATGTAGTGACTATCGTCGTTGACACGAGCCTGCAGCCACTCCAGCTTGTCGCCCACCCACATCTCGCCGTGCGGGTCCCACTCGTCCATCAGGAGGGAGTCGGCCAGCGTGCAGGACCTGAGAATCATCGCCCGTCCCCCGCCAGACCGCAGTACCCGCGCTGACTCTGGTCGTGCACCCTCTCCGCTAGACGCCAAGCCATGCACCGCTCGCCAATGCAGAACCGGGCCACGTCGCCGTCAGTCACCCATACCTGACCGCAGCCCTCCGGTCCGCAGCATCGCTTTCGCTCCGCCGCCTCCTGCACGTGGAGTGTCGTCATGCCGCTGCCTCCACGAACCCGGCCACGTCCCGCCAGAACTCCAGGGGTCTGTCGTCCGAGTAGATGGCCATCTCGTGCTCCAGGTAGCGCGTGTCGGTGTCGCCCAGCGTCGACTTAGACTGAGAGATACTCCTCAGCTCCACCAGCACGTCGGTGGGATAGTCACTCTCCGACCTAGGTCCGGCGTAGACCTTACTCCGCACCGGAAGGCGCACCGTGCCCGGACGGCACAGTCGCTCGGGCAGGCGCACGAATCCCATCACCCTCTGCGGCTGGCAGCAGCAGCGCACCGCGATCCACTGGTGCCATCCTCTCGTCTCCACCACGGTCATCTTCCGTCCTCCCTCGTCAATTTGTCCACCACCTGATCCACCGTCTCGCGCAGGCAGAACCCGTGCACCTGCGTCTCGACGTACGAGTTCGCCACGTATCCGGAGAACACCGTCGTGTTCTCGCATCTACCCTTTATCCCTGTCACCGCGATCACCTGCGACGGAGCTATCCACACCGGCCCGCCGTCGGTGCCGGTGAAGTGAACGAAGACGAGCACCGCGACGAGAGTATTCCTCACTCGCTTATTATCTCCGTCTTCACGACCGAGTAGCCCGGAGGAAGAATGAACTTGGCGGCCGTCACTCTCCCGTCGTCGCTGTGGCCGAACTTGAGTCTCATCAGCACGTCGAAGATGTCCTTGCCGAAGAGAAAATGTCCGCCCTGATACTCGTCCTTGTTCACCGACTCAGTCATGTCTCATCCCCCTGCAGTGGTCCAGCTCGTGCGCGTACACTCTGCTTCCCCTCATCACTCCGCGCTGAAGAAAGACGACGCAGGGTCGATGTCGGGAGTACGAGCAGCCGGGAGTGCTGGCGAAGCAGAATCTCTGCATGTCGTCGACCACGCAGACCACGATCCTGTCCGCCTTGTCGTACTTGCAGTACGACGGAAGCGAGCTGAGGGAGACAATTCTCGAGGCCATGAGAAGTTCTAACATTTATGCACTGAGCTCCACGTATCCGCGCCTGAGTGCTATTCGCATGTCGCGGCGGCGCAGGCCGCGTCCCACGAGCTGACAGACGGACATTCCCACCCTGACTCTGGCCAGCCTGTCGTACAGGGGAGAGCCCAGAAGCCTTCTGCGTCCCTTCTCCTTGGCAGAGGGTCTGCGTACCTTGACGACTATCCTGTCGTCGCCCGTAGGCTTGGCCACTGCAGGCGGACGAGCGCCGCGAAGACACGGAGGACATCGCGTGATCCTCTTGCCCACCAGCCTCTCGGCGAGTCGCAGGCTCGCGTCGGTGTTTATGCGCAGCGCAGCCAGAACGACGTCGGCCTGCATCAGGTTGGCTCTCTCCAGCACATCGTAGAAGGAGGAACCGGGCACGTCGCCCTGAACCAAGCCTTGCTCCACGATGTAGCGGACGATGTCCACTCGCAGGTGGCCTGCGGCGCGAGTCAGCGTCGCGCGGTATCTCTCAAGCATTGTCGTTAGCTCCCTAGATTCTCGTCGGCGGGAATAATTGCGCTACCCCTAGTGG
>Ga0207650_10000809_pt1 | contig 24042 bp, 22 predicted proteins | sample KBSS63metaG_FD_184325 | JGI IMG/M metagenome (GOLD analysis project Ga0207650, IMG submission 184325) | Switchgrass rhizosphere microbial communities from Kellogg Biological Station, Michigan, USA - KBS S6-3 metaG (SPAdes) (version 2) | ecosystem: Host-associated > Plants > Roots > Rhizosphere...
GAGGCCGGCAGGATCAACGCGACCAGGTCGTCCGGATAGAGCGCGATCCGGGCGACGAGCTTTTCGAGCTCCTCTGGCGTCAGCGCGGCGTCGGGGATCGGCGTCACGGCCGGGGCCGGCTCGGCGGCCTGAGCGAACGCCGACGACGCCGCGAACATCGTGAACAGCGCCGTGGCCAGCACCACGGCGAGGGTCGCGCCACGCGGAGCGCGGTCCGGCTTCGTCATGAGAGTCGGGGTCATTTGACGGTGTAGCCCTTGCCTTCCAGGCATGCTGCGCGCGCCTTCGCGAAGGCCGCCTGCTGCTGCTGTGTCGCAGAGCTCTGCTGTTGTGTAGCCGCCTTGTTCTGTCTCCGGCTCTGGCCGCGCGCCGCGGCTGCGCCGACCGCCGCGCCGGTGCCGGCGTCGTCGCCCACGATTTCGCCGACTACCGCACCCCTCGCCGCGCCGCGCGCGCCCGCGCCTGGCGTGGTGCCGGTCGCCGTCGTAGGCGCGGCCGCGACCGGCGGGGGCTTGGCCGGATCGAAGCCGGTCTGCTGGACGGCCCACGAATAGCAAGCCGATTCGTCGCTCTTCTGCTTCTCCGGCGTCTGCCCCTTGGCCGGGTACACGTACTGCTGCGCGCTGGCCGGAAGAGCCAGTGCCGCGGCGACCGCAAGCAGGCAGAGGCTTCGGCTTCGTTGGATCATTTCGTCTCCTCGACTGTCGATGGCACGCACGCCAAGACGCCGCACGCAGGCAGCAACAGGTTCGCACGCACTGTGAGCCCCACGCCGGTGGCTGCCTATTGCCCTAAGAGGCAGGTTCGCGCGACTGGCATCGGCGCTAGCCTGCTTCACACAGAACGGGCCACGCTCGCGCGAAAGCGTTTCCGATCAATACCAAAGGGAGCTGGGCAAATGAGGGAATCCATGGCGTCGGTCGGTCGATTCTTACTCACCGGCGCCCTGCTCGGTGCCGCCAGCCTCGCGCAAGCGCAGATGACGCCGGCGCAGAGCCTGATCCAGGACAAGTTCGTCCTGAACCTCGGCGGCTTCATCGTCGGGACCGATGTCACCGCCCATCTGAACGGCTCGTCATCGACCAACCCAGACATCGACTTCGACCAGACCTTCGGCGACGGCAGCGACGCGACCCGCGTCCGTGCCGATGCCTTGTGGCGCATCACTCCGAACCATCACCTGCGATTCCTCTATTTCAACAACACCCACGACGTCACGCGCGCCATCGACCGCAACATCGTCTGGGGCGACTATACGTTCCACGCCGGCGCCACCGTCGAGTCGAAGGCCAAGTTCCAGATCTGGGAGCTGGCCTACGAATATGCCTTCTGGCGCACCCCGGACGTCGAGATCTCGGGCAGCGTCGGCGTTCACTACATGAAGCTGTCGCAGCAACTGTCGGGAACGGCGACCTTCACCGATGGGAACGGCAGCATCACGACATGATTCACCAGGAAGGAGAACTCGGTTCCCCTGCCGCTGCCGGTCATCGGCGTCCGCGCCGCCTGGGCATTCGCGCCGCAGTGGGTGCTCGTCGAAACCAGCAAGGAGAAGTTCGATGGACAGGTTCGCCTGGGCTACTCGGGCGTCCAGCTGTATATGACCGGCTCGTTCTAGCAACGGCAGCGAGAGGCCGTCGCCAGCCTGCGCGCTCGGCCGGAGCGCAGAGTGGCGCGCAATGCGAGACGGGCGTGATCACGTCGATCGGATAGCGAAGGATCGAAGATGTTGCAAGGACAGTGCGCCATCGTCACCAGCTCGACCAGCGGCGGCGCCGCCGCCCAGACCTGGAGCGCCGCGGTTCCGGTCGACGGCGCCTGGCTGGCGCAATAGCGTCCTCCTTCACCTAGGTGCAATGGACGGGAACATGGCGCAGATCCACAGTTTGGAACTGGCCCCATCCATGAGCGCGCCCCCCACCTACGTGGCTGTAGTCGACGATGATCGGAGCGTCTGCCTTTCGTTCGCCCGCCTGCTTCGCGCAGCAGGCATCCAGGCGATCACCTACGGCTCGGCCGAGGCGTTTCTCGCCGACACCAAGCGGCCGCAGTTCGATTGCATGGTCTTCGACGTCCAGCTGGGCGGGATGTCCGGCATCGAGCTCACGAAGAAGCTCGCGGCATCTGGAGGCAATCCGACGCCGGTGATCTACATCACGGCGCACGACGACCCCGAGACCCGGGCCAGCGCCGAAGCCTCGGGGTGCGCGGCCTACTTCCGCAAGAACGAGTCGGGCGCCGCGGTGCTCGACACGATCCGCAGGCTGACCGAATAAGCCGTCACGATCCGATCGCGTGCGCCTTGTCGAGCGCCTTGCGCAGGATCTGCGCCCAGGCGGCCGCGACGTCCCGCGCCGCGCCCTCGTTCTCGATGCGGTCGGCGCGCTCCATGCGCGCCATGCTGTTGCCTTCGCGGCGGTCGGCGACGCGCGCCAGCATCTGGCCACTGGTGGAGTCGGAAAGCTCGGCCAGCAGCGTCATCTGGCCGGCCGATGACACATAGGTCTTCGAGCGGCCGAAGCCGGTGTCGGCGGGCGCGTTGATGTAGACGTTGAGGACGCTGACCTTGACGCGCAGAACGTCGGGCGCGGACTCGCTGGCGATCTGGTAGGTGCCGCCCTTCTGCAGGGTCTTGGCGAACTCCTCCTCGACGAGCTTGGCCACGCCCGCCCTGATCTTCTCGCGCTCCTCGGGGCCGAGCTTGACCCGGCTGCCGGTCATGGTCGGTTCCCAGGATTTGTCGAACTGGACCTCGACCGGATCGAGCTTGACGCGCTTGTAGGCGGCGAGCGACGCGCCCGGGCGGGCATAGGCGAGCTCGAGTCCCTTGACGTTGATCTTCTGCAGGCCGTCGCGGCCCATAGCGCTGTCGACGTCCTTCTTGGAAGCGGCGAGCGAGCTCGTCAGGGTGAGCGTCAACGCGAGCAGGCAGGCGGTCTTGAGAGTGGCGATGGTCGTCATGATGATGTGTCCTGGCAATGCTGAGATTCGTTCGTGCCTCGAGTGGAACGCACGCCGGCCTTAGGAGCCGATGTCGCGCGCCTTGTCCAATGCGTTGCGAAGGATCCGCGCCCAGCCGGCAGCGATCTTTCGCGCTTCCTCCTCGTTCACGGTTCCGTTCACGAGGTACATCCTGCCCTCCTTGCTGGCGTCGCGCTGGTCGGCGACGCGCGCCAGCACCTTGCCGCTCGCCGAGTCGGAGAGCTCGGCCACGAGTGTCATCTCTCCGGCCGACGAGACCAGCGTGCGCGTGCGACCGGGGCCGACATCGGGCGCGTTCACGTAGAGGTCGAGGATCCTCGGCTTGACGCGCAGGACGTCGCTGCCGGCGTCGCTCGCGACCTGGTAGGCGCTGCTCTTCTGCAGCTCCTTGGCGAACTCTTCCTGGACGACCCTGGCCACGTTCGACCTGATCTTTTCGCGCTCCTCGCTGCTCAGCTTGATGGCGCTGCCGGCGCGCGATGGATCCTTCGACTTGCGGAACTCGACTTCGACGGGCTCGAGCTTGACCCGCTTGTAGGCGGCGAGCGACGCGCCTGGCCGCACGTAGGCGAGGTCGATGTCCTTGACCTTGACCTTCTGCAGGCCGCCCTGGCTCAACGCCGCATCAATCGCGTCCTTGACTGCGGCGGGGGCGCTCGTCAAGGCGAGGGTCAGGGCGAGAAGGCAAGCGGCCTTGAGGGTGTGGTCCATCTTCTTCATGGTCTTATCGCATTTCCTCGAAATTCGCCCTCGGAGCGAAGTTGATCCGCTGTCAACGATAGCGGGTCCGGCGAGCTTAGTCCGCGGCGGCAGGCATCGCTGCCGCACCGTGGAGTAAATCAGCGGCGCAACGCGCAGGGGACGGGGTCAAAGCCACAGGAACGCCGCCGCCGCGATCGCGGTGGGAATGGCGGCACCGAGCAGCAGCTCGACGGTGCCGATGGTTTCATCCGCGAAGCCGCGCTTCAGCAACGACACGCCCGCTGGGTTCGGCGCGTTGGCGACCACCGTCAGGCCGCCCCCAGCGACGGCGCCGGCGACGAGCATGTACTTGGAGTCGTCGGAAATTCCCTCCAGGAGCGAGCCGAGGTAGGTGAGCGCGGCGTTGTCGGTGATCGCGGTCAGCCCGAGCGAGCCGAAGAAGAGGGCGAGCGGCTTCAGGCTCGACACGATCGGTTGCAGCCACCAACTCTGCATCCCGCCGAGCACCACCAGGCCCGACAGGAAGAAGGCGACGAGCAGGGCCTCCCTGAGGATCAGCGGACTCTGGTAGCGCTCGTACGCCTGGGTGAAGCCCAGGAACATGAGAAAGAGGCCCATGAACGCCACGGGATGGTGAACCAGGACGACCACGCCGGCGAGCAGCGCGAGGTGCCAGACCACGACCAGTGGAGGCACCTTCGCTGCATCCATCGCTTCGGCGGGCGCCGGCGGCACCAACGTGAGGTGCTTGCGCAGCACCCAGGTCGCGAGCGTGGCATTCACCACCGTCGCGATCGCCGCCTTCCAGCCGAATTGGGAGAGCATCCAGGCACTGTCCCATTGCCAGGTCGTCGCCACCATCAGCACCGGCGGTGCCGCATACGACGTGAGCGTTCCGCCGATCGAGATGTTGACGAAGAGCACGCCGAGCGCCAGGTATTTGACCCGTTCGGGGATGTGCGGCGCGAAGACCGAGGGCGCCATCATCAGGGCGGCGATGGTCATCGCCGCAGGCTCGGTGATCAGCGATCCCAGCAGCGGAATCGCGGCCAGGCATAGCCAGGTGGTGGCGATAGGCCTCGCCACGGGCAGCGTGCCCGCGAGCAGATCGACAGCGCGGATCACGGTCATCAGGATCGGCCGCGATGCGGCGATGACCATCACCACGAAGACGAACAGCGGCTCGGTGTAGTTGCGCGACTCCGCATAGGCGAGCGCGTGCGCGCCCCCGGCCATCGCCACCATCGCCAGCACCAGGACGATGCCCCAGAAACCGAATACGACCTCGACCTCGCCGAGCAGATGGAAGAGGCCGGCGTGTCTCGGGTAGCGGAGTGACAGCCGCTCGAGCTGCTTGACGGCGAAGGTGTGCGCCAGCGCCAGAACGAAGATGCCGAGGGCGACGAGCTCGAGGGCGCGACCAGGCGTCCACGACAGGAGGCTGTCGGGCAGTGCCGGCACGGCTACGCGCCCAGGAGCTGTCCGCCGTCGACGCTGAGCACCTGCCCCGTGATCCAGCGCGCGTGCGGCGAGGCCAGGAACAACGCCACTTCAGCGACCTCGTCGGCGGTGCCGAAACGACCGAAAGGAATGCTCTTCAGGGTGCGCTCGTAGAGCGTCGGGTTGTCGGTCTTGCGCTGGTCCCAGACGCCGCCCGGGAACTCGATCGAGCCCGGCGCGATCGCGTTGACGCGGATGCCCTGGCGCGACAGCAGCGCCGCCTGGCTGCCGGTGTAGCTGTTCATCGCCGCCTTCACGGCCGCGTAGGCCGGCGTGCGCGTTGACGGCCTGAAGGCAGCGATCGACGAGATGTGAACGATGCTCGTGCCGCCGGCAGCGCCCGATCGCTGCAGCCACGGCAGCGCGGCGCGCGAGCTGCGCACCATCGCCAGGACGTCGACCGAGAGACCGGCGGCCCAGCCCTCTTCGTCGTCGCCCATGCCGAAGCCCGAGGCGTTGTTGACCAGCACGTCGATCCCGCCCAGCGCCTCGGCCGCAGCCGGCACCCAGGCGGCGATCGACGCCGCGTCGGCGAGGTCGCAAGCCATCGCGTGGACGCGGTGCCCGTGGCGCGCGATGTCGGCACGAGCCTCCTCGAGGGTCGCGGCGCCGCGAGCGCACAAGGCGACGTCGGCACCTGCTGCCGCGAACTGCAGCGCGATGGCACGGCCGATGCCGCGGCTGCCGCCTGCGACGAGGACACGCTTGCCGGTGAAATCGAAAGACATCGTCATCTCCCCGAAAGGTCAGGCGCTTCGCGACGGCAGCCGGCAGATCTGGCAATCCGCTCGAGCGGTTCGGTCCCTTCAATCACGGCGTCGCGGCGCCTGATCACCGACGAACGAACCGGCCGTGGACGTCGTCCACAGCGCTCGGCGCTCGTCTACCAGCGAAACGTCGCGCCGATCAGCGGGCCGCTGAAGCTGACGTCCTGGAAGTTCGAGCCTGACTTCAGGTCGTAGCGGAGATAGCGCCACATGGCCGTGACCTCTCCCCAGCCGAATTGGTAGCCGAGGCCGGCGGCGGCCTGCAGGGTGTACCGCGACTCGCCGGCGCCCACGTCGAAGTAGAACGGCACCGCCCATTCGCGTCTCTGGCCGAACGCGTAGCGACCCTTGACGCCGACGATGGCGTCCCACGTGCTCTGGCTCGTCTGGATCTCGCCGGACCGAGCCGCCGGATCGAGGGAGCCGATCGAGCCGGCGATATTCCAGCGCAGGTGCTGGCGGGTGTCGAGCAGACGTGTGCCGGCAAGCACGTCGACCGTGTAAGACGGGGCGGACGCGACGCGGTACTCCCCGGCCAGCGTCCAGGCCGTACCCTTCATCTCCCAGTCGAAGGCCGCGCTGGCATCGGCGGGTAGGCCGACGTTGCCGATCGTGAAATCCCGGCTCGCCGACTCCGAGGCCTGGAATTTCAGGTAGACGACGTCGGTGAACACGCCCCAGGTTCCGTTGTGGGCGCCGGCCGTTCCCATCGCGAAGAGCTTGAGCTTGTCGAGGACCTTGCTCCCGTCCACGTTCAGCCGCGTTCCCTGGCCGTCGGCCGGGAAGGACGAGGTGCCGTCGACGCTCGGCAGGTAAGCGTAGATCGAGGCGGTGTATCGCCACTGCGACCCTTGCACCGGCAGGCTGGTAGGGGCGACCTGGGCGAAGCCGATCGAGGGAACCACGGCGCCCAGGAAGGCACCCGCGGCGACGATCGATCGGGACGGCGAGAGCCGCCGCGCGCTGTTCGGCGCTGCCGCCGAGGTCTTGACGAATTCCTGCATCGAGTTTTCCTTGCTGGGTACGGAGTGTCAGGGCGCGACTTTGCCGAGTGCGATCCCTTTTATCGCGGGCACGGCGATTGGACAGAGCCCCTGGGTGCTGGTCGCGCGCTAGCTCGCGACCGGCAGCGTAAAGCGAAACGTGGCGCCGACGGCCTGATTCTCGGCCCAGAGCCGCCCGCCATGGGCCTCGATGATGCCGCGAGAGATCGACAGCCCCATGCCGATGCCCTTGGCCTTGGTGGTGAAGAACGGCTCGAACAGGCGACCGACGTACCGGGCATCGATGCCGCGGCCGCTGTCGGTCACGCTGATTTCGACGCTGGCAGGCCCTTCGCAGCGCGCAGTGACGGTCACCGAGCGCGGCCGGTCGGACACGCCTTCGAGAGAATCCATCCCGTTGAGGATGAGGTTGAGCAGCACTTGCTGGACCTGCACCTGGTCGCCGCGCACGGCCGGAATGTCGCCCGGCACCGTCAGCTCGAGCGCGACATGGCGCGCGGCCGCATCCGGCCAGAGCAGCGTCGCCACGTCGCCCAGGACGCTGCGCACGTTGAGGGTGGTCATCGCCACCTCTCCGTGCCTCAGCAGCGCCCGGATCCGGTCGATCACCGCGCTGGCGCGCTGGTCGTCCTTGCGAATGTCCTCCAGGATCGCGCTGATCTCCTGCAGGTCGGGCGACTCGTGCTGCATGAAGAGCGCCGCGGCCTCGGCGTTGCGCAGGATCGCGCCGAGCGGCTGGTTGATCTCGTGCGCGAGCGCCGCGGAGATCTGGCCCATCACCGACACCCGGCCGACGTGAGCGATGTCCTGGCGCAGGCGAAGCATCTCCTGCTCGGCCGCCTTCCTCGCGGTGATGTCGATGCACGCGCCGCGGCTGCGCAAGGGCTTGCCCTTGGCGTCGAAGTCGACGCGCCCGAGGGCGGTGATCCAGCGCAGCTGTCCGTCTGGCAGGACGAGGCGGAATTCGCTCTGGTACTCGCCGCGCCGTCTCGCCGCCTGGCTCAATCGGTCGCGGAACGCCGCGCGGTCGTCGACATGAACCCGCTGCGCCAGCTGCTCGGCGTCGAGCCGGTCGTCTGACGCAAAGCCGAACAGCTCGCGCAACTTCTTGCTCGGCTGCAAGGTGCCGCGGACGATGTCGCTCGTCCAGGTGCCGAGACTGGCCGCGTCCGCGGCCAGGTCCGCTTCGCGCTCGCGCTCGCTCAGCTCGACGACGAGCTGCTTGGCACGCAGCAGGTCGGCGCTGAGCGCATAGCCCATGACCGCGACGACGCCGAGGGCGAAGAGACTGACGGTGCTCGGCACCTCGCCGCCCCACCACGACACGACGAAGGCCCGGGCCAGGCTCGCCACCATGAAGAACGTGAGGCTGCCACCGACCAGCACGGCAGCGACGCGTCGACTGCGCCGCCACGCGCGCACCGATGCGGCAATGAAGTACAGCATCAGCAGAAAGACGGCGAACTGACCGATCACCCGCCAGGGATTGCGCACGCCGACGGCCATCGAGACCTGCTCGCCCAGCAGCGGAACCGCGTGCAACGACACGGTGTGGAGAAAGTTGCCGCTTTCCCCGACCGCGAAGTTGATCACCAGCGACAGCAGGCGCAGCGAGATGGCCGTGATCGCCAGCCAGCGCAGGCCTGCATCGAGATAGTGATGGGCGAACCCGGCGAGCGCCAGCAACAGCAATGCAACCGGCAGGTTCATCCAGCGCTGGGCCTCGGCGTAGGCGGCAGGCGTCGACGCCTTCAGCATGGCCAGCTCGCACATGGCGAGGGCGGCAGTGCAGATCGCCGCGAGCGAGAACGCCAGCGTCGCGCGTGCCTCCCGGTTGCGCCACCAGACCGGCAGATGAACGGCGGCCAGTGTCAGACACGCCGCGGCGATCATCGACCAGACGACCGTGACCAGGCTCATCCGGCCTGGGTGTCTACGCCGTGCATGGCGAGGGAGTCTATCTGCGCCATCACCGGGCCACGGTGAAGGACGGTAAAGCCCGGACCGCTCAGGAGTACGCGGGCAGCCCTGCTTCCTGGCTCAGCTGTGCCAGGGCAGCCACCGACCTGACGCTCAGCTTGGTCATGATCGACTTGCGATGGACCTTGACGGTGCGCTCGTGGATACCGAGATCGCCCGCGATCTGCTTGTTGAGCCTGCCGCGCAGGACGTGGCACAGGACCTCGCGCTCGCGCGCGCTGATCGCGGCGAAGCGGGCGCGAAGCTCATCGCGGTGCGACCTCTCCTCGCGCTCCTGCTGGTCGCGTGCAAGCGCGCGACGAACGGCCTCGAGGAGAACCTCCTTGGCGGCCGTCTTCTCGAGAAAGTCTTCGGCGCCGCCGCGCATCGCTCGCACCGTCGACGCCGTGTCGGCGTGACCGGTCAGGAAGAGGACAGGAAGCGGGTAGGGGGTGTGCCCGAGCGCGGCCTGGAGATCGAGTCCGCCGAGGTCGGGCATGCGAAGGTCGACGACCACGCAGCCCGGCTTGTCGGCGCAACGCTCGCCGAGGAACTCGCGCGCCGACGAATACGTCCGCGCCGCGAAGCCGCTGGCGCGCAACAGCCGCGACATCGCCATCAGAAAGGACTCGTCGTCATCGACGACATGCACGATCGACTCGACCATTGTTCCGTTCTCCCATGAACAGATCGCCTCACGCTCGTCGACGCCGTCGCTCTTCTGGTTCTGTTCCCGGGCGTCGGAGGTGAGCCTTCGATGATATCGGGGCCGGCGGCGCCATGCTGGCGGGAGCGTCGCCTCGCGATCCGGGCCATGATGCGCGCCATGTCGGAAGCGCTCGGGGCGCGGTGCGACCTGCACCAAAGGACAGTCCCGCGCGCAGATGGCGATGTCAAGATGCGTACCCCGATGCGAGAAGCGACCATCATGAACAAGACACGCAGAACCTTCACCGTCGTCGCGGCGGGATACCTGAAATGACGGCGACCCAGCGGTTGCGCGCGGTGGCGTGCTCGGCGGCCCTGATCGCCGGGGCCGCGATGCCGGTCCACGCCATTCAATTCGGCCTCAAGGACGGCCCGGGGGCGAAGTTCAACAACGACGACACGGCTCTCATGATGGCCCGCGTCGATGCCGGATTGAAGTCGCCCAGCGAAGGCGAAGTCCTCGAATGGAAGAACGACAAGACGCCCGCCTCGGGATCGGTCGTGCCGATGAACAAGCTGACCTGGAACGGCATGTCGTGTCGCCGGCTCCGGATCACCAACGTCTACGGCGAGCAGAAGGCGCAAGGCGTCTACAAGTTCTGCGAGAAGCCGGCCGGCAAATGGAAGCTGGTCGGGCCCGACAAGGAGTGAACGCCGGCTAGGTCGCGCCATGGCCAGCGTGCGCCTGTCCGCCTTTCACGCCCTCCTCCTCGCGCTCGCGGCAGCGCTTTCCGGCTGCTCTAGCCTGCCGCCGCGGCAGGAGCAGATCCCCACCTCGGCCTTCGCCGACACCGGCGACACCCCGCTGGGCGTCCTTGCCGCCGCCAGCCTCGACGAGGCGGGCCCCGGCGAGTCGGGCTTTCGCCTCCTGCCGACCGGCGACTTCGCCATGGACGGGCGACTCGCGCTGGCACGGCGTGCGGTGCGTTCGCTCGACGTCCAGTACTACCACCTCCAGAACGACAGCGTCGGCCTGCAGTTCCTGCGCGAGCTGCGCGACGCGGCCGGGCGCGGCGTTCGCGTCCGCTTGCTGGTCGACGATCTATACACAGGCGGCGAGGACGAGCTGTTCCGCAGCTTCGCGGCGGTGCCCAACGTCGAGGTGCGCCTGTTCAATCCGCTGCCTTCGCGTGGCGGCGGCGTCGGCCCACGCATCGTCGCCTCGCTGCACGAGTTCAGCCGCATCAACCTGCGGATGCACAACAAGCTGTTCATCGCGGACAACCGCTTCTCGATCTCCGGCGGCCGCAACATGGCCGAGGAGTACTTCATGCGAAGCTCCGAGGCCAACTTCATCGACATGGACGTCATCGCGGCGGGACCGGTCGTCCGCGAGCAGTCGCAAGTGTTCGATCGCTACTGGAACAGCAGCGTGGTCCACCCGGTGCAGGAGGTCGTCGCGGCGATGGCGCCGGCGGTCGCCGACTCCGCCAGCGTGGAGCGCTTCGACGAGCTGGTGACTGCCGCGCCGCCCGAGTTCCTGCCGCAGACGAGCGACCCGCTCGGCCGCGCCTCGGTCGACTACGAGCTGTCGGCCGGCCGCATGGCCCTGAACTACGCCACGGCGCAGGTCTTCGCGGACACGCCGTATAAGGGCTCGTTGCGCAACCCGGGCGACACGCTCTCGACGGTGAACCGAAGCGTCCTGGAGGAGCTCGCGAGCGCGCGCTCCAGCATCCTGATCGCCTCGCCCTATTTCATCCCCGGCAAGGCGGGAATGAAGTACCTGAAGGACGCGATCGGGCGCAACCTCCGCGTCTCCGTGCTGACCAACGGCGTCGGCGCCACCGACGAGAAGCTCGTCTACTGGCGCTACTCCAGATACCGGCTCGAGATGCTGAAGATCGGCGTCCAGCTCTACGAAGTGAGCCCCACGCTGGCCCGCGACGTCGGCCTCTTAGGTGCGTTCGGCCTGAGCTTTCGTCGGCTGCACGCCAAGGTCGGGGTGATCGACCGGCAACGGCTCTTCATCGGCTCGATGAACTTCGACCCGCGCTCGGCATGGTCGAACACCGAGTCGGGCCTGATGGTCGAGAGCCCGCAGTTGGCCAATCAGGTCGCCGACCTGCTCAACGAAGACGGCAATGCCGGCATCTATCGCCTGCGCCTGGCCGCCGACGGCGAGACCATCGAATGGGTGGCGCTCGGCAACGACGGCAAGGAGCACGCCGTCGCCGAAGAGCCGGACCACAACTGGCTGGATCGGCTGAAGTTGTGGCTGATCGGTCCGCTGGCGTCCGAGGAGCTGCTCTAGGCTGTCATCGAGCGGTCCGCTTCCTGCCCATGCGACGATGCCGGGCACGCGGGGTTCCGCCAATACCGGAGACGAGACATGTTCGCTTGGACCACGGGGGTCCCCTTGCTGTCGATCGCCCTGGTCGGCCTCGGCTTCGTCCTGCCGGTGGGCCTGCTGCTGGCGAGCATCGCAGGCCTCGCGCTGATCGGCTCCGTGCTCGCCTCGGTGCATCACGCGGAGGTGGTCGCGCACCGCGTCGGCGAGCCGTTCGGCACCCTGATCCTCGCGGTCGCCGTCACCGTGATCGAGGTGGCGCTGATCGTCTCGATGATGCTGGCCGGCGGCCCCGACAAGTCAGCCCTGCCGCGCGACACGATCTTCTCGGCCATCATGATCATCTGCAACGGCGCCGTCGGCCTCTGCGTCCTGGTCGGCGGCCTGCGCCACCGCGAGCAGTCGTTCCGCCTCGAGGGCGCGAACGCCGCGCTGGCCGCGCTGATCGCGCTGGCGACGCTCTCGCTCGTCCTGCCGACCTTCACCACCAGTTCGCCGGGTGCCAGCTACACCTCGAAGCAGCTCGCCTTCGCAGCGGTCGCATCGCTGGTGCTGTGGGGCGTCTTCGTGTTCGTGCAGACGGTTCGACATCGCGACTACTTCCTGCCGCCGCGCGGCGCGGCCGATGAATCGGCGCATGCGCCGCCGCCTTCGCTGAAGACGGCCTGGGCGAGCTTCGCCCTGCTTCTCGTCTCGCTGGCGGGGGTGATCGGCCTGGCCAAGCTGCTCTCGCCCACGCTGGAACAAGCCGTCGAAGCGGTCGGCGCGCCGGCGACGGTGATCGGCATCGTCATCGCCCTGCTTGTGCTGTTGCCGGAAACGTGGGCGGCCGTTCGCGCCGCGCGCGCCGACCGGTTGCAGACGAGCCTCAACCTCGCCCTCGGCTCGGCGCTGGCAAGCATCGGCCTGACCATTCCGGCGGTCGCGCTCGTCTCGACGCTGCTCGGCATGCCGCTGCAGCTCGGCCTCGGGCCGAAGGACCTGGTCCTTCTGTTTCTCACCTTCGCGGTCGGCACGATCACGCTCAGCACCGGCCGCACCAATGTCATGCAGGGCGCCGTCCATCTGGTGATCTTCGCGGCGTTCGTGTTCCTGGCCTTCGTGCCCTGACCGGCAGCCCCAAAGTCCAATATCGGCGCGGGCGGCTCGATCCTAGATTGAGCGGATGCGGCACGAGGCCGCTCGCCAAGGACTCGCCATGAATCTCCTCACCGCAATCCGTGCCCATGTCGCCCTCGTCGCGATCGTCGGCGCCTTATCGGCGCACGCCGAAGGCCATCACTGGTCGTACGGCAAGCACAGCGGCCCGGCTGAATGGGGCGAGCTCGACCAGGCGTTCGCGAGCTGCCAGCTGGGCAAGGTGCAGTCGCCGATCGACATTCGCGGCGCCAAGGCGGCCGACCTGCCGGCGATCAAGTTCGACTACAAGCCCGCGCCGCTGAAGGTGATCGACAACGGCCACACGATCCAGGTGAACTACGCGCCCGGGAGCACGATGGAGGTCGGCGGAACGCGTTACGAGCTGGTCCAGTTCCACTTCCACAAGCCGAGCGAGGAGAAGATCGACGGCAAGGCGCACGCGATGGTCGCCCACCTCGTGCACAAGGGCAGCGACGGCGCGCTCGCGGTCGTCGCGGTGCTGCTCGACAAGGGCGCCGACAACCCGACGCTGCACGCGATCTGGAACAACCTGCCGAAGCAGAAGGAAAAGGAAATCGTCGCGACGACCTCCATCGACGTGGCCACGCTGCTGCCGGCGGACAAGGGCTACTACACCTTCCAGGGCTCCCTCACCACGCCGCCGTGCAGCGAAGGCGTTCGCTGGTTCGTCCTGAAGACACCGATGACGCTCGCCGCGAACGAGCTGACCGCGTTCGCAAAGCTCTATCCGATGAACGCCCGCCCGACCCAACCGCTGAACGGCCGCGCCGTCGAAGCGACGCGGTGATCGCGTTCGTGCCGCCAGCGCCGGCGGCGCGTTGAACGCCGTGGAACTCCGGACGGACACATGACCCGACGCAGGAATTCATGCCGCCCGGGCCGCATCGTCGCGGCGCTGTGCGTGGCGCTCACGAGTTGCGCCAGCGAGCCGCTGGTGCCGTTCTCGACCGAGACGGCGCCGCTCATCCTCGTCCCGGCGACGCAGGCCGGGGTGCAGGACAAGCGTGGTCGCTTCCGCGAGATCTACTGCGCCGTGCTCGCCGCGCGGGTCGGCGAAGTGCCCGACCACCGTCCCTGCGACGACGCGCTGACGCGGCTCGGCTCCGAGCCCGCGCCGAGCGGCCAGCCGGTTCCACTCGGCGAGTCGAGCCGGCATCTGGTTGCTGCGGTGGTGCCCGGCATCGGCTACTCGTGCTTCGCGAAGTGGCTGCAGCCCCAAGGCACGGTCAACGAGCACGTCAGCAAGTACGGCTACGCGCTGACCGGCATCCCCATCGATGCGCTGTCCGGCACCACCGTCAACGCGCGCCAGATTCGCAACTGGGTCATGGCGCGGGAACCCGGCCCCAGCGCGCCGAGGCTCGTGCTGATCGGCTATTCGAAAGGCACGCCCGACGTCCTCGAGGCCATCGTCAGCCATCCCGAGATCCGCGCCCGTGTCGCCGCGGTCGTCAGCATTGCCGGCGCTGTCGGCGGCTCGCCGCTCGCCAACGAGGCCGAGCAGTACCAGGCCGATGTGCTCCAGCACTTTCCCGGCGCGGCCTGCGATCGCGGCGATGGCGGTGGCGTGGCGAGCCTGCGACCGGCCGTGCGCCGCGCCTGGCTCGCACAGAACCCACTCCCGGCCAGCGTGCCGATGTACTCGGTCGTGACCTTGCCCCAGCCGGAGCGCATCTCGTCGATCCTGCACGGAACGAACCGCAAGCTGAACCTGATCGACGGTCGCAACGACAGCCAGATGATCTTCTACGACCAGCTGATCCCGGGATCGACGCTGCTCGGCTACCTCAACGCCGACCATTGGGCCGTCGTCGTCCCGATCGCGCGGACGCACGACACGATCGGATCGCTGTTCGTCACCCAGAACGCCTATCCCCGCGAAGCGCTGACCGAAGCGGTGCTTCGCTTCGTCGAAGAGGACCTTGCCGCGCGCGGCAAGTAGCGAACCGATGCCGACACCGAATCGTCCCCATGCCCTGGCGGCGGTGCTGATCGGCGCCGGCCTCGTCCTCTGCGCCGCGCCCGCGCATGCCTGGGTCTACCCCGAGCACCGCGACATCGCCGTGCTCGCGGTCGAGAAGCTCGATCCTGAGCGCAAGGCACAGTTCGATCGCCTCTGGGGCGAAGCGCGAACCGGCAACGAGCAGCGCCTTTGCGCGCAAGGCGCCGAGTCGCAGCAAGGCGTCACGCCGGAGTGCATCGACTGGGCCGCGTTCACGGCAATCGCCGGCGACCACTCATGCTCGAGCAGCAGCATGCTCGACAGCACGCTCAATAGCGACTGGATCCTCCAAGTCGCCGACGTGGCGGCGCAGCTGAAGGTCGATCTCTCGCAGCTCGTCGTCGCGGCGCGACCGGACGTGAGGCTGTTCGGGCCGAGCGCCCTCGGCGACTTCCGGCGCCAGGTCGAGGACGAGACGCAGCGCGCCCGCCGGATCAACGCGCTGCGAACGTCGGACACGCGCCTGCAGCGCGCCGACCCGCAATACGCGACGCGTGCCGGCTCCAACAACGCCCACTTCCTGCTGCCCCGGCCAGGCACCGACACGACGCCGCGCGAGTACGCCGAGCTCTCACTGCGACCCGGATCCGACCTCAGCGCCGTCGGCGTCTACGCCTGGTTCCACGTCAGCGCGCTGCAGAAGGCGTCGCGGCTGGCCAACGAGTCGCTCGCGCCGGCCGAGCGGCGGGCACTGGCGCGGGCGATGCTGGCCGACGAGGGATTCGCGCTCCACTTCCTGGAGGACACCTTCGCCGCCGGCCACGTCGCAGGCACCTGGGGCGACGTGTCGCAGCGCAAGGGCACGCACGACCACTACAACGAGTCCGGCCTCGAGGTCTTCACCTGGGGCGGCGGCAGCGTGTCGGCGGTCCTGATGGGCGACGCGCACATGCGCTCCGAAGACACCGAGCGCGCCGCCGGCGCCGTCCGCGACAGCCTCGCGCAGGTGATCGACCAAGCCGTCGGACGTCCCGGCGTGACGCTGCTGCCGCACACCCCCGCGGCCCCGCCCGCGCCCGACACGTTCGACATCTGCAAGAACAACGTGCTTGTTCGCCGCGATGAAGGCGTGCGCGCCACCACGGAGACGCTGACGCCGCTCGCTCTGGCTCTGCGCCAAACCCCCGTGCCGGGGCTCGGCCCGGGGCTCGGATCGATGCCCCGATTTCGCGCCGAGGTCGGGCCGTTCGTCGGCTTCGCCGCGGCCGCCGACCTGCGGGTGATCGACGGCGGCTATGTGCCGACGGTCACGGCACTCGGCGGCATCGCCGGCGGCGAGCTGGCGGTGCGTGCCGGCTTCGGCCTCGACGGCCTGATCAGCGAGTCAGGCGACGGGCTGGTGTTCGCCCAGCTGGGCTTCCGCGCCGATTCGAGCTCGACGAGCAACCTGGCGCCAAGCACTCCGGCACTCGAGGCCGCCGGCGGCGCCGCGGCGGTGCGCTCACGCATCGGCGCGAGCGCTCGCGTGCGGATGCCGTTCTACCTCCTGCCCTTCGATCTGCTGCTGCTCTCGCCGATGTACCTCGTCTCGCCCGAGACCTACACCGGCCTGGCGGTCACGGCCGGCAACGGCGGCCTGATTCCCTGGCAGGCCGGATGGGCGACCGGCGTCGGCCGCTTCCAGTTCGTGCTCGGCCGCGAGCTCGGTGCGACCTTCTACGGCTACGGTTTCGAGAACACGACCCTCGCGCCGGCGGCAACTGCAGGCGGCGAGTCCCGGGTCGTCGACTTCAGGTCGATCCACTTCGACCTGCCCATCCTCGAATACCGGCCGTACCGCGCCTTCGACACCAAGCAGAGCTCGTCGGTCCTGATCCAGCTCTATGCCGGCGCGGAGATCCCGAATCGCACGAAGGTGACCTGGCCGCCGGGAGCTCCCGGGGTGAAGCTCGAGAACATCTATTCGATCGGACTTCGCTTCATCTTCGACTGGCGGCACTACTTCTGATCGTGCGCCTCGAAGCGCGACGCGAGGCGCTCAGAGGCGGCCCTGCAGGAACACCATGTACGAGCGCGGATTGCTGCCGTAGCGAGGGTCGAGTTCCGACGGCGCGTCGAGCAGTCCGACCAGGCCGCCGATGCCCCACTTCACCGGCCCTGTCTTGGCGAAGTCGTGGATGTAGCCGACGGAGAGCTTGCGGATCCGGAATGCCTGCCCGTGCAGCGGGTCGCCGTGTTCAAACAGCTCGCTGTTCTTCACCTGCTCGGCGCGGCCGAAGAAAGTATGGGCGTCGCGAAGGACGTAGGTCGATTCGAGCAGCCAGCCCGGCTCCGACGTGTTCGTCTCCGGGCCCGACTTGCGGTTTATGCCGTACGCGAGGATGGTTCCCCACTCGGCCGCATCGAGCCTGCGCTGGTAGGAGATCGAGGCCGTCGTGCGCTGAACGTGCGTGTCGGGAGCGAGCTGCTCCGGGCTCTTCAGGTCGCCGTAGCTGACCTGCATGGACAGCGCCGGCGTCGGATTGAATGAGAGGCGCGTCGACCAGGAGTCGAACTTGCGCGTCTCGATGTTCCAGCGGAATTGATCGGGCTCGCGGCCATTGAACCAGGAGCCTTCCAGCTGGAACGGACCCTGGCTCGCGCCGAGCGTCGCGACCCCGAAGGTGATGTGCGTGGAGTCGAGCCAGTGATGCGTCAGCGGCGCTTCCGGGTTGCGCATGCCCGAGAAGCGATGCATGAACGCCGAGGGGCCGAGCGCGGGCTCGCCGGGAAGGCCGACATAGGCGAACGCCGATCCCTCGCTGCCGAGCGGCACGCTGTAGGAAGTCGACAGCTCCATGAAGAAGTCGTGGGGATGCTGTCGATCGACGAGATGCTCCTTGCCATCCGCCGTCTCGCCGGTCTGGAACAACAGGGGATAGCCGCTCTTGCCCATGGTCGGATCGAGCGAGACCATGGCGCGAAGGCCCCATGTGCCGGGGCCGAGCGGCCGGTTCCCCATGAGCATCGCCATGCTCCCGGTGAAGAACTTCGTGTCGCCGCGCGGGCCGGTCTGCCTGTCGTAGACGACATTGGCGACACCGTGCGCCATCAGGGCCCAGGCGTCGGTGCCGAAGTGCAGGCCTTCCATCGGCGTCGCATCGGGCTGCCACGCGGTGCCGGAGCCCTCCCGAGCCATCGAGTACGGCCCCAGGGCGCTCTTCATCGGCAGCGCGTGCGCGGTCGACGACTGATCGTGCGTTGCCATGGACGACATGTCGTGGCCGGCGTGCCCGGACATGTCGTGGCTCGCCGCAGGCGGCGCAGGGGCGGGCGCCGATGCCGCAGCGCCCGGTAGAGCCGCCACCTGCGCCCCTGCCGGCGCGGGGGCGAAACAGAGAGCGGCCGTTGCCGCGGACGCGAAGATCAGGTGCCGGATGACGGTTCCTTCACGATTCGATTTGCCGAATGATTTCAGATCGCTCCAGCCCGCCCTGCTCCGGTGCATAGTTCGGCTCGCTTCGATTTCGGGAAAGCCTACATGACCGATCCCCGTTCGCTGCCGACCGGCATCCTGGCAGCGGTATGCGTCGCCTGGCTGCTTTCCGCCTGCGGCCCGCGCATCCCCGCGACGATCACGATCGGCGTGGCCCAGCCCCTGTCGGGGCCATCGGCTGCGCGCGGCCAGGACATCGTCAACGGCGCCAAGCTCGCCGCGGCCGACCTCAACGCCGCCGGCTTCAAGGTCGCGGGAAAGGTGGTGCAGATCGAGATCGTCGCGGTCGACGACAAGGCCGACAAGGAAGAGGCGAAGAAGGTCGCGCAGGGGCTCGTCGACCAGAAGGTCACGGCGGTCATCGGCCACCTCAGCTCCGACGTGACCGAAGTCGTCGTCCCGATCTACCGGAGCGGCAACGTGCCGCAGTTCTTCACCTCGTCGGCCACCGAGCTGACCCGGCTCGGGCAGGGCAACTCCTTCCGGCTGGTCGCCAACGACGAGCTGCAGGCGCGCGCGATCGCCAGCTATGCGAGCGAGACCTTGCGCGCCAGCAAGATCGCGGTCCTCTACGAAGACACCGCGTACGGCGCGCCGCTGGCCAAGGGCATGACGGACGCGCTGGCCAAGCAGAACAAGAAGGTCGAGCACAGCGAGGCCATCGACAACAAGACCACGAATTTCGCGCCGTTCCTGGCCAAGCTCAAGGCAGCGCGGCCAGAGGTCGTCGTCGCAATGCTGCGCGACCATCAGCTCCTGCCGTTGTTCGACCAGATGAACGCGGCCGGCCTCGGCGACGTGCCGGTGATCGGCACCAGCGTCGCCAAGACGCAGCGGGTCGCCACCAGCGCCGGCATCAAGACGCTCTACCTGACGACCAGCTCTGCCGACGTCGACGAGTTCGCCGGCGGCAAGGAGTTCGTCCGGAAGTTCCGCGCGGCCTACAAATCCGACCCGGTCTGGGCGGCGCACTACGCCTACGACGCCGTCTACGTGCTGGCCGACACGATCCGGCGCACCGAATCGGTCGACCCGGCGGTGGTGCGGGCCCGGCTGATGGTGATCGACGCGATCGCGCCGGTGACGACGACGATGCGTTTCAACGCCGAAGGCGAGCAACGCTACGGCGCGATCAGCGTCTACCAGCGGCGCGAGGGGCGGTGGGACCCCCTGATGCGCTCGGATCGCTGGTGATCGCCGCTTCGCCGCGCCCCGTGCCCGGTCGATAGACGCGCATCAGGTCGCTCCGGCCAGCACTGACGCGATCGTCGAGAACAGGCGCGACGGGTCGACCGGCTTCGGCAGGTGGACGCCGTACCCCGCCTCACGCGCCTTGGCGGCATCCTCGCCGCGCGCGAAAGCGGTGAGCGCGATCGCCGGCAGGCCGCGCCGCTCGGGCGCCTGCATGGCCCGGATGCGCCGCATCAGCTCATAGCCGTCGACGCGCGGCATGCCGATGTCGCTGATCATGAGATCCGGCGTCTCGCCGCTCAGCGCCTCGATCGCTTCCTCGGCCGATCCGGCGGCGCGCACCTGGGCCCCCCAGCTCTCGAGCATGCGGGTCAGCATCTCGCGGCCGTCGGCCTCGTCGTCGACGACGAGGATGCGGGTGCCCGACAGGTTGGCTTCGAGCGGCTCCGACGCAGGCAGCGGCTCGGGCTCGGGCTTGGCCGACGGCGCAGAGGCAACCGGCAGTGCGACCGCTTGCAGCGGCAGGCGCACCGAGAAGGTCGCGCCGCGCCCAACGCCGGCGCTGCAAGCCTCGACCTTGCCGCCGTGCAGCTCGACCAGCTGGCGGACGATCGCCAGCCCCAGTCCGAGGCCGCCATGCGTGCGCGACTCGCTCGACTCCGCCTGGCGGAAGCGCTCGAACACGTGCGGCAGGAAGTCGGCGCTGATGCCGACGCCGTCGTCGCTGACGGTGAGCACGACTTCCGATTCGCTGCGCCGGGCCGCGAGCAGCACCTGGCCGCCGGGAGGCGTGAATTTGATCGCGTTCGACACCAGGTTCCAGACGACCTGCTGCAGCCGGCTCGCGTCGGCAAGCACCTCGCCGGCGTCGTCGGGATTCTGGCGCAGCCGGATCGAGCGCGCATCGGCGGCCGGCTTGAGCGACGAGACGACGGTTTCGAACACCGCGGCGATCGACACAGGCTGGATGTCCAGGTGCAGGTTGCCCGACGTGATCCGGCTGACGTCGAGCAGCTCCTCGATCAGGCGCGCCTGGGCGCGGGCGTTGCGCTCGATCGTCGCTGCCGCCTTGGCGACGTCGATCGCGGCGGCGTCGCGCCGGCCAAGCAGATGGGTCCAGCCGAGGATGGCGCTGAGCGGCGTGCGCAGCTCGTGCGACAGCGTCGCCAGGAACTCGTCCTTCATGCGGCTCGCCCGCTCGGCCTCGACACGGGCACGACGCTCGGCCTCGAGCAGCGCCTCGCGCTCGACCTCGAGCTGCTTCTGGCGGCTGATGTCGAGCGTGACACCATCGAAGCGGGTCGGCTCGCCCGACGCCTCGCGGTAGACGCGCCCCTTTGCGCGGATCCAGCGCTCCCTGCCGTCAGCGGAGACCGTCCGGTACTCGACGTCGTAGACGCCGCGCCCGCCGATCGCGGCGTCGATCGCCGCGCGAACGCTCTCGCGATCGTCGTCGTGGACAAGCGAATAGAAGCGATCGAAGTCGACCTCGGCATCGGGCGGCAGCCAGAAGTGCTCCTTGCACTTCGTGTTCCATTCGATCGCGCGCAGCGGCCACGGGCAGTGGAACGTGCCGAGCTCGCCGGCGTCGACCGCGACCTCAAGCGCCTCGTTGGCGCGGCTCGCCTCGGCGTTGGCGATCCGCTCGGCGATGCGTGCCTCCTCCTGCTCGATGAGATGGCGGCGAGTCTGGTACTGGCGCTCCCGGCCGCGCAGCGCCGAGCGCGCCGCGCTGACCAGGGTGTCGGTGTTGAGCGGCCGCTCGAGCAGGACGACGTTGCCGAGCCCGGCGAGCGCGCCGATCGCCGCGTTCGGCCGACGGCCGATGCGGCGCGCAACCAGCACGATGAACGGGAAGTCCGACCAAGGCGGCTGGTGCGCGACCCAGTCGGTCAGGGGCTCGAGTGCCGGCCCGCCGAGCGACTCCTCGGTGACGAAGGCGATGCCCGCGCCCCCCTGCAGCGCGTCATTGAGCAGCTCGAGCGAGTCGCAGACCTCGGGATGCATCGCCTGCGCGTGCAGCACCTGCGAGACGACTTGAGCGTCTCGACCTCGCGGCGCGTGGACGAGCACCCGCTGCTCGACCGCAGGGGCCAGCGCCACGTTCATTCGCTGCTGTCGACCATCATCTTGGTGACACCTGCATAGCGCGGCATGCCGCTCATGACGCCTTCGAAGTCGGCGATCGGCGCGCCGATCTGCAGCCCGCTGCGGTTGCTGAGGCGGAACTCGCGGATCGTCCGCTCGTTCGGCGCAGTGCGGCTCTTGACGACGGTCACCGCCGAGCGGACAGCGCCTTCGGCTTCGAAGAACCTGAACATCATCGTCGCGTCGGCAAGATAGCTGAGGTCGATCTCCGTGCGCACCTCGCCGAGGCTGCCGTGCTGGCCGACGATCAGCATGGTGGTGACCGCGCGGTGGTTCAGGAAGGTCAGCAGCTCGTGCATGTGGAGGAGCAGGAAGGTCTGCCCCGGCATCGCCTGGAGATAGGCGTTCAGGCTGTCGATGGCGATGAAAGACGCGCCGAACTCGCCGACCGCGTCGACGACGAGCGAAGCGAACTCGCCGGGCGAGAGCTCGGCGGGGTCGATCTGGACTACGCGGCATGCGCCGCTGGCGACGAACGGCTCGATGTCCATGCCGAGCATCCGGCTGCGCAGCAGCAACGTCGACAAGCCCTCGTCGAAGAGGAAGTAGGTCGCGCGCTCGCCGCGCGCCAGGGCTGCATGCATGCAGTGGACAGCGGTCGTCGTCTTGCCCACGCCCGACGGGCCGAGCAGCAGCGTGCTCGCGCCGCGCGTCAGGCCGCCGCCGAGCATCTGATCGAGCTGCGGCGATCCCGTTGCGACCTGCTCGTGCTCGACCGGGGAGCGATGGCGCGAGGCGACGAGGCGGGGGAAGACGGCGACGCGCCCGGTGTCGAGGATGTAGTCGTGCAGGCCTCCCTGGAACTTCTGGCCGCGCATCTTGACGACGCGCAGGCGCCTGCTCTCGGTGCCGTACTGCTGGATCGCCTGCTCGAGGCTGATGACCCCGTGCGAGATGCTATGCAGCTGCAGGTCGCCGGGATCGGAGGTCTTGTCGTCAAGAAGAAGCACGGTGCACGACCGGGTCGCGAAGTACTGCTTGAGCGCCAGCACCTGGCGGCGGTAGCGGAGCGGATCCTGGGCCAGCAGGCGCATTTCCGACAGGCTGTCGAAGACCACGCGAACCGGCGCGGCGCGGTCGATCTGCGCGGTCAGGGTCCGTATCGTTTCGCCGAGCTCGATCTCCGACGGATAGAGAATTGATTGCTCCGCGTCGGGATCGCGGCCGTTCTCGTCGGCGAGCTCGAAGACATCGATGCCATCAAGAGACCAGCCGTGCGAGGCCACGACCGCGCCGAGCTCCTCGGCTGTCTCGGAGAGCGTGACGTAGAGGCCGCGCTCGCCGCGCCTCGCGCCTTCCATCAGGAAGCGCAGCGCGAAGGTCGTCTTGCCGGTGCCCGGCGTTCCCTCGAGCAGGTAGACGCGGTTGCGCGTGAGCCCGCCGCCCAGAATCTCGTCGAGCCCTTCGACGCCGGTCGAGGCGCGAGGCGCGGCCGCGTGGGCACCGGCCATCTCGGCGCGGGCGTGCAACGGTCTCGATGTGTCGTTCATGGAACCCCGCAATCGCGGGATGACGCGACGTCCACACCGGGTCGTGCGTGCGCCGCCAGGCAGCGAGAAGACATGGGACCCTCCTTCTTGTAACTTGGAAATCTAAGCCGGCGCAAGCGCGGCCGGCGTAGGACAAGTTCGCTGCGCGCCCCTCGGAGTTCTCCGGATTCGCGCACCTCCCGGTCGCGATTGCGTTGCGCGCCGAGGCCCCGCGTGAGCGCTGTTCGAACGGTTGCGTTACACGCAATCGCTTGCAACTCGGCGTTTCAGTTGCGGGGCCGCCGCTAGCATGCCGCCATGGACGTGCCGTTACGACGCCAGCTCGTCGCAGCCCTGGCTGCGAGCCTGACCGCGTGCGGTGGCGGCGCCGACACGACCGTCTTCTCCGGCAGCAAGGTGATCGATTCGTCGAACACGCCACAGCCGCCGCCCCCTGCCCCGCCGCCGCCCCCTCCGGCGCCAGCGCCCGCACCGGCTCCCACGCCAGGCCCGAGCGATCCGATCGTGACCTCGTATTCGACCGCCGCGTCGGGCATAGCGCCGGCGCTCGAGGGCGGCAGCATCGCCCACGGCGGTGACGGCGCGCTCTGGTTCAGCGGCGGCTTCGTGCCCAACCAGATCGGCCGCATGACCAGCGCCGGCGCCGTCAGCTACCCGGTCACCAAGGCCGCGGGCCTGACCTCGATCAATCCCGGCCCGCTGACGCGCGGGCCCGACGGCAAC
>Ga0207650_10000812_pt1 | contig 24035 bp, 18 predicted proteins | sample KBSS63metaG_FD_184325 | JGI IMG/M metagenome (GOLD analysis project Ga0207650, IMG submission 184325) | Switchgrass rhizosphere microbial communities from Kellogg Biological Station, Michigan, USA - KBS S6-3 metaG (SPAdes) (version 2) | ecosystem: Host-associated > Plants > Roots > Rhizosphere...
ATCCCTATGTCTTCACAAAAAAGTAAAATAAGAAATTGTTTTTTGCTCCTGGTGCTAATACCCTTGTGTTTGCATGCGCAAAACAAAAATAAAATTGACAAGCTCAAATTCTGCGGTTGGCAATTAAGTGATAAACAAAAAATAAGCTCCAATTTCAAGGAACAATTTGATTTTTTGAATGTCCAGGAACGCGATACCATTGTTGATATTGGAGCGCAAAGTGGAAGCTATGAAGGATGCTTTCTCACGGTAAGTGATAATAAATCCGCCGCTTTTATTTTGGTTGATATTGATGCCGCTTGCCTGAACCAGGAAAAGGTGAACAATATGATTGCTCACTATTCAAAAGTGAAGGGGGATTCAATCCAAAACAGTTTTCAAATTGTTCAAAACACGCCGGATAGTCTTTGGCTCCCGTTAAATCGTTATAGGAAAGTCTGGTTATTCAATACCCTTCATGAAATTCCCGACCAGCAAAAAATGGTAAAGGATATTAATGCCATTTTACAACACGGGGGCGAAATCACAATTCTTGAAATCCCGGCTAAATACGAGGGACAGTTACACGGCGGTTGTCACAAACCTTTATTGAGCCTTGAGAATATCAATGCGCTTTTTACATCCAATGGTTTTCGGTTCGCCGATAAAAAACTGGTTGCACGAAAAAAACATTTTGATGTTTTTATGGCAAGATATATTAAAGAGTAAATTCTTCGAAGCCTTCATTCATCTGTATCTTATTTGACACCGCAAATTCGTTTACATTTTTTACGAAAGAGAAATCAGAGATAATTTTTTTGATGGCATCGATATCATTGGCAAAGATCCGGTCCTCTTCTGCAAAACCTGCAAAGCGACGAACATAGTCATGTGCAAACTCCAGGATAGCACTGCTTTTTAATGGCTTCCTGAATTCAATTGCCTGCGAGGCACACAACAATTCAATGGCCAGGATGTATTCCAGGTTATCAAGAATGCTGTTTAGTTTTCTTCCGCTGATGCTTCCCATGCTTACATGATCTTCTTGTCCAAGAGAAGTTGGAATACTATCTGCACTGCTGGGAAAGCAAAGCGTTTTATTTTCAGTGACCAATGCAGCTGTGGTGTATTGAGGAATCATAAAGCCGCTGTTCAAACCCACATTTTTCATCAGCAGCATAGGCAGTCCCCACTTTCCTTCGAGCAATAAATAACAACGACGATCAGAAATGTTTCCAATTTCTGCTGCTGCGAAACACGCATAATCCAGTGGCAGTGCTAATGGTTGTCCGTGAAAATTGCCACCGCTGATGGTATCGTCCTCACCAAAAACAATTGGATTATCGGTTACGGCATTTGCTTCAATTTCGGTAAGCTGTTTTAAATGCATCCATGCATTTCTTGATGCACCATGCACCTGCGGCATACAACGCAGTGAATAGGGATCCTGCACCCTTCCACAATCCACATGGCTTTGCATGATGGCTGACTGGCTCAATATTAACCGGAGTCTTTGTGCAACCAGCCTGTTTCCAATAAAAGGCCTCAATTTGTGAAGCCGGTCATCAAATGGTGCTTTGGTACCGGTTAATGCTTCAAGGCTCATGGCACCAATAATGTCGGCAGCTTCCAGGCAATTGTGCAATCGCTGAACCGCTTTTATGGCATAGGACAAAATAAACTGTGTTCCATTAATCAGGGCCAGTCCTTCTTTGGGTCCTAATTTGATTGGCGATAGATTAAATTTTGAAAGTATCTCCTGTGATTGATATTTTTTTCCTTCGTAAAACACTTCACCCAATCCAATCAATGGTAAGAACAAATGTGCCAGTGGTGCCAGATCACCTGAAGCACCAACACTTCCTTTTTCGGGAACAACAGGAATGACATTGTTTTCAATATGCCATAAAATTCTTTCAATGGTTGACAGTTGAACTCCTGAATAACCTTGTGATAAGGCATGCACTTTCGTGATCAGCATCAACTTTGCAATTTCAACCGGGATGGGCTCTCCCACTCCTACGCTGTGGCTTTGTAAGATCTTGTATTGAAGTGTGGCTGCATCTTCTTCGCTGATTTTTGTATTGGCAAGGATGCCAAAACCGGTAGTAACCCCATAAACCGTTTTGCCTGCGTTCACCATTTCCTGTACGTGGTGCTGGCTGGTATTTATCTTTTCTTTTGTTTCAGCGCTCAAAATTCCCTGCAATTCACCGTCAGCCAGCGATACCGCTGTTTGAACAGCCAGTTTATCCTTTCCATAGAAAAATGCTCTACTCATAATGGGGTATCGAAAATAATTTATATTTTACAGCAACGACAATATTCTATCCATGGAAAACCTAATCCTATTCCTTGCCACTACGTTGGTAATCCGATTTTCTTCATCCAAAAAAGCAAAGCTTCAATATATTGGTGATACTGGGTGCTCGGCCCTGTTATCGGACAACAAGCTAGATTCTAATTTAACGCAGACTGGTGACCGTTTATACTTCCAGGAGTTTAAAGACAGCGGTGTAAGTTATGGAATGATCTGTGTTCAGATGAATGATCAATTCGAACTATATGAAGCGGAAGAAATGTTGCGTTCCTATATTGATAAATTAAAAGGGCCTCTTTACATACTTCACAATACAGGCATTCACGATGATGCCGACTGGAATTCTGAAGCAACAAGAACTGTTGTTGACTACTGGCAGGACTGCAATAAAAAAGACTGGAAGGTGAAAGGCTACACCGATGGCAGAACACTGGCTGTTTTGTATGTAAAGAATATCGGCCATGTAGACGTAAAAAAACAGGATCTTTTCCTGGACAGCTTTCATTTTGAGAGTGTGGTTAATTAAGATTTCCTTTCACCAATTTTCCCTGTTTCCTTTATCTTTGCCGACCCTGATTATTACACAAGGTCCGGTAGCTCAGTTGAATAGAGCAACTGCCTTCTAAGCAGTAGGTCACTGGTTTGAATCCAGTCCGGATCACTTGGGTTAGATACAATGCCCGCCTATCAACGATTTGGCGGGCATTTAATTTATTTTACTGGCTTTTTTTACTGAAACTATTTGCTTTACGTCTATTTTTTCAAGCGGTTACTTGTATTTGTGTCATCCTCTCATTGTGAATAAGCATCTTTTGAAACTCTTAGCTTTGCCTCATGTCCGGAAATATTCTGCTCATTGATGACGAAGAAGGTTTACGAAAACTCCTCGCCCGGATTATCAGTTTGGAAGGGTTTAAAATAGAGGAAGCGGCCACACTCAAAGATGCCTTTGATGTTTTAAAGCGAAAAGAAATAGACGTAATTCTTTGCGACGTAAAGTTGCCGGATGGCAATGGAGTCGATTTTGTAAAAGAAGCTAAATCAAAACAGCCGCTTTCAGAAATTATCTTGCTAACTGCATACGGCACAATTTCCGATGGAGTACAAGCCATAAAAAATGGGGGCTTTGACTACATAACGAAGGGAAACGATAATGACCGGGTAATTCCATTGCTCTACCAGGCTATGGATAAGGTGATTGCTCAAAAGAAATCTGCTATTAAAATCAGGGACAAAGGTGCTTACACTTTTGAGGATATAATGGGCAGTGGCCAGACCATTAAACAAACCAGTGGTCTTGCCAAAAAAATTGCACCTACTGATATTAACGTTTTGCTTTTGGGTGAAACAGGAACCGGAAAAGAAATATTTGCCAATGCTATCCACTCCGGCAGCAAAAGATCAGAAAAACCATTCATTGCTATCAATTGCAGCGCCTTTGCAAAAGACTTGTTGGAAGGGGAACTGTTTGGACATAAATCCGGAGCATATACGGGTGCAACGAAAGACAAAAAAGGACTGATAGAGCTTGCGGACGAAGGCACACTTTTTCTTGACGAAATTGGTGAAATGAATATTGACCTTCAGGTTAAGATTTTACGTGTTATTGAAAATAGAGAATTCATTAAGCTAGGGGATACTAAAACAACAAGGGTTAATATTCGCATTATTGCTGCAACCAATCGTAACCTGACTGAAAGCATAATGCACGGCGAGTTTAGAGAAGATTTGTATTACCGCTTAAACGTGTTTACAATTAATTTGCCTTCATTAAGGGACCGTGTTGAAGACATTCCGGAGCTAGCAAACTATTTCCTTTCTATTTACTGCCACAAAGCAAATAAGCAGCTTCGGATTAGCAAAGAGGCGCTTGTCCTTTTTCGACAATACCCATGGAATGGAAATATCCGTGAACTTAGAAATGTTTTAGAAAGAGCTTCTATTCTTGCAGAAGGCGATGAAATCCTTCCTGAGCATTTGCCTTTTGAAATACAAAGACAGGACACTGCAAATACCGACAATCTTTCTTTAGCTTCTGTAGAAAAACACCATATTCAAAAAGTATTGCAACACACAAAGGGCAATAAAACCAAAACTGCCGAGTATTTAGGAATTGGCCTTACTACACTTTACAGAAAGATGGAGGAATATCACATTTCCAAATAAACCAGTCTTCCGTTTTGAAAATATATCCTTTCATTTTGAAAGGGTTTTTTATTTCGGATGCTCGTGGCAACTATTTATGTAAATCCTGAAATGCTTTACAGACAAGCGTTTTGGACGTTTTCCGTTTCCCTTTTTCGATTGGGCATGTCCTTTGGCAAACTACAGCATGACACAATCTATATAATAATTTAAAATGGCCAGAGATAAACAAACAGACAAGTTTTACGGAGACGAAGCACCCACGGCTAAGAATTTTCTGATGGTACTAATTGTATTAATTATTCTTATCGTCCTGTCCTGGGTAGCATATTACAAACTGCACATGTTTCATTAAAACGAATAATTATGACAACGCTTTTATTAACCCTTGAAGGAAGCATTTGCTTCTGGCTCCTTTACAAATTCATTGACTGGTTTGAAAAAATCTAAACTATGACACTACTATTCATTATCTCAATTCTTGTCTTCATCTACCTGTGTTATGTATTGGTAAGACCTGAAAAATTCTAAAACCTAAGTAATCATGACTACTGAAATTTTTGGGATTGTTCTCATGTATGTTCTCACTGTCGTATTAGCTATTCCATTAGGGAGATATATTAGCAAAGTGTACGAAGGAGAAAGAACGTGGCCTGATAAGCTTCTAAATCCTCTTGATAGACTTTTCTTCAAGTTAGGAGGAATCAATCCAGCAAGAGAAATGAATTGGAAGCAACACCTGGTTGCTTTGCTTACCATCAATTGGGTTTGGCTCCTTCTCTCGATGCTAATATTGATGAACATGAATTGGCTACCATTGAATCCTGATGGCAATCCTTCCATGTCGCCCGATTTAGCATTTAATACTACGGTCAGCATTGTTAGCAATACCAATCTTCAACATTATTCGGGTGAAACGGGTGTTTCTTACCTGGGACAACTTACATTGATGCTTTTTCAATTCATCAGTGCTGGAACAGGTATGGCTGCATGTGCGGTAGTTTTCATTGCAATGAAAGAAAAAACCACTGAAAATCTCGGGAACTTTTATAACTATTTCATCAAATCCTGCACAAGAGTATTGCTGCCACTGGCTATTATAGTTGCGTCAATACTTGTTATTAACGGTACACCCATGAATTTTGAGGGCAAGGCTCAATACATTTCCATGCAGGGAGATACAGTGCATGTCAGCCGCGGCCCTGCGGCAGCAATGGTTGCCATTAAACAATTGGGAACAAATGGCGGAGGTTTTTTTGGTGCTAACTCTGCACACCCATTAGAAAATCCAAATTACTTCACCAACATTGTTGAAAATATTTGCATCATTCTGATTCCCATTGCAATGATTTTTGCATTGGGCTATATCATCAAACGCAAAAGATTTGCATGGATGGTATTTGGTGTAATGACCATTGGCTTCCTATTACTGCTGGCGAATTCTGTTTACCAGGAAATGCATGGTAATCCAATGATTTCAAAAATGGGTATTTCACAGCCATTGGGAAGCATGGAAGGAAAAGAAGTGCGTTTCGGTTCTGCTGCATCTGCCTATTGGGAAGTCACAACAACGGTTACTTCAAATGGTTCTGTCAATTCAATGCACGATAGCTTCACTCCGCTTGCAGGGATGAGTGCTCTGTTGGGAATGATGGTTAACTCTTTTTACGGAGGAGTTGGTGTTGGTTATCTCAATTTTTACATCTTCATCATCATTGCCGTTTTTATCAGCGGCTTAATGGTAGGAAGAACGCCGGAGTTCTTAGGAAAAAAGATTGAAGCAAAAGAAATGAAGATTGCATCAATTATCGCACTGTTTCATCCGCTTTTAATTCTCTCAGGAACTGCCTTAGCATCTTATCTCTATTCACACAATCCTAGAGCGTATCCGGGTTGGTTAAATAATCCAGGTAATCATGGATACAGTGAAATGCTTTACGAATTCACATCTTCATCGGCCAATAACGGAAGTGGTTTTGAAGGATTGGGTGATAATACACCATTTTGGAATATTGCATGCGGTACAGTGATGTTATTGGCAAGGTTCCTACCTATTATAGGTCCTGTAGCTATTGCAGGAATTCTCGCCAAGAAAAAATACATCCCTGAAAGCGCAGGTACATTAAAAACAGATACCACAACATTTGGGATTATGGTGTTTGCCGTGATTTTTATTGTGGCAGCCTTGTCATTTTTTCCTGCTTTAACACTTGGGCCAATTGCAGAGCATTTTGGAATGAAATAAAATGAACTAATCATGTCAGTACATAGAAGAAAAAATAAATTGTTTGAATCTGCACTGGTAAAGGAAGCAGTTACACAATCCTTCAAAAAATTGAACCCTGTTGTCCAGTTTCGTAATCCTGTAATGTTCACAGTATGGATCGGAACATTAATAATGGTAATTGTTTGTGTATGGATAGCAGCGGGTGAAGCAAATCAAGGAAGCTTGACGTACAACATTCTTATCACCCTGATTCTTTTTATCACTTTGCTTTTTGCAAATTTCGCAGAAGGCATAGCGGAAGCCAGAGGTAAGGCACAAGCTGATAGCTTGCGGAAAGCAAGAGAGGAAACAATTGCAAAAAAGATCCCTGATGAAAATGCTCCAAACAGAATAAAAGAAGTTCTCTCCTCGAAATTGCGAAAGGGCGACCTGTTTTTTTGCGAAGCAGGTGATGTAATACCTATGGACGGGGAGATTGTTAAGGGAATTGCTACAATTGATGAATCGGCAATCACCGGCGAATCAGCCCCTGTTATTCGCGAAGCAGGTGGAGATAAATCATCTGTAACAGGAGGAACAAAAGTTTTATCCGACCAAATAACAGTGAAAGTAACCACAGAGCCAGGTGAAACATTTCTAGATAAAATGATTTCGCTTGTTGAAGGGGCATCAAGGCAAAAAACTCCAAATGAAATTGCACTCACCATTTTACTTGCGGCGTTCACGTTAGTATTCATTATCGTCTGCGTAACACTAAAGCCATTTGGTGATTACGCTAATACGCCAATAACAATAGCTGCTTTCATTTCGCTTTTTATCTGCCTCATTCCAACAACTATTGGTGGACTACTCAGTGCGATTGGCATTGCAGGAATGGACAGAGCCCTAAGAGCGAACGTAATTACCAAAAGCGGGAAAGCAGTTGAAACTGCCGGGGATGTTGATACACTACTTTTAGATAAAACCGGCACGATAACAATTGGCAATCGTAAAGCAACAAATCTTTATCCTGTAAATGGAATAGAACAAAAAGCATTCATCAAGTCTGTTGTTTTATCATCTATGGCAGATGAAACACCAGAGGGCAAATCAATCATTGAATTAACTGGAATAAATCCATTAAGCTATTTAGTAAAGGAGGCAAAATTTATAAAGTTCACGGCGGAAACAAGAAGTTCAGGTATTGATTACGAAAACACAAGAACAAGAAAAGGAGCCGCTGATGCTATTAAAAATTTGGTAGAGAAAGCTGGCAACGTTTTTCCCATTGATATTGACGATAGGGTAAAAATAATTGCAACCAATGGGGGAACCCCATTAGTCGTTGCTGAAAACGAAAAAGTAATTGGTGTAGTAGAGTTGCAGGATATTATTAAGCCGGGAATGCAGGAACGCTTTCAACGTTTAAGAAAGATGGGAGTAAAAACAGTAATGGTTACAGGTGATAATCCGCTTACTGCAAAATATATTGCCGAAAAAGCAGGTGTGGATGATTTCATTGCCGAAGCAAAACCTGAAGATAAAATGAACTACATCCGCAAAGAACAACAAGGCGGAAAGTTAGTAGCTATGATGGGCGACGGAACCAATGATGCACCTGCTCTTGCACAAGCCGATGTTGGCGTTGCTATGAACAGTGGAACCCAAGCAGCAAAAGAAGCTAGCAACATGGTGGATTTAGAAAATGATCCGACCAAGTTGATTGAGATTGTAGAGATAGGAAAGCAATTGTTGATGACAAGGGGGACGCTGACAACCTTCTCGATTGCCAATGATGTAGCCAAATACTTTGCAATTGTGCCGGCTTTGTTCATCGCATCTATTCCTTCCTTGCAAGCTCTTAATATTATGCGTTTGCATAGTCCTGAGAGTGCTATTCTTTCTGCTGTGATATTTAATGCACTGATCATTCCATTATTGATTCCATTAGCGTTAAAAGGAGTTGCATACAAACCAATTGGTGCAAGTGCGCTACTCAGAAGAAATTTATTGATCTACGGATTGGGAGGAGTTATAGTTCCATTCATAGGAATTAAGTTGATTGACCTGTTTGTGTCCATTTGGTTTTAAAATTCAAATCAAAAAAAATGAAACAAAATATTTTACCTGCAATTCGATTGACTATTGTTTGCATGGTGTTCTTTATGGGAATCTATTCTTTTATTATCTGGCTGCCCGCCCAGGCAGCGCCAGGCAAAGCGAAAGGTGAAACGGTTTCTATTAATAATAAAATTGTTGGCTGGAAATTGTTGGGGCAAAAATTTACAGATGATAAATACTTCTGGAGCCGCCCTTCAGCAGTTGATTATAATGCTGCCGGAAGTGGTGGGAGTAACAAAGGGGCAACCAACACTGATTATTTAAAACAGGTCCGGAACAGAATTGATACTTTCTTAAAACATAATCCTCGTATTAAAAAAACGGATATTCCTTCTGATTTGGTAACAGCATCCGGCGCAGGTCTTGATCCTCACATTTCAGTACAAGGTGCATATGTGCAGGTGAACCGGGTTGCAGTTGCAAGAAATCTCCCGGAAGAGAGAGTGAAAGAATTAGTGGCTTCGCATATTGAGAAGCCTTTGCTCGGATTATTTGGAACTGAAAGGGTGAATGTTCTTGATCTCAATATTGCATTAGAACAAATAAAGTGAAATCATTCGCAAACATCTTATCAAAACTAAAATCATGAAAAGTTCTTTTATTGCGACCTTCTTATTTACTAATATCATTGTTCAAGCCCAGGATTCGACGAAAAAAGAAAATCTTACTTTATCTGGCTCTGTTGATGCCTACTACCGGTATAATTTTCACAATGCAAAAGATTCGATGCATACCAATAATTACACAAGCTTTACCAACTCGCAAAACTCTTTCGAATTAGGAATGGCTTCTTTAAAGGCCGCTTATACAATTGGTAAAGTTGAAGGTGTGGTTGATGTTGGTTTCGGAACAAGAGCTGAAGAATTTTCTTATAACGATGGCGATCTTGACCAAAACAAAAATGGGTTCATTACGCTTGCCAGTGTTAAACAGGGCTATCTTTCTTATGCTCCATCAGGCAAAGTAAAATTTACTGCGGGTAAATGGTATACACATGTTGGTTATGAAGTTCCTGATGCTTATTTAAATCGGAATTACAGCATGGATTACATGTTTTCGTATGGACCATTTTTTCATACTGGATTAAAGATGGATATAACGGCACGCAACAATGTTGGGTTTATGATTGGTATAGCGAACCCGACGGATTTTACTTCAGCAAGTTTTGCGAAGAAAAATTACCTGGTGCAGGTGCATCTCACTTCAGCCAATGCCAAAATCAATGGTTATTTGAATTATGTTGGAGGCAAGGACATGTCCGATGCAATGATCAATCAATTTGACGCAGTTATTACCGGAACGGTTTCGGGCAAATTCAGCATCGGCTATAATGGTTCTGTAAAATCAGTTAAACTAAATGGTGGCAACAGCAATTCATGGTGGGGCTCCGCTCTTTATCTCAATTTTGACCAAACATCCGTGTTTGGGTTGACGGCAAGAGGAGAATATTTTAGTGATGAAAAATCAGTAGCAGGATTTGGCACAGATATTTTTGATTTCACTTTATCAGGTAATGTGCATATTGATAATCTGACCATCATTCCAGAATTCAGAATAGATGCTTCAAAAGACCCCCTATTTTATAAAAACTCTGATGGAGTGTTGCCTTCTGCAAAAAGTACCGGTACTTTTATTATAGCTGTAACCTATCATTTTTGATTTTTTGTAATAATGTCAACAGACGAAATAGACGATAGGGAAAAAAGGGTTGAGCAGTTCCTGAAGCTAATAAGGACTGACAACCGGGGCAAGCTCAAAATCTACATAGGTATGAGTGCTGGTGTGGGAAAAACCTATCGTATCCTGCAGGAAGCCCATCGCCGTTTAGCCAATAGTGAAAATATTAAGATCGGCTATATAGAAACGCATGGTCGAAAAGAAACGCAAGCTTTGATTGAAGGGTTACCCATTATTCAACGAAGAGAAGTTTTCTACAAAGGAAAAAAATTAGAAGAATTGGACGTGCAGGCTATTTTGCTTCTTCATCCTAATGTTGTCATCATTGATGAATTGGCCCATACAAATATTCCCGGTAGCAAAAATGAAAAAAGATGGCAGGATGTACTCGATGTTCTGGAAGCAGGTATAGATGTAATATCAGCAGTGAATATTCAACATATAGAAAGCATCAATGAAGACGTAAGAGCGATTACGGGCATTGAAGTAAAAGAAAGAGTACCAGACAGAATTCTGCAGGTAGCTGATGAGGTAGTGAATATTGACCTTACTGCGGACGAATTAATAACAAGACTAAAAGAGGGGAAAATTTATGATCACACAAAAGTTCAGCAAGCTCTCACAAATTTCTTTCAACCGGAAAAAATTTTGCAGCTTCGGGAACTTGCATTAAAGGAAGTTGCGGGACAGGTTGAACGTAAGGTTGATTATTCAATTGAATACAAAAAGAATCCATTCCGGCACGAACATTTTTTGGCTTGTATTTCCAGTAACAACGAAATAGCGCAACGTATTATCCGCAAAACGGCAAGATTGGCTTCTTATTACAATAGCCAATGGTATGTGCTTTATGTTCAAACACCAAAAGAAGCAATGGACAAGATACCTTTGGACAAACAGAGATATTTAATCAATAACTTTAAGAATGCTACAGAATTAGGTGCAGAAGTGATTCAAAAAAAAGAAGAAAACATAGCTAGCGCCATACTTGAAACCATTGAAGAAAAAAACATAACAACAGTCTGTCTTGGCAAACCGCATTTGAAGCTTTGGCAGATCATTTTAAAAACAGGTGTTTTTAACCAGTTATTGAAAACGATATCAAAAAACAATGTCGACTTAGTCATTTTATCCTGATGTTCAGTGTAAAAAATAAAATTCGCCTGGGAACGATTTTTCTCTTCCTGCTCGTGGTCACTTCAGGAACATTTAGCCTTTACTATTTGGTGAGATTAAAGGAGCAATCAAAAAATATTTTAAAAGCCAATTACGAAACTATCCAGTATTGTCACCAAATGCAAAAGGCATTAGATAGTATTTTGGATGGCAAAAGATCACTTATAGATTCCTTTGAAAATGAATTAAAACACCAGGAGGGAAATATCACCGAAACGGGAGAGACAACGGCAACACAAAGTTTGCGATTGGCTTTTAATAAATTGAAAACAGGAGATGTAACTAAAACCAACACAGATGAAATAAGTTTTCAACTACAGCATATTCTTTTGTTGAATATGGTAGCCATAAAGAATAAAAATGAAATTGCGGAAACCTCGGCCGAAGACGCAATGACATTTTTGATAACCATTGTTGCTTTTATTTTTATTATTGGACTAACCTTTGCCTACAATTTTCCTTCGATAGTTACTAACCCGATCCAGAAACTTACCACGGCAATTAAAGAAATCGGACAAAAGAATTATTCGCACCGCATTCATGTAGATTCGAAAGATGAATTTGGGCAGCTTGCGGATGCCTATAATGAGATGGCAGAGCGACTTGAATATTTTGAAAGCAGCAACCTGAATAAAATAATTTTTGAAAAAGCAAGGGCGGAGGCGGTGATCAACAGTCTGAAGGATGCCAGTATTGGTATTGATAAAGGCAACCACGTTCTATTTGCAAATGAGCAGGCATTACAGTTATTGGGCTTGAAAGCAGATGAAACAATAGGTAGATCAACAGAAGAATTGAGTAGAAGAAATGATCTCTTTAAATTCTTGGTTGAGAACGAAGGCAAGAATCCATTTAAGATCGTTCTCGATGGCAAAGAAAATTATTATGTGAAAGAAAGTATTGACGTTTCCCAGGGAGAATCAAACAATAAAGTGATAGTGCTAAAAAACATTACATCCTTCAAAGAACTGGATGCAGCAAAAACAGATTTTATTGCTACTGTTTCCCATGAGTTAAAAACGCCATTGGCTTCCTCGGATTTTAGCTTAAGACTGTTGGAAGACGACCGGATCGGGAAGGAAGAAACTAAAGAATTGATTCAACAACTAAAAAGTGATAACCAAAGGATGCTCCGCATTCTTAGCGAACTGTTGAATATGTCACAGGTTGAAGCAGGAAAAATTCAGTTAGATATTCAATCCGTAAATCCCTATCAAATAATCGAAAATTCGATTATGGCTGTTGCAACTACAGCTAAAGAAAAAGAGATTACTATCCAAAAAGAACTTGAAATAGGTCTCCCAAATATTAAAGCGGACGCTGATAAAATAAATTGGGTTTTAAATAATTTTCTTGCCAATGCAATCAAATACGCACCTTCCAAAAGCGATATTATCATGAGTTGCAAAAAAATAGATCATCAACTATCTTTTTCTGTCACAGATAAAGGACAAGGAATTGATGAAGCCTATTTGGGAAAAATTTTCGAAAGATATTTCCAGGTGCCCGGTAGGTCAGATAAAAAAGGTTCTGGTATTGGTCTTGCCATCTGCAAAGAATTTATTGAGGCAATGGGTGGTAAACTTTGGGTAAAAAGCAAAATTGGCGAAGGCAGCAAATTTGGGTTCGACACACCTATTGGATGACTTTTTGTATTAATCCAAATCATCAAATTATATTCCTCGTTTTTTAAAGTCTGAAAATTTTATGATTAGGGCCCATTAACAATAGTTTATCCTTGGCTGGAAAATTACCTAGTGCCAATAAGCAACAGCGCATACCAAAAATTTGCCGATGTACCGGCTGACGCTCGATTATTCAGCTTGCTCTTTAATCAACATCAACTAACTTACCAGGCATACAAATGCTAAAGCTGGTACACCAGCAAGTCCTTTCACATTATTATAGTACCACATAACTGTTCCACAAAAAAATGCAAACTAAAAGCAGAATGAAATGAAAATTGAATGCACCGACAATAAAACATTTCGGTTGGTTGACAATGAACAATTATTAGGAGAACTGACTTATAAAAGTTTATTTTCTTATAAGGCTGAAATTACCTTGAGCAATTTCGACCATTACGATATTAAATCTGTCGGTTTCTTCGGAACGAGTATTGCCGTTACAAAGAATGAAACGGAAATCGCCAATTTGAAAATGAATTGGAAAGGACAAATCGTAATAACCTTTCATGATGATCAAGAATTTGTCTTTAAAGCTCAAGGTGTATTCCACAACAAATACGTAATTGAAAACAAAGAGGAGGAAGAGCTAATTCGATTTGACCCTAAATTCAATTGGGGTAAATTCAACTACAATTACGAAATTTCGTATGACAAAAAGCCACAGGACATTTTATTCGTTTTGCTCGGTGTGTATGCTGCAAATTATTACATAGCAGCAGTTGCAGGGTCAGTATAAACTGTGTTTCCCCACTGAGTTTCGCGCAAAGTATCTGAAAACAATAAGATTCTTTGCTGTGAACTCGTCGTATCTGAATGCGTGTTTAATTCATCATTGAACACCGTACTTTAACTCCTCAACACATCCAGATAATCTTTCTGCTGATAATCGCCTCGTGCGTTTTTATTGTCAAACCTTGCTGAACTATGCAGATTGTCATATGCTTCGCAAATAAAATTCCATTTTACTGAACACGGATTAGTGTGAATGTAATTTGATTTTTGAAGAATGAATTTTTAGATTCAACATGATTTTATACAAAATATTTATTTCATGTTTTGGAGTTGGTGACAATCTGAATGTGTTCATTTGTAACCCTGAACGCAGGATCGTTTCGTGAAAATCTGATTTATTCTTTACGAAACTAAAGCCATTGCTAAAGATGCTGAGCATACCTTTGCGAGCAATTTTGGAAACGAATGAATGTCTTCAAAAAGCTAACCTGCCTGGGATTGATTTTGCTCTTGTTTGCATGTACTGTATGGACGCAAAATCAAACAAGCCTGTCCGGAACGGTAGCGGACAAAAACACCCAGGGCTTACTTTCCGGTATCACCATAGAAATGAATCCCGGAAGTGTAACTACTCTTTCCGACACAGCCGGGACCTTCCGGTTTACGGGCATTCGACCCGGTACCTACAACCTCCGGTTTTCCGGAGTGGGCTATCAACCGAAATTGTTTTCAAATATTGTTCTCACTACCGGCAACATTACCACGCTAAATGTAGAACTGGATCCCATTGTAAGGGAACTGGAAAACATTACCATAACCGGCAAAAGGGCTTCGGTAAAAGCCGCTACACTGGAAAGCCCTCTTAGCATTCAGCGGTTGACGACGGAAGAAATTAAGGCCAACCCGGGAGGCAACTTTGATATTAGTAAGGTCATTCAAACCCTACCCGGCGTTGGTGGCGGCGTAGGAGGCGGAAGTTTCCGAAACGATATTGTCATCAGGGGCGGCGCACCATCGGAAAATGTTTTTTACCTGGATGGAATCGAAGTTCCCGTAATTAATCATTTTAGCACACAGGGCAGCGGTGGTGGACCTCAGGGCATCTTAAACGTAAGCTTTATAGAAGAAGTGAAACTGAGCACCTCCGCATTTGATGCGAGATATGATAATTCATTGAGCAGTGTATTTCAGTTCAGGCAAAAAACCGGTAACAGAAACAGGGTGCAGGGCAATTTCCGATTAAGCGGAACAGAGGTGGCAGCTACGTTTGATGGGCCTTTAGCCAAAAAGACTACGTTTCTTTTCTCTGCCCGTAGAAGTTACCTCGAATTTCTATTTAAAGCTCTCGATTTACCCATCCGGCCAAACTACTGGGATTTCCAGGCAAAGACCACCACCCGGATTGATAAAAAAACCACGTTAAGCTTCCTGGGCATTGGTGCTATTGACGAATTCCGGTTTGCAGCACCCAAAGATGCTACACCGGAAAAGCTGTATGCAATTAACAGTAATCCGAACATCAACCAGTGGACCTATACCGTTGGTGCCACACTAAAAAGACTGGTTGACAACGGATATTGGGATCTGTCGCTTAGCAGAAACACTTTAGACAATACAGCCGACAAGTTCATGGACAACCAAAATCCCCAGGCGGCAGAAAGAACCTTGCTTATTCGCAGTAATGAAACCGAAAACAAACTACGGTTTGATGTCACCAAAAATAAAAGGGCTTGGAAACTAAGTTATGGGGCGGTGATGCAATACGTGCAATTCGACAACCGGTTTGAACAGGTTATTCGCCCTGAATTAAAAGATGACCAGGGAAACATCGTACAGAACAAGGTAGAATTCAAAACGGCAACCGCAGAGAACTTCTTTCGCTATGGCGCATTTATACAGGCAGGCACCCGCATATTTAATGAACGACTTGCTTTAAGTGGAGGCGTAAGGGCCGATGCCAACAGCCTTTCAAACGGAGAACAAAATCCGCTGAAGCAAATGAGTCCCCGCATCAGTGCCAGCTTTGCCTTGTCTGAAAAATTAAATTTCAGTACCAGCTATGGCCTGTATTATCGTTTACCGAGCTATACACAGATTGCCTTCACAGATGCTGCCGGGACCTCACTTAATCCCGGCGATTACATAAAAAGCACACACGCAGCCGGCGGGTTTGAATATTTGCCAAATGATAACTTCCGCGTTACCATAGAGGGGTTTTATAAATGGTATGCGTCCTATCCTATTAGCATAACCGATGGCATAAGCCTTGCCAACAAAGGCACCGAGTTTGGCGCCATTGGCAATGAACCCGTCGTTCAGAATGGCAAAGGCCGTGCATACGGGTTTGAGTTGTTCCTGCAACAAAAGCTCACCAAACATTTTTTCGGTGTGTTCAGCTATACATTATACTGGAGCCAGTTCTCAGGTGTCAACAGCAGCTATGCACCAGCCACATGGGATAACCGTCACCTGATCAGTTATACCATGGGCTATAAACTGCCGAAACAATGGGAAATGGGTTTGAAATTCCGTTACCAGGGTGCTGCCCCGTATACGCCGTTCAACCTGGAAGAAAGCCGGGCCAACTACCTTACGCTTGGCACAGGTGTTTTAAATTATGCATTGGTGAACACGAACCGGTTGCCGGCCTTCCATTCCGCCGATATACGAATTGATAAGAAATGGAACTTCAGGCGGCTTACTTTAGATCTGTTTTTGGATATTCAAAACTTCTATGGAGCCAAAAGCGCTGGCACGCCTCAATACACATTTAGAAGAAACAACGATAACACGGCCTTTATTACCACTGATGGCAAACCGGTGAAAGTTGATGGCAGCAACGCCATACCGTATATTTTAAAAAATGAAGACGGCAATGTTTTACCAACGATAGGATTTATCGTGGAATTTTAATTCATGAATTTAACTTACTTCTTAGTGTTTTTCTGAACACTGTTGTTGTGAACGTAATTTAATTTTTGAAAATGAACTTTGGATTCTCCATGGTTTTACAGCTTGTAGCAAGCCATAATTCTGTCGTCTCCAATGACTCTATAAATCTTCACTATGCTTAATTTTTACATGAAATGTGGCATAGACCGTATTCGGAAATTTTGAAATCTTTTTTCCATCAAGCGTTTCATCAAACACAACCTGTTGACGATTTTTCAATTGGCCTCTTACAGGAAAATAATACAATGCATTGTACCAGCTGATCTTCAGTTTCTCGTCTTCAATGTCCAATAATTTGGCAGCACGTTCATAATCCTTTGGCGTCATCGTAGCACGATGGGAATCTCCGGAATTGGCTTGCTGCTGTTCTAAGGGGGACACCTGTTCATCCATGGTCGATTGCTGCATGGACATCGCTCTCTTTCTTAATGAGGCTTCATCCATGAAAGTTGACATGAAAACCCTGTGCACTACCTGGAAGGACATATCCGTTTGCCGGCCCAGGTTCCAGCTATCCATTCCGTCATACGGAAAGAATGGATAGAAATCAGCAGTATCCCGAGTTTTATCACAAAAATCAAGTCTGATCCTGGGCCTCTTTGCGCCATATTTCATAGTGCCTGTATACCTTCCAGTATACTGGCCACCTCTTAATGCGATCTGTATGAGATTGAACCCAATACCTGTAGATTTCTCGAATCCCTTCCGGTCCCACCTAAGCCTGCATGCGCTGTCGCTATACGCGAAGTAAGCTCCCTCATAATGTAACTCTGCCGATTCCATAAGATCTTTTGCTTCAATCTTCGCATTCGCATCTATATTCACTTTAAACTCCCACAATTTCATCAAAGCAAAAATTGACAGACCGTAGGCTTCGGGAGATAAACCAAAGGACTGTGCATACTTTATGAAATAAATATTGTCCCTGTTCAGCAGTACGGTATAATCCCTGTCTTGCCTGGCTTTCTCAAGGGTTTGCTTTATAGTGATTAATAATGTCGCGCCAAGCTGAAGGAATGATGGAAAGCGGGCGGTTTCAAAACCCATAAGCTGCTGGTTTCGGCTGGCATTTATGAGCAGCTTCACCATAAATGGTACTTTGGCCTGCTCATTTTTATATTGATTCCAGGCGCCGACTACTTTAGTTTCTATTCTCTCCACTATGGTTACTATGGCATGGAACATATTGTTCCTGGCTTGTACGTTCAACACAGAATCAGGCGTATCCTCCTTTAGTTTCGTCTTATGCAGCCAGGCCATGACAGACTTTGCACGATCCAGATACAAATACTCTTCCGAAAGAAAACTATTCATGAAAGCAAGGCTGTCATCATTATATTTTTTTTTGCGTGCTGCATCACAGGGAAAACAATAGTCATAGGAATAATCCGGTGGTGGCACAGTGGACGTAAATGCCGTTGAGTAGGGACGGCTGAGATAAGCAATGACCGCGCTGTAATTTGCAGCAATATCTGAAGGCCAGGTTTTAAGCCATTCCACTTTTTCCTGCACGGTAGGAACAGGTGGCGGGGTTTCAATTTTCACCGTGTTATTTAAAGCCATCGACACATCCTGGCTTGCGCGTTCCATCACCTGGTTGGCGGCGACCACCAATGCTGGTGCTGCCTGATCACCTGCAGGGCCGGCAATGGCTTCATCAATCGATACCATCGCCTGTTCCGATCTGGCGGCTTCGTTACGGAAGCTTTGAAGAGGATCCTTACCCACAGGATAACTTGCAGTCACTATTGCCTCCGAGGGTGAATAAATGAAGATAACACCCGTTGGATTGGAGACAGTTGTATCGTTAATCTTTTTTCCCTTGTACCATAAAAGCGTAAAAGAGGTGTCGACCTTTTGTGCATGTAAGGTAATTGTAGAAGACATACACAAGAACACACAACACATGCAATTAATAAGCGGATGTAATGATCTCAAAGGAATCATCATAGTAGCCACCGGGGCCAGGCAATCTTTATACCTCATAACATTTTTTTTAGTTGGGGATTATGAAGCGGAACATGGTCAGGAGATTGGAGGGTCAGATCATGGGGCTTACTATAAATTTAAGAAACCGGGTGGATGGAGAGAAGAAAATAGCTACGATTATTTTACTTTATTTACGGCTTCCGGTTTTGTGTCAGAAGGGCTCATCGCGTGAAACCCGTCTTTCTCGGTCCGCCCTGGGTCTTCTCTCCGAGCCGTGTGCAACAGCTGGCGCAATGAAGATCCTGGACCGGACATAAAAAAATCATCAATTATGAATTATGGAAAAAGTTACGCAGCTAAAGAATCTGGCGGAGTTGTAATAAGAGTTTTTAATTCATCTCTTAAAAAGCCTTTTAAACTTAAATCTTCATCCAGCTCTGGCCAGTGTATACCCGTACCACCTCCTATGAATTGTAGTCTACATGGGGTCTTCTTTCATAGCATTTGTGTTGCTGGCAGATAGCTCCGGGATTTTAAAACAGATCATTATGCTTAAATATTCCCTGTTTAGCTCTCAGCATCGGCTTCAGTTTTAACCTGACGAATAAAGCCGGGCAACAAAACAAACAATGAACTTTAATTTATAGAGTGACCAGCAGTCATCGGATTTTATCGAATTAGTTACAATACCGTTCTATTAATTCTTTCATTACGCCTTTTCTCCTTGCCTTCCTTGCATGCCTTAAGAGTAGTGGTTCAATCAGGCGTAGGAAGCCGGTGAAGCGGCTATCTGAATGTTCCAGCAAAACAGCCAAATGGTCCAATCGTTTAGGTATGCCTTTATTACTGGTTAATCCATCATCGGCAAGCCCGTAACCAATACATAGACTTTCAAGAAATCGGTTTTCTGCCGGGCTAATCTTTACATGGAAACGTATGGTTTCTTTGCCTGGGTTATAGAAACGGTGAATCTCATTTTGTTCAGCGATTGCTTGCTGAGATGATTGAAGTCTGTAGGTTTTCTTTCCTACATCAACTCCTAATTCACCTTGTACCGGAATAAATGTTTCTGTAAATGAGGTATGGTAGTGTTTCGGCGTACCACCACCGGGTGCCAATTCCACTTCAACCAGGATGTGATCATTGCCTGTTTCATCCGCTGTTTTTAAAACGGTTACTTTGTCCTTTATTTTTGGATTGTACAATACTCGCTTTTGCATATTTGTTTTTTTCAAAATTAAAATTGCAATTGGCGTAAACTTGATGCTGATAGATTGAATTGTAATAAATACCGGATGAATTGTAGTTGACAAAACCTGGCGCAACAACGGTGATCGCAAAAGCCTGGCGGAAGGAAGATCAACCGACTCCCCTTCATGAAGAGTGCCCACAGCTGTATCGGGCAATTTGAACCTTTTGTTGCGGCGCTCGTCACTTTGACCGTCAAACTTTCTAAAAAACCAGAACGAGGGCGATGAGAACTGAATAAATGAAAACAAACTTCATTCCTATTCGAATACAATTGTAATTTTCGCTCGTTTGTACACAAACTGACGTTGAATGGAATTCTAATAAAGCTCCGCACAAAAAAGAATTTTGGTTCCAGGGCTCTTTTATAAAATGTCTAAGAGAGAATAACCTAAACAGCATTTTGAGTGATACCTGCTTAAAGTTCCAGTACAGCTTTATGAATTTGCTTGTCTTTTTCCCAAACGCAAAGTATATGCTCATTATTGACTGCTTTAAGAATGGGCAGTTGGCCTTTCCCTAAATTCTTTTTCATTCCCTGGGGCTTCATCAGAATTACGTTTCCATCTTCCACCCAGGCATACACATTTTTACCGTTAACAGACTCCATTGTGCAATTTTTTCCTTCCCCCAATTTTTTTTCTTCTTTTCCAGGCTCACAGGCATAGATGGTTCCTTTTCTATTCCAAACGGTTTCCGGATTTCCATTTTTATTGAGTACAAGGCCGCCGCCGTCCATGGGACATCCATTTAACGGCCAGCTACCTTTTCCGAGCTTTTGTGCCTGTCCGAAGGAGACTCCTGCGTTAGAAGAGTGAATAAGGTACAAATCTCTATTCCCATTAAACCAATTGCGAAACATCACATAAACATTTTCACCTTCAACCACCACTGACGGTTTACAACATTCACAAACAGTAGTATCGGGAGATGCATAAACCAAGCTATTCTTCGACCATGTTTTTCCACCGTCGGATGATTTTGCTCCGAGTATTTTATTGTGTCCGTCTCTAAGATCGAGCCATACCGCGAATGCATGATTACCGTCAGCACCCAAAGCCATCAGGTTTTCTTTTGCTACAGTATCTACATCATTTATTCTTGAACCTTGAGTCCAGCTGCCCGTTCCATCGGAAGTATAGGAAAAAATATTACCGGAGTTTGTACATGCCGTTACAACGAACCCATTTGAAGTGGCAGCAATTTGCGGCCCCCTCATATGTGATGCAGCCAGATTTTTGAGAATTGAGATTAATGAAGGTTTTGAGAATGTATTTCCATGATCTGTAGAGAATGAATACAGTATACTGTCGCCGGAACCATAAACAAGATGTATTTGATCAGAGTTATCTTTTGTAAGATTAGGCATTTGGCCTTGTGCAATAACCGAATCAGTGCTTTTGACACTCATTTGATTATTGCAACCAATCGAAATAAAAAAAAGAGAGGTAATCAGAAAAAAATTTAAAGACTTCATAGTATCGATGGTTGTTCATTGATAGAGAACTCAAATTTGGCACTATTTATCATTATTTAAGTAAGAATCAAACTAAATTCTGATGAGCTTTGAAGACTGGCTAATTAAAGCAAGGCGTCCAGCAAGTAAGTTATCAATGAAACAATCAAACTAAAAAGAAAAATCAACAAGGCCGTGCAGACGTTTAAAATATCCCGACTAGTATAATGCTTGTTTAATTTTTATTCCGTTCTTAATATATTAGATCTTGCAACTCATTCTGTTGGCAATAGCACGTTTTAATGGTTTTCCGCAACTGTCTTTTGCATTATCATTTACGCAAATCAAGTACTATTTTAGCAACCGGATGCAACTAAACAATCCACACTATGAAAACAAGACTGATACTATTATTGTTTATAATAGTTTTTGCCAGTTGCGGTACAGCTAAACAAGGATGTCCCGCGACGAATTATCAGGAGTCAAAAAACAAAGCTTCCAAAAAGTCCAAGGCTCCCAAAAAATACAAAACCTCCACGTTCACCTGGTATAACGGATAAATGATTGCACTATCGAATGTGAAGTAATCTGTACAATCTTTCTGAATGAAGTAAACGTCCAGGACAGCCCTTTTCTTTCATGCCGCTTCAGTAACACAGACGCATTAAATAAAGAGATTCAACCCGCCGTCACCGGGTCAATAATATTGGACACGACCGTAACACGATTTGCCGGAAATCCACTTAGGTTTGCATGTTCATGTATCAGTTCTTCGTTGGCTGCGTTGTAAATGCAATAGATCTTGTCACCTGCAACATAACTTTGCACCCACTGAATGTTTGTGCCTTGTTTAATCAATACTCCGCAGGATACACCGGAGATTTGTTGTAGTTGTTCGGTAGTGAATTTGCCGGCGCCGGGCACGTCCCTTTCAATGATGTATTTTTTCATAATTTACTTTTTATTCTGCTAACCAGTTTTTTATTCTGTCAGGCAGAGATGATCAATTTAATATTGTAAAAATGCAAAACGGACCGGCAGAAAACGGTAACATTGTTACCGCCTTTTGTAACATTGGTTACAATTCCTTAAGAAGCTTGATTTGATTGCGGTATAAAAGAAGGCGTTTCTCTATCTCCAGCTTTTTTAAAAGGCGTGAAACAACAACCCGATTGGTGCCCATTTCATCTGCAATTTGCTGGTGCGAAAGATTGACAAGCGATGAACCTGATATTTTTGATTTTTCTTTTAGATAGTTTACAAGGCGCTCATCCATTTTTTTGAATGTAACTGCATCAACACTGTTAATAACATCCATGAACTCGTCAACAATAGTTGCCATTACAAATTTCTTCCACGAAGGATATTTCGTCATCCATTCTTCCATAATACTGACGGGAACACAAAGCATAGACAGATCATCTTCGGCAGCTCCTTTTACCAGGCTTGGTTGTGACATCATGCCACAGGAAAAGGTCATGGCGCATCCTTCACCTTCCCTTACATAATAGAGTAAAAGCTCCTGCCCTTCTTCATTAACCCGACTAACCTTTAAAGTACCACTCAATACCATTGGAACCATTTTAATATTTTGTCCTGCAGTAATCAGCACCTGGCCGGCAGTGGCCGTTATTAACATAGATCTCTCCCCTACTTCTTTAATTAATAGAGATTCAAATCGAGTGGAGAAAATTGAATTTAGTTGTGAGCTGTTATCCTGCATATAAAATCAATTGGAAAGACCCAAACTGTGACAGTGATTTTTATTTGTAATAGGGGTGACCATTAAATGTAGTCAAATCTTTTGTGAGTATGCCCATGACTTGATTTAAGAGTGTTTATCCCAACTATACGCCCTTCCAATGTTTTCAATAGACCGGGCTTTTGCTTTAAAAGTTGACTCATGATTTATAGTAGAGTTGATGCTTCAGCCATGCTTTTGCAAATGCAAGGTCAGGCGCATTGGCATCTCAAAGTTCCGATCAGAATATTGATAATTAGCACAACCTGTGTAAAGAGAAAAAGGGTTCAAAGCCTTTTTTAAGAATGTATGCAGATAAACTAAATGAATATGGATTTATACTTCAATAATTGGCGAACTTCCGCAAGACAAAAAATTATCTGACCTGAAAATATTATTTTTGGGCAGCAGTTATTTCATTGACAACAAGTTCGAATTTGAAATCGGTGACTAAGACCGCAGTCAACATCGGGTCGCTGCCATTACTGGCAGACAAATATGTTTTCAACTCATTATCTTTATTCAGTAACAGAAAGTGAAGCCTTGGTTTTAATATACTTACTCATAGCAACAGCCCTCCATACCGGTGAGGCCAAAAAACGCCATAAACAAGTATTTACATAACCAATGATAATTGAAACAAAAAACTTAAAGCTCATTCCCTG
>Ga0207650_10000813_pt1 | contig 23983 bp, 21 predicted proteins | sample KBSS63metaG_FD_184325 | JGI IMG/M metagenome (GOLD analysis project Ga0207650, IMG submission 184325) | Switchgrass rhizosphere microbial communities from Kellogg Biological Station, Michigan, USA - KBS S6-3 metaG (SPAdes) (version 2) | ecosystem: Host-associated > Plants > Roots > Rhizosphere...
CTTCTTCCTTTTGCCGTAACAATTGAATCAAAAGACATTCCTGCAAAGTCCTTGCTGCAACCCCAGGCGGATCAAATTGTTGAATCCTTTTTATCAGGTTTTCAATTTCTTCCTCGTTTGTTTCAACATTCTGCCGAAACGCTAAATCGTCTACAATGGCAGCAGTTTCTCTCCTCAAATAACCGTCTTCATCAATACTACCAATGATCTGTTCTGCAATCCTGAATTCACGATCATCCAGCTTTAGCATTCCAAGTTGTGCATCCAATATTTCATAAAAGCTGGTTTCCGTCTTATACGGCATCGTTGTTTTTTCTTCCTGGTCACCGTAGCTATCATCCCTTAACTTATAATCTGCTATTTCATCGTCACCGTCCTGCACGTAATCGGATATATCAATGTTTTCGTACTGATCTTCACTACTTAATTCACTTTCTTCCGAACTATATTCCTCCTCCGCCGTACTCGCTTCAGCGAATTCGTCCTTATTTTCTTCATAATCATCGTGGGCTTCGTCGGTCACTTCAAGAGCAGGATTTTCTTCTAATTCCTCTTTGATGCGTTCATCTAAATTAGCTGTAGGCACCTGCAGCAGTTTCATCAATTGAATTTGCTGAGGTGATAACTTTTGTAATAGTTTCTGTTGTAGATTCTGGCTAAGGCTCATTTATCTGTTCTCGTCTGTGGCAAGATTATTCTCATTGTACAAGAAAATTTTGCCGGGTTCACAAAAATCAAGCCGTAAATTTACTGCAAATCCCAATCCATGGCCAGATTAGCAATGGTTTTATTAATTGGTTTCGTGTTAAATTCTATGAAAGCCGCAGCCCAATTGAGTTTCAGGCCACTTAACGATTCGGGTGAGAAAAAAATTTTATTTAAACCTTTGCCGCAAAATTTCTACAATCAAACTGTTGGTTACTTCTGTAAAAAGGAAATCCAGTTTCAAAAAATTACAGCACTTCCGGTGTTTATAAGATTGGGTTCCAAAGAATATGTTGATTACCTGGAACGGAAACCTAACTCATTAAAAAAGCAATAATCTTAAAAAAACAATCTTATTGCAATTTCTGCCAGGTGCTTCAGGAAAGAACTACAATTGAGCTTTTCTTTCCATTGGAATTATTGCCGAAGGAGAGTACATTCCTGTTGAATTGGTTTTTCTATTAGGATTTTCAGGCAACCATGGCATCGGTGGTATTAAAGCGGCTTCACGGTAATATTTTGTGCGAAGCGAATCATTCCAACCATTAGGATTTTTATCAAAACTGGTACTGCTAAAATAGATTGCACCCTGAACATTGCCTTTGTTCCTTAACGAATCAATCTGACGCGGTAACTGCGTTAAATCCTTCCATGCAGCATTGCTGCCTGCACGGTAAATGCCCAGTCCGATATAGCACTGCCTGCCATAAGTATGATTATTCCACCAATCCAATATTGGCTGAAAAGGAGCATTGGGTTGTGAAAATTCCCAATAGATCTGCGGTGCCACATAATCGATCCATTTACTTTTTAGCCAAAGCAAAATGTCAGCATAAAGATCATCGTAATTAGTTTGACCGGCTTTTGTTGGACTGCCTTCGGGATCTGCACTTTGATTTCGCCAGACACCAAAAGGCGAGATTCCAAATTTTACCCATGGTTTGGTTTGTTTAATAGCAATGGATAATTTATTAATAATGGAATCTACATTACTTCTTCGCCAGTCATTTTTATTCATCCCATTTCCATATAACTGATAAGATGCTGTATCCGGAAATTCTTTGCCGGCAATTCGATAAGGATAGAAATAATCATCCATATGGATCGCATCGATATCATACCTATCCACAATATCTTTTACAACTGTTACTACCCATGCCTGCGCTTCTTTATTTCCCGGATCGAAATACAATGTGTTTCCATATTTTAAAAACCATTCAGGATGTAAGCGGGTAATATGGTTGGGAGCGATAGAAGCTTTGTTGATGTCAAAATTGGCCCGGTAGGGATTGCACCAGGCGTGGTATTCAAATCCACGGTTATGAGCTTCATCAATAGTAAACTGTAAAGGATCGTAATAAGGTACCGGGGGTTTGCCCTGTTGTCCTGTAAGCCATTGGCTCCACGGTTCGTATTGAGAAGGATAGAAGGCATCGGAAGCCGGCCGCACCTGTACAATCACCGCATTCATGCCGTTAAGCTTATGCATGTCCAACTGGCGAATAAATTCAGCTTTCTGGCTTTCTACATCAAACTGATTTTTTTTAGGCCAGTCAATATTATCCACCGTGGCAATCCAAACGCCGCGAAATTCATATTTGAGTTGAGCAGTCTCTTGGGTAAAAGCAGTCAGATATAAGAGTATGAGTGGAAGAAGGACGATTTTTTTCATGGCTATTGGACGAAATTAATGATCAGTTTACCAAAGGTCAAGGTTTAGCCACAACCTTAACATCAAAAAAGATTAAAAAACCATTACTGTAGTTGATTGAACATTGGTGCGGGACGAAATTAGAACAAGAGTGCAAATTATTTCATGACTAATCAAATCTACGACAGGGCACTCATCCCCAAACTTTTACTCCCTCAGAACAATTGGCACAAATGTCAATATTCTTACGACTTTGCAATACCTGGCTTCTGAAGTGTTGATAGTTTTTATTATGCCACAGCTCCTTAAAACTTTGTTCCTTCAGGTTTCCCAATTTATGTTGTGCGTCTTTGTCAAAGCAACAGGGAACAACTGCTCCATCCCAGGTAATTACAGGATCGTGATGCAGCCTCCAGCAATGATTGGCATTTTTGCCCTTAAATGCCAGCTTCCCGCTCTTGTCTTTTTTGTAGCGACTGTATTTTTCAATAGTTGGAATTAAACGGTTTGGATCATTTTCATAATCATACACCTGCGCTGTTTTCAGCCGCACCTGGTCAACACCAATTTGGTTGGCCATTTGTTTTATTTCTTCGATCTGGTGTTCATTGTGCCGAACAACAAGGAACTGGAAGATGATGAAAGGTGTTTTACTCTTTAGTTCTTTCTTCCACTTTACAATATTAGCTGCACCTTCTAACACCTTTTGAAGATTGCCCCCTACCCGGTATTGCTGGTAAGTTTCCTGTGTAGTTCCATCAATTGAAATAATCAACCTGTCTAAACCGCTTTCTACTGTTCGTTTGGCGTTTTTATCATTGAGGTAATGCGCATTGGTGGAAGTAGCCGTATAAATTTTCTTTGATGAAGCATAGTGCACCATTTCCAGGAAATCCGGGTTGAGATAGGGTTCTCCCTGGAAATAAAAAACAAGGTAAGAAAGGTCCTTATAAAGTTGGTCTATCGTTTCGCGAAAGAAATCTTTTTTTAACATGCCGGTCGGCCTGGAAAAAGCACGCAACCCACTTGGACATTCAGGGCAGCGGAGGTTACAGGATGTCGTTGGCTCAAAAGAAATGGAAACAGGATATCCCCATTGGATACTTTTTTTGGTCCACCTGCTGGCATGATAGCTCCCAAGCACCTTTGCAAAATTCCAAATGCGCCTGGCCGTCAGTTTTTTTAAAAAGTTCACACTATCATTCCAATTGAACTCGGGCATGGCTGCAAGTTAATTGGCAATGCGCAATTGACAATAGGCAATTTGGCCGTCAATGTGAGATTACCAATCAATAATTTCCTAAAGCTGGTTAAGACTATTGCCTATTGTCTATTGATTACTATCATTGCAAGGTGGCAAGTAAAAAAAACCAAAAGCGTTTTCTGCGGCTCTTTACGGTAGTATCGGTAGTATCAATAGGATGTTTCGTTTTTTATCTTGGTTATTTGTGGTGGCAAAGCCGGCAATTGAAATTTGTTCATTACCCTGAATTTGGTATTCCTATTCCAAATGAATATGAGATACATGGTATTGACGTTTCGAGGTACCAGCAAACCATTTCGTGGGATATGGTTAAGGAAATGAATGTTCAGGACATTAAGCTGCAATTTGCATTCATCAAAGCAACCGAAGGCATCGGCAATATTGATCCTTACTTCAAACGCAACTGGAAAAAATCGAAACAAGCAGGAATGAGAAGAGGTGCTTATCATTTTTTTATTGCTACAAAAGATGGAAGGTTGCAAGCGCAAAACTTTATTAAATATGTAAAGCTGGAAAGTGGCGATCTGCCTCCCGTGATTGATATTGAACATGTTTATTCGGCAAAGCCCGAGCAACTGAGAATGGAATTAAAAGAGTGGTTGGATATTGTAGAGAATTATTTTCATGTAAGGCCAGTTATTTACACCTACCTCGATTTTTATGACAAAAATCTGAAAGGATATTTTGACGATTATCCACTATGGGTTGCGCACTATTTGCAACCACATCAGCCCCGGATCAACCGTGACTGGACCTTTTGGCAACATAGCGAGCAAGGCCATGTAAATGGAATTCCATCCAGGGTTGATTTTAATGTCTTCAACGGAGATTCCGTTGCCTTCCAGGCATTCTTAGTACCTTGAATTTGCCAGAAACAAAATAAGATGGATGAATACAACAGCGGGATGGACCCTGAAATGAAACGGTACTTCAGGAAGATCATAAGTTCATTTTCATGGGGTGCCATTTGGATGATAAGTATTTCCACACTAGGGATCTTTTTCCAGCTTGGTTTTGTAGCAGGTGGCTTTAGATGGTATAATGCACTTTTTTATTTAGTTCTGATCACCAGTTTGGGATTTCTGTTGCGTTATTACTATAAGATGTGGAAGTAAAATCAGGAACTGTGATCGGAAATAATGTACCACCTGCCTTTAATTTTCTTCAACAATAAATCGTAGTAACCAGTAAGGTCACCTAGGCTTCTCTTTAACATCCATTTGCCGACTAAATAGTAATACTCGGAGGAAAGCTTTTTAATATCAATAATGTCAAAAGAAAGTTTTCCCATTGCAGAAGTATCGGGATATGCTTTTTTGTAGTTATTTAAAGTTTCCTGCCAGCCAACATGCACGCCCGTTTTTCCTATAAACATGAGCGAATCGCTTTTCCAGTAAGTCTGCATAAAACCTTCAATATTGCCATGGTTCCAGCATTCGGTTTGCGTAACAAGAACTTGCCTGATTGACTTTTCTTCTTTTGTTTGGCCATATACAGTAACGGCAAAACTGAAAAGCACAACTAATAACTTTACTCTCATAAAAAATTGTTTGCAAATTTTAAAGGTATATAGCAATAGCTATAGCTCTTAAATCCGGCAATTTATCATTCAAAGGACTGTTAATGCGGAGTGAATGCACGTCATGTTGGTTAAATTTGCAGTATGTCCAAAAAACTTTGGTTTTATATAGGATTTTTTGTGGTTTTGGTCATTGGATTTTTTTTAGTGATATCATATACTATTCCGGGATTTGCTCATCCAAAAATGCGGCCGATCGGCACGGTACAACCGTTTGTTTTTTATAACCAGGATGGAAATATGGTTACAGACAAAAATGTAGCAAACAAAGTATATGTGGCAACATTCTTCTTTACAACGTGTACTAGTGTTTGTCCAAGATTAAACAATAACCTCAGGCCTGTTTATTCCCAATTTAAAAACGAACCAGGCTTTTTAATTATGTCGTTTACCTGCGATCCTTCCACAGACTCGGTATCCAGGTTAAAATGGTATGCAGATTCAATATTAAAAGTTGATGCGTCAAAATGGATCTTTCTTACCGGAAATAAAGATAGCCTGTATGCAATGGCAAGACATAGCTACATGATTGACGATCCGAAAAATGAAACACAGACTGGTGAAACAGATTTTCTCCACACCCAATTGATCGCCCTGGTAAATAAGAAAGGAGAAGTGGTAAAAATTTATGACGGGCTTAAAACCTCAGAAATAAATCAAATGCAGATCGAAATCAAAAAATTATTGAATGAGGATTCATAAATGGCCAGACACAACCTGATTATTATGTTAGCGAAGAGAATTTTAGCGGTCAGGTTCGTCCTAATAATAAAATAAAAATCACTGATGAATACAACAGAAGCAAAAATAACAGGTAGCAGGTTAAATGAAATTTTGCGACGTAAACATTTAAGTGTTACTGACAGCCGCAAGAAAATACTTTCGCTTTTTTTGAATACCGGAGACGCCCTGGCCCATGGCGATATTGAAAAAAAGGCAGGAGAAAAATTTGATCGTGTAACGGTTTATCGTACCCTCCAAACCTTTGTGGAAAAAGGAATTATTCACACCATTCCCACTGCGGATAATTCAATCAGGTATGCACTGTGCAAGGAATGCGAAGAAGGCCATCATCATGATGAGCATGTACATTTTGTGTGTACCAATTGCGGAAGAACCATTTGTTTGGATGATGTGGTATCTCCTAAAATCGAGTTGCCTGTAGGTTATGTTGCTCACGAGGTTCAGGTGGTAATTAATGGAATTTGTGCCGACTGCAATCGCGATTAAGATTTTGATTTCAACAATAACAAAATTGTATTAAGATCACCTACTATCTCGTCAAAAGTCTGGGCTGACTCAAGTTGGTTCATTTTGGCTTTTAGCGTCTCATCCGGATGTTCCTCTATAAAAGTCCAAAGAGATATTTTCAATTCTTCAAGGTATTGAACATAGTCTCTTTTTTGAACATGATCCTCACCACCTGTAATTGCATGTCCGATAGACCCTTCCATTTCCTTTTCCCCTTCTTCAATTTGATTAAACCATTCCACGCCATTTTCTATCGATTGAATGAATGACTGCACATTTGGAATTTTCTTTTTACTGGCATCTTCCAGCAGCCATTCTTTTCTTTTTAACTCGAAATTTCTTCCCAAATACAATTTCTTTACCTGCTCATCTGCTGCCAATTCTTCAGCAGTACCATGTTTAAAAATCTTTCCTTCAATCAGCAAATATGCCCTATCGCAAATAGAAAGTGTTTCGGTCACATTGTGGTCGGTAATCAGGATCCCAATATTCTTATATTTCAATCTGGCGACAATGGCCTGTATGTCTTCCACTGCAATGGGGTCAATACCGGCGAAAGGTTCATCCAGTAAAATAAATTTTGGGTCTACAGCCAATGCCCGTGCAATTTCAGTCCTTCTTCTCTCGCCCCCGCTAACTATATCCCCATTACTTTTACGAACATGTTCTAATCTGAATTCCCTGATTAATTCTTCCAATTTCTCCTTTTGTTCCTTTTTAGAGAGATCTGTCATTTCTAAAACTGCACTAATATTATCTTCTACACTTAGCTTCCTAAATACTGAGGCCTCCTGTGGTAAGTATCCAATTCCCATTTTTGCCCTTTTATACATTGGAAGTTTTGTGATGTCCTGATCATTTATAAATACTTTTCCCTCATCAGGCTTAATCAGTCCAACCGTCATGTAAAAAGTTGTGGTCTTTCCAGCGCCGTTAGGTCCCAGCAAACCCACAATCTCTCCCTGTTTTACTTCAATGGAAACATGGTTTACTACTGTGCGGGCACGATAGCGTTTTATAAGATCCTGTGTATGGATGATAATGCTCAAAAAAATTTTGTCAAAAATAACGGAAAGGGTTTTAGCGGTTTATCAAAATGCTTTTGTATTTCGTTAACTGCATGCTAAGTTTGCACCCTCATGAAAGTAACTGAACACTTAGGCCAGGCACAGGAAACACCTGTTTCCTTTGAAATACTTCCTCCATTGAAAGGAAAAGGGATTAATGCTTTGTGGGAACATTTGGATCCGTTAATGGAATTCAAGCCGCAATTTATCAATGTTACCTACCACCGCAGCGAGAGCATGTTCAAAAAAAAGCCCGACGGAACTTTTGATAAAGTAGAAGTTAGAAAACGTCCGGGGACCGTTGGTATTTGTGCTGCCATTCAAAACCGGTACAAGGTAGATGCAGTAGCGCATTTGATTTGTGGTGGATTTAGCCGGCAGGAAACAGAGGATGCCTTAATAGACCTGAATTTTTTAGGCGTTGATAATGTACTTGTATTGCGTGGAGATGCCCCAAAGAATGAAAGCTCTTTCGAACCGGAAGCAGGAGGTCATAAATACGCCATTGAGTTATTACGCCAGGTAACCAATATGAATAATGGAATTTACCTGGAGGAAGATCTGAAAAATGCAGTAAAGACAAATTTTTGTATAGGTGTTGCAGGATATCCTGAAAAACACTTTGAAGCACCAAATATGCAAACGGACCTCTCGTATTTAAAGGCCAAAGTGGAAGCAGGTGCAGAGTATATTACTACTCAAATGTTCTTTGACAACAAAAAATATTTTGAGTTTGTGAAAGGCTGCAAAAATGCCGGAATCAACGCGCCTGTTATACCGGGACTAAAACCGATCAGCACAAAAAAACAACTGACCATCATTCCACGAACATTCCATGTGGATATTCCAGAAGAACTGTCTACAGAAATTTTAAAATGTAAGACCGACGCCGAAGTGGAAGTAGTCGGTACTGAATGGTTGCTAAAACAATCGAGGGAACTGAAAAAAGCGGGTGTGCCATGCCTGCACTATTATACCTTAGGCAAACCTCATATTATTGCTAACGTGGTAAGAGGGTTGTAAAGCGTATATTTTCATAAATAAAGGCTTCCAGTTGGAAGCCTTTATTTCTTTCATCAGTTTGTATTCTAATATTTTTTACTTGCTATTAAGTTATTCACAACTTTTTCGTTGATCTTAACCGGATATTTTTTCTTTAGTTGTTCTATCCAATTTTTTTCTAACTCCATTTGATAGTCATTAATCACTAGTCCCCTTGCATCAACAAAACTACGGGGCTCTGTTTTGTTGTAATTGCGAATGACATATGCGAACGATGCCGTGTTATCAGATTTGTTTAATAATGGAATAGTAACGGTGCCAGGCTGTAGCATTTGTTTTGCAGGGTTAGGAATTTGCGAGAACTCAAACCTGGAAGAGTCGGCAGCTACTTTGTCATCAAAGTTTGTAACCAGTTGATGCCATGACGATGGTGATTTTTTTAAATCACTATTTAGCGTTTTGGCAGTAGTCATATCGTTTGCATAAAAGATCACAGCGTCTGCGCTTGGTTTCCAGTTATATTTGCTGCGGTTTTTTTCATAATAATTGAAAAGAGCAATGCTGTCTGTTTGGGCAGGTCCCCACACTTCTCTTTGCATAATTTCAAAAAATAAATTCCCATCCTTGAATTCATCGATTTGGGACTTAAATTCTTCATTGTATTTTTCCAGGTTATCCTGATAATACTTTAATGCCATTGCTTGCACAAATTCGTCCCACAGTTGCGGATAGGGTTTTAAACCACTTCCATCTGGTTTATACCGGAAAGTTTGTGCATAACCTATCCAATCAGTAACCACGAATTCCTTATCGCCAATTTTAAACAAGCTGGATGAACCGGAAATGTGAATTGGAATTCCGGTGACACGGGAGTTTAAAACACTATCAGAAAATGCCCACAATTCATTACTATTTATAGAAGAGTTTTTATAGCCGGCAAGTTTTAAAATCCGATTAGCTAAAGCCGTTTTTGTTGAAGCGATACGATCACTCTGTTCTACTTTGCTGCGCAATGTTTCCATTGCGGTGGCATCCATTTTAGAAACCGGTGATAATTTTTCAAGAAGCTTTACAATATGATAACCATGAGATGTTAAAAAGGGTTTGCTGACGGCAGTCTTTTGCAATGCATAAACAGTGTTTTGAAAAACGGGTTCATATTCGCCAACACCAAACTCCTGCATTTGTCCATTAGCGGCAGCGGATACCATATCATTGCTATACTTCGAAGCCAGGGTTCCAAAATCTTCTCCCTTCAACAATAATTTATAAATAGAATCAGCCAGCTTGCGGTTTGCCTCTTTTACTGAAGCGTCTGCCCCAGGTGGATTTGCTATTAGAATTTGTAAAGCCTTTATTCTTCCTGGGTTTTTTCTTTCGGCAATATTTTTAAAAATATGGTAGCCTGCTTTTGATTTATAAACCTGTGAAATTTTCCCAACGCCGGTTGAATATGCAAGATTTTCCAGCGCATAGGGCAAATTAAAAACAGTGATCCAATCAAGGTCTCCACTGTTTGTTTTTGCTGAAGGATCATCAGAATATTGCCTGGCCAGTGCTAAAAAATCTGGCGTGGCTTTTAATTTACCCTGTACCTCCGCTAACTTTTTTAAAGCAGCAACGGTATCAATCGTTCCATTTTGCTGAAAGCTGATGAAGATGTGAGCCAAATGAATATCTTTTTGAGAACGGGTATAGGCTTCCTCCACCAGTTTATTTACAGCTTCTTTATCATTCAGATAATTGGGTAAAATTTGCTGCCGAAGGTTTTCCAGGTCTGAAACCATTTGTGGCAGGGTATCATAGCCTCGCTGCCTGGCTTCTTTAATTTTTAACCTGGACGCAATGTATAAATTGAGATAATCTCTGAAAGCTTTCTCAGTTCGCACATTGGTTTTATTCTTATTATAAGCTTTTAGAAATTCATTTACTGTAACGGAATCATTTCCATAATAAAAAATACTTTGTGCTGACAGGGAGAAAGAAATCAGCAACCCAAAAGCAGCGATCAGTTTTTTCATAGCTATTTATTATTTTGCCTGTAGGCTAAAATTTCATCGATCTGCTCAAGCGTAAGCTTTTTGGCAATGATACGCTTGTCTTTATCAAGAAGGTACAAAGTAGGAAAACTTTGCACATCATACAACTGCGAATAACCAGGAATACCCGCACTGGTACGTGCCGCGTCGGCTTCCTTTGAATAATAAACGTGTGTCCATTCATTCAAGTGATTATTACGAATAAAATTCAACCAATCTGATTTTTTACCATCGGTTTCCCTGGCTAGTCCAAAAAATTTAAGTCCCAAACTCTTCCACCTGGCGTTGTAAGCGCTGTCCAATCTGGGTACAATTTCTTTACAATGGCTACAGACAGGATCCCATATTACAACCAAAGTATAGGGTGACTGTAGCGAATATAATTTTGTGGTTTTACCAGCAGTATCTGGTAACTCTACATCGGAGGCTTCTGTGCCGAGGATATTTGCCATTAAACTATAGGCACGATTTGTAATTGTTTTCTTTCCGGCATCCGTCAGCCAGGGGTAGGTTTGTTGCGCAAAATATTTTTCAAACAAATGAACAAATACCTTGTCTTCCCACATATATTTTTGGTTCAGATAACGGTTAACAAACTTCAATAATAAAAACTTTTGCATCTCCTCGCTGGCGCTTGCGTAACTCAGCATATAATCCAGTTCCTTAATCACTGAATCGGCAGATGGATATACCAGTTGCTCCATATACTTGTCAATACGACTTTCAAAAAACGGAGTGCGGGCCAACCGGTCATCATAAAAATTAACGCCGTCCCAATAATGTTTTTTAAAATATTTATAGGCAAACATTGAATCGGTCTTTGCTGCCGGATCGTTTTCAGGCACCTCGGGCTCTTTCATGGCTTTTAATAAAACCGCCAGCAGGCCTTCTCCATTTTTGGTAATTATGTCGTTCCTGTATTTTTTGATTTTATTATTTATTGCTTCGATTTGGCCATTTATTTTGATAGAGTCTCCGGCACTCACGTTACTTCTTTTTTTGGTCAGCGAGTCGATAGCCAACCCGTTTTTCATCATGAATTGCTGGTATGATTTGAACTCAACATTCTCAGGAGAATTTTGAAACGCAGCAGATTCTATTTTTGCAGTATCTGCAATCACTGAAAATTTCTGATTCTTATCAATGGCAATTTCAAAATGGTGTGCCCTGTCGGGAAACCCAATAAGGTAAATGCCTCCACCTAATTTTTTATTGCCTTTAAAAACAGCCTCACTCTTATCGTTGAGCCGTACAGAATCAATAATGGGCAACTGCTTTCCATAATAATGACCGAGGTAGATATATTGATTTTTAAAAGGCTTGAGCGTTACCTTAATCTCATATCCATTCTGCGCAAAAGAAAATAAACTTATAAGTGAAAACAGGATTACGGCTAAATACTTCATAAACGGTGACTATGGCTCGTAAAAATATCTAAAAAAGAGTGCAAGTTTGGTTAAATAGTTGCAAATGAATGCTTATTTTATTGACCCCAGTAGGTTTAAAGGAGACTAAAATGCCTTAATATTTTATATAATAAAATTGCACTTAAATAACACAGTAAAAGTGTAATCATTGACGCAAGCCAACCAAAAGATATCCCATAATACTTGTGCGTTATCTGAACAAGGCGCAAAACCAGTATATGAATAAGAAATAAAGGATAAGAAATCTTAGCCGTAAAAAGTATTAGCCTGTTTATCCACTCTACGTGTAAATCGAAAATCAATAATGCCAAAGCCATATAACCAAAAAGTGCCGGAAAATCATTAAAAGTACGCCCCATTGCACCCAAATTCAGCGCCATAATACTGTATAAGGTTAATCCGACCAATGCCATTATAACTAAAATTGTTTTCTTCTGATTCCAGAACGCATATCCGTAGTTCACGAATCGTTCTGCGCAAACCATTCCCAGCATAAATTCCCAGATATATTGCAAGAAAAAACTACCCCACACTCTTAATTCGCTGACCCCGTTATGATAGATGATCATTGACCAGCAAATAGTAATTAATATGCCCGCCATTACAAAATAAGTTTCATTTAATAGCCTCTTCAATTGAACTAACAAGGGAAATATTAAATAAAATTGAATAATTGTAGAAATAAACCACAACTGGTAGCCATAACTGCCAATTATTGTATCATCGAACATTTTGTATAAAAAAACATGTCCTAAAAAAGCATACAGGGAATTGTCGTAAATAGGAATAAACAGCGATAAGACAGCACTGAGAATTACTACAATAATATATGGTGTATAAATTTTAGTGGTCCGCTTTTTCAAAAATTGCTGATAACCAAGCGGCTTTTTCAGGTGTGATAAGTATAGTCCAAAACCCGAAGTAAAAATAAAAGCATGTATACCTGTGCCTCCAAAATTTATTATCTGGGCAATCACAGACGGAAGTTGCATTGCCTGCCCTAAATGAAAAATCACGATAGTAAGGATAGAATAACCCTTTAGAAAGTCTATTGCTGTAATCTTTTCGCTCGATCTGGTTTTAATAAATTATTCTTTTAGAATTTGATTGTTATATGGTTGGCAAAATACGATAAATTGATGTGTACAATTAATGTGGTTTATCATTTTCATTTTAAATACGAATGCGAGTACAACTCTTCTTCGCTAGCATGATGACAGGTTACCGTATTATTTATTATTGCGAATGCAATTAATAAAAACATTTTAAATTTAAATGGCCTGCCCTTTACAAAATAAATCACAGGATGATAATTAGTTATTTTTGAGCAGTGAGAAAAAAGAAAAACATTGTCCTGGAGGAGGTCCTGGTTGAGAACTATGCTGCAGAAGGAAAATCTTTGGCGAGGCAGGATGGTAAAGTAATTTTCATTGAAAACGTAGTTCCCGGTGATGTCGTAGACATCCGGCTTTCAAAAAATAAAAAGGACTGGGCGGAGGGGTATCCCATCCTTTTCAAATCCTTTTCAAAAGAAAGAGTAGAACCTTTTTGTCAGCATTTTGGTGTTTGTGGCGGATGCCAATGGCAAATGCTGCCCTATCAAAGACAACTGCAATACAAACACCAGCAGGTAATGGATAACCTGACCAGGATTGGCAAAATTAAATTGCCGCAGCCATTTCCAATTGCAGGTGCTGTTGAGGATAAATTTTATAGAAATAAGCTTGAATATACCTTTAGCAATAAAGAATTTACAGCAAACAAACCGGTCCGACCTGTTCAAACTGCAGACAGCAACTCTCATAATCATATTAATGAAAATGAAAACGCTTTACTGAATAATACGAATTATATAGGTTTTGAGGCAGCAAATCCGAACGAAACCAGGGTGCTTGGTTTTCATGCAAAGGGTTTTTTTGACAAAGTGGTCAACATTAAAAAATGCTGGTTACAGCCTGAACCAAATAACGAAATTAGAAATGCGGTTCGGGAATTTGCATGCAGTCAAAATCTAAGCTTTTACGACTACCGGGAACACAAAGGTTTTTTGAGAAATCTGCAGCTCCGAATTTGTACAACGGGAGAAGTAATGGTAAACGTGATTTTTGGGGAAGACAAACAAAAAGAACGGAATACAATTCTCGAATATATAAAACAAAATTTTCCTGATGTCACCACCTTGCTTTATACTATCAATCTTAAAAAAAATGATTCACTTACAGATCTCACGCCGATCACTTACTATGGTAAAGGCCATGTAATTGAAAAGCTTGAAGATTTCCGGTTTAAGATCGGTCCCAAATCTTTTTTCCAGACGAACACAAAACAGGCTGAGCGGCTTTACCAGATAACCAGAGAATTTGCTGATTTAGATGGGTCACAAACCCTGTATGATCTGTACTGCGGCACAGGCAGTATCGGAATTTTTTGCAGCCTGGGCGCCAAAAAAATTATTGGGGTAGAAGCTATTGCTGAAGCTATTCAAGATGCAAAAGAAAATGCTTTGCTTAATGATATTGGCCACGCAGAATTTTTTACTGGCGATGTAATTGATATTTGTAATGACGATTTTTTTTCGCAGCACGGAAAGCCTGATGTTATTATAACGGATCCGCCGCGGGCTGGCATGCATGAAAAACTGGTAAGAAAAATTTTAGAAATAGAGGCAGCTACGGTTGTATATGTAAGTTGCAACCCGGCAACCCAGGCAAGGGATCTTTCTTTGCTGGATCAAATATATGAGGTAACCAAACTGCAACCGGTGGATATGTTTCCGCATACGCATCACATAGAGAATGTAGTTCAGCTAAAACGTAAATAAAAACAGATGAGCGATTTCAGAAATTACAAGCCCAATAATTTTCCCCCACTCGTAAAGAATTTGGTTATAATAAATGTGCTGGTTTGGATCGCACAGAAAATGTTAGATCCAAAATATCACCTCACAGAAAAAATTGCTTTATACCCCATCATGCCGGAACCATTAAAGCAAATCATACATAGGTCACCGGGGTTTCAGGATTATTTCGGATTTCACCCTTACCAGATAGCGACGCATATGTTTGCGCACGGTCCTATTTACCATATTTTATTTAACATGTTTGCTCTTTGGATGTTTGGCAGGATCCTGGAAAATGTATGGGGGCCGAAAAAATTTTTATTGTTTTACCTGGTGTGCGGGGTTGGGGCTGCTGCCTGTCATTTACTAATTCAGTATTTCAGATGTGAACAGTTATTACAGGCGTTCCAGGCAAATCCAGATGATCCAAGAATATCCAGCCTGTTAGGAGCTCTATCAACAGCTGTGGGAGCATCGGGAGCCATTATGGGCCTTTTAGTGGCCTTCGCGTATTTATTTCCAAATACAGAACTATATATCATGTTCATACCCGTTCCTATAAAAGCAAAATGGGCGGTTATTGGAATGGCAGCCATTGATCTTTTTGGCGGGGTAGCCAACCTAAGTAGCGACAACGTAGCCCACTTTGCACACCTGGGAGGAGCAATCACAGGATTTATTTTAGTTTTTATTTGGAATAAAACAAACCGTCGATCGTTTTACTAATGTGGCAGATAAATTGCAGCGATAGAAAAGCACCATGAGTTACTACCAGCAACGAAACAGACACCAGTTATCCATTGGACAAGATGGAAATGCCCTGACCATGTTGATCGCCATCAACCTGATCGTTTTTGTATTTTTGGCCTTTGTAAAAGTGATTTATTATTTCAGCGAAGGAAAGACTGGAACTATTTCTTTTGAAAACAATTTTTTCTACTGGTTAACCCTGCCTGCCGACTTTGACAAATTTCTCTCCCGGCCATGGACCCTGGTTACTCATATGTTTGTTCATGACATGAATAATGTATGGCATATCCTCGGCAATATGATCTGGCTTTGGGCATTCGGTTATATTCTTCAGGACCTGACAGGTAATCGCAAAATTTTCCCGGTATTCATTTATGGTGCACTGGCCGGGGCACTTGCATATATGGTTTCGTTTAATTTTATTGGTCCCCTAAAAGAACATGTAGTAACTGCGCAAGCCTTTGGGGCTTCTGCAGGCATTATGGCAATTGCTATTGGAGCCACCACGCTGGCCCCGAATTATCGCATATTTCAAATGCTCAATGGCGGCATTCCTATATGGGTAATAACAGTTCTGTATCTCATCATAGACCTGGCTACAATTCCCGAAGGGAACCCCGGCGGGCATATTGCACATATTGCCGGTGGGCTTATGGGTTTTGTTTTTATGGTTATGATGCAAAGAGGTAAGGACTGGAGCCTTTGGATGAATAATCTATATGACTGGGTATCCGATCTTTTTAATCCCGATAAGCCTAAAAAAGGAAAGTCTGTAAAATCACAGTTGTTTTATAAAGCAACCGTTCAACCTTTCAAAAAAACTCCAACCATTACACAACAAAGGATCGATGAAATCCTTGATAAAATCAGCCAAAAAGGGTATTCTTCACTTTCCGAGGATGAAAAGGAAATTTTGAAAAGAGCAAGTAAAGAAGACCTTTTATAATTTATTCCTGAGATAATTCCTTTATACAATTCGAAAAAAGCTCATCCATTTTTAAATGAAGTGCGATGAACATAAATTCGTATTGTAATGGCCCGCTACCGCCACTTCACTAAAATATTGTTTATTGCTTTTAATAGCGTAGTGGCCATAGTATTTTTATTATCCTGCATTGCGCCATATTTAAACCCCAAAAAATGGTGGCCAATAACTTTACTGGGACTGGGTTTTGTTTTTATCATTATTACCCTTGTCGCTTTTGTTTTTTTCTGGTTGCTTTTTCGGCCTCGATTCATGTTAATCTCGCTCTTGTCCCTGGCCATTGGATATAAAAGTGTGTTAGTGTTTTTTGGCTTTCACATACCAGATAAATTTGATTATAACAAACCCAAAAATGTGTTGCGTATCGCTCATTGGAACGTTGCCCGTTTTATTGAATGGAAACGCAATAACAACAAGGGCAGCCAGATGAGACTAAAAATGATGGACCAGGTAAAAGAACAAAATGCCGACGTACTTTGTTTCCAGGAATTTTTTACGTCAACTGATTCTCAATACTACAATAACCTGAACCATATTAGAAAGGAATTAAATTACCCATACTATTATTTTTCTTTTGACAATGATGGCTATTTACAATGGTATGGGCAGGCAATTTTTTCAAGGTACCCGCTGATTGATAGCGGGTTGGTTCGATTCCAAAAACCGAGCATTCCTGAAGCTTTGATTCACGCCGATATTAATTTTAACGGGGATACTATTCGTGTTTATACCACCCATTTGCAATCGGTACAGTTTCAAAAGCAAGACTACGAAACTCTCGAAAAAATAAAAAACAATAATGAAATAGAAGTAAAAACTTCAAGGGGTATCTTTTCAAAATTAAAACGTGGAGTCATTAACCGTTCGACCCAGGCAAACCTGGTAAGATCAGAAATTAATAAATCGTCCTATCCCTTTATCCTGACAGGCGATTTTAATGATGTACCTAATTCCTACACCTATTTTACAATTAAGGACGACGACTTGCAGGACGCTTTTTTAATGTCAGGTTTGGGAGTTGGCAGAACTTATTACAATATTGCTCCTGCCCTGCGCATTGATTACATACTTACCACAAAGAACTTTGACGTTAAACAATTTAACCGCATCATTAAAAATTATTCAGATCATTACATGCTCGTTGCTGATGTCGAGTTGAAGAAGACTAAATAAGTCGTTTGCCAATTAGGTACAGGTAATTATAAATGACCGCGACTTATTTTTTAAGCTTTGCGTTTCTTGTTACTCAGTGCTTGCTTGTTATTTTTGTCCAATGAGTAAGCTGAAGGTTTATAATTCTTACATAAGAGATAAGGAAGAATTTATTCCCCTGATACCGGGCCATGTTGGTATGTATGTTTGTGGCCCTACAGTTAGCGGAGAAAGCCATTTGGGTCACGCAAGGCCTTACATCAGCTTTGATGTCATCTATCGCTATCTCATTTATCTTGGTTACAAGGTTAGATACGTTCGAAATATTACCGATGCAGGCCATTTTGAAGAAGAAGGTCGTGCAGCCATTGATAAAATATCGACCAAAGCACAAATCGAACGATTAGAACCGATGGAACTGGTGCATAAATACACAAACCTCTTTCATTGGGCAATGGACCAATTCAATACCCTTTCGCCAAGTATAGAACCCACCGCAACCGGGCATATTGTTGAACAGATCAGCATGATAGAAGAGTTGATCAGGGCTGGCTATGCTTATGAAGTGAACGGAAGTGTTTATTTCGATGTAAAAAAATATGCTGAGTCACATGAGTATGGTAAATTAAGCGGTAGGGTGCTTGATGATTTGCTGGAAACGACAAGAGATCTGGAAGGTCAGGATGAAAAAAGGAACAAGACGGATTTTGCACTATGGAAGGCTGCCCCACCAGAACATATCATGCGATGGAAGAGTCCCTGGGGTGAGGGATTTCCGGGATGGCATATTGAATGCTCGGCCATGAGTACAAAGTATCTCGGTAAGGAATTCGATATTCATGGTGGCGGTATGGACCTTTTGTTTCCTCATCACGAAAGTGAAATTGCCCAAAGTACAATTTGCAACCGTGTACAGCCAGCCCGCTATTGGATCCATAATAATATGATCACTATTAACGGGAGAAAGATGGGCAAGAGCTACAACAATGTCATTAAGCTTACTGAGATGTTTAGTGGTGACCATCCCATGTTAGAAAAAGCTTATTCACCAATGACCATTCGTTTTTTTATTCTGCAAACGCATTATAGAAGTACTCTCGATTTCAGCAACGAAGCCTTGCAGGCCGCTGAAAAAGGATTGAAAAGATTAATGGAAGCCCATGAGTGGTTAAAGCAAGTGCCAACAGAAAATCAAATCTCAGGACCAAAAGACGAAAGCTTGAATAAGAAAGTAACCGTGCTTTTAAAGGAGTTAGATGATTTTATTAATGACGATTTTAATACTGCAAAAGTACTTGCAAACTTATTTGAACTGGTGCCTGTTATTAACTCATTAAAAGATAAAACGATTGCAATTGATTCTGTTGGTGCAGAGACCTTCAATTTATTAAAGCAACAGCTAAAAATATTTATTGAAGATATCTTAGGGTTAAAACCTGAATCTTCAGCAGGCAACGATATATTAAAAGGTGCAGTTGAAGTATTGATTGATTTACGGAAAGAAGCCCGTGCAAAAAAAGACTGGGCCACGTCCGACAAAATAAGAAATCAGCTTAATGAGATTGGAATTGTTTTGAAAGATGATAAGGATGGAAATATCTCCTGGAGCTTAGCCTGATTTAATAGCTTTCAACATTTCACTTTTACCCGGCGCTCCCGGTAATTTTTGTACTATGAATCTGGTACAAATCAGCTAGCTGTGGTATGGCAATAGTATCGGATCCGTCTTCTGTTCGAATAATTTTTCTTTCCATCCAACAAAATTGTGTTTACCACCTCATTTTAAATTCTAATTTTTGATGTTGAATGAAATACATAACTCATTTATCAAAGGATAAAAAGTTGGCCAGGCTTATCGATGGCAGTGACCCCATGGAGTTGAAATTTCATAAAAACATATGTCTTCGCCTTTGCGCCTCCATTATGAGCCAACAATTAAGTACTAAGGTGGCCCGGGTCATTTATAACCGTTTTATTGAACTGTACGATGGAAAGGAACCCACACCGGATCAGATAGTTGCCACCCCATTTGACAAGTTGAGGGCCATTGGTTTGAGTAATGCTAAAACACAATACGTTCTTAATGTGGCGCAATTCGCAATTGATCACAAACTGACCGATACGAAACTCAAAAAAATGAGCGATGAGCAGATTATTGAACTTTTAACCGAAATTAAGGGTGTGGGCCGATGGACAGTTGAAATGCTGCTGATGTTTACTTTGGGAAGGGAAGATATTTTTTCAGCAGACGATTATGGTGTTCAAACAGCTATGAAAAAACTGTATAAGCTCAATGATAAAGACCGAAAGGAGTTGAAACAGAAGCTTCTTAAAATATCTGAAAAATGGGCACCATATAGAACCTATGCATGCCTTTATTTGTGGAAATGGAAGGACAATGTACCGGCCCCAAAAAAATTGGTTTCAAAAAAACCTTGAAAAAAAATTAGTTTTAAACAGAAAATTTTATTTTAGATACCAGATTGCCCTTGATTTTTTTATTCCAACCGTACTCTTCTTGTAAAAATCCGCTACTTCTGTGCTTGCTATATAAATCTAATGTCATGACCGAAAAAAATGTCTTATTGAAAATGACCATGGAAAAGGCACGCATGATTAATGAACTGATCACTAAGTTTCTGGGTCACGAGCCGTCCGGGTCTGAGAAAAAACAATTTCATATCATGAGTCGTTTGGGGGAAAGTATAATTTATCACAACGGCCATTTGATTGGCACTGTGAAATATGAGTTTGATGACGGCTATATTATGTAGTAAATTTTTCTGCCTTTTTTAAATACTGTTCGTCTATTACTGCGCCAAGACCGGGCGTATCGGATACCTGAATTATTCCCTTTTCAAGGTATGTGATTCCGCCAATGACCGGGTCTTCGGTGAACATTAAAGGTGTGTCAAAATCACAATGATGAATATATTCGTTTGCAAGAGCTAAATGTGCCGAAGCTGTCATTCCTAATCTCGATTCCATAAAGCCTCCTACCTGCATATGCATACCAGCTTTTGCACCTAGCTGTGCAATTTTTAATCCCTTTAAAAACCCAGAAGACTTACCCAGTTTTATGTTGAACATTTTACAGGCGTTTAATTGAATTAAACGTTCCGCATCGAATTCATCACCGCAACTTTCATCAGCCATTATTGGAATGGAGCAAGCTTCCGAAACTTTGTTCAACTCCATAAATCTGTACCGAAGAATAGGTTCCTCGCAGTACTCGATGTTATATTGAGCAAGCGCTTTTAATACTTCAATAGCATTATCGGCAGTTTTCCATCCCTGGTTGGCATCAATCCGTAATGGATGATCAGTCCCAATTCCATCACGAATTGCTTTGATTCTTTGCACATCTATTTCTTTGTTCTCGCCCAATTTTACTTTTATGGCAGGAAAGCCCTTCTCTTTTATTTTAATTGCATCGGCTTTCATTTTTACAGGGTCGCCAATACTCACTGTATAATCTGTTTCCAATTTTTTATTGTTTGCTCCTCCCAAAAATTTATAAATCGGAACACCTGAGTGCTGAGCAGCTATATCATGAAGTGCAATATCAAACGCACTTTTGATGCTGGTGTTCCCATAAATTGTTTTGTCCATCAACTCCATACAACCGGCGATATCAAGAGCATTTTGCCCTTTTAATACACTGGCAAAGTATTGTCCAACTATAAAACACGTATCTATGCTTTCTCCATTAATAGACATGTAAGGACTGCATTCTCCATACCCTACACAACCATCTTTTGTACGGGTAATAACAATGATATTCTGAACGTCATTTTGTGCGCCCAGCGAAATAACAAAGGGCTCTTTTAATTCAATAAACAATTTGTAGATTTCGATGGATTGGATAGTGGCACCTATCTGCATGAATTCATTTTAAGGCGGTAAAGTTAATTGGCTATTAAGGATTTGAGGTGAAGATTTAATCTCCAAACAATATTCGCATGCCAGCACTGAAAATGAGAGGAAGCGGAACATTTTTATTGCTATGCAAATAAGGTGATGGATAATCGGATGTTGGAAGCCATGTTCGCAAATCGCCATACAAAAAGAAGATACCGCCAACCGGAAATTCAACGCCAGCACCCAGGTCAAGTGTGAGTCTATAAAATTTATCGTTACCTGCAATCGTTGTCGCCGTGTAAAGGCTTGTGTCAATAGCCGGTGTTGTTATGTTTTCGGCTTTTGTAATCATCAATCCAAATCCCGCCATTCCATATAAGCTATAACCAGTTTCTGCATCAAATCCTCCTTTGAAATAATGTTTCCAACCGACCGACACCTGGCCAATATTCCATTTGGCCGACGCGGAAAATGGTATAACTGAAGGAACTGTGTTTGGTAATTTGGCGGTGGCTGTGAAATTGTTCTTGAATTTGGCTGGTGTGTAATAATTTAACCAGGCATAGGCTGATTGCTTCTGATTAAAATGAAAATTGAACTGAACGGTTTGTCCCACACACCAAAATTCCTGGTCAGGACTGAAATTATGCATCACCGAAAAATCAGTGGCAAAACCAAAACGGATTTGTGCATGACTACAAACAGACCCCAACGTTAGGAAAACAATAAACAAATTTTTCAAAGCCAGTCAGTTAAAATAAAATCCCGCATTCCGCGGGATTAAAATTAGGTCGAATGAAGTTATTTTTTCAGGGTTAATTCTTTAATGATGTTTTGAGCACCGCCCAGTTTATCAACACACCATAATACTGCGCGAATGTCTACGCAAATCGTGCGATTCAAATCCTTATCAAAAGCCAGTTTGTGGCTCAAAGCCTCGTAGTTACCATCGAATGCCAGGCCAATTAATTCGCCGTTGGCATTCATAACCGGAGAACCCGAATTGCCACCAGTAATATCGTTAGTAGTAATAAAGCCAACTACCAAATCATTTTTTCTGGGGTCTTTATACTGTCCGAAATCCTTTGCTTTTGCGGCTTTCAGAAAATCCTGCGGCAAGTCAAACTCATAATCTCCGGGAACGTATTTCGCTAACATTCCTGTCATAGTAGTTACATAGTCATAATGAACAGCGTCACGTGGGTTGTAAGGGGCAACCTTTCCATAACTCAACCGCAAGGTTGAAGTTGCATCTGGATACATTAATTTTTTTGGATCCATTTCGGTTATTCCTTTTAAATATAATCTTCCCCATTCATTGTTTTTGGTGGTGAATTGCTGGTATTGAGGCAGGTATTTGCTCGTGTAATTTCTGATTATAGTGCTGGCAAGATTGTAAGCAAGATCTTGTTGAAGTGCGTTGGCATTCGGACGTTGAGAAAAATCGTTCCACTTCTTATCGTCAAGAATCATAGTATTTTTGAAAATGGCCTCTGCATATTTCTGATAGGTTGATGGTTTATCTATTGGTCCATATTCGTTTTTTATTGCTTCATACAAGCCTTGCGGTTGCTGTTCTTTCGGAACGTCGTTGTAATACATCAGCAATACTGTACTAACTATGTTTTGATCTGAAACTTTGTTTTCACTTTTCAAAAAATTTTGCCTTGACCTGTTCGCTGCAGCTACGACTCTTTGAATGGCATCTGTTGAAACACCAGGCTTGGTTAATGCTGTTTCCAAATCCTGAAGTGTGGAAGCAAATGCAAGTAGCGGTGATCCTAAAATGCCCTCATTAATATACATTCTATGGACGGCATATGGTCTCCATGCATCATAAGTAGCTTTTAAATCGTTGAAAATATTTTGATACTCTGGTTTATTTTGAGCCCATTTGAGAAAAGCATCTTCCTGTTTTTTCTTTTGTCCATAAACATCATATTTCAACAACTGCTCCGTTTCTCCTTTATAAAACTTCCAGTAGTTAGCAACATTTGCATACCTCGAAGCCAATTGCAACTTGATAGCCGGGTCTTTTTTCATTTCTTCAAACATATATTTTAACCGCATGTCCCTAAGCTTTACCAATGTTGGGTTGTGGATATCGGTTGAATATTGAACGCCAAAAGAAGATTCGTAACGGTTAGTGCTGACGGGATAACCATAAATTAAACTGAAATCATTTTCTTTTATTCCTTTCAATGAAACAGGCAAAAACCATTTTGGTTTTAATGGTTTATTGTTCGGACTATAATCAGTCGCGCTGCCGTCGGCTGCGCCGTATACCCTGAAAATAGAATAATCGATAGTATGACGAGGCCATTCCCAATTATCGGTGTCGCCTCCAAACTTTCCTAGTGCTTCTGGTGGTGCTCCAACCAGCCGCACATCGGTATATCGTGTATAAACAA
>Ga0207650_10000814_pt1 | contig 23955 bp, 20 predicted proteins | sample KBSS63metaG_FD_184325 | JGI IMG/M metagenome (GOLD analysis project Ga0207650, IMG submission 184325) | Switchgrass rhizosphere microbial communities from Kellogg Biological Station, Michigan, USA - KBS S6-3 metaG (SPAdes) (version 2) | ecosystem: Host-associated > Plants > Roots > Rhizosphere...
TTACGAAACACTCAGGGCGGAGCACGTTGGCGGCGCATCCTGGATCACGCTGGATCGTCCTCCGGTCAATGCCGTCACGGTGCAGCTGCTGGAGGAATTGCTGCACGCAATGGATATGCTCGAAAAACGTGACCAAACGCGTTGCATTGTGCTCGCCGGCGCCGGCACCAAGGCGTTTTGCGCTGGCGCCGACCTCTCTGGCACGGGTAGCAACGAACGCTTCCGCGCGCTTGGGCGCGCGGTGCTGGATCGTATCGAGACGCACCCGAAGCCCGTCATCGGCGCGCTGCGCGGCTGGTGCATCGGCGGCGGATTTGCGCTCGCCATGGCCTGCGATGTGCGCATCGCGTCAACGACCGCAAAATTCCGCACCGGGGATGCGTATGTCGGCGTGGTACCGTCCTGGGGCATGAGCCTGACGCGGCTGGTTCATTACATCGGCCGCAATCGCACTATGGACATGCTGATCCTCGGCGAAGACCTCGCGGCGCAGAAAGCGCTCGAGCTCGGCCTCGTGACCCGCGTAATCACCGATGACAAATTCGATGCCGAAGTTGCGCAAGTCGCCGCCCGCGTGGCCACCGGTGCTCCCATCAGTTTTCGCGCCATCAAGGAGACCGTGCGCGCGCAGTACTGGGATTCGCCGCCCGCTGCGCGAGAACTGGAGACGCGCTGGGCGGAGCTGAACGACGTCTCGCAGGATAGTCAGGAAGGAAAAGCGGCGTTCCGGGAAAAGCGCGCGCCGGTGTTCAAAGGGCTCTGACATGAAGTGGCGCACTGCACTGATTGTCGGCTGGATTGCGGCCGTGTTCTCAGCAAGCGTTCAGGCCCAGACGGCGCAAGGCAAGATGGTGCGCATCGTCAATCCGTTCGCGGCAGGCGGCAATACGGACATCGTGACGCGCGCGCTGATCGATCGGCTGGCGCCCATCCTGAAGCAGCAGTTCATCATCGAGAACCGCCCGGGCGCGATGACTAACATCGCATCGGAGTACGTCGTCAAATCGATGCCCGACGGCACTACGCTGCTGATGGGCGGTGCTTCGAACGCAATCAACATGAGTTTGCTGGCAAGTCCGCCCTACGATACGCTCAACGATTTCGAACCCGTGATTCTTTGCTACAAAGGCGCGAACGTTCTGGCCGTGCATCCTTCCCTGCCCGCGCGCAACCTGAAGGAGCTGATCGCCCTGGCGAAAGCGCGGCCCGGCGAGCTCACCTACTCGTCGAGCGGAGTCGGCAGCTCGAATCATCTGGCGGGCGAGCTCTTGAAGCTGATGGCAAAGATCGACATACGGCACATCCCGTACAAAGGTGTGAATCCGGCGCTTACGGATACGATCGGCGGACACGTCCACATGACATTCAGTGGCGGCCCTTCACTGCTGCCGCACGTCGAATCCGGCCGCTTGCGCGCCATCGCGATCAGCACCGCGCAGCGCTCGCCCGCCATGCCTGCGGTGCCAACGTTCGACGAGTCGGGCGTCAAGGGTTATGAGGCCACCAACTGGTTTGGCCTGCTCGCCCCGGCAAAAACACCGAAAGAAGTTATCGCGCGGCTGAATAGTGCCGTCGACACTGTGATCAAGAATCCTGAATTCCGCGCACGCTTCGATAAGGAAGTCCTGGAGACCGTCGGCGGTTCGCCGGAGTCTTTCGGCAAGTTCCTGCGTGAAGAGATCGACAAGTACGCACGGGTCATCAAGGCTGCAGGGATACCGAAGCAATGAACCGGCCTTAATCGAGGATCGAATATGGAACAAGCGACAGGGAACGCTCCTGCTATGGACAGCCAACCGTCTTTGACAGAGCGCCTCGCCGGCTATTGGAGCGGCGCCCGCTATGAGGATCTGCCGCAGCCCGTCGTCGCCATGGCAAAGAGCGTACTGCTCGACACGCTCGCCGTCGGGGTGCGCGGCGCCGAGAGCGAAGCTGCCGCGGCGACGCGCAAAGGAATCTCCAGCGCGCTGGAGTGCAGCAGCGGCTCTGCGTCGCTATGGGGCACGCAATTGTCGCTGCCGCCCAGCGCCGCCGCCCTCGTCAACGGGACGGCGTCGCACGCATACGAGTTCGATGATTTCGGCGGCTGCGGCCACTCGGGCGCCGTAGTCGTGCCAGCTGTTTGCGCGATGGCGGAACGGGTTCACGCCGATGGGCGCAGCGTGCTGATGGCGCTCGCTGCCGGCTATGACGTCGCGGCCCGCGTGACCTTGGGCGCCGGCGGCTACCGGGCGCACAACGATCTGGGCTGGCACTCTACCGGGACCTGCGGAACCTTCGGCGCGGCCGCCGGCGCGGCGCGTGTCATGGGCCTCGACGCGGACCGTTTCACTTCCGCCCTGGGCATTACCGGTTCCTTTGCCGGCGGCGTGTGGGCTTTCCTGGTCGATGGCGCAATGACGAAGCGCTTCCATCCAGGTCGTGCATCCGAAAACGGCGTGAGTTCGGCGCTGCTCGCCGAGTCAGGGCTCGTCGGGCCGCGCTACATTCTGGAGGCGGCGTGGGGCGGTTTTTTCGGCACCTACGCGGGTACTGTGGCGACGCCCGACGCGACGGTCGAAGCTCTCGGGCGCGAATTCCGCATACTGCAGTCCGGCCAGAAACCGTATCCGTGTTGCCGCGGCCTGCACAGCTCGGTTGAGGCGCTGCTCGATCTCATGCAGGAACACAAGTTCGGCGGGGACGATATCGAGCGGATGATAGTGCACGGCGCGGATCGCACCGTGCGGCAATTTGCCAAGCGCGAAGTGGTGACGCTGCTCGATGCGCAGTTCAGTATGCCCTACTCGCTCGGCGTGGTTGCGGCGACGGGCCGCGCCGGGTTGGATGAATTCCATCCGCCACGGGCAGGTGACGCGCGCGTGCGCGCCCTGATGGACCGCGTCGAAATCGTGCCCGACCGCAAGCTCGGTCCGTACGATGAGCCGGACCTCGAAGTGCGCGGACGCAATGGGCAGGTCTGGTTGCGGCATGTGCCTTTGCCGCGAGGCGCGCCCGCGCGCCGTCTCGAAGGCGAGCATCTTCTGCGCAAGGACGAGGCAGTCGCGGTACCGATAATCGGGCAGCGCCAGTTCGATGCCTTGCACGAAGCAGTAATGACACTGGAAAAGTGTGCCGACTTCCGGCAGGTCACCGCGCTGTTGCGGCCCGCTTGACTGCGCATTCAGAAATCAACGGGAGTATCCAGTCATGCTGAAGCAGAAATCATCCGCCTACCGGGGTTATCGCACCGCCGGGATCCGCCTGCGGGAGGAGATGCTGCCGCAGCTCAGCAAGATTTATGGCGGCCACATGGAGGCGTTTCTTCCCGCGGTGCACGCTTTCGACAAGGCGCACGCCGTGATGCTCGTCGAAGAAGGTCTGCTTGCGCTGCCGGCGGGCATCGCCACTTTGCGCGGACTGCGGCAGATGGAGGCGGAAGGAGTCGTGGAGTCCCGCTTGCGCGCCGGCGGCGGGCTGCACTCGGGCGAGCAGTACTTAATCCGCCTGCTCGGCGAGGACATCGGCGGCCGCTTCCATCTGGCGCGCAGTTCCGGCGATCTGAGCACGATAGGGATCAACATCCTGCAGCGCGAGAAGCTGCTCGCTCTCATGCGCGCGGTAAACCGACTGCGGCGCGTGCTGATCGAGCTGGCGCGCCAACACACCGATACGATACTGCCGGGTTACAGCTTCGGACAGCACGCCCAACCAATGACGCTCGCGCACTTCTGGCTTTCGTGGGTGGCGACATTAGCGCGCGACTTCGATCGCCTGCATGGCGCCTATCGCCGCGTCAATGTCAGCCCGGCCGGCGCGGCTATCATGGTCGGCTCTAATTTCACGGTCAACCGTGAGCGCACCGCGGAACTGCTCGGCTTCGATGGCGTCCACGAGAACTGCGCGGACGCGATTCTGGAAATGAACGCCGACGACAGCCTCGATGTGCCGGCGGTGATCGCTGTCCTTTATCACTCCATGGCGAAATGGGCGGACGACCTCATACAGTGGAGCACCAGCGAATATAACTTCATCGATTTTCCCGATCGCTACTGCAATACGTCGTCGATCATGATGCAAAAGAAAAACGTGATCGGGCCGGCGGAGGTCAAGGGCGCGTCGGCCGAGGCGCTGGGCTGCTTTGTCACGTCGTATCATGCGCTGAAAGGCACCACGGGACTGCCGATCCAGGAGCGCTACTACGCGCTCGAAATGTTGTGGCGGGTCGCCGACCGCGGCGTGCGCGACCTCGACTGGTTCTGCGACATGCTGCCGGCGCTGGAGATCCGCAAGCAACATATGCGCGAGCAGGCCTGGCGCCAGTGGGCGACGGCGACGGATCTCGCGGGTGCATTGGTGAGCCAAAAGGACATGCCGTGGCGGACCGCGCATCAGATCGTCGGCATCCTGATAAGACTGTGCGAGGAGCGCGGCCTCACGCCCGCCGACGTGACGCCGGCATTGCTCGACGAAGCCGCGATCGCTTACCACGAAAAACCCGCCGGCCTCGATCAGAATGCCATTAACGAGTCGCTCGACGCGGAACGCTTCATCGCCGCCCGCACGCTGCGCGGCGGACCGGCGCCGGCGGAGTCGCTGCGTCAGGCGAAACTCTTCGAAGAATTGGCCGCCGCTGACGAACAGACGGTGGCCTCGATCGACGCGCGACTCGCGGCGGCCGCCCGCAAGCTCGAAGCGGCGGTAGACGCCGTCATCGCCAGGCAGACGTAGCTATACTTATTCGAGCTTGATGCCGGATTCTTTTACGAGCGCCGCGTATTTGCCGACTTCCTGCCGCATGAACGCGGCGAACTCCTCGCTGCTGCCCCCCATCGGAACGGCCCCGCGGGCGAGCATACCCTCGCGAAACTCCGGGTTCTTCAGCAGAGCATTGATCTCGCGGTTGAGTTTCTGAATGATGTCCCGCGGGACGCGCGCGGGCGCCACCACGCCATACCACGCGCTGGCCGCATAACCAGGCACCCCGGATTCGGCGATCGTCGGCAAATCCGGCAGCAGAGGCACTCTTTTCGAACTCGTGACGCCGAGCGCCTTGAGCCGCCCGGCCTTGACGTGCTGGATTGACGATGCAATCGGCGAGAACGTGAGGTCAACCTGTCCGCCGAGCAGGTCCACCAGAGTCGGGGCACCGCCCTTGTACTGCACGGTCTGCCACTGAATCCTCGCCATGCTGCGGAACAACTCTCCCGCCAGATGGGACGATGCGCCCACCCCGCCTGCGGCAAAATTGAGCTGGCCGGGTTTCGCGCGCGCCAGCGAGATGAGGTCTGCCACGGAATTCGCACTGAACTGGGAACGCACGACGAGGATGATAGGCACGTCGGCGAACAAAATGATCGGCGCGAAATCGCGCAGCGTATCGTAAGGCAGCTTGCTGTACAGGCTCGCGTTCGCCGCGTGACTGACGCTATTCATCAGCAGCGTGTAGCCGTCGGGCGCGGCTTTCGCCACGATTTCGGTTGCGACTATGCCGGCGGCGCCGGCGCGATTGTCGAGCACGACCTGCTGCCCCCACGCCTCGGTAATTTTCTGGCCGATTCCGCGCGCCACAAAATCGGTCGATCCTCCGGCGGGAAAGGGAACCAGGATACGGATCGACTTGCTTGGATAGGCGCTCTGCGCCGAGGCGTGACCTGCAATCACCGTGAGCGCCAGCGCGCAGACACACGCCGGCATGCACCGCCCGCGCAAGGTGGTTGGAATATTCATGGTTCGACTATCAATGGTTAGACATTCAACGCGCGAGCTTTAACGCGGCCACCGCATCGATGAAAGGCGCGGCGGGCACATCGCACACGCCGCGCCCGAGCAGTCCACGGCCATCGGCAGAAACCATGCCGGTGGAAAGCACCGGTGCGCGGCCCGACGCGGCAACGACTGCGGCATCCAGCCCGACCGCGACTCCCAGCACCGGGTGCATACCGCACAGAATCGAGGCCGCGCGCGCAGCGTCGTCCGCCGCGAGCCACGGTGCGAACGCGGACTGCAAACTCGGCGCGCGGTGGAGTACCTGACCGCCAAGGCCGAAGGCGTCGATGATGCCGCTGTCGCCGGTAACCGGCGGAAATTGCGGATTCTCCGGCGCCCCCTTCATGTAGGGACCGCGCACCAGCGTGGCCGGGGCCGCGAACCAGCGTTCCGGCAATCCGGCAATCTGCAGCGCAATCTGCTCGCCGTTTGCGCCGAAGCGCGTCACGAGTGAACAACCGGGTTCGCCCACCGCGGCGTCGAGCATCAGAGCGCAGGCTGGCATCCAGAGATTCAAAAAGTAAAGTGGCGCTTCGAGCACGGTGACCAGCGCGGCATGCGCAGCGGGCGTGTCGATCTTCCGTGACGCAAGCACTGCGTGCAGCACTTGAGTCGCACTGGATAAACGATTGTGCAGATCGTCGCCTTCCGTCAAGCCCGAGCGCGCAATCGACAACAAATCCACCGATCCTGCTTCGAGCAGCGCAGCAAAGCCCGGCTGCAGCGTGTGTTCACGAAACTTGAGCCGCTCCAGAATCGCGCGGTCGAACGCGCCGAAGCGCATTTGCGCGCCGCCGCCCGTGCCGAGAAATCCGTACCAGCGGGCGTTGGCTTCGGCCTCACCCGCATCGATCATCGCAAGCGTCGTGCTGGCGGACACGATGGACACGAGCGGAGTGGAGACGCGATGCGCACCGCCGGGTTCGAGCCGAACCGCCCCGCTTTTAATGAGGTTCGCGGCCGCTGCTTCATCGGCGGCCCACCCTTCGTGCAGACAGGCTAGCATCGCGGCGTGGCGCATCGCCGGCGGCGGCTGCGTGGAGTCGATCAGGGCGGACCCGGCATGCAACAATACGCGCTCCGCCAGCCCCAGAACTTCGCGTGCGGACGCGACACCCACCCAACGCGGCGCGCGGCGCACGATACGCGCGAGCGCGCGGGCATTGGCCGTATTCGTGGTGGAAACCGTGCTCATGACAGAGTTGCCCTCTCGCTTTCAGCAGCGCACCTTGCCCCTGCGCTTGGACTTGATTATAGTCATCGCACCCATCGGAATTCCATTTTCTGCACTGCCCGGCCGCTTTTATCGCGCTGCGATGTCTGTCAATGTTCGCCATTAGCGCGCCCGCCCTGGATTGAAAGGACGATCATGAACTACGATTTGTTGCTGCAAGGCGGGCACGTGGTGGATCCCGCAAACAAACTGAACGCCGTGCGCGATATCGCGATCAAAGATGGCCGCATTGCCGCCGTCGCAGAGACCATCCCGCCCTCCTCCGCCAAAAAAGTAATCAGCGCGCGCGGCATGCTCGTAACGCCGGGCTTGATCGACACGCACGCGCATGTGTTTGAGCACGTGACCGGGCGCTTTGGCCTGGAAGCCGATATGTGCGGCGTCGACTCCGGCGTGACTACGCTGATCGATCAAGGCGGGCCTTCGTGCATGACGTACCCGGCGTTTACCGAATATGTGGTTAAGCCGAAAAAATCGCGGGTGTTTACTTACCTTTCGGCTTATCTGGTGGGTGGCATGGAAGGCCATTACTATCCCGCGCTCTACAAGCCGGATTGTCTCAACGTCGCGGCCACGGTGAAAGTGGCGGACCAGAATCGCGACATCATCAAGGGCTTCAAGACTCACGCGGAACTGGGCGGTTTTGCGCGCTGGGGAACGGAAGTGATGAAACAGGCCGCCGAGATCGGTCGCGGCGCCGGGATGCCGCTGTACATACACTTCGGCCAGTTGTGGCCACTGCCTGACGAAGGCGCCAACGGCGTCGATGCGGACACGATACTTGAGCAGGTGCTGCCGTTGTTGAAAGCGGGCGACATCCTCGCGCACCCGTTCACGCGCCATCCCGGCGGTTTCGTCAGTCGCGAGGGCAAGGTGCATGCAATTGTCAAAGAGGCGATGGCCATGGGCTTGAAAGTCGATGTCGGCCATGGCTCGCATTTCAGCTACAAAATGGCGCGCATCGCGCTGGATGCGGGCATCGTGCCCGACACGCTGGGCGCCGACATGCACGGTTACAACACCACTGTGCCCAAGCCGCAGGCGCCGGGCACGCCGGATACGCATCCCGACGAGGAGCATATGTTTTTCGGCGCAGTAAAATTCTCGCTGGTGTCCGCGATGACCTCGATGCTCGCCTTGAAATTGCCGCTCGATCACGTCGTAGCGATGGCAACGTGCAACGCGCAGCGCGACTTCGGCCTGCCTGCCGATCTGGGGCATCTGGGCGTGGGCGCGGCCGCCGACATTTCGGTGTTGAACGATCAACGCGGGCGCTTTGTATTGAGCGACAACGAAGGCACGCAAGTAGTGGCCGACCGCGTGCTCACCCCCGCGTTCTGCATACGCGACGGCGTGCGCCATGACGCGTGCGCGCCTATCCTGCCGCAAGTCCAGGCACAGGCGGCATGAATCCAGGCGACGCGAAGCACCTTGCGGACGGCGCGCAGGGTGTGGGCGCCAGCGTACTGCGCAAGGAAGACGGGCGGTTCATGACCGGGCGCGGTCAATTCGTCGGCGATTTGCAATTGGCGGGAATGTGGGACGTGGCGTTTGCGCGCTCGCCGATTGCGCACGGACGCCTTCTCGGTTTAGCAAAACCCGCCGGGCGTGAATCCGCGGTGTTCACCATGGACGATCTCGACGGCGTAAAGCCGATACGCGCCGTGTCCAGCCTGAAAGGCTTCAAGCCTTCGGACCAATGGCCGCTCGCGCGCGGCAAGGTGCGCCAGGTCGGCGAATTGATCGCCGCCTGCGTAGCCCCCACGCGCGCGCAAGCGGAAGATCTGGCGCAGGACACGTTTGCCGACATTGACGAGTTGCCCGCCGTGGTTGATATGGTGCGCGCGCGTACCGCGCCGCCCGCCTTCGTGCATGATGAATGGGGCGACAACATTTTTCTGGAAACCCTCGTCGACGACGACTTGTCGCCGATCGCCGACGCGCCGATCAAGATCACGCGCCACATTCGCACGGCTCGTCAATGCATGTCGCCGCTGGAGGGGCGCGGTGTCGTGTGCCAATGGGATTCACGGCTCGAGCAGCTCACCATGTGGTCCTCAGCGCAAATGGTGCATATCAACCGCCAGGGCCTGTCGGAATGTCTGGGCCTGGATACCGGCCAGATACGCGTGATCGCGCCGGACGTCGGCGGCGGCTTCGGCTATAAGGGCATCCTGCTGCCTGAAGAAATCGTGCTGGCCAGGCTCGCGATCAAATTAAAGCGCCCGCTGCGCTGGATCGAAGACCGCCGCGAGCAGTTAATCGCGAGCGCCAATTGCCGCGAACATGATTACGACATTACGGTGTACGCCGCGCGCGATGGGCGCTTGCTGGGGATTGATTGCGAGGCCACCGTGGATTCGGGCGCCTATTCGTCTTACCCGTTTTCCGCCTGCCTTGAAGCAGCACAGGTCAGCTCGATCCTGCCGGGCCCGTACAAGATGGAGCGCTACCGCTGCAAGACCTGGTCGGTGGCGAGCAATAAAGCGCCGATACTCCCCTACCGCGGCGTGGCGCGCACCGGCGTGTGCTTTGCGCTCGAATTGATGATCGATGCGATTGCGCGCGAAGCCGGCATGGAGCCCCTCGACGTGCGGCTGGCCAACGTCGTGCAGCCGGCGGAAATGCCCTACAACAACATCACGAAAAAACATTTCGACAGCGGCGACTACCCGCGCGTGCTGAAGCTCGCGCGCGACGCGATCAAGCTCGACGCCGTGCGGGCGCGTCAGCGCGCAGGCGAAGCCGACGGCAGGCGTATCGGCGTCGGCTTTGCGATTTACTGCGAGCAGGCCGCGCACGGCACCAGCGTGTACTTCGGCTGGGGCATACCGATGGTGCCGGGGCACGAGCAATGCCGTGCGCGCATGAATGCGGACGGCGTGCTCGAGCTCGCGATCGGCGCGCATTCGCACGGGCAAAGCATGGAAACCACGCTGGCGCAGGTCGCCAATCAGGTGCTGGGCATCGATATTGCCAAGGTGCGCCTGTCGCATGGCGACACCGGACATTCGCCCTACTCCACCGGCACCTGGGGCTCGCGCTCGATGGTCATGAGCGGTGGCGCGGTTGCCGCGGCGTGCAAGGAAATGGCCCGGCGCGTGAAGCACATTGCGGCAAAATTACTCGGCTGCGACGAAGCCGCGCTACGCTTGTCGCAAGGCATGGTTTTCGAAGGCGATACGCCGCGCTTGTCATTGGCCGAGATTGCGCACACCTGGCACCGCGCGCCGCAGCTGCTGCCCGCCGACATCGACCCGGCGGGGCTCGAAGTGATCGCGGGCTACAAAGCGGCGCGCGACAGCGGCACGTTTTCCTACGCCTGCCACGCGGTGGTCGTGGCGGTCGACACCGAGCTGGGCGCGGTCGAAATTCTCGACTATGCAATCGCCGAAGACGGCGGCGTGCTGGTGAATCCCATGGTGGTCGACGGCCAGATCATGGGCGGCACCGCGCAAGGCATAGGTACGGCGCTGTACGAAGAAATGCCTTTTGACGAAAACGGCCAGCCGCTGGCCTCGACGCTCGCCGATTACATGCTGCCGGGCGCGCCGGAGGTACCCTCGATGCGCATCGAGCATCTCGAAACACCTTCGCCCTATACCGAGTTTGGCCAGAAAGGCATCGGTGAGGGCGGTGCAATCGCGCCGCCGGCAGCGATCGTCAATGCAATCAACGATGCGCTAAAGGATATGGGCGTGGAAATCACCGAGAGCCCGGTAAGCCCGCGCCGCTTGCTCGCGGCTATCGCCGCTGCCAGGGCGCGAGCATGAAAGCAGCTTCGTTCGAATATTCGCGGCCGCGCAGCGTTGCCGAGGCGTGCGGGCTGCTCACCGCAGGCGAAGAGCTTGCCAAACCGATCGCGGGCGGCCAATCACTGGGGCCGATGCTCAATTTGCGCCTCGCGCAGCCGGCCGCCGTTATCGATCTCGGTGCGATTGACGGTTTGCGCGAAGCGCGTGACGAGGGTGACGCCGTGTTTTTGGGCGCACAGATTACGCACGCAGCGATTGAGGATGCGCGTGTTCCCGATCCTTCGCGGGGGCTGATGCCCTCGGTCGCATCCAATATCGCCTACCGCGCGGTGCGCAACCGCGGCACTCTGGGCGGCAGCCTTGCCCACGCCGACCCTGCCGCCGATTGGGTGACCACCATGCGGCTGCTCGATGCGGTGTACGTGATCGAAGGACCGCGCGGCCGGCGCGAAGTCGCGAGCGGCGACTTCATGCAGGCCGCTTTCACGACCGTGCTGGGTCCTGACGACCTGCTGCTCGGTGTGCGCGTTACGAAGTGTTCGGCAAATGCCAGATTTGGCTATTTCAAATTTTGCCGCAAAGTCGGCGAGTATGCCGAAGCGATCGGCGCCGTTTTGCTCGATCCCGCGCGCGGCGTACGGCGGGCGGTGATAGGCGCGACTGCCGGTGCGCCGTATCTGGTGCAGGATATCGAGGGCGTGTTGGGCGCATCGCAGGCCTCGATTGAAAAAGAAGTCCGCGCCGCCGGTTGTGCCGAACCTTATGAATTTCAAATGCACGCCGTCGCATTGAAGCGCGCCGTGGCACAAGCACTCGCATGAAAAATGTGAACTTCACCGTCAATGGGCAAAGTATTGAAGCCGCCGTCGAGCCGCGCACTCACCTCGCCGACTTTCTGCGCGAGCATGCCGGGCTTACCGGCACTCATCTGGGATGCGAGCACGGCGTGTGCGGCGCATGCACCGTCGAGCTCGATGGCGCGCCGGCGCGCTCCTGCATTCAGTTCGCGGTGCGCTGCGAGGGCGCACAGGTGCGCACCATCGAAGGCTTCGACGATGACGCGGTGATGCAGCAGTTGCGCACCGCCTTTAACGCCGAGCACGCGCTGCAATGCGGGTTTTGCACGCCCGGCATGTTGATCACCGCGCGCGACATCGTTACCCGCCTGCCTCATCTCGTGAATGCTACCGACGAAGCGCGTATTCGGCAGGAGCTGGCAGGCAATCTATGCCGCTGCACGGGCTATCAGGGCATCGTGCGCGCCATTCAACGCGTGCTGCGCGAACGCGCCGGAGCCACGCATGCAGCTTGAGCAGTCTTTTGCCCTGCCGTTTGCGCTGACGGCGGCATGGTCCGCATTTGCCGACGTGCCGATGCTGGTATCGTGCATGCCCGGCGCCGCTTTGCAGGGCGAGCCGCGCGGCGTGGAGAACGGCGCCGATATCGATTTAATCTTTACGGTGAAGCTCGGGCCGATCACCGGCGCGTTTCAGGGTCAAGGCGAAGTGCGGCGCGATGCGGATGCGCACAGCGGCACGTTCTCGGGCGCCGGCGCCGACCGCAAAAGCGGCTCGCGCGTAAAGGGCGAGGCAAAATTCGCGCTCATCGCAACGAGCGAAAGCGAAACCCGGGTCGACATCAACGTGAACTACAGCCTGACTGGCGCGCTCGCGCAGTTTTCGCGCGGAGCGATCGTGCAGGAACTCGCCGCCGCCCTCACGCGTGATTTTGCGGCGAATCTGCGCGCGCGAATTGCGGCCAGCCAGACGCCCGGCGACGCCATGACGGAACCAGCATCCGGTGCGCCTGCAGAAACCCAGCCGCTGGACGCGGGACGTTTGATGTGGCGGGCGGCGGCCGCGCGCTTGCGCGGCGGCGACAAGAAAAAGTCGGACTAAATTCCCAAATAAGCCTGCTTGACCTGCGGATCATTGCGCAGTGCCTCGCCGGTGCCCGTAATACTCACACGGCCTTGTTCGAGCACGTAGGATCGATCCGAGAGTTCCAGCGCCGCAGCGGCATTTTGCTCAACCATGATCACCGTCATCCCTTCGGCACGGATTTGCCGGATGATGTCGAACATGCGCTCGACGATGTTGGGCGCAAGACCCAACGAGGGCTCGTCGAACATCACGAGCTTGGGCCGCGACATTAGCGCGCGCGAAATGGCGAGCATCTGCTGTTCGCCGCCCGACAGCGTGCCCGCCGACTGCTTAGATCGTTCGCCCAGGATGGGAAAACGCTCATAGATACGGCTTATGTCGGCCTCGACAGCGGCCTTGTCGCGCCGCAGATAGCATCCCATCTCCAGGTTTTCGCGGACCGTCATGTATGGAAACATGCGCCGGCCCTCGGGGCAATGCGCGATGCCGAGCTCGAGTACGCGGCGCGGCGACGCGCGCGTGATGTCCGCGCCCTCGAAAACAATGCGTCCCGCGCTCGGCGCCAGCACGCCCGATATCGCTTTCAAGGTGGTGGTCTTGCCAGCGCCATTGGCGCCTATCAGGCTGACGAGTTCTCCCTGCTTTACCTCGAGCGAGAGATCGCGCACCGCGGCTACCTTGCCGTAGCGGCATTCCAGTGCTTCGACGCTAAGCACGGACGGGCGCGCCTTTCCCGCGCGCGTACTTTTCGCCTAGGTAGGCTCGTATCACTCCCGGGTCGCGCTGGATCTCTACCGGGGTTCCGCTGGCGATGACACGGCCCTGGCTCAAGCACACGATGCGGTCGGAAACGCCCATCACCATTTTCATGTCGTGCTCGACGAGCAGCACCGTGATGCCGAGCATGCGGATCCGGGTGAGCCTCGCCATGAAGCTCTCCGTTTCCACCGCGTTCATCCCGGATACCGGCTCGTCCAGCAGCAGGAGCTTCGGTCGCGCGGCAAGCGCCACCGCGATCTCGAGCAGCCGCTGTTCGCCATAGGCAAGCGCATTGCCCAGTTCGTCCGCGCGCGTGCCGAGCCCGACAAACGAGAGTATCTCGCGCGCCTCGGCGACCAGTTTCTTTTCCTCGCGCGCGACCGACGGCAGGCCGAGAAGGATGGCCAGCGGCTGCTGCGTCGAGCGCAGGTGCAGGCCGATCAAAACGTTGTCCAGCGCGCTGCGCCCGCCGAACACGCTGGTTTTCTGGAAGGTGCGCACCAGCCCCAGTTCCGCAATGCGGTGCGGCTTGAGCCCGTTCAGCCGCGCGCCGGCAAAGACGATTTCGCCTCCGCTGGGCGCAAGATAGCCCGTGATTGCATTGAATGCGGACGTCTTGCCCGCGCCGTTCGGCCCGATCAGCGCAAGGACCTCACCCGCGTTCACTTCGAAGCTCAGGTCCTCGATCGCGGCGAGGCCGCCAAAGCGAACGGCCAGTTTGCTCACCGCAAGCAACGCCGCCGTCACGACGCAGCCTTCGCAGGTACGGCGCTACCCTGTCGCCGCTGCCACCATTGTTGAACAGCCGGCACGATGCCCCGTGGCAAAAAGAAAACAACCAATACCATCAGCACGCCGTAGACGATCCACTGCAACTCGGGCGGGATAGCGAACGCGCGCAGCGTCTCGGGCATCAGCCCGAAGATGAGCCCGCCGACTACCGGCCCCGCGAGCGTGCCCTTGCCGCCGGTAATTACCATGATCACCATGGTTACGGTGTAGATAAACAGGAACACGTCCGGGTCGACGATGCGGATGTAGTGGGCGTACAACGCGCCCGCCGCACCAGCCATCGCCGCGGAGACCACGGCGGCGAGTACGAGGTAGCGCGTAACGTCGATGCCGACCGAGCTCGCAAGCGGCTCGTTTTCGCGCAGCGCGACCATGGCGCGGCCCGCGCGCGAGCGCACCAGGCGGCGGACGATCACGTAGCTGACGACAGCGATGCAGAGGACGAGCCAGTAGTTCGCGGGTTTCTTCCAGAACACATGCTCGCCCAATCCGGGCAGCCACAGCGTGAGCGGCGGAATATTGTTGAGCGCCATCGGGCCCTGCGTAAGCTCGACCCAGTTGAGCGCTATCAGGCGGACGACCTCGGCGAAGCTGATCGAGACGATAACGAAGTAGGCGCCGCGCACCTTGAAAGAAAGCCTGCCAAGGAACCAGCCGCAGGCTCCCGACGCGATGACGGCGGCGAGCATGCCGCACCATACGGGCTTCGGTGCGATCGCGAGTACGGTTTCCGGCGTGAGGTGCACGCTGAATCCGAGCGAGGTAAGCGCGCTCGCGTACGCGCCGATGCCGAAGAATGCGACGTGGCCCAGCGACAATTGCCCGGCGTATCCCAGCAGCAGGTTGAGGCTGATGGCGGCGACAATGAAAATGCCGGTGACGACCAGCACGTGCAGCACATACTGGTTGTTCATCCACAGCGGCAGCGAGAACAGGAACGCGAGCCACAGCGCGGTGAGAGACTTCTTCACCCGATGCGCTCCTTTTGCGCGAACAAGCCCGTCGGCTTGAAGATCAGGATCAGGATGATGAGCACAAATCCCATCGCATCACGATAACCGGAGGAGATGTAACCGGCGCCGAGTTCCTCCGCCAAGGCAAGTATGAAGCCGCCGGCAGTGGCACCGGCGATGCTGCCCAAGCCGCCGAGGATGACGACGGCAAACGCCTTGGCGGCCGCGAGATCGCCCATGGTCGGATACGCCACGAACACGGGGCCGAGCAACGCGCCGGCGGCCGCGGCCAGTCCGGAACCCAACGCGAACGTGGCGGTGTGGATGGTGCCGATTTGGATACCCATAAGAGCCGCGGTATCGCGGTCCTGAAACGTGGCGCGCATCGCTTTGCCGAGCCGGCTGTGATTGATGAGCGCGTACGTTGCGGCGATTAATGCGAGCGCCACGCCGAGCACGAAGACCCGTATCCACGAAACCGAAACCGTGCCGATCACCAGTGGCGCCGAGGGGAACGGGTTGTTGATCGACTGCGCTACACCGGTCCAGGCGAGCTGTTCGGCGTTCTGCAACGCGATCCACGCGCCGATCATTACGAGCATGGTGGTATCGATGTCGGCGCCGCGCAGCTTGCGCAACAGCACGAACTCGAGCAGTGCGCCCAGCGCAGCACCGAGCACGACGGCGAGCACCAGCGCCACGAAGAAATTGGCGCCCGTGAGCATCACCAGCATGTACATCATGTACGCGCCGAACGCGTAGAGCTCGCCGTGCGTGAAGTTTACGACGCGCATGATGCCGAAGATCAGCGTCAGTCCGATGCCGAGCAGCGCGTAAGTGCCGCCCAGCATCAGCGCGTTAAGACCGTGCTGAAGCAGCTGATCCAAGATTCAGGCCTTCATCTCAAAAAAAACGCGGCGTTCCCGCTTGGGAAAGCCGCGTATCTTCGTGCGTGTGTTCGTGCAGGAGGTCAGTTGCGGACGACCTTGCCGTTGTCGATCCTCACCACGTAGACGCTCGGGACGTTCTGCGCGCTCTCCTGGCCTGCGGGACCCTGCTTGATGAAGGCGATGTCGCCGTTGATGCCCTTGACCTTCACGTTCCACAGCGCCTGCTGGATCGCCTGCGGCTCGGCCTTGCCCGCCGCCTTGACCGCCTCGACGATGGTGTAGATGGCGTCCCAGCCGCGGAACCCCTCGGTCAAGCCGCCGACCGGATATTTGCGCGCATTCCATTCGGCGACAAATTTTCTCGCGACGTCCGGGTTCTTGACCGCTTCCGGGAACCACGGCGTGAAGAACACCAGGTGCAGTGAGCCGTTCGCGGCATCGCCCGCCTGCTGGATCAACTGGTCCGGCGAGTTCGAGCCGCCGGTGGTGATGATGCGCGCCTTCAACTGCTGCTCCTTGGCTTGCTTGAGAATGAGCGTGATCTGCTCCACTGCGGTGGTCACGAACAGGGTGTCGCCGCCCGACGCCTTGATTTTCGCGAGCTGCGCCGAAAAATCCGTCGCCTTCGGATCCATCGTTTCCATGGCGCCGATCTGCACGCCCTGCCCCTTCAACATGTCGGAAAATTCCTTCGATGCGCCGAGGCCGAAGTCGTTGTTGGTCGCCAGGAAATCCGCTTTCTTGATGCCCATCGTCTTGGTCATCGCACCGAAGGCCCGCGCTTCCATCTCGGACGTCGGGCTGATCCGGAAGATCCACGGATTGCCTGAAGTCGTGATCTTCCCCGACGATGAAGTCTCTACCAGCATAGGCACGCCGTACTCCATGAGCTTGGGCATCACGGCGAGCGTCAGGGTCGAACTCCAGGCGCCCATCATGACGGGCACCTTGTCTTTGCCGATCAATTTCTCGGCCGTCGCCACCGCCTCGGTCGGATTGGACTTGTTGTCCTCGACCACGAGCTGGATTTTCCGGCCCAGCACGCCGCCGGCGGCGTTGATCTGGTCCTCGGCAATCTTCGCGCCTTGCGTCACGTAATTACCCGAAGCCGCGAAAGCGCCCGTCAACGGCTGCGTTACACCGATGCGGATGGCATCCTGCGCAAAGGCCGAGCCCGCGAACAACGCCGCGCCAACGAGGCCGGCAACTATGGATGTCCAGAGTGTACGATTCATCAGATTCTCCCTAACGGTTACGCAGCAGGTGAGACGGGCGCAAGCATGATTTCTGAATATATCTTAGCATCGAATCGACTTTTCGCTACCGTGGGCGCGGGCACTCGTTCAGCCGCGAAATTGCGTTCAGGCATGCCCGGTTCCTGCTGGTCGATAGTCGAACTGATATGCTCGCGGTCGGACCGCTGCTCTCGGGGCTCACGCTAAACCCGCTCGAAAAGCGCCGCGCCGGAAATTAATGATGAATTCAGGGAATCAACCATTGCGCATGAAGTCGAGCCAGTCGCATATACATACGATACGCAGCTTGCGCTACCACGTGAGGACGTGGGGCGACGCGCGTGCGCCGAAAATGTTTCTGCTGCACGGCTGGATGGACGTTTCGGCGTCGTTCCAGTTCCTGGTCGATTGTTTCGAGCGCGACTGGTACGTGATCGCTCCGGATTGGCGCGGTTTCGGGCTCACCGCCTGGGCAACCGGCGGTTACTGGTTTCCCGACTACTACGCGGACCTGGACGACCTGCTCGAAATCTACCAGCCGGACACGCCCGTCAATCTGGTGGCGCACAGCATGGGCGGCAATGTCGCCTGCGCTTATTCCGGCATCCGGCCGGAGCGGATCGCGCGCTTGATTTCGCTCGAAGGCTTCGGCATGGGACGCACCAAGCCGGATGATGCGCCCGCGCGCTACGAGCGTTGGCTCAATCAATTGCGCGAGCCGCCGCAATTCAAAGCCTACGCGTCGTTCGACGCGGTGACGGCGCGGCTCCGGAAAAACAATCCGCGGCTCAAAGAAGATATGGCGCGCTTTCTGGCCCAGCACTGGGCGAAGGAAACCGGCGACGGCTCGGTCGCGCTGCGCAGCGACCCGAAACACAGAATCGTCAACCCGGTGCTGAACCGTCTCGAGGAACTGCTCGCGTGCTGGCGGCGCGTCACGGCGCCCGTGCTGTGGGTCTCGGGCGCACAGTCGCGCGCAGCGGGCTGGCGCAACGACTCGCCCGCGCAACTCGCGGAACGCAAAGGCGCGTTCAAACATTTCGAAGAAGTGGTGCTCGATGACTGCGGCCACATGATGCACCACGACCAGCCCGCGCAGCTGGCCGCCCTCATCGAACGCTTTCTCGTGCCCGCGGCGTAATTCGGCGCACTTTCCCGCCCCGCGCAGCCGGGCACCCGCGCTTCTTTGATCTAAATCAACACCGCAAGGTGCGCAGTGCTTGAGTATGGTCTTCACAGCAGGCGACGCGCACCCGCATTTTAGAAACATACGGTACGCACTCCTGCCGGTCCGCATATTCATGCCACCGAGGAGATTCATATGTCACGTCTTGCCGCTTTAATCCTGATTGTATTAGCGTACGGAATAGGCCTCACGCACGCGCAGCAACCCATCATCATCAAGTTCAGCCACGTCGTGGCGGTGGACACGCCCAAGGGCAAGGGCGCCGAATATTTCAAGAAGCTCGCCGAGGAGCGCACCAAGGGCCGCGTCAAGGTCGAGGTCTATCCCAACAGCTCGTTGTTCAAAGACGGCGAGGAGATGGAAGCGCTGCAGCTGGGCTCGGTGCATATGCTCGCTCCCTCGCTGGCGAAGTTTGGCCCGCTGGGCGTCCGTGAGTTCGAGGTGTTCGACCTTCCTTATATGTTCGACAACTTTGAAGAACTGCATAAGGTCACCGAAGGTCCGGTCGGCGCGGCCCTGTTCAAAAAGCTCGAGAGCAAGGGCATCACCGGTCTCGCCTACTGGGATAACGGCTTCAAGGTCATGAGCGCCAACAAGCCCATCCGCGTGCCCGCCGACTACAAGGGCCTCAAGATGCGCATTCAGTCGTCGAAAGTGCTTGGCGACGAGATCAAGGCGCTCGGCGCTATCCCGCAGGTGATGGCGTTCTCCGAGGTCTACCAGGCGCTGCAGACGGGCGTGGTCGACGGCACCGAGAATCCGCCGTCGAATTTCTTTACGCAGAAGATGCAGGAAGTGCAGAAATATCTCGCGCTGACCGACCACGGCGTCATCGAGTACGCGGTGATCGTCAACAAGAAGTTCTGGGACGGCCTGCCGGCGGATATCCGCACCACGCTGCAGGGCGCCATGAACGATGCGACGAAGTATGCGAACGGCATCGCAAAGAAGGACAACGACGATGCGCTGGAAGCGGTGCGCAAGAGCGGCAAGACCGAGATTCTGACGCTCACGCCGGAGCAGAAAGCGGCCATGAAGAAAGCGCTGGTGACCGTGCATAAAGAGAACGAATCGCGGGTAGGCAAGGACACTCTCGCCGCGGTCTACAAGGAAACCGGCTTCAAGCCTTAAAGTGCGAGGTGCCCGGCGCGCGAAGCGCCGGGTAATGGAGCAGCGGCACCAGTCCCCGGAGCGCGCCATGAATTTTCTGAATCATCTGGAGGAGCGGCTGATTGCGTTTCTGATGGGCGCGGCGACGCTGCTCATTTTTGTCGCCGTGCTGCATCGCTACGCCGCCGGCATGGCTATACCCGGAGTGCAGGACGCGCTGCTGAAGATTGATCTCTCGTGGGCGCAGGAGCTTTGCATCTACATGTTCGTGTGGATGGCGAAGTTTGGCGCCGCCTACGGTGTGCGCACCGGTATCCACGTCGGCGTGGACGTAATGATTAACCGCTTGCCGGGCGCCACGCGCAAGGCCTACGTGCTGTTCGGGCTGCTGGCGGGCGCGACATTCACCGCGATCGTCGGCACGCTGGGCGCGACATTCACGTGGGATATTGCGCATACCAGCTCGACCTCGCCCGACCTCGAGATCCCCAAGTGGATCGTCTACCTGTGCATCCCGCTCGGGTCGTACCTGATGTGCTTCCGCTTCCTGCAGGTGGCGTGGCAATTCGCGCGGACCGGCGAGCTGCCCCACCATGATGTCGCGCACGTCGAAGGCATCGAGGCGCCCGCCGCCATCAACCCCTACAATTTGCCCGACAATCTGCACCCGGCGGACGCTTCCGGCGCGGGGCGCAAATGAGCACCCTGGTCGCGCCGGTTCCCGCGAACGCGCCGCGCTGGCCGGCGCTGATCCCGCCACTGCTGATCGCGATTCCGGTCGTGCTGAAGCTCACCGGCATCCCGCTCGCCAACGCATGGATCATTTTCGCGCTGCTGTTCGGGCTGATGCTGACCGGGATGCCGATCTCGATCTCGCTCGGTCTCACGGTACTTACGTACCTGTTCACGATGACCACAGTGCCAATCGAGTCCGTCGCGCTGAAGCTCTTCACCGGCATCGAGCGGTTCGAGATCATGGCAATCCCGTTTTTCATCCTTGCCGGCAACTTCCTGACGCATGGCGGCGTGGCGCGCCGCATGATCGCGTTCGCGTCGTCGATGGTCGGCCACTGGCATGGGGGTCTCGCGCTCGCGGGCGTAATGGCGTGCGCGCTGTTTGCCGCGGTGTCCGGCTCGAGTCCCGCGACCGTCGTCGCGATCGGGTCGATCATCCTGCCCGCGATGATCAAGCAGGGGTTCCCCGCGCGTTTCGGCGCCGGGGTGATCACGACCTCAGGCGCGCTCGGCATCCTGATTCCACCCTCCATCGTGATGGTGATGTACGCAGTCGCGACCAACACTTCGGTCGGCGCGCTGTTCATCGCCGGCATCATTCCGGGGCTGATACTCGCGACGTTGCTCGGTCTCACGACCTGGTGGCGCGCGCGCAAGTTCAACTACCCGCGCCAACCCGTGGCCACCTGGCGCGAGCGTGTCGCGACGTTTCGCAAGGCGATCTGGGGCCTGTTCCTGATCGTCGTCGTCATCGGCGGGATCTATTCCGGCATCTTCACGCCGACCGAGGCGGCGGCGATGAGCGCGGTCTACGCGTTCTTCGTCGCGGTGTTCGTCTATAAGGACATGACGTTGAAGCAGGTGCCGAAGGTGCTGCTCGACTCGGCGAATATGGCGGCGATGCTGCTCTACATCATTACCAACGCGGTGATGTTCAGCTACCTGATGACCTCGGAGCAGATCCCGCAGGAGCTCGCGGCGTGGATGCTGGACAAGGGCCTCGGCGCCGTCGCCTTCCTGCTGTTCGTGAATGTCGTGCTGTTGCTGGCCGGCAACGTAATGGAACCCTCCTCGATCGTATTGATTATGGCGCCGATAATGTTTCCGGTGGCGATGAAGCTTGGCATCGATCCGGTTCATTTCGGCATCATGATGGTCGTCAACATGGAGGTCGGCATGTGTCACCCGCCGGTGGGCCTGAACCTTTACGTGGCATCGGGAATCGCCAGAATGGGCATCACCGAGCTCACGATCGCCGTGTGGCCGTGGCTGCTGACCATGCTCGTATTCCTGATCATGGTCACTTACATGCCGATCATGTCGCTGTGGCTGCCTAAAATGCTCGGGATGATGTAAGACTTTCGGGGCTGCGCCGCCCGCCGCGGCGCGAGCAACGACTGCGCTATGATGCGCCGATGTCGTTGACTGAACCCGCGCCATCCGGCGATACGCCGCCCGCGCCCGTGTCGTCGCAGGACGGTCTGAGCCGGCTGGGAACCAGACTGTTCGGCACCCGCGGCCGTCGCAATGCGACGGTGCTCACGGTCTCGCTCGCCATCGCGCTGCTCGGCTATTGGACGTACGCGGGGGTGCGCAATTCGCTGCGCGACGTCCGCGCCGGTGGCCTGCAGACCGTGCTGGCGACCGAAGTCAGCGCGCTGCAAATCTGGGTCGATGAAAAGAAAGCGGACGCCGAACGCTGGGCCGGCGATGCACAAGTGCGCGGGTATGTCCGCCAGCTCACCAAACTGGCTCAGGCGGGCGGCCCCGTCAGCCGGTTCTGCGATGCGCCGGTGCGAGTCCACCTCGCGGACGTACTGAAGCGCGTACTCAAGGACGAGGGCAGCGCCACGTTCAATGTGATCGACCGCAACGGTTTGATCATCGCGAGCCAGTTCCGCGAGTATTGCGGCCTGCAAGTGAAGCAGGCGACTTTCCTCGCCGATATCGCGGAAGTCTTCGAAGGCCGCACCCGCTTCATTCGCCCTTATCCCGAGCACGAGCGCATCCACAGGCCGCCCGTAATCAAGCTCGACCGCCCGCTTGTCTGGATCGAAGCGCCGGTGCGCGGGCCGCAGGAAGAGACCATTGCAGCACTCGGTTTCGGCAAGTTCGCGGATCAGCAGTTCTCGGCAATACTCAGCGTCGCGCGTCCCGGCAAGACCGGTGAAGTTTATGCGTTCGATGGCAGCGGCATCATGCTGTCGCAGAGCCGCTTCGCCGATGAGATCAGGGCGGTGGGCGTGATTGCGCCTGACGCGAACCCAATGCTGAACGTTCAAGTGCGCGACCCGGGCGGCGACCTACACGCGGGACACGTGCCCGACCTCGAGCCGGCGGCGCGTCCGTTGACTCGCCTCGCCGCGATCGCAATCGCGAGCCGCGCCAAAAGCGATCCTGAAGCGCTGCGCGGCATCATTCTCGATCCTTACCGCAACTATCGCGGCATCGAGGTCATCGGCGCGTGGCAATGGCTGCCCGCCTACGACATGGGCGTCGCGATCGAAATCGCCGCCGCCGAGGCATACGCGCCGCTGCGCTACCTCAACGTGATGCTGGGGCTGGTCTTCGCGCTGCTGGTCGGGATGTCGGCGGCGGCGCTCTACTCGGCGTTCTCGCTCTTGCGGCTGAAGCGGCGTGTGCGCGAAGCGCCGCGGCTCGGGCAGTACACGCTCGAGACGAAGATCGGCGAAGGGGGCATGGCCACGGTGTTTCTGGCGCGCCACGCGCTGCTCAAGCGTCCGACCGCGGTGAAAATCCTCAAGCGCCATCTCGCCAACGACGAAGTCATCGCCCGCTTCGAGCGCGAGGTGCAGCTCGCAAGCCGGCTCTCGCATCCCAACACGGTCGAGATCTACGATTACGGGCGCACCCGCGGCGGCGACTTTTACTACGTGATGGAATATCTGGAGGGGGTTTCGCTGGCCGAGCTCGTCGCCGCACACGGCGCGGTGCCACCTGCCCGCGCGGTGTATATCCTCAGGCAGATATGCGCGGCGCTGCGTGAAGTGCACGACCAAGGGCTCGTGCACCGCGACATCAAGCCCGACAACATCATGCTGTGCCGGCGCGGCGGCGAGTACGATGTAGTAAAGGTGCTCGATTTCGGCATCGTCAAGAATATCGATCATCCGGAAACCCGCGATATCACGCGCTTCGTGCACGTGCTCGGCGCGCCGCTGTACATGGCGCCTGAGCGCCTCGCAAATCCCGCCGACGTCGATGCGCGGTCGGATATCTACTCGGTCGGCGCGGTTGGTTATTACCTGTTGGCGGGGCGCGCGCTGTTCGAGCATACGACCGATGCGGAGCTCGCGCAGCAGATACGCTACGCGCCGCCGCAACCGCCGTCCGCCCATGCGCCCCAGCCGCTGCCACGAGAGCTCGACGAGCTGATCGTGAAGTGCCTTGCGAAGGCGCGCGGCGAGCGGCCGCAAAGCGTCGCCGAGCTGCTCTCCGCGCTCGATCAGCTCGCTACCGGCCTGCCATGGAGCTCGGGGGCCGCCGAATCCTGGTGGCGCGAGCGCGGGCCTGCCTTGACCGCGAAGAGCAGACCTGCCGCCGACTGAAAACTGGACGTGTCGGGGTAAAACAGGCTTAATTGAGTTTGATCAATGCCGGCCGAACCCTGGGTGTTCGAGTATTGGTCGCAACAATAAGAAGTAGTCGGCGTTT